>Ga0126371_10005013_pt1 | contig 11742 bp, 9 predicted proteins | sample PanSoiMetaPlot_4_FD_110145 | JGI IMG/M metagenome (GOLD analysis project Ga0126371, IMG submission 110145) | Tropical forest soil microbial communities from Panama - MetaG Plot_4 | ecosystem: Environmental > Terrestrial > Soil > Tropical forest > Bulk soil | place: Panama | collected 2016-02-17
AAGGGAGTGTCGCTGCCGAAGGCATTGGGGCGCATCGCCACGGGAATGCGTCCGAAGGAGGCTTTGAAGCCGCATACGCCGCACCACGACGCTGGAATGCGGATCGAGCCGCCGCCGTCGGTTCCCTCGGTGAGGGGTAACAACCCATCGGCAACCGCCGCCGCACTGCCGCCCGATGAGCCACCGGTATTCTTGGCAGGATTGAAGGGATTTCGCGACGGCCCAAACAAATAATTATCGCAAGTACCGCGTAACCCCATGACTGGGCTGTTGGTCTTGCCAACGATGATGGCGCCACCGCGCTCAACGCGCTCGGCGAAAGTGCAATAGAACTGCGTGACGTGGTTCTTGAGTGCACGAATGCCGCCAAAGGTGCTTGGCCAGCCCGGCTTGAAATCGAACAGATCCTTGATGGCAACCGGCACGCCATGAAGCGGCCCAATGGTCGACCCGCTCATTATCGCGTGTTCGGCCTGTTTGGCGGCCTCCCGGGCGTCATCGAAACCCAAATAAATCAGCGCATTCAGACTGGGATTTCGGGCCTCGATGCGCGCGATTGCCGCCTCTAAGGCTTCGACGGGTGATATGTCCCGGCGCCGAATGTGCAGCGCCAGCTCCGTCGCGGTCATATACGCGAATTCATCGGTGGTCATCGTTTTTCCTCCCTGTTCGAAAGCCGAGTAGCAAGGTGGCTCGGCGCTTTCGTGCCCTGCTGGTGGACCCGAGAGTGCTTCGCTGCCCGACCGGCGCAAATGTGAAGCGGCGGAACTCCTCACCGCTGTGAGCGCTACGTGACCCCTGGGTCGCTACAGCCAATCTCATTGTGCTCCTCTCAAGCACGTATGTCTCGCCGGTCGCGCTGGAAACTGGCTGAGCTTTCCCGGTGCCCTAGGTGTCGGCTTCGTCCATTCGTTCTCAAGCGACGATCGCAGGGACGCGTTGCTCTCGGGTGCGTTCCCTGCAATCGGAACTGAGCCTTTATCAGCGCCGACAATCAATTGTTGTCATTCGCAAATTGGAGGAGGCGATCGGAATCGAACCCACGACATAGGGAGCTAGGGACGGTCTTTGATGCAGATCCATTAGTCTCTTTGCCTCAATAGCTTATGATGCCCGTGTCGCGTTCACGCAGATGCGCGGGAGTCCGCAAACACTTCAAAGCGTGCGACGGACATTTCGGCTGTGAGACTGTACTTTGCGGACGACACCACCTTCTCGGAGCTCCCATGAAGATTACCAATGTCCGTGCGCACATGTTGGAAGCCCGGCTTTCCCAACCCTTCGCCTATTCACGCGCGTGGTACTCCACTCGGACGGCGCTGATCGTGGAAATCGAGACCGACCAGGGCCTCGTCGGATGGGGTGAGTGCTATGGACCCGCCCGAATCAACTGTGCCGTCATCGAGAGCATCCGCCCCTTTCTGCTTCAACAGGACGCTTTGAGGATCGAATGGCTTTGGCACGAAATCTACGCTCGCTTCCGCGACCACGGACAAAAGGGTGCAATCATCCAAGGGCTAAGCGGGATCGATATCGCATTATGGGATCTGAAGGGCAAATATTTCGGACAACCGGTCCATCGCTTGCTCGGCGGGCCGATGCGTAACCAAGTGGACGCCTATGCGACCGGGCTTTACCGCCGCAACGCTGGCAATCCGGAGATCTATCTGTCAGAGGAGGCGCGCCGCTACCGCGACGAAGGATTCAAGGCCGTCAAGCTCAAGGTGGGCTTCGGGATCAGCGATGACGTGCGTACGACCCGCGCGGTGCGGACGGCGATCGGCTCCGATGTCGGGCTCATGATCGATGCTAACCACGCCTACGACGCTCGAGCAGCCATCAAGCTCGGGCGACAAATCGAAGAGCTCGATATCGGCTGGTTTGAGGAGCCGGTGCCACCGGAAGATCTTGCAGGCTACCGGGAGACCAAGGCGGCGCTGAAGATTCCCATCGCCGGCGGCGAATGTGAATTCACGCGGTTCGGCTTTCGTGAAATCTTGGCGACACGTGCGATCGATATCGTGCAACCCGATACCTGCTCGGCAGGTGGCTTATCGGAATGCAAGAAGATTGCCGACATGGCGGCCGCTTACGGTATTCGCTATGTACCGCACGTCTGGGGAACGGGTATCGCGCTTGCGGCCGCGCTGCAGTTGCTCGCGGTCTTGCCGCCCCTTACGCCGCCATCGCTGAAGCCGATAGAACCGATTCTTGAATTCGATCGCACCGAGCATCCAATCCGCCAGTCGTTGCTCGTGGAAGCCATTGAGCACCAGAACGGAGCAGTCGCTATCCCCGAGGGACCGGGTCTGGGCGTCGAGGTCAATCGCGAGGCGCTGAGGCAATATCGTATCAGCGAGGCGGAAGGATCATGATCAGCACCCCGCGGCGTTCTCCGTGATCCGCAAAATGCTATCCGACAAATCCACGGACGCCTCATCACGCCCCCAAATCTGGATTTCCCACACGCGCCGCCAGTCGGAAATACACATCCGGTCCTCAGCTGTTGCGATCGCCAGAAGATCTCGCCCCAGGTTTGCCGCGCTCAATGGCGAACACCTCTACCGCCGTTGAGCGTCCACGCAACTTCGTTCTGCCGAGCGCCTCGATTTGCAGATCGGCGCCGGGGCGTATACGGCTCAAGAGGTCGGCTGAGACGAGTAGCGGCCGACCGACCGACTTGCAATGCTCCTGAAGTCGCTGCGTCACGTTTAACGTGTCGCCGAAATAAGCTATTTGGCGGCGCGAATTTCCGCATTCGCTGATGACCACCGGGCCAGCATGCAGGGCCGCCCGGAACCGAGGGATGGAGCCGAACTCGCGTTGATAGGAGTGAGCCATTTCTGCAATCCTATCTTCAATCGCAAAGAAGCACTCAAAACAGCGCCCCGTCGAAACCTGGGCAGTGAGCGGCCACGTCACAATGACCTCATCCCCGACATAGGCATGCACCTCACCGGCATACGCGACGATGGGCTCATCGATGTCGAAAAAGAACCGAGTAAGCAACTCCTGCATCCGCACCTCGCCTAGAGCTTCAGCTAACGACGTCGAACCGGCGAGGTCTAGAAACATCAGCACGCGCTCCTCCCGCGTGGGGTGGCGGTACCTTCCGAGAATGATGTTGAGCAGCACGCGGCCGCCAATGAGTCTCGTCAGCTCGAAGACCGCGGCGAAGAGCACCGACATGGCGAAGGCGATCACGACAATTCGAGGCAGTTCGTCAACTAGCCAAGTCGACTCGAGCCGTTGGTCATAGAGCACCATCTGCAAGACCGCCGCGACAGTCGAGACCGCGGCCGCCATGACCACGGCTCGTAAGACGATTTCGGCGATCAACGGCCATTTCCTCAACCAGCCTACCCCGCGCGAACTGAAATACAGATGGGCGCCCCACCCCGTCGCAGCGATGCCGATTCCGTGCAAGCCGCTGCGCACATAGTTGAGGATGCTGCCCTCGCTCGGATTGTCTGCGAGGTAACGGTAGGCTAGCCCGACGCTAAGACCCGTAATGACGATCATGATCGTCGGGGTTGAAAGACGCCGCATAGTGGCTCCATTTGCCCGGTTTCCGCTGGCGCTTCCGCATCACGGGCGAGTGCCCATATCATGCAACGGATCGTCGATGAGACTGATGGCAGCCTCCGCCCCGTGATGGCGACCTCCCACCTCGCGAGATCTGGCGCACAAAAGAGGCGTGCGAAACAATCTCCCTCAAAGCACCTACGCAACGGCGAGTCATCGCCGGGCTCAGCAATACCGTGAGGGACAACTGGCCTCTCCACCGTGAAGATTGCCCGGGATATTCTCGGGGCTTCACGCGGCGGTCGTGCGTGGCATGTGCATCCCAGCCGGTCAGCTTTCCTCGAATTGCTCGAGATCTGCAACATCCTGGCTGCGCTGCTTCGCCCGCCGATCGTAGCTCGCCTGGTTCTTAGTGCAGACGAGGCTGTAAGGCCGCCCGCGGCGATCGGTCGTGACGTCCAGGTCGCATCGCGCGTTCCGGATCGTTTGCTCCAAATGCCCGCGGGCCACTTCGGCCGCCTTGAACATCCACGTCCTGCGTACAGAATCGGTGAGAAAGTCAGCAAGCTCCGTGCAATCGGCGCATCGGCATCCGAGCTTGCTCGTCCGCCTCCAGTCTTTCGGTGCCTCAAGAGGCTGGACGACGCGAGCGCGGAGGTGATCGACGCACACGCGGCGTAAGAGCTGAACCGCCGCCCCGCGCTTGATCGCCTCCACTCCGGCGAGTTGCCGCAGTGCCGGGACCAGCACCGCATCCAGGCCGTAAGTCTTGGGCCAGGCCAGCACATGGCTTGCGGCGCCCCCCGCCAAGGTTTCGTCCACGGCCTCAAGCGCGGTGATGAGATCAACCACGAAGCTTGACTTGACGCCTGGCGCGCGTTGCTGCCATGAGGCGCGCGGTTCAGCGTGCGCAGGGTCTCCAGGCAGCGCGTCAACCAGCGCCCTGGCAGCACCGCGGAGGGAGACCTTGCCATTGGGGAAGGCCACAACGGCACGCGCCAGGAGATCGCCGCACGCCTCGAGCGAATTCAAGGCGTTGGCAGCCACGATGCGTTCCAGAAGGGCTGCCGTCTCGTCTGGCCCGAACATTTGCAGCGCGCCGAGGGCGGCCTCGTTGTCGCGCCTGGCGTGGCGGCCACCGGCAATGACGGTCTCCAGGAACGCGCGGATACGTTCGCTATCCTCAAGCCGCGTCAGTAGCGCCAGCGTCTGCGCGATCTCGCTTGGGCCCTCGGTGTCGTCCAGCCACCATTCGGGCGCCGGCCACGTCGACAACATATGCCCGGCGAGCTCGTGCGCCTCATGCCACACAGCCGAATTCCGATCCTCCGCGTCTGCAACCCAACGCTCGGTCAGGTCGCGCAGATAGGGCAGCGTCGCGGGCCGGCCCGCCTGGTTGAGCACGGCGAGAAAGCGGTCGCGCGGCCAAAGCACAAGGGCGGCCCGACGGTACGCGCGCTCGAACGAAGCACCTTCATTGCCGGTCGCTTCGTGAAACTCCTGCTCGTCGGGCTCTACGTCATCGAAAGCGTCGGGTGGGCAGAGCTCTTCCGCCTCCAAGGGAAGCGCACCCAACGCCGCCGGCGTGCCGTCAGGCCGCCGCCATTCGGACAGCGTCGCGTCGCGATCGCAGACCTCGCCCGCCTCGAACTCGTCGTCGCTCGACCACCGACTGCGACGCGACCCGTAACCGTCGGCATATTCGGCCGTTCCGCTCTCCTCGATCGATACGAGCGCCAGATGCAGGTCGCAGCCGGCCGCTGGCGCCGCGGCGGCGAGCACGTTCGCCGCGGCGGCGTCGGCTCCCTTGAGCTTGTCGAAGCCGAGTTCGGCTAGGGTATAGGCGTGCTCCAAGGGATAGATCAGCTTTTCAGGCGCGTCCTCGTCCCCTCCCCGCTTGGCGCCAGCCCATGCGCCAAGCAATGCCGTGACGCGCGCCTGCTCGGCCGCATAACTCGGCGGCTCGGGCTTGGGCCCTTTCCCTTTGCGCAAAAGGTTGAAGACCATAGTCAGCCGGCAGCCGGAGGTGACGGGTAGCACCTCGTGGACGCAATCGGCGTAGAAGGCCGCGAATGCCGCCTCTGACGGCTCCTCGCATTTGAGGTCGAGCCTGGCCTCGCGATCCTTGTGTCGGATCACGAGTTCGCCACCTGTGGAGACCGAGGGGAGCGCGAACACCAGGGTCGCAAACATGCCGGGGACCTTCTCGGTGTCGCGATGGCTCACGAAGAAACTGCCCTGATCATAAACGAGGAGCTTGTAAAGCTCGGCCGCAATCGGTTCGCCCACGCCAAGTCCCTCGGCGACACGCGCCAGCACCGCCGCCAACGTCGCCGCCCAGTGCTTGCCGCCGATGTGCACTCGACCGGCGCTGATCTGCCACGTGCGTCGCACGTCCGTGTCGATGAGCGTGTCGGCGCCACGGCCGTACGGCGCGCGCTCGGCGACAGCGACGAGTTCAGCGGCCTGCACCGCCAGGAGCGGCAACGCAATAACACCGACGCCGTCAACCTCGAGCCGCGGCGCAAGGATTTCGGCCGTGCCGAAGGTGAAGAAATCACCGGGCCGGCGGACCGTACTCAATTCTTCGGCAAGATCCGTCGTGATGGCTGACATGGCAACCTTTCATCGTCTTGGACGGTGGCATGCAAGACGCTGCATCGCGCGCTGATGACGATCATTGCGAGGATCGATTTACCGACCCGCATGGACCCGGTAAAGTTCTAGGAGTCGTGGGCAATGAACAGGCCGATTGTTCGAAGGAACGCGATGAAGTTGACTGACGCAAATCGACCCAAGGCGTCGCGAAAGCCGGCTCCGGCACGTGGTCGGCTGAAGATAGGCGACGATTGGAATGCTATCACCATCATCGCGCTCTCGCAAAGCAGCCCGCTCAAGGCGATTGCAGAGCTGGTCGAAAACAGCATTGACGCCAAGGCAAGCACGGTGACGATTACCCGCGGACGGGAGAACGGCCAGCACTTTCTCGCGATCCGGGACAATGGCGAGGGCGTGGTGCGTGACGCCGAAGGCCGACCGGATTTCCGCTATGTCGCAACCCATATTTGCGACTCCGTTAAACGCCGGCTCAAGGCCGCCGGCGCCGACGGCCTACAGGGCGAGTTCGGGATTGGCTTGTTAAGCTTCTGGACCGTCGGCGACGAGCTGACCGTGACGTCGACCGGGGCAGACCAGCGTGCTTACCAAATGGTCATGCGCAAAGGCGATCCGAGCTACGCCATCGCACCCAGACGGACGCTATTTAATGAAGGCGGCACCGAAGTACGAATTGCGCCGTTGCTGGACGGAATCCGGACGCTCTCCGGCGAAAAAATCCAATGGTACTTGGCCGCAGAACTGCGCGACCGCATCCGTGAGACGGGCGTACACATTAACGTTGTCGATCGGCTGGCGCGCAAGCAGTACTTGGTCGAGCCACGCCAATACGAGGGCCAGCTGCTGCATGAGCTTCCGACCGTCCGCACCTCGCTGGGGGATATCTATGTTGAACTCTATTTGAACGAGATGTCGGATAGCAACTGTGTCGCACTGCATCGGCACGGTACCCGCGTGATCGCAGATCTTGGCGTTCTTGACAATTTCGCCCGTGCTCCATGGAATTTACGATATTTGCAGGGCCATATCGATGCGCCATTCATCAATCTAACGCCAGGTACCCGCGGCGGCTTCATCCATGATTCCGCCTATGCTGCCCTGTGCGATGGGCTGGGGCCGCTCGAACGCAAGCTCCTTGAGCTTATCGAGGCGCAGCGCCGGGCCGAGGAAGAACAAGCTAGCCGTGAGCAGTTACGAACCATCCAGCGTGCTTTTCGGGAGGCGCTACTCGCTTTGCCAGCTGAGGAGTATGACTGGTTCAATATTCACGCGCGAGCGTTCAAGCCCGCAGCCCCCAATGCGAGCGATAAAGATGTATGCGCGCAAACGAATGGATCGGATGACTCGCCTCCGTGGGTGACCGAACCGGCGGCAGGCGAGGAAAGGCAACGCCAATTCTTTGAATTTGCTGGGCCACTGTTCAGCGTCGCGATCTCCCCGGCATCAACTATCGTGCAGGTCGGCGACAAGAAGGAGTTGCGGGCACTGCCACGCGACCGTTCGCGGCGCCGTGTCGACCAAGACCTGCAATTCCAATGGCAGATCAGTGAAGGACCAGGCACCCTCGCCGGCATGCACAATCAGGCCGTCACCTTTGTGGCACCGGCAGAACCTGGCCTTACCCGGGTCACGATTGCTGTCCAACAGCACGAAACCGTCTGCGTCGCCGAAGCGTTGATTACAGTGACGCATGAATTACCGGTGCAGCTTGCTGGCGCGACCGTCTCTACCCAGGGCTTGCCGAGCTATACGTTCGAACGCGCTCCCGGAGAGTCATGGCGCTCGCGGTTCGATCGCGAGCGCAATGTCATTGTCGTCAACAACGGTCACCGCGATTTTGTCTATGCGTCGCGCGGTAAATCGCTGAAGTTGCGTTACCTTGTTCGGCTTTATGCCAAAGAACTGGTGATATACAATTTCACCGGCCTGCCTGCAGATCAGTTGCTCGAAAGAATGGTCGAGTTATCGTTGCGCACAGAAGAACATCTATAGGGAACGGCGAAGCCCCCCGGCGCCGAACGCCAGCAGGCCACCCCAGCGTTCGAGGCGGCGGTCGATTGCTAAAAATCTCGACCGACGCGCCCCCGCCACAAAAAACCACCTATACCGACGCGGGAGCTCCGGCCGCGGTAGGCCACCGACCCACCCTGGCACGCTTCGAGAGCAACGCGACGACCACGTCCTTGATGTGCAGGGTCGCCGTCTTCTCTCGGCTGAGGCATCGGGTCCCATTTGGCCAACGAGACGACGGGAGAGCATGAACCCTTGAGTATTTTCGAATGCCACAGGGACGCACGTTCGAATTGCTGCCTTTCTCAGGCGTTCGCCGCAAGAAGATCAAAGCGTTACGCAAACTTCGGCCCTCGAGGAAGGAAATGATCGGAGCCGAAGAGCAACGTTTGTTCCGGCCGATTCGCGAGTTCCAGCGGTTCCATTCGTCGTGCAGGTTCATAACGGCTCTGTAAGTTCAAGCGCTGGGCGTCATCCGCGCCGACCTCATTGCTGATAAAGTCCTGTGTGGTTGTTATAATGTGCAGGAGTGTTACCGCCTGTTGTGGCGGATCCCATCCACACGACAGCAAGAGCACCGATAATGAGTAATACAGCGAGAAAAAGCCACGGGGGCTTAGCCGGTTCTACGGCCCCTCGCGGAGTGTTGTAGACATTCACGATCGGCGTCGCGAGCTTGCGCCTTCGCTTTTGCTGGCGTTGGAACCAACCTTGTGTTTCGTCATCCCATCCCAGCTCAGCAAGCCGCGCTTCAAGACGCTCGAGCCGTGCCAGACGCTCGGCGACCTCCCGATCGGGAAGCAATCTCTCGGCATTGCGAGTTTGCTCAAGCAATTGAAGGAGCAAGCGGTTTTGCTCCTCAAGCGCCTGCGTTTTCCAATCGGGCGCAACGATGATTTCGTCGCTGGCAGCAGGGAGTGGCTTAGGCAAACTCATCGCGCTGATCCCCACGCAGAGGCAATCAAAGCCTCCTTTTGGTAAAGATCACATCGGGCAAGCACAAGTGCATACGGGGCAAGGTCTGGTGCTTTCGTCTTGGTCTTTGTCCACCCATCACACCTCGAAATCCTCGTCACAACCGTGATCGATCCAATGCCAAACCGACGAGGAAAACGACATGCTTCCATTGCAGAGTAGCGCACAAATTGCAGCAATTCGTTAACCGAACGTTCCCTAAGCCCCCGACCCTCAATTTTCATTACCAATTTCTTACCAACAATGGATTCGGCTCGACCTGTTCACCTTCCTTTACCGCCTCACGCTTTGTACGGCGCTGCGAAACGCTGGAAGCAACCCGCGAAGATATTGCTTTCACGGCCTTGAGCGGCAGTTCGCCGCGTGCGGTTTGCCGCTTGCTATCTGCGCCGACTTTGGCGTTCCCTTTACCAGATTTGGGCCGATCATCGCGCCCTCGGCACCTGCTTCAGCTGGAGTGAACCACCTCCAAACTACGTCCCGAGCTGTGGGGCGCGTTGGCTCGCGTCGCACGCGCGTCGTGTTCCCTCTTTCAGGGAAACTGAGACTTCCCACCTCCGCGATGACCCAGTAAAACTAACCTGCTTCGCTCGCGGGGAAGTGATCTTTACATTTCTTTACCGGGCGGAGAAACGCTGGAAATGCCGGGCTCCTAGATGAGGCGTCGGGCGCATGGCCCACAACTCGACAGGAGAACGACATGGCAGAGCAAGGCAACATCCTCGATCCGCGACCCGCGCCGCGCGCGGGGCAGCGCGGCCGGGTCGCGCTGCTACTCATTCTGGCGGCGCTCGCCGGAGTGATCGCTGGGCTTGCCACCGACGCGTTCGGCCAGGCGCCGATGCTGTGGCACGCGCGGCCGTTCATGGGCGAGCCATTCGATCCGGCGCAGGTCGACCGGCACATTGAGCGTATGATCAAGCATCTCGCGGTCGAAGCCGATGCGACCACCGACCAGCAGGCAAAGCTCGTCGCCATCGCCAAGGGCGCCGTCAACGACCTACTGCCGCTGCGCGAAAAGCTGCGGGCGAACCGCGCGCAGGCGCTCGACCTGTTCACCGCCGGCAACGTCGACCGCGCGGCGATCGAGCGGCTGCGCAGCGAGCAGCTGGGGCTGGTGGAGACAGCCAGCAAGCGCATCAGCGAGGCGCTCGGCGACGCCGCCGAGGTGCTCAATCCCGAGCAGCGCCGGACCCTGGTCGATCGCGTCTCGCATTTCGGTGGATGGTGGCGCTGGCATCATGGATAACGAAGCGTGGCCGAACGCATCCTGCTGATTGAAGACGATCCCCGCCTTGCCGCGATGGTGAGTGACTATCTCGGCGAGGCGGGGTTTCGCGTGACCCACGCGGCGAACGGCACGAGCGGCCTTGCGCTCAACCAGCGCGGCGCATTCGATGCCATCGTCCTCGATCTGATGCTGCCCGACATGGACGGGCTCGAGGTCTGCCGGCGGGTACGCGCGCAAGCGGACACGTCGATCCTGATGCTGACCGCGCGCGGCGACGCCATGGACCGGGTGGTGGGGCTGGAAATGGGCGCCGACGATTACTTGCCCAAGCCGTTTGAGCCTCGCGAGTTGCTGGCGCGGCTGCGCGCGATCCTGCGCCGGCAGCAGGGCGGCGCCCGGCGCGACGTCCTGCGCTTCGGCACGCTGGAGATCGATCGCGGGGCGCGCGAGGTTCGCCTCGGCGGCGCCGTCCGGCCGCTCACTTCTTATCAATTTGCATTGCTGCTGGCGCTCGCCGAGCACGCGGGGCGCGTCATGTCGCGCGATGCGCTGATGGATCTGCTCAAGGGTGAGCCGCTCGAAGTCTTCGATCGCTCGATCGACGTGCACGTTTCGCGTATCCGCGCGGCCATCGAGGCCGATCCGAAGAAGCCGCGCCGCGTGATCACGGTGCGCGGCGCCGGCTACGTGTTCGCCAAGGCACAGGACTAAGGCATGATCTTGAAAAATGCGCACCGGTTCTCGGAAAGGATCATGCTGGTAGACCAGGGTGACGATCCGCAAAAATGTCATCCTGCTCTAGATGCGCCGACATGAAACGGCTCTATCTGCAATTCTATCTCACCATCGTGGCGAGCTTGATTCTGGTGGTGGTGACCGCGGCTATATTGTTCCGGCTGGTGGCCGAACTGACGCCGGTGGAGCATGCCTTCGAGATGGCAGGTGAGATCGCCGCCGCCGCGATCCCGCCGGCGGATGCTCCGCGCGGCGCTCAACAGCAGGCCATCGAGCGGCTGTCCACGCGGCTGCGCGTCGACCTGGCATTGTTCGACGTCGATCGTGCACCGATCGCGGCCGCCGGCCGGCCGCTGCTGGCGCCCGGCCGGTTCAACCGCGGCGGGTGGCACTATGGCCCTGGCGGCCCCACTTGGTCGATCCGACTTCCAGACGGCCGTTGGCTGGTCGCCGGCATGCCGGCCCAACGGCGCCCGGGACTGGTCCTGCCGGCGATTCTCGGCGGCATCGCGCTTGTCGTCGCGCTCGCGGCGCTGCCAGTGACGCGGCGCGTCACCCGCCGGCTGGAACGGCTGCAGGCGAGCGTCGAGTCGCTCGGCGCCGGCGATCTCTCCGCACGGGTGACCGTGCAAGGACGCGACGAGGTGGCG
>Ga0126371_10005014_pt1 | contig 11742 bp, 9 predicted proteins | sample PanSoiMetaPlot_4_FD_110145 | JGI IMG/M metagenome (GOLD analysis project Ga0126371, IMG submission 110145) | Tropical forest soil microbial communities from Panama - MetaG Plot_4 | ecosystem: Environmental > Terrestrial > Soil > Tropical forest > Bulk soil | place: Panama | collected 2016-02-17
AGGAACCACCCCGCCGAGAGGCACACGTGCGCAGCGTTATCCTGATCGAACGAACAGCGCGCCCTCCACGGAGCGCGCAGGAAAACTCGTGCTTTTCTCTTGACAGTGACTTACATGGATGCCGGTTATACGTGAACTTCCTCAGAGTGATCGTCGCCATTCGATGACACTATGTGAGGCGTATCACGGCACCTCAGTGAGCAACGCGAGTAAGGTCCTCCTATTGGACAGATTGTTTCCGCGGTCGCTGGACTGGTTCGTGAAGACTTTCGGACAGCTTCGCATTTGAGAGATCAGTTGTCCGAGGTATATTGGGTCATCCACAGTCGAGACGCCTCCCCGGCAGGTAACGGTCCCCCATCGGCGACTGGACGTGAGAGGGGGTTAACCGTGAAGAAGTATGGGTATTGGAGCATTCGCTACAAGCTTCTGTTTCTTCTTCTGCTGCTGAGCGTAACGACCTTTGCCGTCACGGGAACGATCGCCTATATCAAGTACCAAACCGCATTGAAACGGGATGTGACGAATCAACTGATAGGAGTCACGCGTTCCAAACGTTCCCAGATAGAATCCTATTATCAAAGTGTTCACAACCACGTTGAGACCCTAAGCGAAGATCGTATGTTCATCGACGCTATGAGGGAATTCCGCGATTCCTATCGAAAATTGAACAAAAAGCCGATTCAGGCGGAGACTCTGGAGGCTGTGCGTGAGGATTATCGGAAGAACTTCTACCCTGAGATGCAGAGGCTTAGAATCGCCAGGCAGAGCTTCCAGGCCTACCTGCCTGTGACGCCCGCGGCCATTCAGCTTCAGTATCTGTACATGGTGAACAATCCCTATCCGAAGGGCCAACGATACAAGCTAGTCAATGCAGAGGACGGGAGCACATACAGCAAAATGCACGAGAAGTACCACGCTGCCTTTCAACAGATCGTTCAGAAGTTCGGCTACTACGACCTCTATTTGATCGACTACGACACTGGGGGCGTGGTTTACGACTTCGCTAAGGATCGCGACTGGGCCACGAATTTGATCTATGGCCCCTATTCAAAGAGCAATTTGGCCATGGTGGTTAAGAAGTGCATGGCCACGGATAACCCGAATGACGTGTTCTTCTCCGACTTCGAACCATACGAGGCATCGTTGGGCGAGCCAACTCAGTATGTCGCAAGTCCGATCTTCGATGGGAAGCAGCGTCTCGGCATCTTCGCCTTCCAGTTATCGGTAGCAGCCATCGATAACGTGATGACTGGCAACCGGGGATGGGCGAGGGATGGCCTTGGACGGACCGGTGAGGCCTTCATCATTGGGCCGCATCATCGACCGCGCTCAGACTTGCGCCAGTATTTGGAGGACCCGGAACGATACCTTGCAGACCAGAAGGCAGAGGGTACACCCGAAAATGTTCTGAATCGGATTCGGACCTTCAAGACAACGATTCTGCAAATACCGATCGAGTCTTCTGCGGTGGACCTTGCACTGAAGGGCGGGCAAGGAGCAATGATTGAGGTCCACCCAAGGGGACTGGAGAGCTTCCTGGTTTCATACATGCCCCTGCAGATAGAAGGCCTCAATTGGGCAATTATCGCCCGCATGAGCACAAGCGAAGCCTTCGCGCCGGTACGAGAGATGAGGTGGCTGTTCAGTTGGTGGGGCTCCGGCCTACTCGTATTTACCGTCCTTGCCGCCTTGTTCGTGACCCGTGAGATCCTGCGTCCGGTGAATGCGCTGGTTGGAGCAGCAAAGAAAGTCGCAGGTGGAGATCTCACGGCGCAGGTTGACTGGAAATCTCAGGACGAACTTGGTGAACTCTCCGATACTTTCAACTCCATGACCCGGAGCATTCGCGAGAAGACTGAGGTAATTGAGGAAAAGAACCGAGAGAACGAGGCGCTATTGCTGAATATCCTTCCCGGGGAAATCGCGACGCGACTGAAATGCGGTGAACATGAAATTGCCGACAATTTTGCCGACGTAACCGTGCTGTTCGGCGATCTCGTCGGATTTACTGCACTGTCGAGTCAAACCTCTGCGACGGAAATCGTGGACATGCTGAACGGCCTGTTCAGCCTCTTTGACGAGGCGGCGGCTGAACTCGGTATCGAGAAAATCAAGACGATCGGAGACTGCTACATGGCAGTTTGTGGTCTGCCGCGGCCATGTGCCGACCACGCGGACAGGATGGCTCGCATGGCTCTCCGCATGAGGGACGCAACCCGAGAGTACGGGCGGCAAGTGGGATTGACACTCGACTTGCGCATTGGACTTAACTCCGGTCCTGTAGTAGCGGGTGTCATCGGCGCCACCAAATTCATCTACGATCTGTGGGGCGATACCGTGAACAGTGCCAGCCGTATGGAATCAACCGGTGTGCATGGGCAGATTCAGGTGACGCGCAGTGTGTACGAACACCTGAAAGAAAAATTTGAATTCGAAAGCCGCGGATCTGTGCAGGTGAAAGGCAAGGGTCAGATCGAAACGTGGCTGCTGGATGGTCAGCTGCGCGCCGCCGAGGTCGCAATATAAAGATGAAGCGTCTTGCAGACTAGATTGCCAATCCGAGTGAGCTTCTTTTTTACGGGAAAAATGTCACCAGTGGAGTTCCGCCTGGAAGGTCTTTAGCGTATCGTCGGCTATCCGTCAGTAGCGAAGTGGCAACTGAAGAGTAGCCGGTTATCGGGAAGAACTCTCAGCGAGGGTCTCGCTCCGGGCGCATGTAGGACAGATCGATGATTTGCAGAACGCCGATGCCGGTTCTCCGACATAAACAAGACCCCGCTGGAAACCTCTAGTAAGTCCTTCAGCTTGGTCTCGTCTGCAAGCTTTTGCCAACAGCTAAGGCAAGACCGTAGGAAAATCAACCACAGATAAATGAACCGTCGCCTCCAATTTCCAGAGAGTTTGCGCTGAAGCAACGACGATCTGTTCTCAGGGCTGTATCATTCTCCCAAATTCCCCCCCCATTTCATAAACGGATCCCGACACTGTGCTGTTGGATGTGTGTTCGACCAGGCCGGAGAGCCAAGCTAGAGGAGCTTCTCGTGAAAGTTTGCCGTCTCTTTGTGTGTGCTGCGCTGGTCGCAGCACTCTCTGCCACGCTGTGGGCGCAGCAGGCACCCACCGGTTACCACAGCGTGGCATGCATCAAAGTCAAACCTGAAAACAACAACGAATTTCGCAAATGGGCTGCTGGCGACGTCCACAAACTCGCCCAGTCGCGGGTCGATGGTGGTGCAATCTCACAATGGATCCTTCTTCGTGCCGTCATCCCATCAGGAACATCCGCCGAATGTGACTATGTCGTCGTGACCATGTATCCCGGGGTCCCGCCCCAGCCCATGGGCCTCGAGGAACTCGATGCCGCGCTGAAAAAAGCCGGCATCTCAATGACCGCGCAACAATATGTCGACCGCCGTAGCGCTCTCACCACTCTCGTCTCAAACAACATGTTCCGGAACCGCGCTTTTGTCGGAGGCTTCAAGAAGGGCGATTACTTCGTTGTGAACTATATGAAGGCTTCGAATATGGAGGACTATGTCGCCTTTGAGAAAAAAGCCTGGCAACCGATGGCCGAGGCCCTGGATAAGGAGAACCTCCGGTCCGGGTGGTCGCTTAATACGATGGTCTTCCCGGGCGGCACTGACGTTAAATTCAATGCCGTAACCGTGGATGTCTATCCCACTTGGGAATCGATCTTCAACGGTGATTTCCAGCACTTCTTTGAGCTCTGGCAGAAAACCCATCCCGATATGGAGTTCGGCACCACGTTTGAGCAATATGACAAGCTCCGCCATCAAGGCGACATCGACATCTTTGTGGTACAGGACACCATCACATCGACCAAGTAGCCTGATTGCCCACAGAACGTAGAAGGGGTGTTTCGCTGGCCAGGGGCGGCGAGCGGAACACCTTACCCTCCTGCTTGCTTTTGTTTTGGTCCAAGGCTGCATCGAGCCACTTGCCGCGTCATCTCACGTCGTTGTTTTGGTTGGTTTGTCGGCTACTAGTCAGTTATATCTGAGTAAATAACCGCTCGTCTTACGGGTCGTCAACGCTGCATTATCGCCGAGGCACTTATCGAGCGGGAACGCGAATTCCGAGCGGGTGAGCGCCTTGGCGTCAGTACCAGTTGGGTGGCAAGGGTGGCGGCGTTGCCTTCGAAGTCCGCAAAGTCCAGGGAAGTGCGGAGAAAGCCAATCCCTGATTCCGCAAAAACGGGGAAATTCGGTCGCAATTCTGAGGGAATAAGTGAGGATATGTGCATTTGCGCGTCATCTAAGTCCTTTACTTTCAAATGATAGGACTGCCTGGGGGGCAGCCAAATGATTATAACTAGTTTATAATCAATAATATACTACGCATATTGTCGTATTTTCATATCTAAGTATGAATCCCCAGAATGGCAACGGTCAGTTTAAATTTCGCGATTGAGTGAACACGGGCCCTTTCACTTGTAACTACACTTAGCGAAACCTGGCTGGTTCCGTCTGGTTCACTTACAAAGCCTCTCCATTCTTCACGGTCGATACGCGGTACGCCACCGGGCAATTGGAGCACGCTTTCTACGATACCTATCTCAACGAAGTCGAGCGTGATTCGCTTGCCTTCGATGGGACTTCTGTTGCGATTTTTACAATCTATAACGGCCAAAACCTTGTTGCGGAAAGGGATGGACCGTGCTTCAAGACAGCAGAAATTTGTGCCAGTGCCGGCTCGGAGCTGTATTCATATGATGAATTGGGCCGACTCATCAGCGTGACTCACGGCGATGGCAGTACCCGAACAAGACAATACTCAGGACTTAAAGTCTCAGATTTCGATGAAGTTCAGAATCAGCGATATGTTGTGCAAGATCAACTTGGCCGCGCGACCCGTAGTGTTGCGTTTGTCGATAACGGCAGAGAAATCGCAACGAACTTCACGTACGAACCGTTCGGCCTCCTCCATACGGTGGCGGATGCATACGGAAACACTGTGCGATCCGTACACGACGCGAGCGGCCGTCAAATTGAACTTAGTGATCCTGACTCCGGCGATCATTTCTACAAGTGGTCGCCCTTCGATGAGTTAAGTGAGGAGCAGGATGGTAACGGATTCTATATTAGATATGTTCGAGATGCCTTAGGACGAGTAGAGACAATCCGCGACAAGGATGGGGTGACAAGAATCTGCTGGGACAGAGTTCCCAACGGAATTGGAAATCCGGCTTTCGCACGGAGCACGGATGGCATCCAGACAGACTTTCAATATGATCCGGTCGGGAGAGTATCGAAGGCCACATGGATGATTGGAGGCAAGAAGTACAATTTCGGGACAACCTACGACCCTGCCGGACGTATCGATACGATTAGTTACCCATTTCCTACTCTCGCGCCCTTTACTGTTCAGCGGAAGTATAATTCGTCCGGCTTCCTGTGGCAGGTCGTGAATGCAAAAACGCAATCCCTCTATTGGCAGGATGATCTCAGAACGAGCGCAGCCAAATCACTCAAGAGGAATTCGGCAATGGAGTCACCACGCAACGAACCCTTAATATTCGTGGCTGGCTGACAAGCATCCTGACAACCGGAAACGGGGCGACGCAGCAAAAACTCACCTACAGTTACTTTCCAACGGGCTCAGTGCAATGTCGAGCGGACCAGTTGCAGTCTCTGACGGTGGTAGAGCAATTTCAATACGACCCGTTGGACAGACTACACGACTGGGTGGCCGGAACAGAGCCCAATCGTGAGCGTCCATGTCCGGCACAAAAAGTTAGCTATAAACTCTTGGAGCAATCGTTTAACTACGATGATATTGGCAACCTGAAACAGCGAATGACCACGTTTGGCGCAGGACCAAACCTTAGCTATCAGTACGGTCAGAACGGGGCCGGCCCGCATGCGGTGACACAGGTCAATTCATACCAATACGAATATGATCACGGCGGCAACCAAACTTCCGGCCCAAGCCGCACCGTCGACTACAAGGCATTCAATCTACCGGCGATCGTTAGACAAGGCGACGCGAAATATTCCTTCAAGTATGGTGTAGGGCACGAACGTGTCTTCGAGCGTCGCCCGAACGGTGATACCACCACTTATGTAGGTGGTCTCTACGAAAACCGGAGCCGCCGAGGTCAGACTACTGAAGTTTTCTACATACAAGGAGCGGACCGCTCGATAGCACAAGTGGAAGAAGGCAAGAACTCACCGGCTGACACGACGCTCTCGTTCCACAACGATCATTTGGGTTCCATTCAGACGACTACAGGTGTTGTCGGCGTAACGCCGGAGCATGTGTGGTATGAGCCGTTCGGTCAGACAGTGAGCCCGGCAAACCCCACTCAAACAGTCGCCCCACTCTCCGGCCTGAACATTGGGTTTACCGAACAGAGGAGTGACAGTGAGCTTTCGCTGATCGACATGACGGGCAGGATCTATGACTCGAAAATCGGCAGGTTCCTCACCCCGGACCCCTTTGTGCAGGATCCACTCCGGAGCGAATCCCTCAACCGATACAGTTATGCTTGGAATAACCCTTTGAAATGGGTTGACCCCTCAGGTTTCCAGGCCAGCGATTCGGCTGGGATTTATAGATCGGAAGTGGACCCCATTCAGGTAGTAAATAACACCCCTGTCAGTCCATTGCCAAACCCCGAGTCATCCGGCTCTCCTGAGAATGGTGTCTCTTTGAGCGGCAAATATTCTGACAATGGCCAGTTTCAGCTTCTTAATGAAAATGCACAGCTTACCTGCGCCCTCTGTTTAATGGCCCAAATGCCGGACGTATGGACTAACGGCACTTTGATTACCTATTCCTCGCTATCGGTACTACCCCCACCGCCGTCCCTTAATGAAACAGCGCACACGGGCCCAACGATTAGCGCATGGAGGGTAGACGATCCGAACAGGGGAATTCCCGGCATTCAGAACGTGGAGAACGCGATAGCAGTTCCGCTCGTAGTTGCCGTCGGCGGCTGGGCGGTGGGACCAACCTATGCAAGCCAAGCTTTGGCATTGGTGCCGGCCCTCGGCATCGCTCATGGTACAAAGGCGTTAATCGAGGGAAACGAGAATGAAGCGGTTCACGCTTTCGCTGGAGCGGCATTAACCGGACTTCTAAATCGGCAATTGACGTTGGAAGCGCCGCCGGCTCAGGTAACTCTCAACAGAACCGCCGGGAATGCATGGCGCGATGAGATTGCAGAGCGATTTCGAAGAATCGGAATGGACGTGTCCCAGGAAGTGCACTATTCGACGCGTTTGGGAGGAAGGTTTATGGACGTAGAGGTGAGCTATCAAGGCAAAGTCCTGTTCGGTGTCGAAGCTAAAGTTGGTAGCTCACGATATACAACTCTGCAGCAATCTAAGGACTTCCTGATACAGAAGGCGCACCCGGGATATCACGTGTTTGAATTGAGGCTACCCTAGGTTTTGCTTGGACCGCCAAAGCGGTTCAAAGGAGTGCGATTTGGTGCCAGCACATCCAGCAAAATTTAGGGGTACTAAATGGGGTATCCTTCACTTTGGTTGGTAAGCCATTCGGATTCAATAGATATGACTGCCTGGGGGGCAGCCAAATGATTACAACAATTAGCCGCTTCCTCACTGAATTGAGTCCCACTGTACCGTAAATTCTCATCTGTGTTTGCTGCATTGCGTTCATTCACCAACTCTGCGACGTCCTTCAATTCCGGATGTAGATAACGCGGGGTTGTGAGATAGATTCCTGCCTGAACATCTTCTGAACTAGAGACAGATTTCCACCCTTATCGAGCATGTCAGTGGCGAATGCGCGTGACGAGCTGAGTAGAGAACAAGATCTTTCGGCAAGCCTAGGGGATCTTCTTACTTCGATCATGCTTTTGGCGATGCAGAAGTAGCTGATGTGTGCCCCTTCTGTCGAGAGGAAGGAAACACCCATGGGGCTGGTTGTAGCTTGGGCTTGGGCTCGCGCTCGCAATGCCTCATGAACGTGGTCGCTCAATGGCGACGTACCTCCTGTGGATTGCGGATTGTTAGTGCTGTCTTCTTTCATTCTTCTTCCTTTCTGAGTTGATGTTTGCAGTACAATTCGCGCGCAAGCCCTTGGTCTGTACCTGCACAGCGAAAAGCCGGGCCAGTGAATAGCCGGGGCCTTGTGTTTATCGGACCGCACGTTTGGTCTCCTGCTGGAAGCATGGAGATGGGTACTCGGGTCGAATTAAAGGACATTAAGGCCGGAACGGAGATTCCGTACGATGTCTTAGTCGAACGCCTTTCGTACGCGCGGGATTGGTTGCAGAATAGCTCCCACAGCTTTGTAATCCAGCTAACTGGCAATGTACCTCAAGGCCTCGGTAATCGTCGGTTGGTGTTAAGACAGTGGTTTCACTCGGTTAGAAATTGGTTGGTGCAGGCACAAGGGCGTTCGGACCAAGCAGTAACCATCTACGACGAGACCACGAGAACTCCACTGACTATTCCAGCCGCTGACGGGCTTTCCGATCCGTTGGAGTTTGACTTCAAGATCGCCGGGCGCGGTCCTGACGGCCAGATGCAGAATCTGGACAAGCCGGCGCTACTTCTTGAAGTTTGCGGCGCTCTGCCGTACGCCCCTAACCTCGAAGGTGTACAGAGCGCCAGAACTCTTCCGCTTCTTACCTTCATGGGCTTGAACATGCATCTTCAATCGGCGCTTTTTGTAATGCTGCTTGCGGTTACGCTAGGATCAGCTCACTTCCGCTAAAAGATGCGCTGCGGAACAATAAGACCACACTGGCTACCGGACCAGGAACTGAGATCGTCGAGGCGTTAAGATCCTACTTGGAATCAGTATTCAAGATTCTGCATAAGGCTTGGTACAACGCCACTCGCTCCAGCCAAGATGAAGCAGCTAGTGATGCACGTCGGGAAGCTGAGGCTGAGGTCAACCTAGCCCTGAAAGGAGTTCATCGCAATCCTTTCCAGACCGGCGACATTGTGAAAGACCAACATACGGACAAGGCTCGACCGGTTCCACCTCCGCCACGACGCCATCGCTGGGAATGTGGCGAATGTGAAAAACGGTGGCTCGCCGATGCTGGTTTTGTGCCGTCGCTCTGCGCGGAAACCGCGACGGGGGCAGGTGCCGGTGAAGGCTGCGGGTCGACAAACATCGGTCTGGCGAAGAATCAACCGCGTGTGGGGGACTGTCAGCTTCGGATCGAACCACTGGGCGAGGACTAAAGTGACCTCGTCTTTTCAGTTCGAACGTGAAGGAGAGGAATTGGACGTGCCTGTCGTCCGGGTAAACCTCACGAGCCCAAGGTACATTGAATTGCGAGGGATCGGCTCTATGTCCGGACAAGCCCAAAAGCGGCTCAAACAGTATCTTGTCGACGTCTCTCTGTCTGCGATTGCCGAGTTCACCTCGGAAACCAAAGGCACGTCTTTTTCGGTCGAGTTGGGAGAGTTGTACTACAACAGAATGCTTCGCTCGATCGGGATCAAACAGTACGAAGTTCAAGTCAACAAGGTGCTCGAAGCAACCAGCGGCGCGGTGGAAGAGAAGCAACTTGCTTTAGTTTGACCTTCGCTTGCCGGATATGAGGCGCCGCAAGGAGTCCTTCGCGGCGCCTCGACGCGTACTCGGCTCTTAGCTCGCGCCTTGTAAGTTATAGAATTGGCAGTAAATTACGAGATATGATCCCCTGGCACAAACTTGAAGCAATAAAAGCGACAGTAGATATGCTGGCCACCAGTCAGCTGGCCTACATATTGAGATATGCAATCCCTTCTTTGGCAAGCTTTGCCGATACGTCAGGAATACGACGCAAAGGACGCAAAGTATGACATGTGGTCTCTTGAACCCCAAGAGGTCCGTATAAAAATCCCGGGGTACTGGAAGTTGTGGTTCTCAGTCGCTTGCTGGATGCTCTGGCGATTTGCATCCCTTCCAAGGGCAAAATACCGTCATTGAAAATGTGTTCAGCTCTGCGAAGCAAGCGCGCGTCGATGCTCATCTGCAACGATTGCGTAGAAGCGAGGATCTCCATGAAGTGATTTGATCTGCTCATCCGTTTTGAGTTTCGAATCGTAGCTCGAACGCAGGCCATGATCCACAGCGTCGCCAAGCCGTGTAATCGCCTTGTCTTTCATCCCTTCCATCGCATACAAACATGCGAGCGAATACTCTGCTTGGGCTGTATCGGGATGGTCGCGTCCGCGAACGCGGGTCGAAGTGTCGTAAGTCTCAAGAAGAACCTTCTCCGCCTCGGGGTATTTGCCTTCTTCGGTGAGCAGATCACCGAGTGCCGTCATGCTCGCTAACGTGTCCGAATGCTCGGGACCCAAAGTTCTCCGCTCAATATCCACTGTCTCTCGCAGAAGCTGTTCTGCTTCTGCATACTTCTTCTGTTCGCCAAGCGCCTCCGCCAATTGCTGCGCAGTGACCAGCGTCGAGCGATGTTCCGGGCCCAGCTTCTTGCGCTTGATTGCAAGCGTGTCGCGAAATATCTTCTCCGCCTCTGCGTAACGTTTTTGCAGTGACAAGACCAGAGCAAGGTTGCCCATGCTCAAAAGGGTTGTGGGGTGTTCCGGTCCCAGCACCCGCAGTTTTTTATCGACCAGCTCGCGATAGATTTTTTCTGACTCGGAATATTTATCTTCCTGCATGAGGATTGCCCCGAGATTGCTCATGTCCCCAAGCGTCTTCGGATCGTCAGGGCCGAGAGTCTCACGCTCTGTCTCATACACGTTGCGAAACGCCTTCTCAGCAGTGGCATATTTGCCTGGTACGCGTCATTGATCGCCAGATTCCCTGTGATCGCGAGCGTCAGTTTATCCTGTGCGCCGAACTCCTTCTGCGCCGCGGCAAGCGCTTCCTCATCGATTTTTTCCGCTTCAGGAAAATGGTTTTCATCCGTGAGAATCAACGCCAGTTGACGTTCAGCCTCGATGGTGGTGCGATTCCCGGGACCCAAAGCCTTACGGCTCGCGTTCAGCGTTTCGCGAGCCAGCTCCTCAGCTTCCGGATAGTGGCTTTCATTATCGAGTATTTCCTCAAGGCTGATCGCAGATCCCAGCGTCTCCGGATTGTTTCTTCCCAGCTCCCGGCTGCGGATTTCCATCGCATGACGCGTCAAAGGTTCAGCCTGAGAATTAAGGCCCAGGTTCGAATACACCGTGCCCATCACCTGCATCAGCCGCGCCCGCACCTCCGGATCCTGCGCCAGCCCCGTTTCAATCTGTGCCGAAGCTTTGTCCAGAATTTCTCTCGCGCTAATATCGTTGCCACGCGATTCGCTGGGGTCGGACACCTTGAACATGTCCGTCATAAAGTTCGTAATGCGATCGGCGCGGTCACGCTCCTTGCGTACTCTCCGCAGTTGAATCGTCTGCACCACGGCAAACGCAATCAGCAATACAGCCGCCAGTCCCGTGAGGATCACCCCGACGCGATGCCGCCGGATATATTTACGTGGCCTGTATCCAGTACCTGGCGCATGCGCAAGCACCGGCTGGTTGTGCAGATAGCGCCCAAGATCGGCTGCAAGCTCAGACGGAGTTGCATAACGCCGCTTCCTGTCTTTTTCCAGCGCCTTCAGCGTGATCGCATCCAGATCCCCGCGCAACAGCCGCGCCAGCATCGGAACCTCTGCCCCGCGATTCTGCTCGGCCACAGCTGAGTCGCCGCCGAGAGTGCGCAGCTTCGTGCTCGGTTTCGGCGCATCCTGTTCCCGCAGCCGACGCAGGCTCTCGTCATATGCAAGCTTGTTGAAATCCAGAGGCAGAGCGC
>Ga0126371_10005015_pt1 | contig 11740 bp, 14 predicted proteins | sample PanSoiMetaPlot_4_FD_110145 | JGI IMG/M metagenome (GOLD analysis project Ga0126371, IMG submission 110145) | Tropical forest soil microbial communities from Panama - MetaG Plot_4 | ecosystem: Environmental > Terrestrial > Soil > Tropical forest > Bulk soil | place: Panama | collected 2016-02-17
ATGAACAGGCTCGAGCTGCAGATGAGCAGCACCACGAGTCGGGCGCGCCGCCCGGCGGGCCCCGCGGGAATCACGATGTCCCGGCCGGCCGACAGCGACAGGCTCATGCGGCCCGGGCCTGGACGTGCGCTTCATCGGCCCGCTCGATCAGCGTCGCGGTCCGCGCCGCGCTGTCCACTCCGGCCCGGCCGGTCATGACGAGCGCCAGCGCGATCACAGTGACCCCGAGGCCAGCCACGATCCACCAGGCTGGCCCGGTGGCCGCCGCGAACCCGGCGGGCAGCGGCCCGTGCAGGTTCGCGGCCAGCACCGAGCCCATGACCGCCACCCCGAGCGCGGAGCCGACCTGCCTGCTGGTCGACGCGATCGACGCGGCGACCCCTGCCTGGGATCGCGGCATGCCGCTCACCGCGCTGTTGGTGATCGGCGGGTTCAGCCATCCCTGCCCGGCGCCGAACACCACGCAGCACACCAGCACGTACCACACCGGCGACGACGCGGTGAGGAACACCAGCAGCAGGCCGCCGAGCGCGGTCCCGGTACCCGCGATGAGCAGCGGGATCCTGGCGCCCGACCGCGCGACCACCCGCCCGGCCAGCGGCGCGCAGACGGCCATTACCACCGCCATCGGCAGCAGGAACAGGCCCGCTGTCAGCGGCCGGTAGCCGCGCACGTCCTGCAGGTACAGCGTGATCAGGAACAGGAATCCCGCGAACGCGGCGAGGCCGGTGACGGCGGTCACCGCCGCGCCCGAGAACGGCAGGCTCCGGAAGAACCGCAGGTCAATGAGCGGCTCGGCGCGCCGCCGCTCGTAGCCGAGGAACACCGCCAGCGCCAGCGCGCCCACCGCGAAGCACGCCAGGATCCGCGCCGAGCTCCACCCATAGGAGGGGCCCTCGATGATCCCGTATGTGACCGTTCCGAGCAGCGCAATGATCAATATTTGCCCGAACGGATCGAGTCGTCTGCCTCGTGCCGCCCGTGATTCCGACACGAACAAGGCCGTCAGGATCAGCGCCGCCGCGCCAACCGGGATGTTCACCCAGAACACGCCGCGCCAGCCCACGGAGCCGACAAGCGCTCCCCCGACCACCGGTCCGAGCGCTATCGACAAGCCGAACACGCTGCCCCACATCCCGATCGCACGCGCCCGCTCGCCAGGCTCGGTGAACGTGTTGGTCACGATCGCCATCGCGACCGGGTTGAGCATCGACCCGCCGACCGCCTGCAGCGCGCGGAACGCGATCAGCCAGCCGAGCCCGGGCGCCAGACTGCAGGCCAGCGACCCGAGCGTGAAAATCGCCAGCCCAGTCTGGAACACGCGCCGCCGGCCAATCCGGTCCCCTGTCGAGCCCGACAGCATCAGCAGGCTGGCGATGACCAGCATGTACGCGTCAATGACCCACTGCAGCCCGGACACGGACGCGTGAAAGTCCCGGCCGATGGCCGGCAGCGCCACGTTCACGATCGTCAGGTCCAGCCCGACGATGAACAGGCTCAGGCAGCAGATGGCCAGCACCAGGTACCGGCGCCGGCGGCTCAGCTCAGGCAGCGCGCCCCCCAGCAACAGTTTACTTACTACAACTAACTTTAGCGCGCGTTGGCTGGCGCGTGTCAGCCGACGGCGCTCTCTGGTACCGGGACTTCACCCTTTCAGCATGATTCCACATCCATGACACCTGGCTCATTATCGAATATGACTGCTAAAGAGACACGGGCCAGGGGACCCTCGGCACAGGCGGCCCCCGAAGAGCGCGGCGAGCACTGGTGGCCAGTCGCTCTGGCGATCCTTGTCGTCGCCGGCCTGCACGTCGCGCTGCCAGCTAGCTATCGAGTCCGGCCCACCTGGCTAGTCCCGGTCGCGCTCATCATTTTGGTCGCGGTGCTCATCATCGGGGACCCCGGCCGCATCGACCGGCAGAGGACGTGGCTGCGGGTCGTCACCGGCGTCGTCATCGTGCTGATCACCCTGGCCAACCTGTCCGCCGCGGTGCGGCTCGTCGTGGACATCCTCACTAACAACAAGGTCTTCGCCAACCATCCGGGCGGCCTGCTCGCGGCTGGCGCTGTGATCTGGGCCACGAATGTCATCGCGTTCGCGCTCTGGTACTGGGATCTCGATCGAGGCGGGGCCGCCGCCCGGGCACATCATCCGTTCCGGAACCCGGCGTTCGTCTTCCCGGAGATGGAGCACCCGGACTACGTTCCGGCCGCCTGGGTGCCGCGTTTCGTCGACTACCTATCGCTGGCCTTCTGGACCGCGACCGCGATCAGCCCCACTGACATCTCGGCGATAAAGCCGTGGGCCAAGCTGCTGATGATGCTTGAGGCGGCCGGCTCGATCATCCTGGCCGCCCTCGTCATCGCCCGCGCGATCAATGTCCTGTGAATAGCCTGACTCCCAAGGGTCAGGATCAAACGGGCAAGGGTGATCGAGCATGACAGTGGCGCAGACCACGTACGGCAAGGTGCGCGGCACGGAAATCGCCGACGGTATCTATGGCTGGCGCGGCATCCCCTACGCCCAGCCGCCGGTCGGTGAGCTGCGGCTACGCCCGCCGCAGCCGCCGCAGCCATGGGCAGGCGTCAGGGACGCCACCGAATACGGCCTGCGCTCTTTGCAGCCGCCCGAGCGGTTCCCCGAGCCCGGCCCGCAGTTCGGCGAGGACTGCCTGTACCTCAACGTGACGGCCCCGGCCGGTGCCGCGGATAACCCAGTCCTGTTCTGGGTGCACGGCGGCGGCTACGAGACCGGCAGCGGCACCGACATGGCAGGCGACGGCGCGGCGTTCGCCAGCAGCCACGGCGTCGTCGTCGTGACGTTCAACTACCGGCTGGGCGCGCTCGGCTTCCTCGACGTCGAGGGCGAGCAGCCGACCGGGGCGCTCGGCCTGCACGACCAGATCGCGGCGCTGTGGTGGACCTTCCAGAACATCGCCGCGTTCGGCGGTGACCCGATGCGGATCACCGTGTACGGTCTGTCGGCCGGCGGGAAGACCGTGACGAACCTGCTCGCGTCGCCGCGCACCCGCGGCATCGTGCGCCGTGCCGCCTCGTCAAGCGGCGGCGACCACATCAAGAGCCAGGCCCAGGCACGGGCCCTGGCCGCCCGGTTCTTCCAAGAGCTTGGCACGGGGCCTGACGGTGTTCGCGCCGTCCCCGCGGCGGACATCCTGGCCGCGCAGATGGCGATCGCGACCCCGCCGCATTCGAGCTGGATCTGGCGCCCGTCGGTGGACGGGGCCGCGCTGACCAGCCACCCGCTGACGGCCATCTCGGCTGGGGTTGCCGCCGGGATCCCGTTGCTGGCCCAGACCTGCGCCCACGAGTGCGCCTATTACCAGCTGCTGGCGCCCGACGCGGCCGAGCAAGCGGACCGCGTGCTGACGGAGTACTTCGGCGAGCGGGGCCGGGACACGCTGCTCGCCGCCTACGCCGCCGCGAACCCCGGACTCGACGACACCGCGCTGCGGGTCGCCGTCATGAGTGCCGAGCGGTACCTCGTCCGCGTCGGCCGTCTCGCCGACGCCCAAAGCAGGCACGCGCCCGTCTACCGGTCCCGCTACGACGGCCCGTACACCGGCATGCCCGCAGAGCCTGAGTACGCCGAATGGGCGCAGCTCGCACCGCTACTCGACGGGGCGCACGGTGCCGACGGCGACGCGATCTTTCAGGGCGGCGACGGCCTGTCCGGACAGCTGCACGACGCCTGGGGCGCGTTCGTCACCACCGGCGATCCCGGCTGGGCGCGGTACACGGTCGAGAAGCGAAACGCGATGATCTTCGACCCGGCAGGCCCGCACGTGGCCGCCGACCCGTTCGCCGGCGTCCGGCAGGCCTGGGACGAGCTGGATTGGCAGCCCGGCCCTTGGTGGCGGTTCTAGGAAAGCAACCCCTCGAGGACGCCGCAGAAGTGGCAGAAATCGGGCGTGACCGCCCGCGGGTCCTTGGCCTGGTCGTCCCAGCGGCGGACGGCGACCGCGTCGGCCGCGTAGGGCAGTGCCGCGAACTCGCGGGCCTGCTCTCGCGTCAGCGGCCCGCCCTGCAGCGCCAGCGTGTGCACCGACGCATCGGACAGCCTCGCGAAATAGCCCGGATCCGCGGCGCACAGGTACCGTTTCGCTGCGACATGCAGCCGGACCGGCTCGGTCACCGGCGCCGGGAACCAGGTTGCCAGCCATGCCGCGCCGCGCTCCTCATGCTCCTTGGCACGCACCGGAAGCGGCAGGTGGCCGATGTCGTGCAGCAGGGCGGCCGCGACCAGGGCCGGCGGCGCGCCGGCCGCCTGGGCGAGCGCCCCGGTCTGCAGCATGTGCGCCGCGACTGTGACCGGCTCACCCAGGTAGTCGCGGGCCGCCGCGGTGCCGAACAGCTCAGCGATTGCGGCAACCGGTCCGCCGGTCACGGGCGTGCCCGCGCGCGGCGGCGCAGCACTGCGAGGGTACTGAGCAGGCCGTCAAGGTCGGCGTAGCAGCCCTGCAGGTGCCGCTGTCCACTGCCCCCCGCGGAAAACGCGGTCCGCGCGTGCAACACCCGGGTGTTGTCGAGGATCAGGCAGTCGCCGGGCGCCAGCCGCACGCGCAGCAGGAGCTCCGGCCGGGCGAGCAGCTCCGCCCACGCACGGTACGCCGCGTACGCGGCATCAGCCTCCCGCGATGGCAGCCGCGGCGGCAGCATCGACCGGTTGTTGAACCGCACCTCGCGGATTCGGCCGCGCGGGCTGAGGCCGATCAGCGGCTGGCAGGCCCGCAGCTCCGTCCCGCCGTCGCGATATCCGAACGGCCATGGCGTCGCGCTCAGCACGGCGAATGACTCGGGGTCCTCGCGGCGCAGCGTGGCCGCCGCGGCGAACCCGTCGACGAGACCTGTCTCGCCTCCGCTGGCAGCGTCGCGCAGGCAGTGCAGCAGCTGCAGGGTCGGCACCGGGTCCCGGTACGGGTTGTCGGTGTGCGGGCCGATCTCGCGGCTGGTGAACGCCAGGTTGTCCGGGTCCGGCTCGACCCGGACGTCGAACACCCGCCCGTAGTTGGTCTCCCGGACGTAGCCGGCCGTCTCGGCCGCGCACGTCACCATGCCCGGCACCGCGGGCACGCCGTGCAGCAGCACGAACCCGTATCTGGCGACCGCGTCCAGGCAGTGCGCCCGGACGGTGTCGTCGAGCAGGTACGCCATCCAGTCCGCGGCCGGCAGATCCGGCAAGTCGGCCACGCGCCACAAGTGCTTGGCGTCCTCGGTGCGCGGGTCCGGCTCGGCCGGTGCCGCGAGCCAGGCACGGCTGAACACCGCGCGGTGCCCGCCAGGGGTGAACGTCACCTCCACCGCGTCCGGGGTTTCCGCCGTGACAGTCGCCACGACACCGTTCGGAATGGCCGTTATCTCTATCAGCCGCTGCCCAGTCACCGAATCCCGGCAGTCAGGGCATGGGCAGTTGTGCCTGAGCCAGACCGCAGGGAATCCCGGCGTCACTGGTTCCTTGCGGCGACAAGGACCGGTGCGGTTGGCAGCGTCACTTGCACGGCGGTGCCGGGAACCATCGCCGCGGCGATGGTGCTCGGGATGTCCACCTGGACTTCGGTGTCGCCGGACAGCAGCACCGCCAGGCGGCTTGTCGCGCCGAGGAACGTGCGGTTGGACACGATGCCGTTGCCGTCGGCGGCGATCGCGACCTCGAGGCCTTCCGGGCGGACCAGCACGTCGACCGGGCCGGAGGCGGCGGAAGTGCCGCCGTCCTGCACCGGGACCACGGTGCCAAGGACGGTCACCGTGCCGCCGTCGGCGAGCTCGCCGGGCAGCCGGTTCATCGTGCCGACGAACTCGGCGACGAACGCGGTGGCCGGCCGGGAGTACAGCTCGTCTGGGGCGGCGACCTGCTCGAGCTTGCCGCTGCGCATCACGCCCACCCGGTCGGCCATGGACAGCGCCTCTTCCTGGTCGTGCGTGACGAACAGCGTGGTGGTGCCCAGCCGCTGCTGCAGGGTGCGGATCTGCTCGCGGAGCTGAAGGCGCACCTTGGCGTCGAGCGCGGACAGCGGCTCGTCGAGCAGCAGCACCCGAGGCTCGATGGCGAGGGCGCGGGCGAGCGCGACGCGCTGCTGCTGACCGCCGGACAGCTGATGCGGATACTGCCTGGCCTGGTCGGACAGGCCCACCATGTCAAGCAGCTCGGCGGCCCGCTGGCGGCGCCTGGCGGCGGTCGCCTTGCGCATCCGCAGCCCGAAGCCGACGTTGTCCAGGGCGTTCATGTTCGGGAACAGGCTGTAGCTCTGGAACACCATGCCCATGTCCCGCTTGGCCGCAGGCACCGGGGAGATCTCCCTGCCGTCGATCAGCACCTCGCCGCGGTCGGCGGTCTCGAACCCCGCCACGATACGCAGCGCGGTGGTCTTGCCGCAGCCCGACGGGCCGAGCAGAGCGACGAGCTCGCCAGGGGCGATGTCGAGCGACATTCCGTCGAGCGCCCGCGTCTTGCCGAACGACCGAGACAGGTCGCGCAGCGACACGCTCGTCCCCGGACGCGCCGAGGCCACGGCTGTCGCGCCTGGGCGGAAAGTGACGCTCGCCGTGTCGTTGGCCGCGTTCGTCGCCATCAGTTCCCCCTCGTCTCGGTGCGGGTCACGGTAAACAGCGTCACCTGGCCGCCGCCGGTGCGGCGGGACTGGCGGGTGCCGATCAGCGTGATCAGCATCAGGAACAGCCAGGTCACGAACAGGGCGAAGATCGAGGCCGCCTCCGACACCTGGGCGTTCAGCTGGTCGGTCTGCACGATCCACACCGGGAACGTCACGAACAGGTCGAGGCTGGCCATGGTGAACTCGCCGAGTACCAGCGCCACGGTCAGGACAGTCGCTGACAGCAGCGCGGTGCGCAGGTTCGGCAGCAGGACGCGCCACAGCGTGGTGACCCAGCCGGCGCCGAGGGAACCGGCCGCCTCGGTCAGCGTCTTCAGGTCAAGCGCGCGCAGCCCCGCGTCGATGGCGCGGTAGGCGAACGGCAATGCCAAGATGACGTACGCGAGGCCTAGCAGCCAGGGGCTGGCTTTGAGGACGCCGGGCGCCACCTGGAGCACGCCGATGATCAGCACCACCGGCGGTATGACGATCGGCAAGATCGTGATCCCCTCGAGCAACCGCCGCAGGGCAGGCAGCCGCAGGTGCACGTAGACCGCCGTGGGCACCATGAGCGCCAGCGTGATGAGCACGGTCATGGCGGCGAGCCTGGCGGACAGCCAGAGCGAGGGCCAGAATCCGGGCTGCACGAACACGGTGCCGAACGCGTGCAGGCCGGCGAACCGCAGCGCCGCGTACAGCGGCAGCAGGAAGTAGACCGCGGCCACCAGCAAGATCACCCAGCGCCAGACAGCCAGCGGCCGCCTCTTGCTGTTATCACGTGCCCGGGTCAGCGTAGCCATTTCGCGGCCCTCCGCTGCAGTAGCACGTAAAGCACCATGACGATCGCGATGATCACAACCATGCCGAGGCCGAGCGCCATGCCGACGTTGCCTTGCCCGGCTTGCACGTTGCCGTTCAGGAACGACCCGATCTGTATCGAGGTCAGCGGTATGGTTCCGCTGGTCAGGGCCTCGGCGGTGGCGTACGCGGACAGCGCGCTGCCGAACAGCAGCAGCACGCACCCGAGGAACGACGGCAGCAGGACCGGGCCGCCGACGTAACGCCAGTACTGCCAGCTGCGCGCGCCCAGGTTCTCCGCGGCCTCCCGCCACGCCGGCCGCAGTCCCTCCAGGGCCGGCAAGATGACCAGCACCATCAACGGGATCTGGAAGTACATGTAGACCAGCACGACGCCGCTGAGCGTGTACAGGTTGAAGCCCGCGTCGTAGATGTTGAACCCCAGGTCGTTCAGCCAGGTGGTGGCGAGCCCGGTGGACCCGAACGACGCGATGAACAAGAACGCCAGCGGCACCCCGCCGAAGTTGGCGAACACGCCGGACGCGGTGATCACCACCTGGCGCAGCAGCGACGCACGCTTGGCGGTGAAGATCGCATAGGCGATCAGCAATCCGAAGATGCCCGGGATGATCGAGGCCAGCACCGACAAGATGATCGACTCCTTGAAGCCGGTCAGGTAAACGCCGTGCGTGGCGATGTTGACGTTACCGAGCGTGAGGCGGTTGGTGTTCGGGTCCCTGAAGGCGCCGTACCCGACCGCGATCATCGGGATGACCAAGCCGAGTGTCACGTAGGCGCCGAACGGGATTATACCGGCCAGCCTGCCTATGGCCCGGCCGGCCTTCCTGGCGACTGCGGTCCTGGAACGGGGAACCCTGGGGTCCGCGTCCGCAACGGACCCCAGGGCTGTTCCGACCGTTTCGGTCTCTTGCACCGTCGTTAGCTCGTGACGCTCGGCCACTGCTGGGCGACGATGTTCTCCGCGGTGTTCTGCTCCGCGTCGGTGGGCAGCACCAGCGTGCCGCTGCCGGGCACCACGGGCAGCGCCGCCGCGGCGGACTTGTTGATCGTGCCCGCCGAGACCAGCGAGCCCATCTCGATCGGCCGGGCAGCGCCCTCCAGCCACATGTTCTGGCCGTCGGCCGAGTAGAGGAACTCCTCCCACAGCCGGGCGGCCGCGGGGTGCGGCGCGTACTTGCTGATCGCCTGGTAGTAGTAGCCGGCGTACTGGGAGTCAGACGGGATGACGATCTTGAAGCCGGGGACGACGGGCTTGACCTCGGAGGCCAGCAGGTAGTCCCACCAGATGAGGATCGGGGTCTGGCCGCTCTGCACGGTGGCCGGGGTGCCCTCGACCGGCACGAAGTTGCCGGCCTGGTGCAGCTGCTTGAAGTACGCGACGCCGGGGGCGATGTTGCCGAGCGAGCCGCCGTTGGCGAGCGCCGCCGCGTACACCGCCGCGAACGCGGACCCGGTCTGCGTCGGGTTGCCGTCGATCGCGACCTGGTTGTGGTACCTGGGGTCGAGCAGGGACTTAAAGCTTGTCGGCGCGACCTTCACCACGGCCGGGTTGTAGCCGATCGCGACGTAGCCGCCGTAGTCGGCGTAGTAGTCGCCGTCCGCCTGCTTGGCCGAGGTCGGGATGTCGCTCCAGCTCTGCACCTGGTACGGCGCCCACAGGCCCTCCTGCTGGCCCTTGACGGCGAACGCGCCGCCTACGTCCACGACGTCAGGCGCGCGGCTTTGCCCCTTGAGCTGGTTGATGGCGTTCAGCTCGTCCTGGCTGGAGCCCTCGGGGTTCGCGTCGGTGATCTTGATCCCGTACTTGGCGGTGAACGCCTTCATGATGTTGCCGTAGTTGGCCCAGTTGTCGGGCAGCGTGATGACGTTCAGCTGGCCTTCGGCCTTGGCCGCGGCGACCAGCGCGTCCATCCCGCCGGCCGCGGCGGCCGAGTTTGCCGTGGCGACGTTCGCCGAGCTCGCGGCGCTGCTCGAGGTGCTCGGGCTGGTGCCCGCGCTGCTGCTTGAACTGCTTGAACTGCTTGAGCCGCTGCTGCCGCAGCCAGCGACAAGCACAATGGTCGCGACCGCCGCGGCGGCGGCCACGATCGCCCTGGATGCGCGCAAGGTAATCCCCTCCCATGCCATCTTGGCTAGACAAGTGCATGGTGGCGAGGCAGGTTAAACAGAAGATTGCGACACGGTGGCCGCCAATCGTCTGTCTGGTCGCGATTTGACCGGCCCGCACCCGGATAAATCACCCGGTGAGGGTGACCACACGCCTTACCTGCGGCGGCGGACGCGTCGCGCGGTCCTGCGGGGCTTGCGCCGCGCCATCCTGCGTGATCCGAACATTCGATTCCTCCGGTTTGAAGACAAACGCCATCAACGGCCAGCGGCACCCGCCGTCTCCATGGTGTAGAGCTCCTTGGCTTCCTCGGCCGTCATCATCCCTATCTCTACGAGGTCCAGCGGACTGATGAAGCCATCGCTGAGCCGGAAGCCGCCAGCGCGGGCGATAGCGTCCCGCAAGGGGACCGCCCAGTGATGCTCGAGCAGGACGAGCGCGGCGGCGGAGTCGTTCGGGATGTCCTCGAGCACATCCCACTCTTCCGCCCCGCCGAATACGTCGATGCCTTCGGCGGCGGCGTCTTCGGCGCCGGTGGCCGCGCCGATGCCCGCTTCGCCCTCGATGCCAAGACCGATGAGCGCGCCGATCTTGGTGCCGAGCTCGATCGCCTCCTGCTCCGTCAGGTTGCTGAGGTGCTCCACCTCCAGTCCGCCGTGCGCGTCTTTGTAGACGGCGAGCGAGTCGATGACGCGCACGGTGTCGCTTTCGCGCAGGCGTTCCAGTTCAGCGATGATCTCACCGTGAAAATCGGGGTGTGTGAACCCCAGGACGAGCAGCTGTACCGGTCCGATTGCCATGCCATAACTCCTTTCCTCCGATCCCGGACATACTGTCCGCCCGATGTCGCACTGCCGCCTCACCCAACCGCGGTGACCTTCGCGCGCTCGCGCCTGCGGCCGACCGGGAGCCTGCCGTTCGAGAAGGGCGCGCCGAGCGACCGGGACCGGTCGATCGCCGTGCTGCGCCAGTCGGCCGAGCGGGGTCCCAATGTGCTGGCCATCCCGGGCACCGGCGACCCTCAGCACCTCAAAGAGAACGTGGCCGCCGCGGCGCTAAGGCTCTCCGGCGAAGAACGGGCGCTGCTTGAGTTATGGCTCCCGGTGGCGATGGCGCCCCATGCCATCGCCACCGGGTGCCGCCGACGGCGGTCCCCCGAGCACCGCCGACCTCCCCCATCCGGCTTCCACCCGTTGATACGTCCCTGTCAGCGCGGCCGGCCCGCTCCGACTTTCTCCGCGACCCGCTCCCGCTCGCGCTGCGCACGGACGTGCACCCGCCGTTCCTCCTCCGTCGTGCCGCCCCACACCCCGTACATCTGGTGCGTCGCGAGCGCGAACTGAAGGCACTGGCGGCGGACCTCGCATGATAGGCAAACCGCCTTGGCCCGGGCGATGTCCTCTTGGGCGGGGCCGAGCGAGGACACCGGAAAGAACAGTTCCGGATCCGCCGTCCGGCAGGCGGCCGACGTCCGCCAATCGCCCCGTACGGGCCGTTCGCCACGCTGGCTGGGCAGCTGAATGACAACCATGCGCAGACCCCCCCGAATCTGTCTGGTCCCAGTCCGACCGTAACACTGCGTGGCTCCTTGATAACAGACCCGCGACCGGATTTCTTATGGAAACCTTCTGGCCAGCACAAACGCCTGAAGGACCGCCTGAGTTGAGCACACAGCGTAATGCCGGCTGGCTCGGCGGCGACCGGGCACCCTACGCTGCTTGCATGGCATTCGACGCGGGACTCGCCGCGCGCGTCCGTGCGGTGCTAACCGCCGCCGGCGTGACGACGACCGAGAAGAAAATGTTCGGCGGGCTCTCGTTCCTGGTGAACGGGAACATGTGCTGCGGCGTCATGGGCCCGGACCTGCTGGCCCGGGTCGGCCCGCAGGCAGCCGGCGGCGCGCTGGAAGAACCCGCGACCCGCCCCTTCGACATGGGCCGCGGCCCGAGCCCCGGATGGGTCGTCGTCGGCATGGACGGCATAGGCACCGACGAGGCCCTGACGTCCTGGGTGGACCGGGCGCTCGCCTTCGCGACGAGCCTGCCGCCCAAATAGCCGTCAGAGCGCGAACAGCCTCGCGGCATTGTCATGGCAGACGGCGCGCAGCCAGGCGGTGCCGAGGCCGGCCTGCTCTAGGCCCTCGAGCGCGTCCGGGTAGGAGTACGGGATGTTCGGATAGTCCGTGCCGAGCAGGACGCGGTCGCCG
>Ga0126371_10005016_pt1 | contig 11739 bp, 14 predicted proteins | sample PanSoiMetaPlot_4_FD_110145 | JGI IMG/M metagenome (GOLD analysis project Ga0126371, IMG submission 110145) | Tropical forest soil microbial communities from Panama - MetaG Plot_4 | ecosystem: Environmental > Terrestrial > Soil > Tropical forest > Bulk soil | place: Panama | collected 2016-02-17
CTGCGTGCCCCAGGGCTCGGTGTGCTGATCGATGACGTTCTTGATCTGCTCGTTGATGGTTGCCGTGTCGGACAGAAGCTGATCGAGGCTGAAGCGGCCGACCACGTTGCGCACCGTGGTCTGGCTGATCTGGCTGATCGCATTGTAGACGTTCTCGATCGCGATCACCGAGCGCTCTGGATTGGAGATGTGATAGTAGGCCACGGCCGCGATGTCGATCGAGACGTTGTCCTTGGTGATGATCTTCTGTGAGGGAATCTGCATGGTGACGACGCGCAGCGACACGCGCACCATCTGCTCGAACGGAACCAGCACCACCGCCACGCCGGGCCCACGCACGCCGGCGAATTTTCCGAGCCTGAACACCACGCCGCGCTCGTATTGACGCAGCACGCGTATCGCGACCAAGACGTAGAACAGGAAGGCGACGATGAAGAAGGGCGTGAGCATGACGGGTCCTATCGGAGTGGAGCGGGCGTTATTGGTGGAGCATGATCCCTGCATTCGCGGGGACAAGCCGTTGCGAAAACCGGTGCCCACTTTTCGGGATCATGCTCTAAAGCCCGCTCTCGGGAAGGAGCTTGCCGACCCGCAGCGCAGCAAGGCGTTCGGTCTCGATGCGCGGCAGCTCCAGATTGACGATCACTGCGTAGTCGAAGGTGTTCGGCTGCCGATCCTGGGCCGCGAACTGCATCCGGCAATGCGCGCCGAACTTCGATTGCGCCTCGTCGAGCGAGGGATAGAGCGCCGGCGGCAGCTCGCCCTGCTCGATCATACCGCTCACGTGCTCCGACAGGGCGGCACGGAATTTCTCGCGCGCCGGCCACACCTGCACGTCGCGCCCCTCGCATTCCGGGTAGTCGGCGGAGCGCACCGCATACGTGCCGTCCCGCAGCCGCAGGACATGCGCGATCGAGAAATGGGCCATCGCCTGTTCTCCCGGCTCGCGCAAATGTTACACCGAAACGACGGATGGCGCGACCTCTTGGTGAAAACCCCGCACATTGAAGCCACGCCAACGCGGCATTACAAGGCCGTGCCCCTCAACGCAGGAGATAGCACATGAAGAAATTTGTAGCGCTCTATCTCGCACCCGCATCGGCCATCGAGCAGATGAAGGAACACATGAAGAAGGCAGGCCCCGAGCAGGCCAAAGCCGGCATGGAGCTCTGGATGAAATGGGCAAAGCAGCACGAGAGATCGATCGTCGAGCTCGGCGCCCCGCTCGGCAAGACCAAGAAGATCACCGCCAGCGGCGCGTCCGATACACGAAACGACGTCACCGGCTATTCGATCGTGCAAGCGGAGACGCACGACGCCGCCGCCAAGATGTTCGAAGGGCACCCGCATTTCCACGTCCCCGGCGGCTCGGTCGAGGTGCTCGAAGTGATGCCGATCCCGGGCGTGTAAGTCGTCCCTTTCCCTCCCCCGCAAAAGCGCGTCAACGCGCGTCTTCGACGCGCTATGGGGAGGGTGGGGTGCGAAGCGAGCCGGGGTCCCGCCTCTCCGCGTGGCGAAGTGTCAGTTTGTGGCCTCACCCCCACCCGACCCGCTTCGCGGGTCAGGTGGGAGGTTAAGGGTCACTGCGCCGCCGTCTGCGCCTTCAGCGCCGCCACATCGGCCTCGCTGCGCAAGGTCATCACCGCGACCTTTCGGCCGCGGAAATACGGCAGCACCACCTGCGTGGGCTGCCCGTCGCGCTCGAGCAGCGACACATAGCGCGGCTCGGCGCCGCGGGTCGGCAGGTCGAAGGCGGTCCAGCTCGACGTCTTGGGGTCGTAGCGCATGACCCGGTCGGCGCCCCAGATGTTGGTCCAGGCATTGTGGTTGCGGTCGACCGTCACGTGGTAGGGCTGCTGCTCGCCGGGCAGCGGCACGTAGGTGGTCTCGTGGGTCTTGGTGTCGATGCGGGCCAGATTGGCGCCCCAGGAGTTGCCGACCCACAGCACGTCGCCGTTCTTGTCGGTGCCCATGCGGCGCGGGCCCTGCGCCCAGGGCAGCGGCGAGTTGAAGTCGGGCTGGCTGTAGGTCTCGTAGAACTTGCGCTCCTCGGTGGTGAGGATATCGGCCTGGCTCTTGACGGGAGAGAGCTTGATCTCCGAAGCCTTGCCGCTTGCGCCGTCGCCGACGCCCACCGTGTCGAGCACCATCTCGGCCCAGTAGCCGTTGCCCTCGCGGTCGGCCGCCGCCCCATAGGTCACGCCGGTGCCGTTCGGCGTCTTGTAGGTGACCGACTTGAACTCGGTGAAGGTCTGCGTCTTCGGATCGAAGCGCAGCGCGCCGTCCGGCGACGACGACCAGATCATGCCCTTGCCGTCGAAGTCGACCGTGGTGGCGCCGCCCGTCGGCGACATGCCGGTCGGCGGCAGGAAGACCTCGACCTTGTCGGTCTTGGGATCGAGCTTGGCGATGCCGCCGCGGCCCGGATTGACATTGAACCAGAGGAAGCCGTCGGGATCGCGGGTCATGCCATGGGCGCCCGCCGCAAGCCCGTTGGCGCCCGGCACCTTGATGAGCTTGACCTCGCCGGTCTTGGTGTCGAGGTGGCCGACGGTCGTGCGCTTGTTTGGAATATTGCAGGTGAACCAGACATTGCCGGTGAGATCGAGCCAGGCATCGTGCACGCCCCAGCCCGGGATCAGGATCGAGGGCGTTCCCATCGACCAGTCGCTGCCGTCGTTCTGCACGAAGTTGGCCGGTAGATTCACATCGGGATCGAGCGGCATGTCGTACTCGCGGAAAACCGCGCGCGCCGCCTCGCCGGTCGGGCGTGGGTCGAGCTTGACCTGCATCGAGGTCTGGCCCGGGCCGCGGGCGCGCGCCAGATACGCGGCAAGCTCCTTCTGGTGGAAGTCGAGAATACCTGAGGGAGCGCGCTCCTTGCCCACATAGACGCCGTAGACGTTGACGTTCTTCATCAGCTCAATGATGGCGTTCCAGCCGGCTTCGTCGAAGCGGTGCTGCAGCGGGAAGCTCGCGGTGTGGCAGCCGGTGCACACCGTGCGCACGATCCGCTTCATGCGCTGATCTTCCGGCGTCGCCTCTGGCAGCCCCGAGAGAACGAGATTGCCCGGCAACTGCTGGAAGGTGCGCTCCGGATCGTTCATCGCCGCGAGCATGAAGTCGCGCCTGGCGTTGGCGCTGAGATCGACCTCGCCTTTGGCGGTGGCAAAGCTCAAGGCCTGCGCCCAAACTTTGTATTTGCCGGCAGGCAGCGGCGGAAAGTAGTAGTTGCCGGCTTCATCGGTGAAGACCGTGGTGGTGATTGTGCCGCCCTCGGACTTCGCCGACACCGTGATCCCACCGAGCGCCTCGCCGCTCGCGGATTTGATGGCGCCACTCAGAAGCTCGTCGGCCGCGCGCGCCGGCGCCGCCGCGTAAGCAAACAACGCAATGGCCGCAACACTCGTCGAGAGAACCTGTGCGTAGCGCATGGTGATTCTCCTTTGATCCAATCACGAGCCTCTATCACTGTGTGAGGCAAGCACGGCGTTTCACACCTCTCCCCGTATGGGAGCGGCTGGAGTGAGGGGGTGTGTCCGTATTGCGACGCCGGGCCCCTCATCCCCCCTTCTCCCGTCCAGGGAGAAGGAGTGAGAGGCCGTGCGTCCCTTTCGATCTGAGCCCGAAGACGCGTTCATCGCCGAACCTTCATGGGTTTGCCGGCGGGGGCGTCGGCACGGTCTTGAGATAAGCGACGACCGCATCGATCTGTGCGGGGTCGAAGGAATACTTGAAGCCCGGCATGCGCGGCGCGCCGTTGGCGATGAAGTCATGCAAAGCCTGCGCGTCGCCGCCGAGCGAGTTTTGCGACAGTACCGGGCCATACTGCACGGCCGTCAACAGCGGCTTGGTGTGGCACACCCGGCAGTGCTGATTGAAGAGCTGCATGCCGACGAGCTCCTTGCCGCTGGAGGCGGAAGCAACGGGCTGGCCGGAGGCCGCGGACGTTCCAAGGCAAGCCGCAAACACAAGCACGATGGTTCTGGGCTGCGCGCGGTGCATCGGCGTTCTCCCGCTTTTGCTCCGGCCGATCGCCGGCGTTCTTGATTGCCGGCGATGATAGGCATTTTCCCGGCCGCCCGAAAGCCCCGCCGGCTACCGGTTCTGAACGCCGAGCATGACGCGCGCCCGCTCCACCACCGACGGCGGCGTCCGATAGATATCAGCCACGGTCCTCTCGATAATCTCCGGTGTGGTGGGCTGGATTTCCATGTTCAGCTTCTGCGCTTCGGCGACGAACTGCGGATCAGACAGCGTATCCGTGAAGGCTTGTCGAAGCGCCTGGACGCGATCAATTGCAGTGCCCGGGGGCGCCATGATGGGACGCCCATAGGACCACGGTCCGAAGTTGAGACGAAAGAGCGCCCGGTCCTCGTCGGAGGCCGCAAGGTCATAGGCGTTGGGGACATCGGGCAGGTCGGGATGCTTGTGCAGCCCCATCTGCACCGGCACCGAGAATCGTCCGGCCCGGAAGTCATCCCAAACCAGACCCTTGATGGCGGAGACCTGCAGCCCGCAATGTCCGTCGACCTCGCCGCGCTCGGCGGCGAGCCGAACCTCGGCCAGGTTGGCATAGCTCGTCACGATCTTGAAATTGATGCCGGTGAGCGGACCCAGCATGCGCGCATCGACGGTCGAGCCCGATGACGGGCCGGTCGATCCGACCACGACCTCGCGTCGCCGCAGGTCGGCAAGCGTTTTCAAATCCTTACGCCAGAACGCGCAGGTCGAGATTTCCGAGTTGAGGCTACCAAGCCACATGAAGGTGCGCGGATCGAACCGGGCGTTCGCCGGATCGAGCAACGGCTCGATGCTGTTGACCGGATTGATGACGCCGAAGACCGATCCATCCTTGGGTGCCACGCTCGCCAGATAAGCCGTCGCCTTGAGCGAGCCGGCGCCCGGCATGTGCTGAATGATGATCGTGGGATTGCCCGGCACGTGCCGGGCGAGGTGATTGACCAAGGTGCGCAGATAGAACTCGAAGGTCGATCCGGGCGTGTAGCCTACGATCGCCTGAACGGTCCGGCCGGCATAGAAGCCGGCGACCGAATCATCCTTCGCGGCCGCTGGCACGGCCGCGAAGACGAGCACCCCGACCGCCGAGGCCGCCTTCGAGAGATCACGCCAGGCGCTGATAGGCATCGATGATCTCGCTGCCGGTCGCGAACCAGACTCGCTCATGGCTTTTGATCTCGGCGATCGCGCGCTGCAGATATTTGATACGCAAGGGCTGGCCCGAGATCATCGGATGCAGCGGAATGCCCATCACCCGCGGCTGCTTCTCGCTGTCGGCGTAGAGCGTCTCGAACTGATCGATGACCGAGCGATAGTACTGCTCGCCGGTATAGCCCTTGCGGATGTAGAGCGGGATGTCGTTGATCTCCATGCAATAGGGGATGGAGAACAGCTTGCCGCTCTTGACCTTCATGGCATAGGGCTGGTCGTCGTTGTTCCAGTCGCCGCAATAGATCACGCCCTCCTCGGCGAGAATATCGAGCGTATTGTAGGTCTCGGCGAGGCCGGAGCCGAGCCAGCCGCGCGGCCGGGTGTCCGTCGATTGCTCGATCGTCTTGAGCACCGCGCGGATCGTTTCCCGCTCCTTCTCGAGGCCGAGCCCGGCGAGGCTTTCGCTATTGGTGGTGCCGTGGCCCATGAACTCCCAGCCGCGCTTCTTCATCTCGCCGATGGCCTGCGGATAGTGCTCGCAGACGAGCGAGTTCAGCGCGATGGTCGCCTTGACGCCGGCGGCATCGAGCACATCGGCGATACGCCAGAGCCCGACCCGCAGGCCGTACTCGCGCCAGGCATAATTGACGACATCCGGCACGATCCGCTTGGTGTTGGGCGAGACCGCCTGTCCCTCGGGGGATTCATAGTTCCAGACCTCGACATTGGGGGCGATCCAGACCGCGAGCGTCTTGTTGCCCGGCCACACGAACGGCTTTCGCTCGGAGATGATCGAGTCTTCGTATCGATTGGACCTGCGCAAAGGCTTGTCTCCTGTCTGTGCGTGAGCGGCAGCAGGCGCCAGCGGCAGAAGACCGGCAGCGCCCGCAAGGCCGAGCTTAAGGAAGTCGCGACGATCATGCTGCATGCGTCTCTCCTATTTGGCCGGCGATTTGTAGATCAACGCCTCCTTCGCCCGCTCGATGATACCTCGCGGCGACGCGTACAGGCGCGCCACCAGCGCCTGCAGCTCCTCCCCGCCCATCGGGCCGATATCCAGCCCGGACATTTGCGCATCCGCGAGGAGCGCGCTGTCGGCGAGCGCCTCCGCCAGCGCCCTGCGCAAGGCCGCGACGCGCTCCGCCGGAACACCGGGCGGCAGGAAATACGGGCGGCCGAAGAGGTTCTGGCTGTAGATCATCTCCAAGACCTGCCGCTGCTCGTCGGTCTTGGCGAAGGAGATGGTGAGCGGCACGCCGATCCGGTTCATATAGGGATGGCCATGCAGGTCCTCCTGCGCGAGCAGGCGCACGAAGCCGCTCTCGATCCAGTTGCGCTGCTGCGTCCACATGCTCGACCAGTCCATGCCGCACATGCCCTGCACCTCGTTGCGGTCCATCGCCAGGACGACCTCGCGGCTGCCCGCATAGCCGCCGATGAGGCGCAGCTTCACGCCGAGCACATTGACGAGCACGATCGGAAAGTCGCGTAACGAGGCGCCTTCGCCGCTGGTGCCGATGATCACCTCCTGCGCAAAGGCCTGCGCGAAGGATTTGACCGGCGCATCGGCACGCACCACGCAGAAATAGACGCTGGCATTGGCGCTGCCGAGCATGACGAGCTTCGCAGGATCGTGCGGCAACGCCTGCTCGAAGAGAAGCGGCGCCAGGATCGCGCCCGCCTGCCCGGCGCCGATCGCGCTGCCGTCGCGCGGGGCCTGCAGCGCCACATAGGAGACCGCCTTGTTACTCCCGGCGCCGGCCATGTTCTGCACGATGACCTGGGGATTGCCGGGAATGTGCCGGCCGAGATGGCGCGCGACGAGCCGCGCGTAAGTATCGTAGCCGCCGCCGACCGCGGAGCCGACCGTGATGGTGACGGTCCGGCCGCGGTAGAACGCCTCGATCGCGTCTTGTCCGAAGGCGGCGCTCGCCGCGCGGCCCGCCAACGCGGCCGCCGCCACCACGCGCACGATCCATCGTCCTGAATGCATTTTGGCAGTATACTTCAGCACGCGGCCGGAACCGCGCGGAAAAGCCAGGAAGAAATTCATGGAAGCCGCCACGCATGCGAAGCCCGCAACCTTCAGGTTGCGCCCGCTCTCGGGCGCGCTCGGCGCGGAAATCGTCGGCATCGACCTGCGCGATCCGATCGCGGCGGCGCTCGAGGCCAGGCTTCTGGATGCCTGGCATCAGCACCTGGTGATCCTCCTGCGCGATCAGGTCCTCGACGAGGACGCGCAGGTGCGCTTTGCGCAGACCTTCGGGCCGCCGGCCAAGATCACCTCCGGCCGCAGCTTCAGCGCCAAGCATCCCTCAGTGATGCTGATCTCCAACATCCGCGAGGGCGGCAAGCCGATCGGCGCCCTGCCGGACGGCGAGATGCAGTTTCATACTGATCAGTGCCACCAGGAGGTGCCCGCCAAGGCTACGGTGCTCTATGCCATCGAGATCCCCAGCCACGGCGGCAACACGCTGTTCGCCAATGCCTACGCGGCCTACGCGACGCTGCCGGCGGACATCAAAACCCGCATCGCCGGACGGCGCGCGCTCAACGCCTACGACAAGGATTCGACGCAGCGCACCGCGCGCTACCACAATGCCGCGTCCGCGTGCTGGCATCCGGCGGTGCGCACGCATCCGGCGACCGGGCGCAAGGCGCTTTATGTGAACCGCCTCATGACGCGCGAGATCGAAGGCCTGCCGCGACACGAGAGCGACGCGCTGCTGGAGCAACTCTTCGCGCATCAGGAGCAGAGCGCATTCGTCTACGCGCACGTCTGGCGGCCGGGCGACATCTTGATGTGGGACAACCGCTGCACCCTGCACGCGCGAACGGATTTTCCCGCCGGCGAGCGCCGCCTGTTGCGGCGCGTCACCATCCTGGGCGAAAAGCCGGTGTAAGGCGTGTTTGGTTCAGACGCTTGGACCTTCAGCGGCGGCAATTGGGCGCGACTTGCCAGCCGCCATCGCGCGACCTGACAAATCCATATGATTTCGCGACCGCCGGATTGCCGAAGATTTCCGGATGGTGCACCGGGTTGACGCCGTCGAGGCTGCACGGCGCCACCCATCCGCCACGCTCCTTGCCGCTGTTGCGGCCATTGTCCTGCGCGAAGGCCTGACCGGTAACCAGGAGCCCGAGGGCGCTGACGATCGCAAGCAGGCCGAAAATCTTGCCGCTCATGGTAGCTTCCTCCTCTGCCGACGCCCGTTGCTGGAAGCTTAGTTGGTTTTCGGCGAGCCGTGGTTCACAGGGCCGTGTGCGCAATTACTCGTCGTCCTCGTCCTCGAGCTCGTCGTCCTCGGAAATGTCGAGCAGGTCGATGGCCGCCTGCAGCTTCAGGAGCAATTCCAAGTCGTTTTCGGTCGCCCCCTTCTCATAGCCCTTGGCGAGCTGCTCGATCACGACCTGACGCTGCTTCACCAGCTGCGCCCGTGCCTTATCCCATGCATCGTCCTGTGCCATCGTCGTTCCTTTCGTGATGAAGCTGTGATGAAGCTTGCAGCCGAGTCGAAGCGGGGGGTCAACTCTTAAAGACCTGGGTCAGGGCCTATATCACTGCCGCGACTCGCCATGACGGTAACATCGTCGTCGCGGATGGCACCACTCGGCTTTGCATCTAATTGCAGAGGGCAGTGGAGAAGTCCTGGTGGCCGCGACCCGGCCAGCAATTCCAGGCTCGGCCAGCCTCCACAAATCTGCCAAAAGCCTTCGGGACCTTTCTGCAGAGCCACCCGAAATCGGTAGCCGCGGATCGAAGCGTCCTCGGCGCCTTGATCGGTGACCGTCACCTCAACGCGCGACCGCACGCGAGCTTCGCTGATCAAGCGGGGTTTGTAGCCGTCGCCGACGAGCTTGAGCGCCACGCAGCTGGCACTCGCGGTCCACCCCTCCCCGCGCGCCTGCGCCGCGGCGACCTGCTGATTGAACTCGCCGGCCGGCATCGCCTCGCCCTGCGCAATTCGCCCTAGGCCCGCGCTCGCCAGCAAAACATGGCGATCGCACTGGCGGCCGGCACCCGCAAAGGCGGCGCGACGCGTTCGGCCGGATGACGCATTCCCAGTGACCTAAGCGGTTCCAAAGGATATTCTATCGGTGCGCGCAAGCGCGCAGACGCCCTCCGGGGGAAACCAATGACGTGGTTCTTGATCGCCGTCGCGATGGTGGTTGCGCTGATCCTTGGGGTCACCGCAGCGATCGCGGCCCTTGTCGCGCTGCTGGCAGTCCTGTGGATCGTCCTGACCTATGGCGCCAGTGAGGCCTACATTCTCCTCGCGGTGGTGACCGTCCTCGTAGCGCTCGAAAGCGAGTACCCTTTCACCATGTCGATGATCCTGCTGGGGCTTGCAGGCTCCTATGCCATATTGCGGGACGTCAGTGGCGGGCACCTTGAGCCCCGGCAGTCCCCGACGGTCGGGGCGCCGCCGCGCCGGCGGAAGCACCTCGCCCAGCGCATCGCGGGTCCCGCCGAGGTTCGTCTCGCTGCTGCAAGCCGGCCTGGAGTGGCCGCGGATAAGGCTCGGATTGAAGTGTTGTAGCGGTGCAACAACAAGCTTTTTTGCCGGGCGAGACCGGAACCACACTCCGGTGCCGGCGTTGCCAGGCGATTGGCGGGGCACGGGGAGGTTGTTCGATATGGCTGTGAGCAAGCCGGAAGAGTGCCGGCGGCTTGCCGTGGAGTGCCTGGACCTGGCCGATCAGCTGTCCGGAGCGTTGCGATCACGGATGCTAGATATGGCCGCGGCTTGGCACCGACTGGCCTTGGATTTCGAGCAGCAGGAGGGATCCGGGGAAGGCGAGGCGGAACCCTTCGAGAGCAAGCAAGCCCGCTGAACAGTGCAGTCATACCGCCAGCCGGAGGCGGTCACGCGCGGACGGCAACGATCTGCCTTGCCTGCGCGTCGCAGGCGCCCAAAGGCGCATACGGCCGCCACGGGAGACAAGGGGCATCGCAGCCGCGGCGTTTGCGTGCATTCGCTCGGGTGGCGGCTGCCGTTAAGATAAATCGCAACGCCGGCCACCCCACCTTGAGTTGTTCTGGGCGTGCGCCGTAACGATCGTCGTCCCCCCATGCTGCTCTGGCATGCTGCAACGTGATGATCATCCCCAGGGCTTCTATCTGTCCTCGAATGGCGGCTGCGCTAGTCGCTCAATGCGTCGTCACCGATGATCATGATCAAGTCGCAGCGAAATTCATCGATGGCTTTGCCGCCCGGGTCTTCGACCTGGTGATAGCAGGCGCTGTTGCCGAACTGCCGATTCTCGAATTTCCCGTTGCGGTCCAGCACGACCTCGGCCCGAACCTTCCTCCCCAGGAAATTGTACAGAGTCTTGGCCTTGGCCGCGGCGCAGGAAAATATCAGCACGTTACCGTCGTGCTCCACGGAGCCGGAGGCGGTCGCCTCCTTGACGCAATCTACCATTCCGGCCAAGGTCATCATCTGTGGACCCGTCTGCGCGTTGGCCGAAAATGCGACCAGAGCAAAACAAACGGCCACTCCCAATCTGCGCATGCATACCTCCAACCCTCGCCCACCGCCTGCATCAGTCTATACGGGAGTCTAGACGGGCGCGCACGGCCGCGATCACTGTTTAGGAGCCTGCAATGTTCAAGGAAACCTTTCCGATCCTCGGCACGCGGGACATCCGACGGGCGATCGCGTTCTACACTCAAAAGCTTGGCTTCCGGCTGGCTTTCGATGACGAAAACGAACCGCCGAACTACGTCGGATTTCGCCGCGACGCGGTCGGGCTCCACATGCAGTTTCAGTTCGAGCACGAGATGGGCACGATCCGCCTGCGGTTCCTGGTGGAGGACCCGGACGCGCTCTTCAACGAATACCGGCAGCGTGGTGTTGAGTGCACCCAAAGCGGCGTTCACGATACGCCATGGGGGACCCGCGAGTTTAGCCTCTACGATCTGGATCGCAACGCACTGACCTTCTGCCGGGGTCTGACAGCCACCGAAAAGGGGCGGCAGCCTTCGTAGGCACTCCAGATATCGGGCCGCTCCGCCGTTGGGACGGCGGCGTCCTCTTCGGTGTTGAGCTTGTGCGGGTTTTCCGCACGGACATTTCCGGCCAGTCACGGAAGACGCGCTGATAGGTCTGTCGCGAACGGATAGCGGCTCATCAACGCGAAATAGTAGCAATAAACTCAATCGCTTACGACGTTGGCAATTGGCGGTTTGCCAGGGACAACCCTCGGGCAACCCCAGGGGTGCTGATGCGCACCGCGCCCCAGTTCGCCAGCACCGCAATCGCCTCGTCGGTGGTGCGGGCCACCTCGTACAGGGCGCCGGCGGTGGTGCTTGGCTTTGAGCCTTGCAGCTCACCTCCGTGATTTGATCTTCGAGCTTCTGTGCCGCGACATCACATCCGTCTACAGGGCGAATTTGGCGAGGCGGGGCAGCAACAGCTCCTTTGACCCGGTCAGGCGCTTGGTCAGCAACAAAATGAACGACACCTGGCAGGATTTCGAATTGATAGGGGCCGGATACGAACTCAGTCGTGCCCGCCGCGGCGGCGCTTCGGACGGTGTCGTCGGCGTCTCCCCAAATGTACA
>Ga0126371_10005017_pt1 | contig 11738 bp, 11 predicted proteins | sample PanSoiMetaPlot_4_FD_110145 | JGI IMG/M metagenome (GOLD analysis project Ga0126371, IMG submission 110145) | Tropical forest soil microbial communities from Panama - MetaG Plot_4 | ecosystem: Environmental > Terrestrial > Soil > Tropical forest > Bulk soil | place: Panama | collected 2016-02-17
CACCAGCATCAACGGAATGGAGTGCGTGAATGCGAGCGCGGCAAGCCCGGCCATCGCGGCGAAAAATCCCGCACGGACCAAAGCGATTTCGCCGAACGCCTTCACCAGCCGGCCCATGAGCCCGCCTTGCAGAATCACACCTAGGAAACCCAGATACGCATACACGTAGCCAACCTCCTTCGCGCCGAACGGATGGCCGTTCCATGTGTATCGCCGCTCGGCGAAAAGGGGGAAGCCCGTCATAAACAGCGAGAACGTAAGCGCGAACGCGAAAAACTGCCACAGCAGCGGAGCGAGCGTGGCCTGGCGGAAGTAACGCAGATAGTTGCCCCAGTCGAGCACTGTGAACTTGCGCGGCTCACCGGCGGCGGGAGCGCTGGCGGGTAGCAGGAAATATGTTGCAAGAATGCTGGTGGCCGACAGAGCAGCGGCGGCGTAGATCGGATATTGATAGCTGTACTGGACCAGAAATCCCGAGATCGCCGGACCCAGCAAGAACCCCATACCAAACGCGATGCCGATCAACGCGAACGATTTTGCGCGGTCCTCGGGCTTTGTAACATCGGATATGTACGCTTGGGCGAGCGACAAATTGCCGGCCGTTGCACCGTCGATGATACGCGATAGGAACACCAGCCAGAGCGCATTGGAGTACGCCAGGATCAGAAAACCGATGAAGGTTCCGACCTGGCTGACGAGCAGGAGCGGCCGACGTCCTATGTGATCTGACATTCGGCCGAGAATCGGCCCGGCGATCAGTTGGCAAAATGCGTAGGTGGAGACGAGCAAACCCACGGTGGCCGGACTCGCGCCCAGTTTTTCTGCATAAAACGGAAGCAGCGGCAGGATGATCGTTAGCCCCAGGACGTCCACGGAAACGATCAGAAAAATGGCGAGAAGAGGCGATTTCAGCAAAAGTCAGTACGATGGTAACAGAGATCGCGATGCTTCACTGAATCGCATCGCGCGCGATGTATGGCAGATCAACTCTACCTTTCCTACAAGCTTCGAAACTTCAGCGCGCGTGACATGCTGCGGCATTACGAAAAAGTGCTGAGGATTTTTCCGTTCTCGCGCCTAGCGCGGCAGGCCTCCACTTTCAAGGTGCTGGCGGTGGATTACAACGAGCCGCCGCTGGTCGAGATCCCGTATCCGCCTCCGGTGCCGGTCGATGCCGCGCTCGCGGTCGCCAAGGACTTCGAAAATCCCGACGCGGCGTATCGGCTGGAAAGCTGGTGGGACCTATGGCAGTTCATCGGCGACGACTGGAAGCTGTCGCCTTCGCGAGTGGCGCTGTGTTGCTTCGGCCTCGAGTTCGAGCATGAAGGCGGCGACGATCTGACGGTGGAGTTCGGCATCGACGCACATTTTCTGCCGCAGCCGGACTTGCCGAATAGCCTCCGCATGGTCCAGTCGAACATCAAGAGCCTGCTCAAGCTGGTTCACGACTTGGACGACGCGCTGCCGGTGGAGACCCGGCGGCTTTGGTCCGAGTCGGGCGAGAACTTCGCCGAGAAACTGCAGGAAGCGCTGAGCGCAGCGATCGAGTAGGCGCGGCGATCGAGCGGACGCCCCGCGTCAGCGGCCCAGCACTTCGTCGATTTTGGGCGCCAGTTCCTTCGGTGTGAATGGCTTCTGCAGGAACCCGACGCGGCGCTGCAGTTCCTCAGGCAGACTGGCGACGAAAAACTCCGAGCCGCTGCAGATCAGCACCGGCAGCGCGGGGTGAAGCTCGAAAATCTTGGTAAGCAACTCTTCGCCGCGCATGTCGGGCAACCCCATGTCGGCGATGAGCAAATCGTACGAACCCCCTGCTCCAATCGCGCTCAGCGCGGCACCGCCCGTCTGGTGCGTATCGACGTCAAATCCTAGTCGCTTCAGGTGCTTTTCGAGCAGCACAGATAACTGCGGCTCATCTTCCACCAGAAGAATCTTTCGCGTGTCCACGTTACCAGATTGCCAGAGGCGCGTCGCCAGGGCTATATGCCATGCCGACGCTGACGCGGTTCGAGTCGATTTTGTAGAGCAGGTACTGAGTGCCGTAGTGGCGATAATCGTAGCGCAGTTGCAGATGAAACCCGCTCGCGATCCGGTACGTGATACCTCCGCCCGCCTGGACGCTCGTGTATGGCGGAAGTGAGTGACCCAAGGTCGCGAGACGGCTGGAGCCCGGGTTAAAAGTCGCTCTGACGCGATGCGCCCCGTTGTACGAGAATGTGCCGCTGGCCGCGTTCTGCCGCGACGTGAGATAAAGCCGTTGCCCGGCGAGACGCCGCTCGAATATCCGGCGTTCAGGGACGATTGGCGGAAGCGCCGGATTAGCCGCGCGTTTTCGAGCGGAATTAACAGGGCGCGTGAGAAAGTCACGGTTGCCGTTCCCTTCCTGATGATCGCGGCGATTGCTGGGTCGAGCGCCACTAGCGTCAGACGCGCGGAGTCTATCCAGCTAGGCACCGATCTCAACTTGAAGATCCAGATTTCGGGTCAGCGCGATCGAGTCGGCAAGTGTCACGGTTTCGAGGTGCGCGTTGGCGTACTGCCGCTGAAAATCAAAATTCATGTATTGGTTGGTAGCTGGCTTCAACCGTTTGGCGGCGAGTAAGCGGATAAGCGACTGCCGCAGCGCGCTGTACCCTTCGAGCCCGGCCAACGCAAGATCCTCGCGCCGCACGACAAATCCGTCGCCTCCGAAGTCGAAAGTAAGCCTGGGCGATCGCTGCGAGACTAAATCCACGCGCGACTCGGCGTAGTTCGTCGATTGTTGAAGAGCTCGTTCGTGGGCAGAGCAAAAGCACTAGTGTTCGACAGAGGCAGATAGGAGCACGCGCCGTTCGGATTCGCAGTGGTTCCAGCGATCTCCTGCAGGTTCAAAGTCAGGTAGCGTCGCCGAAGCTGCGAATAGCCGAGATCGAGGAACTGGTCCGATCCGTTGAACAACGAATAGGTCGCGTACTTGCGGAATTTCCCTCGATATTCAACGCTGAGCTTGGCGTGCCGCCAACGCCGCGACGCGATGATCCCGAGGGCGGACTCGACGCCGTAGTCACCCACTGCCTTCACAGCTCCATTCTGCGGAGGTGCGGTCGCGAAGGCCCGAATCGTAAACGCCGGCCATTTCGGCGAACAGTTGCAAATCGATCAGCTTGCCGTTTGCGTTGGGTAAACGGGCCGCGCTCTTCACCGAATAGAGATGGACTGGAGTTCGGCGAGTCGGCGGTCTGATCCGGCGCGTCGGAATCGTCTGTGTTTTGATTTAGTCCTGGCAGGCTTTGCGTCCGTGGGACAGGCGGCGAATCCTGCGCCGGAGCGAGCCCGGCTGCCAGCAGAGCGAGCGAGAGAAAACGCGTGGGGGATCTCGGGTAGTTGTGCTTCTCAAGTGTGACCCGAGGCCGAACGGCTGTCAAGCTATCATCGGCACGTATGAAATTTCTCACCGAGCATTTGACCTTCAACACCCGGAAGCATCGCGAGTACATCAACATTACCGATCGTGTAGAGGCGGCGCTGCGCAAGAGCGGCATTCAGGAAGGGATGATCTTAGTTTCGGCGATGCACATCACCGCCGGAGTCTGGGTCAACGACGCCGAAGACGGTCTCATCGCCGACATCGACGAGTGGCTGGAGAAGCTGGCGCCCTATCGCGACGACTACCGCCATCACCGCACCGGCGAGACGAACGGCGATTCGCACTTGAAAAGCTTACTGGTGCACCATCAGATAATCGTGCCGGTGACGGCCGGGCGGCTCGATTTCGGTCCGTGGCAGCAGGTTTATTACGCAGAGTTCGACGGACAGCGCCCGAAGCGCGTCATTATTAAGGTAATGGGCGAGTAAGAACGGGGTTTGCCGCCGATGAAAGGAACTTCGGCGGCCGGGCATTTGTCTAAAGGAGATATATATGACCCGAATTCTGTTTCTGGCCGGTGCCGTGTTGCTGTCCGCTTCGGCCGCGGACATTCCGATCCGTCAGGTCATCCTTTATAAGAGCGGCGTCGGCTACTTCGAACGAGCCGGCCGGTTGGGGCCGGGTGAGTCGGGCCGCCTGGATTTTAAAGCGTCCGACATGAACGACGTGCTGAAGTCGCTCACCGTGGAGGATCAAGGCGGAAAGGTCACAGGCCTGCGCTACGATTCGAGCGAGCCTCTGGACAAGAAACTCGCAGATTTTCCATTCAAGATCGACGGGCAGGCGTCGCTTGCCGTGTTCCTCGATCAGATGAAAGGCGCGCGGATCGAGATCAAGTACGGTACCGAGACGGTGAGCGGAGCAGTGCTGAGCGGGCGCCTTCAGGCTGCTGACGACAAGCATCCCGAGCGCGAGCAGGCTGTCCTGATGCTGGACTCGGGCGAGCTGCGCACGTTCGATCTCGCCGCTGCCGGCGCCCTGCGCTTCGTCGATCCGAGACTACAAAGCCAGCTCCGCGACTACCTCACGGTGGTGAACCAATCGCGCTCGCTAGACAAGCGTAGCCTCTACATCGATTCCTCGGACGCCAAGGAACGTCAGATCCAGGCCAGCTACATGGTCCCAATGCCGGTGTGGAAGTCGAGCTACCGGCTGATCTTCAACGACAAGACGGATCCGACGCTCGAAGGCTGGGCGATCATCGACAACACGACAGGCGAGGATTGGACAAACGTCGCGCTGGCGGTAGTGTCGGGCCGACCGGTGTCGTTCATCAGCAGATTGTACGAGCCGAAATATCTGGCGCGGCAGACCGTGGATCTGCCGGAAGATCGTGCGGCGGCACCGGTGGTATACGGAGGCGTGGTTGGCGGCGTGCCAACGGATGCTACGGCCCCGAGCCGTGTCCGCATTGGGGGCAACCTTGCTGGCGCGATGCCCCCCGCATCGCCACCTGCGAAAGCGCTCGTCGGAGACCGAAACGGTACCGTCGGTGAGTTAGAGGCGTTCCAGAGGTTGAGTACCGCGAGCGGGGTCTCGGTTGACGTTGCCGCGGCCGACCTCGGCGAGCTGTTCGAGTACCGATTCTCCACTCCCGTCACCGTCAAGAAAGATGAGTCCACCATGCTCCCGTTTCTGCAGCAGAAAATCGGCGCGCGCAAGCTGCTGATCTATTCTGAAAGCTACGGCGAGCATCCCATGAGCGCTGCCGAGCTCACGAATTCCACGGGCAAGACTTTGGATGGCGGACCGATCACGGTATTCGAAGGCGCGAGCTACTCGGGCGAAGCGCTGATGACCACACTGAAAGCTGCCGACAAGCGGCTCATCAGCTACGCGGTCGATCTTGGCACGCGCGTGACCACAGCTTACGATTCCGGCCGGAGCGTAGTTCGCGAAATCCACGTGAATCGCGGCGTGTTGACCGCGCGGTCGGCCGTTCAGGAAACCCGCACCTATTCGATCCGCAATGTCGACGCCAAACCCAAGACTCTGATCATCGAGCAGGTACAGCAGCCCGAGTATCACGTCCTCAATCCGAAGCCGACCGAAACCACCGGCACCGCGAACCGTTTCGAAGTAAAATTAGACGCGGATTCCACCCAGAAATTTCCCATCGTTCAAGAGCGCGTCTACGACACCACAACTTCGGTTTCGAATATAACGCGAGATATCCTCGCAACGTACGTCCAGAACAAGGCGATCTCGGATGCAGGACGGCGCCAGCTCCAACAAGTCATCGACACGGAACGCCAGATCGCCGATCTCGACAACCAGATTCGCCAGGCCGACGCCGACATCAAGACACTGGTGGACGACCAATCGCGTGTCCGGCAGAACCTCGAGAGTCTGAACCGCGTCAGCGGCCAGCAGGACCAGGTTCAAAAATACGCGCGCCAGCTCGCCGATCAGGAGAGCCAATTGGCCACGCAGCGCGACCGCGCAAGCGATCTGCGCAAGCAGAAAGCCACGCAAGAGGCGAACCTGTGGGACTTGATCTCGAAATTGGATTTTTGATCGCGCGGCTACAATGACTCTTTGAGAATCGCGCTCCTCGGATATGGCAACGCAGGCCGTGCTCTGGCCGCATTGATCCAAAAGAAACGCCGCGCGTTCCCTTTTCGCATCGTGGGGATTCACACGGCGCGTCACGGAACGGCGTACGATTCCAACGGAGTCGCGCTCGAGCCGGACTTTGGCCCGGCCGCGCGATCGGTGGATGAATTTCTTGACCGCGCCGCCAGCGACGTTGTCGTCGAGATCACGACGTTGAATCCAGCCACCGGCGAGCCCGCACTGTCGCACATCCGCGCGGCGTTCGCGCGGCGACGCCACGTCGTCACCGCCAACAAAGGTCCCATCGCGCATGCCTACACGGCGCTTCGCTCGGAAGCCCAGCGCGCCGGGGTAGCGTTTCGCTTCGAATCGACTGTTATGGACGGCGCGCCGATTTTCAATCTAGTCCACAAGACGCTGCCCGGCGTGAAGGTTCGCGGCTTTACCGGCGTTCTGAACTCCACGTGCCAGGTGGTGATCGAAGCGATGCGAAAAGGTGCGTCGATGGAGGACGGTATCGAAGCGGCGCGCCGGCTGGGAGTCACGGAGGCCGACGCGAGCTACGACATCGACGGCTGGGACACGGCGGCGAAGGCGGCCGTCCTGGCCAACGTGCTCATGGACGCGCGCGTGACACCCTTGGATATCGATCGCCGCGGCATCGGCCGCCTCACACCGGAGCGGATGAGCGAACTTTCCAAATCGCGCAAGACCGTCGCCTTGGTTTGTCGCGGCCGCACCCGACCATCAGGAATTCGGCTGCGCGTGCGCGCCGAAGTGCTGGATGACACCGACCCGCTCGCGTCCATTCGCGGCACGTCGAACTTACTGTTCCTCCACACCGATCTGATGGGCACCCTCGGGATCTCGGAAGTCTCGGGCGGCATCGAACAAACCGCCTTCGGTCTATTCAGTGACTTGGTCGACGTCGCGAAACTGAAATAGGAGCTATTCAGTCCGCAGCGCTTCCGCCGGGTCGAGCTGCGACGCGCGGCGCGCGGGAACAAAACTCGCGAGCAAAGCGATGGCGATGAAGAGCAGCGCGCAGATGGTGAACGTCCAAACGTCGGTGGCGCTTACGCCGTAGAGCAAACTGCGCATCAGGCGCGTGAGCCCGTAGGATCCGCCTACGCCGAGAATTACTCCCGATACGGCGAGAATCAGGCCTTGTCGCATCACCAACCGCAGCACCGCACCGCGCCCGGCGCCAAGCGCCAGCCGGATTCCAAGCTCCTGCGTGCGCTGTGCAACTGAATACGAGATCAATCCGTAAAGACCGACCATCGCCACGATCAATGCGATCAGCGAGAACACCGCCAACAGCATCGTGGTGAGTCGCGTTTGCGAAACTGAGCCTGCCAGGTGCTCTTCCATCGTTCGTATTTCTGTGACGGGCTGATCGGGATCGATCGCGCGAACCAGCGAGCGCACAGCCGGCGCAAGCGAAAGAGGATTGACGTTCGAACGGACGATCACGTTCGCCGATTGCGGCGCGACTTGCCTGATCGGATAGAAGATCTCCGGCGTGTTGATTACCGCGAGCCGTATATTCTTCACGCTGCCGGTCACGCCAACAATCTGCCACGATCTCGACGACGCGCCGATGACCAGATGCTTGCCGATCGGGTCCCGATTCGGCCAATAGCGCTGCGCCATCACCTGGTTGATCATCACCACTCGCGGAGCGCCGGCGCTGTCGCGCTCGGTAAAGGTACGCCCGCTCAGCACGGGGATGCCCATGGTTTCGAAATAACCGGGCGTGATGACTTGGATAGACAAGCTCGCCCGTTGCGCCAGCGGAACATCCGGCTGGCCCTCGGGCAACACGGAGGTGTAACGCCAGGGACGCAGCGGGATTCCCGACGAGATCGCAGCGGAACGGACCCCCGGCAGGCTCGAGATCTGCTTCAAGGCGCCATCGAAGAAACCCTCGATCTGGGCGCTGCTCGAATAGCGCGTGGACGGGAGCGAGATATTCATCAGCAGCAGCCGGTCGGGATTGAAGCCGAGTGGCACGTGCTGAAGTTGGATGAAGCTGCGCATAAGCAGGCCGGCGCCGATGAGCAGCATCATCGACACAGCGATCTGCGATACGACCAGCAATCCGCGCACAATGCCACGCCACCGGCCGCCGCTCGATCCACGGCTTTCATCGCGTAAGACCGTTTGAACGTCGGTGCGCGATAGCTGCACCGCGGGCGCGAGTCCGAACAGAACGCCAGTAATCAGCGACGCCGCCAGCGTGAACGCGAGCACTTCGAAGTCGATGCGAATTGGATTGATGCGCGGGAGCGTAGAGTGCGGAAGGCTCGAGAAAATCCGAACGCTCATCGCAGCGAGCGCCGTGCCCAGCGCTCCGCCGATCAGCGCCAGCGACACACTCTCAGTCAGAAGCTGGCTGACCAGGCTCGCAGGCGTCGCGCCGAGCGCCGTTCGAATCGCGATCTCCTTGCGCCGCACCACGGCTCGCGCCATGAGTAAACTCGCCACGTTGGCGCAGGCGATCAACAGCACGCACCCCACCGCGCAAAACAACACCAGCACCGCATTGCGAACCGGCGCGACCATCAGGTCTTGCACCGGATTCAAACTCGTGTAGCGCCTCGGATCGGCGTCGGCTAGACCCGGGTTCTCGCGGAGGAACTGCGCATCGAGCACGCGCATTTCCGCTCTCGCCTGATCGAGCGGGACCGCCATCCGCGCGACCGCGATTAAATATGTCCCGCCGTTCGCAGCCTGCTGAGCTGAAAAGGAATTGGTCTCGTAAGCCCGCGTCGACCACAGATCGATGCTCCGGCCGAGCGGCGCAAATTCAAAATCCGGGGGCATCACGCCGATCACCATCGTGGGAACCGAGTCGAGCGTCAGAAATTGGCCAACCACGTTCGGGTCCGCGCCGAGGCGTTCCTTCCAGAGCGAATCGCTAATGATGGCGACCGGCTGCGCCCCCGGACGATCTTCGTCCTCATGGAACGCGCGGCCGATCACGGGATGAACACCCAGCACATCGAAGAAATTCCAAGCCACCCGCGCGGATGCAAGCACCTGCGGGTCGCCGCGGCCGGTGAGATTGAAACTATCGGCGGCAAAGGGGGCGAAACCGGAGAACGAACGGCTGTGGTCGCGAAGCAGGCGCGCGCGGATCGCGCTGAAGGGCCGCCGATTGTCCTCACGCGCGTTGGTCACGATAACCAGCCGCCCGGAATCCTGATAAGGAAGGGGCCGAAACAAAAGCGCGTTTGCGATGCTGAAAATCGTGGTGTTCGCGCCGATGCCGAGCGCGAGCGTCAGGATCGCGATGGCCGTGAAGGCGGGCGACTGCGCGAACCTGCGCGCGCCGAAGCGAACGTCATCGCTGAGCCTAGCGAACATCCGGCGCTCCGAGAGAATAGAATCCGCGGCGCTCGATCAACTCTACCGGATGGCCGAATAGCTCAGTCAATCGCGCGCTAGTCAGCATTTCGTTCTTAGATCCATCGGCAAAAATCCGCCCGCAGCGTAAGAGGATCACGCGATCGATTTCGGGGATCAGGTCCTCAAGATGGTGCGTGACCAGCAGAATGCCTGTGCCAGTTTGCGCGAGTTTGCGAAGCGTCTCGCGCAGTTCGAGCATGGCGCGGAAATCGAGACTATTACTGGGCTCGTCAAGCAGGAGAGACAAAGGATCGTGCACTAAGGCGCGCGCGATCAGGATACGCTTGGCCTCGCCTGACGACATGGCGGTCATTGCGCGTTCGGCGACGTAAGGCGCTTCCACAAGATCGAGCACCGCGCGCGCTTTTTCGAGCATCGATGGCGTGACGTGATGATACGGTTGAATGCCAATGCTGCTGAAGAACCCTGACAGCACGGCTTCGATCCCTGTGATGTCGCGCGTGGAGGCCGCCATCAGGTCGTTCGAAACGATGCCGAGCAGCGGGCGCAGATCGAAGACGTTCCAGGTCTCGCGGCCCAGGATGCTAAGCGACGAGCCGGGCTGGATCAGCGGATAACACTCGCGCGTGATGGTTTTGATCAGGGTCGATTTACCCGAGCCGTTCGGGCCTAGGATGGCGACGTGTTCGCCGCTGAGGATACTCAGCGTGACATCATCGAGCGCGATTTTGTCGCCGCGCATTACAGAAACGTGACGAAAATCGAGCAGCGCCGGCACTGGAGAACTTTTTGGATGAGCGGATAACAAAGTCTCCAGTATACTGACCTTATGCAAAAACTTGTGGCGGCCGGTGTGTTTTTGTTTGTACCCGCATTATTCGGGCAATTATCGACAAATTCGGTGACCGTAACGGCGTCGAACACGGCGAACCTGCAGCCGGATCAGATTGTGTACTCGATCGAGATAGATTCTCCGCTGAACGCAACGTTGGATCAGGTAGTGGCGGCGGTGGCGAGCCTCGGAATCACGACGTCCAATCTGAGCTCGATCGATAGTCAACATTTGCAGGCGGTCGTAACCGGACAATCGGCGCCGCCAACCCTCTCCTGGTTCTTCTCGCTGGCTGCACCTACTAGTTCAAATCAGACGACGGTCGCGCAGCTCACCAGTCTTCAGCAAACGATCGCGAAACAAAACAATGGGCTGAAGATGAGCTTTTCGGTTCGTGGCACCCAAATCTCGCAGCAGCTCCAGCAATCGCAGCCCTGCATCCTGTCCCATCTGCTCGCCCAGGCGAGGACTCAAGCTCAGAGTCTGGCATCGGCCGCGGGTTTCAATCTGGACGTGATCCAGGCCATGTCGACCACGATTTCGACAGCGGTTTCTGGCCAGGGGCAAAGCTTAAGCTCGTTTCTTCTCAGCGCGGGATCGGCACCATGCTCGGTAACTGTGAAGTTCGGACTAAACCACAACCAATAGCCATGCGAAAACTCTCAACATTACTCTTCCTGATGACGGTTTCCGCCTTCGCGCAGCTAGACGACAACACGATCACCATCACCGCCACGAGGCAAGCGACGTTGCAGCCGGATCAGATTGTTTTCAGCGTTTCCGTCCTAACGCCGCAGGCTGCTGGATTAGACGTTGTCCTCGCTATGCTGCCTGGCACCGGGGTCACAGAGGCGAATCTAGGCGAGGTCTATAGCAATTCGCCAAACGCGCTGCAGTGGTACTTCACGCTAGCAACTTCGTTCTTGGAGGCGAGCGCGACCGCCAAGCTCTTGACGCAGCTCGAGAGCCAGAGCAAGGGAGCCGTGTCGTTTTATGTTCAGGGCACGCAGGTTTCGCAGGCGCTTCAGCAATCGCAGCCCTGCTCGCAAGCTGCACTGGTGGCCGACGCGCGGAATCAGGCGCAGATGCTGGCCTCCGCCGCCGGGCTCACGGTCGGACCGGTGCTCGCAGTTTCCGATGGGAGCGCTATGCCGACGGCGGTTCGTGGGTACGTACTTGCGGCCACGTTCGTGTCGCTGATCTCCACGCCTGCGCCAACCACGCCGACGATCTGCACCGCCGTCGTCAAGTTCCAGCTTTACTCCTACCACTAACAGCTACACTGGAGTTTGACTCTCTTGGAGGAATCAAAACACGGATGCCTGAGGAAACTACACCCGCCGCGCCGCAGCGGAGCTCGGACGAAGTCGCGCTCGAGATGATGAAATTCATTGCCGTCACCACCGGATACGGCAAAGGCGCTGGTGGCGCTGGATTCACGGGAAAAACAACCAAAACACCGGAGGAGTACGCCGAATCGCTGCTACAACTGTTCGAGCGCTGCCGGAGTGTGATTCGGAAAGATTAAGAGGAAGGCCGGAGCAGGAGGGCAACCGGGCAGGCGTTAGG
>Ga0126371_10005018_pt1 | contig 11737 bp, 10 predicted proteins | sample PanSoiMetaPlot_4_FD_110145 | JGI IMG/M metagenome (GOLD analysis project Ga0126371, IMG submission 110145) | Tropical forest soil microbial communities from Panama - MetaG Plot_4 | ecosystem: Environmental > Terrestrial > Soil > Tropical forest > Bulk soil | place: Panama | collected 2016-02-17
CGGCTGTATTCATTCCCGATGATCCTGACAGCGCTTCGATGGTCACTCTGAATCACAGCATGCCGATTCCGAAGGACCCGCAGAAGCCGCAAGACACGGTCAACGTGGATGTCATCGGTGCGGCAGTCGGCAGCCTTCACGGAACGGTTTCCGAGCGCCTCTTCGCCGGCCCGAAAGAACTCGACGTTCTGCAGAAGGTTTCGATTCCGGGCGTCTCCGGCGCTGATAACGATCTCAACGGACTGGTTGATTTTGGCTGGTGGGGAATCATTGCTAAGCCGCTGTTTGTTTGGCTGCGCTGGACCTACCATCACGTCATCAGCAACTGGGGATGGTCGATTGTTATCCAGACGCTGATCATCAGCCTGGCTCTGCTGCCCCTGCGCATCTCCCAGATGAAATCGATGCTGAAAATGCAGCGCGTCGCGCCGCAGATCAAATCGATTCAGGAAAAATACAAGAAATACAGCCTGCGCGATCCGCGCAAAGCGGCAATGAACGAGGAAATTGCCGCACTGTACAAGAAAGAAGGCGTCAATCCCGCCGGAGGATGTCTGCCGCTCTTAATCCAGATGCCCTTCCTGTTCGCCTATTACAGGATGTTGTCGACGGCGCTCGATCTGCGGCACGCGCACTGGCTCTGGATCAAAGATCTATCGGCACCGGATCCGATTTACCTGCTGCCCATTCTGATGGTGATCAGCAGCCTGGTCACCCAGCGCATGACGCCGCAGGCCGGCATGGATCCCGCGCAGCAGCGCATGATGAACGTGATGATGCCCCTGATGATGGGGTTCATCTTCTTCCGGCTGCAGGCTGGATTGAACTTGTACTATGCGATCGTGAACCTGATTTCCATCGCGCAGCAGGCTGTGATGAATCGAACGTCCCTGGGCCGGGAAATGCGTGAGATGATGGCCAAACGGGCGCGGAAGAAAGATAAGTGAGAAGCTGTCAGCCGTCAGCTTTCAGCTCTCATTGAAAGACTAGCGATAGACCAAAGGTGAGCCCTGAGAAGAGGGCCTTGGGGATTCGGGACGAAATGCACGCATTGCTGTGCCGTTGGCTGAGAACTGACGGCTGATAGCTGAAAGCTTCCTATGGACAAAGTCGCCGCCGCAAATAAGATCAATCAGTTCCTGCAGGCCGTTGTCACGCATGGCGGTCTCCGCCTCAAATACCGCATCGTCGTCGATCCTCCGCTTCCAGAGAATCGAGACTGGGAGAAGCCCGAAATCCTCGTCGACTTCGCGGGCCCGGACTCCACACTGCTGCTCGACCGCGGGGGAGAATTGCTGCGCGCTCTCGAATTGCTCGCGCTCGAAATTCTGCACCTTGCGTCCGGTGAGCATGAGAAGGTTTGCTTCGACTGCCAGAACCGCCGCTCGATGCGGATACAGGAACTTCGTGCGGCGGCTACCGTTGCCGCCGAAAAAGTCCGCAAGACTGGAGCTCCGTACGAGTTCAGTCCGATGTCGTCGCGCGAGCGTCGCATCGTACACCTAGCTTTGCGCGACGAAGCCGATCTCCACACGGAAAGTGAAGGGGAAGGCGCCCAGCGGCGCCTTGTGGTGTATCCCAAGGATTACCGGGGTGCCGCGGGCAAGTCAGCGCCCCGCACGCTGCCGTGACGAGAATTTCTTCCCGTTGATAGTCTCCTTACCGGCGCTTCGCGCCGGGGACGGACGAATGCGTCCGTCCCTACACGAATAGCACAACGAAAAAGGGCGGCCGTGCGGCCGCCCTTTCGATCCGGGTACCGGTACTGCTGCGTTTTATCTTCCTGCTCCTGCGGCAGCCGCCTGCGGCATCATTCCGGCGATCTTCATGCTCTCGATGCGGCTCAACACCGCTTCCATGCTCGATCCGGTATCTACGCAAGCATCCACGTACGGGTGGCGGCTTCCATCGGCATGCATGACGAGCACGCTTGTCTCGGCATTCGCCTTCTTCACCATGTACGGTAGATGATGACGATCGTTCCGGCTCAATTCTGAACCAAGGATCACAAGGTCAAACGTCCCCTTCGTTAGTGCCTCTTCGACTTTCTTTCTCCCCTCGGCTTTCTGCACCGTGTGACCAGCCTTCTCAAATGCCGCGGCTTGTTTTGCTAGTACGTCCCCATCGCCTTCGCCATAAAGAATTCTGAGTTTTGACTTCGCCATTGACTCCATCCTCGCTGGCACCTGACGCACTGGTGCCTGCAGTGACGGTAGCAACGGCATGGGGTCGAATAAACGTCACCGAAGGCGTATCCCCAAGGTTTGAAAATGTAAATTTTTGTGTCGCTGCCTGCGTTGTTACCAACGCCCCGGACGAATGCGTCCGGGGCTACACAACCTAAATTCCTTCCACAAAAAGCCGTTCCGGCTATACACTTCTGCGCGGGAGGCTTTGACATGTCGGCCACGCTCGTCTGGAGAGCGGTACTCATATCGATTTTGTTAGCTCCATTCGCCGCCGCCCAGTCGGGCGGCAATCAATCCACTACCAGCTGCAATCTTGAAGATGGACGCCAGGTTTACATCCGCTACACACCCGTTTCCACCAAGCAAGAGAGAGTCGCCAACGGGAAGCCTTGGGCACCAGGCGGTACGCCGATGACCTTGTTCACTGAAGCGCAGCTGAGTCTGGGGACCTCCACTATTCCAGTGGGCGCCTACACGGTTTATCCAATTCCGGCGCGCGGCAACTGGTCGATTGTTGTTAACAAAAACGTTACGTCGGGCTCGGCCTACGATGAAAAGCAGGATGTGGCGCGCAGTCAAATGGAGACCGCCCAGGTCGAATCCGCTTCCGAACAGTTGGAAGTCGCCTTTGCTCACGTCGGCAACCGCTGCAGCCTGCGTGTCTACATCGGAAAGACAGCGTCATTCGTCGATTTCAACGCCAAATGACCGCCGCTTAGCGGGGTTCTCGACATCGAGCTGTGAAACTCGCTGGGCTGAGGCTTGGCTGTAGCAATCGGATTTCTGAGACAATCGGCTGCATGCTTTTTTTCGGATGGCTCCTGCTTTCAACCGTCGCGGTCGCCCAATCGGGCCCACGAGTTCAAACCTCCCACACGATCGAAAACCTCCGCGGCGTTAGCGTGGTGTCACAGCAGGTCGCCTGGGCAAGCGGAACTCACGGCACCTATCTTCGAACTCTGGACGGCGGTCAAACCTGGGTTCCAGGGCAAGTCTCCGACGCCTCCAACCTGGACTTCCGCGCCGTTGTGGGCTTTTCGGCCGATGAGGCGTTCTTGATGTCGTCCGGCTCCGGGGATCAATCACGCATTTATCACACCTCCGACGGCGGCCAGCATTGGAAATCGCAGTTCACCAACTCGAATCCCAAGGGATTCTTCGACTCCATGGCCTTCTGGGATTCGAAGCACGGGATCGTGCTTGGCGATCCGATTTCCGACGATAAGGGGAAACTGCACTTCGAACTGCTCGAAACTGAAGATGGCGAATCGTGGCAGCCGATTCCGCCATCGCAACTTCCCGAAGCCAACGAGGGCGAAGGATCCTTTGCAGCCAGTAATTCGTGTATTGCGATTATGAAAGCGGCAGGAGTCGGCTCAGGTTCCTCTTCTGGGGCTCCAGATCTCAACATCTGGTTCGCCAGCGGCGGAAAAACCGCGCGAGTGTTCCACTCCTCCGACCATGGAAAAACCTGGGAGGTCTTCAACACGCCAATTCTTCACGGTCCTGAATCGGCGGGTGTTTTCTCCATCGCGTTCCGCGACGCGAGGCATGGCGTGATCGCGGGAGGTGACTACAAGCACCCCGACGATGATGGACCCAACCTAGCCTTCACCCAGGATGGTGGCAAGACGTGGTCGCTTTCGACTCTCAAACCGCAAGCATTCTTCTCGGCTGTGGCTTACGACCAGCAGGTGAACGCCGCAGCCATTCGCCTGGACGAAGAAGAGAAGAGGTCCAACGCTCGTGGGAAGAAACTTCGCACGCCGATCCCGCCAGAGCGCCTTTTCATCGTGGGAGAAGATTTCATTTTCGACTTCCGTCCCCCGAATAATCCAAGTCGCATCAACGGGAAAAAGAAAGAGGGATTCGCTTTCAATGCTGTGAGCCCGTTCCCGGAAGGCGGCGCGCTGGTGGTCGGCCCGAAGGGTACGATCGCCTACATCCCGTAATTGATTGTGTAGGGACGGACGCATTCGTCCGTCCCTGGCGCGAAAGCGGCGGTGCGTCGGCCGGAGATCTTCGCTGCAGGTGCCGGTCATTGCGCGCTGCCGCGCGCAACCCCGGACGAGGCGTCCGGGGCTACACGGTCCGGGGCTACATTCTGGTTACCAAAGTCCCTTCCCTTCCTGTCCTTTGCATTCAGCTTCGCATCCCGCACCATATAGAAGATTAGAAATCTCTCAATCTCCCCCAGATCGAGAAGCATAGTGAAAAACTATTTTCTGTTACTTGGCTTTCTTGCTGCCGCGGCACTGATGTCCGCGCAAACACAAACTAGCTCGTTGTCAGCGCCCCAAGCTGCTTCCAGCGGTGCGTCGACACCGGCACCTGCGCCCACCGTCTCGCGCAGCATCAAGGCGATGCACTATCGGCTGCAGGGTGGATCGACGCGCATTGACTTTCATGGCACCGATCTCATGCAGGGCGCCGGCGGTGAAGCCAAAGTTGAAGGCAAGAAGACCAACTTCCAGATCGAGGCCAAATTCGTGGGTCTCGAGGATGCAACCAAGTTTGGGCTGGAGTACCTCACGTATGTTCTCTGGGCGATTTCGCCCCAGGGGCGCCCGGACAACCTGGGCGAGCTAACCCTCGATCATCACGGCAACGCCCAGCTTAAGGCGTTCACGGATCTCCAAACCTTTGGCCTGATCGTCACGGCTGAGCCGTACTTCGCGGTAACGCAGCCGGGCAACATGGTGGTTGCCGAGAGTTCCTCGATCAGCGGCGCGGCAACCGAGAACATCGATACTAAGTACGAACTGGTCGCCCGCGGTACGTATTCCGCGACGAATGCGCACATTCAGGACGCGATTTTCGGAATCGATTCCAAGACTCCGCTCGAGCTGTTTGAGGCACGTAATGCCGTTCGTATCGCGCATATCGCGCTGGCAGATAAATATGCGCCTTCGATTCTTTCCAAGGCCGGCCAACAACTCCTGAACGCAGAGAGTCTCTATCGGCAGAAGCAGAAGAAGGAAGTTGTGGGAGCAGCAGCCAAAGAAGCCACGCAGACGGCTGAAGAAGCGCGCGTGATGGCTGTGAAGCAGAAGGCCGAAGACGACGCGCAAGCTGCCGCTGCCGCTCGTGAAGCCAAAGCGCGTGCCGACGCCGAAGCCGAAGCCAAGCGCCGTGCCGATGCCGAAGTTGCCCGGCAGGCTGCCGAGCAAGCCCGCGTACAGGCCGAACAGGCCAAAGCGGAAGCCGAGCGTATGAAACAGGAGGCACTGGCCGCTGCCCAAGAGGCCGCTCGCCAAAAAGAAGAGGCCGAGAAGGCGAAGGCCGAAGCTGTCGCCGAGCAGCAGGCGTTGGCTGCCGATGCCGCGCAGGCCCGTGCCAATGCTGAAAAGGCCGAGAGCCTCCGCGAACAGGCGGAACGCGAAAAGCAGGAACTTCGCGAGCGCCTGTTACAGCAACTGAACTCAATTCTCGCCACGCGTGATTCCGCGCGCGGACTTGTAGCCAATATGTCTGACGTGCTGTTCCGTAGCGGCAGCTACGAACTGGCTCCCGGAGCCCGCGAGCGGCTCGCGAAAGTGTCAGGCATCATTCTGGCCTATCCCAGTCTGCATGTCTCCGTAGAGGGACACACCGATAGCGTTGGCGGGGACGAATACAACCAGAGTCTCTCGGAACTGCGCGCGCAGGCGGTTCGCGATTATTTTATTCAGCAGGGAATCGCGTCGAGCTCGGTTGAGGCGCACGGTTACGGCAAGACGGCGCCGATCGCGAGCAACGACACGCCCGAAGGCCGTCAGCAGAATCGCCGAGTGGAACTGGTCCTATCCGGAGATGCGATCGGGAACCAGTTCGATCCGTCGTCAGGACCCGCGACAAGTGCAGCAGCAGCGCCGCGCCAGTAAGGTTGTGTAGGGACGGACGCCTTGGTCCGTCCCGATCGGGCAGCGATCGCGCGGAGGTCTGAACCAACCCTTGCAGTTGGGAGCTAACCCTACACTCGCTTCGCGAGTGGGACGGACGAATGCGTCCGTCCCTACACAAAAGCAGGGGTTATCAGCTGGATCGCGCTGCCAGCAGCTTTGCTGCGTTGTCGTGATACACGCGCTGCAGAACCTCGTCGCTTAGGCCCAATCCATAAAGCGGCCAGTGATAGCCGAATTGCTCGATCTCGTAAAAATGCTCATCCTGCGATTCGAGAATCCGGAAGGTAACGTGATACATGTCCTTGTCGAATCCCATGTCGGTTCCGTAAACCAACCGGTCGGAATACTTCGCATAGAACTGTGAAGCGAAACGCGGAATTGGAGCAGTCTCCGCGTAGCGTGCGGAAATATCGGCGTAGAGATTGGGATTACGATCGAATAGTTCGCCGAGATGCGCGAGATCATAATCCAGATTTGCGAAGTGACAGGCGACAAACGTCGTCTTGCGGTGCCGTGATGCCGTGCGCTCGAGGATCTCGACCATCCCGGTGAGCTTGACGATATTTGGCTGATTGTCTAATCGCCATTCGTAGGCATTCATTAGCCCATCGTTGTGCTTGTCCATGGACTGGTACATCCAGATAGGATCCGCCACGTGCAGGCTGACCGGCATGCGGAGTTCGGCGGCTTTCTCCCAGATCGCATCCACCCGCGCGTCGTCAGGGTGAATACCGGGTGCTGTGGATTTCCCCGAGCGTAGACCTTGGCCCTTGTCGTGAATCTCTCCAATTCCCTTCGCGCCTTTATCGTGGCAGCGCGCGAGTTCCTGTACGGCGCTTTCCGGAAATCCCGGTTTCTCATGGCCGCTGAGATCCAGGCCGCACCAGACTTCGAAGCGGTCCGGATACTTCGAATACTTCGGGCAGATTTCGTCGAACTCCTTGCCCGTAGCCATGGTTAGGATCATCGTTTTCTCGACGTTGACCTCATCCATGTTCTTGAGCCACGTAGCGATCTCGGCCTCCGTCTTGGGATAGGGATGCGAGTGCATGTCGATGATGGGGAACTTTGCTTTCTCGAGGTGTGTGACCGGAACTTTATAGATCGATCGCGGACGATAGTCCTTCAGAAGGATCGTGTTCGGACTCGGCGACGCATGCGCAGCTATCGTCTTTTTCTGTTCTTGTGCGAGCGCTGAGGAAGGAAGTGCGATTGCGAGTCCAGCGAGATTAGCGGATTTGAGAAATGAGCGGCGGTTCATGAGTGGCTCCCAGTAAGCGCGCCCGCGTTGGCCGTTGTTCGCACAAACGCAACCAGGAATAGCACGCCCAGTAGTCCGTCGACGCCGCCTAAGAACCAATCGGTCGGGTGGAGCCGATGCTGCATGAACAGAACGGTTTGCGAAGCTGCGAAGCTGAACTTCTCGAACACCGAGGGGATCATCATTGCGCGGAACCGTACCGGATCTCTCGCGATGACTATAAACGCAAGCTGCCACACAAGTGCGCAACCCACGAATCCGTAATAAAACCCGGGGTGTGTAATCGGAGGCGGAGTCTGGCGGCCGATCGCGTCGTAGAGGAAGTAGAGTGGCGTGAGGACGAGGATGCCCCATATCGCGGCAATCCAGAAAACTATCTTGGCGAAATTCATGCGCACCTCGGTGGTGATCGTCTGTGCGCAATGGATTGTACGGTATTCGGGGTTGAGGCCGGCTGGTTGATGTCTCGATAGCCTGACACGCTCGCTACGCTAGCGGGACGGACGAAGGCGTCCGTCCCTACATAATCAAAACCTGACGAGGCGGCTCTCCTCGTTGGATGTTCGACCGAACGGCGCTATTCGCCGCCGACGGTCAGGCCGTCGATTCGGATGGTGGGGGCCGCTACCGAACCGCGGAATTCTAGATCGCTTGCGATTTCGGAGATGTTGAAGAAGACGTCTTTCAAATTTCCGGCGACCGTGATTTCCTCTACGGGATACGTCAGCTCGCCATTGGAGATCCAGAGGCCGGATGCACCGCGGGAATAGTCTCCAGTGACGAGATTCACTCCTTGGCCGAGGAACTCTGTTACATAGAGGCCCTCTTTGATCCCGCCGATCAACTCCTGAGGCGTTTTCGAGCCAGGCTGCAGGAAATAGTTTCCTGGTCCAATGCCCGGGGTGCCCGCAAGTCCGCGCGAGGCATTGGCAGTGGTTTGCAATCCAAGCTTTTTCGCGGTGTACGTGTTGAGCAGGTATGACTTCAGTACGCCGTTTTCGATCACGACCGTCCGGCGCGTGGGAATGCCCTCTCCATCGAAGGGAGACGTGCCAAACCCGCCGGGCATCGTGCCGTCGTCAATGACGTTCACGACGTCTCCCGCGATCTTCTGCCCGAGTTTGCCCGCCAGAAACGACGCGCCGCGGTAGACCGAATCCCCATTGATGCCTTCGAAGATGTGCTCGAGGATCGAAGTTGAGACCATGGGATCGAAGACGATCGGAACCTTCGCGGTCTTTGCTTTCCGGGCACCCAGCCGGCGCAAGGTACGTTCGGCGGCAATCCGCCCGACCTTCTCGGGAGCATCGAGCTTCTTCAATGTGCGCGCCACGCAGTACCAGTAATCGCGCTGCATCGCTCCGTCGTCCGACTGCGCAATCGGCACCGCGGCGGTCGAACAGTACGACCTCCTGTATTCGCAGACGAATCCATGCGAGTTCGCCAGCACCTTCCGGCCCGTAGCTGCATCGAACGAGCCGCCCTCTGAGTTCTTGATTCGCGGATCGAAATCCAGCGCTGCCTTTTCGGTGCGGCGCGCGTAGTCGATCCGGTCGGCACCGGCCAGCGAATACACATCTTCGTGATAGAGGTCGAGATTGCCCTGGAGCTGGCCGAGTTGCGAAGCCTCGGGGATTCCTGAGAAGGGATCTTCCGAAGTGATCTTTGCCAATTCCAGCGCGGAATTCAGCATCCGATCGAGGCCCTGTTTGGAGAAGTCGCTCGAGTAAGTGCTGGCCGCGCGCTTTCCGAAGAACACGCGCACTCCGATCGATTTCGAGCCGGACTCCTTGAGTGTTTCGACCTGCCCTAGGCGCACGAGGGTGGAGAATTCATCTCCTTCACGGACGACGCATTCGGCGGCCGAGGCGCCGGCCTTCATGGCACGGGCGACGATATCCTGGGCGACTTCCTTCAGATCAGTTTCCAGTTTCGGGTTTCGAGTTTCCAGTTCCGTTGGGGACATAGATTTAGATTTCCAATTGCGAAACTATTTAGAGTTTAGCGCGGGGACAAGAATCCAACGCTGCGACGCTGATAGGGATCCTTCGACTCCGCCGTGACTCCGCTCAGGATGACAAGCGTGTTGATGTATCCGTGAGATGCTTTTAAATCGGCGGCACTTTTTATTGCATGAAGCCGCCGGTGTCTTTGCGGGCGGTCCCGCCAACGGTCAAGCGATCTACCTTCAGCGTTGGAATGCCCACGCCCACCGGCACAGCTTGCCCATCCTTGCCACAGGTGCCTACGCCTTCGTCCAGCTTCAGATCATTGCCTACCATGCTGACGCGCGTCAGAACATCGGGACCGTTGCCGATCAGCGTAGCGCCTTTGATCGGGGCGGTAATCTTGCCGTCTTCGATCATGTAGGCTTCGCTTGCCGAGAAGACGAATTTGCCGTTCGTAATGTCGACCTGCCCGCCGCCGAAATTTACAGCGTAGACGCCGTGCTTCACTGACCGGATGATGTCCTCGGGAGCGTCATTCCCCGCGAGCATGTACGTATTCGTCATGCGCGGCATGGGGATGTGTTCATAGCTCTCGCGGCGCCCATTCCCGGTGTTAGCCATGCCCATCAGACGAGCGGAAAGTTTATCGCTCAGATAGCCCTTCAGGATTCCCTTCTCGATCAGGACCGTCTCTTGGGTGGAGTTGCCTTCGTCATCGACGTTCAGCGAACCGCGCCGCCAGGGCATTGTTCCGTTATCCACGACGGTGCACTGCTCGCTCGCAACGCGCTTGCCGATCAAGCCAGCGAATGCCGACGTCTTCTTGCGATTGAAATCGGCTTCCAGCCCGTGTCCCACCGCCTCGTGCAACAGGACGCCCGGCCATCCAGGGCCAAGTACGACTTCCATCTCTCCGGCGGGAGCTTCTCTGGCATCAAGCTGCAGAAGGGCCTGGCGCGCAGACTCGCGCGCGAAATATTCGGGATTTTTGTCGCCGAAGAAGAAATCTAGAGCAACGCGGCCTCCGCCGCCGGAGGTCCCGCGCGCCGAGTTTCCGTCTGTTTTCGCGATGCAACTCACGTTCATCCGTGCCAGGGGCTGAGAGTCTTCGGCGAACGTGCCATCGGAAGCAACGACGAGAATATTCCGCAACTCGTCTCCATAGCTCGCGCGGACTTCTTTGATCCGCGGATCGTAGCCTCGCGCGGTCTTGTCGGCCCGCATCAGCAGTTCGACCTTGGCGCTGATTTCAGCATCGACACTCGGCAGAGTTACGGGATAGAGGCTGCGTGCCTGCGATTTCTGGAATCCCTGAACCGTGGACTTGGCTGGTGCGCTCGCGATGAGAGCCGCCGTACGAGCGGCATGAAGAATTCGATCGGCCGAGAGATCGTCGGTATAGGCATAACCCGTGCGTTCTCCGGAAACCACACGAACTCCGCATCCCGCGGAGATCCCCTGGCTCGCCGACTTGATCATCGACTCGTCCATGGATAGCGATGTCGACGAGAGATACTCGAAATAGAGGTCGGCGTAATCCCCACCGGCCGAAAGGGCAGCCGCCAGGTAGCGCTCAAGGTCGCGCTCGGTCAGACCATAGTGTTCGAAGAAAAAGCGTGTCTTATCAATATGATTTTGCACGTTATATAGATGCCGGCGAGTGTCCCGCGGACTCGGAGGCTCCCTAGTCGATTATCCCACAGTGTCGCTGCCGATTGCTCCGTTTCGTCGGCGGCAGGCAATCCGGCTGGGTCGGCATTCTGATACTTGCGGCCTGTCGCCGTAAGAAACCATAGCTGCGACACACCATCGCGATCCACGCCTCTTCCCTTCGGTTTTAGGGCGTGCGGACGAATGCGTCCGCCGCTACATAATCTGAAGTTTTCCACATGCCTATGTTCATCCGTCACAGACTTTGATCAGCCCGATTTACGACAATCGGACTATGAATGCCGAGGCCCTTACCCGCACCTTGCAGGACTTTCTGACTGATGCTTCCGGAGCGGTCGTACTCGAAGACCATGCGGTTGCGTTCGATCTGGCGCAGGCCAGGTATTCTGTGTCGGGCGAGCACAACAAATGCCTGCTGCATCTGTGGTCATATGAGCGAAATACCGTCCGGCGGGTGCTGGATGCCGAGGTAAAAAACGGCAGCCTGCGGCTCTCGGTGCAGCGACTGGGCCAGTCTCATCCCACGAAGCTGGAAATCTGCCGCGATCGCGACCGCCGCTCTCCTTCAGCAAAGCGTGCAGCTCGGTCTGCCTATGAACAGAAGCTCAAACGCGCAATCGAACGGCACTTCCCGGGATTCACGATTACACGCCTTACCACAGGCGTCGATCTGGAAAAGTCGTTTGGGCCGATCTATGCCCGAGGTGTGCTGCGGAAGGGACAATCGGCGTTTGCGCTTCTCGGAGTCAATGCCACGGAGACGCAGAACTCGATCGATGCGGC
>Ga0126371_10005021_pt1 | contig 11735 bp, 11 predicted proteins | sample PanSoiMetaPlot_4_FD_110145 | JGI IMG/M metagenome (GOLD analysis project Ga0126371, IMG submission 110145) | Tropical forest soil microbial communities from Panama - MetaG Plot_4 | ecosystem: Environmental > Terrestrial > Soil > Tropical forest > Bulk soil | place: Panama | collected 2016-02-17
CGAAAGACTTCAAGGAAACCATTCAGGCCCGCGCCCGCCGAGACCCCGCATTCCGGATCGCTCTGCTTCGCGAGGCGTTCGAGTGTCTGCTTGCGGGAGATGTCGATCCCGGTAAACTCATGCTTCGCAACTATATCAATGCCACGCAAGGATTCGGCGCACTGGGAGAGCGGATGCACAAATCGTCTAAGAGCCTGATGCGCATGCTCAGCCCGAGCGGAAACGCCACGACCGAGAACGTGTTCCAGATACTCTTCCAGCTTCAAAGAGCCGAACGGATCCGCTTCAAGCTCAAAGCCTCGCCCGCCACCGGCTCTTTCATGGCGCAAAAGAGAAAGGCAAACCGTAGAAATGAACAAAGACGGGCAGCCATCAGAAAGCCCTGACTAAGTCTAGGGGGACGATCGCGGAACTCCGGAATCTGGAGGCGCGGGGGAGAATCGAACTCCCGTTAAAGGTTTTGCAGACCTTTGCCTTACCACTTGGCGACCGCGCCGAAACAGAGGACCAAAAAATTGATTCAGATTGCGATGATAGCATCGGGGCGGATGCGTCTGGCAGGATTATTTTGGCCGCAGCGCATCGTTCATTGCCGATGCTCGTCGTTTCGGATAAAATGAACTGCTAACACATGCAAATAAAGTGCTTTTTAGCTGCTGGCAGCGTCTAAATGATTGTGAGCCGCGCGTCTGAGGTGTCGCTTCCGGGCCGGCGGCGGAATCACCGGAAAATTGCAGGGAATGGCTGAGGAACAGCGAATCGATCTTCTGTTTGACGCCTCCGACGAATACCGTCCCGAACCACCCCAACCGCCGGAGATTCCAGCATGGAAAGATGGCAGCCAGCGCATCGGTATCCACACCTCGATAGCCGGGGATATCTGCGGCGCTCTTGAACTGGCGCAGGGCCTTGGGGCCACGGCGCTGCAGATTTTTTCCGCCAGCCCGCGCATGTGGACGCGCGGCACGGGACGCATCGCGGAGGCGGACGCCAGCCGTTTCCGGGCGCGACGCAAGGCACTGGGGCTGGGCCCGCTGGTGATCCACGACAGTTATCTGATCAATTTGGCGTCCGGGAATCCTGTGTTGCGGGCGCGGTCGGTACAAGCTTTCCACCAGGAGTTGGTGCGATCTCTGGCACTGGGCGCGGATTTTCTGGTGGCGCATCCGGGATGTTGCGGCGCGGACCGGGGCATTCGCGATTCGATTCACGCCGTTGCGCAGGGAATTCGGCAAGCGGCGCGCGGACTGAAACTGGGCGAACTGCAAATTCTTCTGGAGAATACGGCGGGGCAAGGCACGTCGGTCGGGTCGAAGTTTGAGGAGTTGAGGGCGATTATCGACGCCTGTGCCGGTTTGCCGGTAGGGGTGTGTATTGACACAGCGCACCTGTTCGCTTCGGGATGGGACATTCGCCGGAGTGAAGGTCTAGACGCAACGCTCAGGGCGCTGGATGGCGCGATCGGCTTGCAGCGAATTCCCGTGGTGCATTGCAACGACTCGAAGACGCCGCTCGGGTCGCGCGTGGACCGGCACGAGCACATCGGCAGGGGCAAGATCGGGCTGGAGGCGTTCGAGCGGATATTGAACCATCCGCTGCTGGCCGGGCGCGCGTTCATTGCCGAAACACCTATCGACAAGCCGGGCGACGACCGGCGGAATGTGGCGGCGCTGTGGAAGGCCCTGGGCCGAGAAGTTACGGCGAACGGGGCAGACGGCATGAAGCCGCGCAGAAAAAAGGCGGCACGGCGTTCGGGGCAGAGCAGGACGCAAGGCAAGGCGGCGGTGAAGCGGCGGGGATGAGGAGCAGGTTCGCGTTGCAGCAGGCAGCAAAGGTCGAAAAACGCGAGGCGGTGATGGACGGTTACGTGAAAGCAGAAAGAGAAAGATGAGACTGTGATCTGCGCGACTGTGATCTGCGCCGCTGAGAAGAGCGTCACAGACGATGCGCTCAGCACAGTAACGGGGTAGACGTGGCGGAATACGATCCACAGGCGGTCGAAGCAAAGTGGCAGAAAATCTGGGAGCAGCAGAACGCCTTCCACGCCGAGGATAACGACGCCTCGCGGGCCAAATATTACCTGCTGGAGATGTTGCCGTATCCCTCGGGCACGCTGCACATGGGCCACATGCGGAATTACACCATCGGGGATGCGGTAGCGCGCTATAAGCGCATGTGCGGATTCAACGTGCTGCACCCGATCGGCTGGGACGCCTTTGGATTGCCCGCCGAGAATGCAGCCATCAAGCGCGGCACGCCTCCGCGGGAATGGACCAACGCCAACATCGCGCAGATGAAGCTAGTGTGCAGGCGGTTTGGCTTCAGCTACGACTGGGACCGCGAAATTTCCACTTGCGAGCCGGAATATTACCGCTGGAACCAGTGGTTCTTTCTGCGCATGCTGGAAAAGGGGCTGGCTTACCGGCGGCGCAGCCGGGTGAACTGGTGTCCGCAGTGCCAGACGGTGCTGGCCAACGAGCAGGTGATCGACGGTTTCTGCTGGCAACACGACACCACGCCGGTAGAGGCCAAGGAAATCGAACAGTGGTTCCTGCGCATCACCCATTACGCAGACGCGCTGCTCGACGGGATCGACGAACTGGCTGGCGGGTGGCCGGAGCGCGTACTCATCCAACAGCGCAACTGGATCGGGAAATCGCAGGGAGCGCGTGTGCGCTTCGAAGTGGCGCAAATGCCGGGATTAGGCCTGGAAGTTTTCACCACGCGGATCGACACGATTTACGGCGTGTCGGCGGTGCTGATGTCGGCGAATCATCCCGAACTCGAGAAACTGCTGGAAGGAATTCGCGGGGCCACGGCCGTTCAGGAGCAATTGAAGTCCATGCGCGCGAAAAGCGTGCGGGCCGCCGACATCGCCACGGCGGAGAAAGAAGGTTTTTTCACCGGGCGGTTCGCGATCAACCCGTTTTCAGGCGAGTCTATTCCGATTTGGGTAGCAAATTTCGTGCTGGCTGAATACGGCACGGGCGCGGTGATGTGCGTGCCGGCGCATGACCAGCGAGACTACGAGTTCGCCGAGAAATACCGCCTGCCGGTAAAAATCGTGATTCAGCCGGCGCACGGCACGCCATTGCGCGCCGACCGGCTGATGGAAGCGTTTACCGAATACGGGCGGCTGGTGGACTCCGGGCCCTACGCGGGCCTGAGTTCCGAGCAGGCGCTGCAGAAGATGGCGGAGGACGCCAAAGCAAAAAACTTCGGCGAGGCGCAGATCACATTTCGGCTGAAGGACTGGGGAATTTCGCGCCAGCGTTATTGGGGCACGCCCATTCCGGTGGTTTACTGCGAGAAGGACGGAATCGTGGCCGTTCCGGACGAACAGTTGCCGGTGCGTCTGCCCGAGAACGTGACGCTGACGGGGCAGGGGCAGTCGCCACTGGCAGGCGTGGCGGAGTTTGTTCATACCACTTGCCCGAAATGCGGCGGCGCGGCACGGCGCGAGACAGACACGATGGACACGTTCATCGACTCGTCGTGGTATTTCTACCGCTATACCGACGCGCACAACGACCGCGCCCCTTTCGACAAGGCGAAAGCCGCGTACTGGTTTCAGATCGACCAGTACATCGGCGGGGTGGAACACGCCATTCTGCACCTGATCTATTCGCGTTTCTTTTGCAAGATGATGCACGACCTGGGGCTGGTGAATCATCGCGAGCCGGTGAAGCGGCTCTTTTCGCAAGGGATGGTGCTCAAAGACGGCGCGAAGATGTCCAAATCGAAGGGTAACCTCGTGGGCGCCGTGGAAATGGCCGACAAGTACGGGTGCGATACGGGCCGGCTATACACGCTTTTCGCGGCTCCGCCGGAAAAAGACCTGGAGTGGAGCGAGCAGGGGATTGAAGGGGCTTCGAGGTTTCTGAATAAGGTCTACCGGCTGGTGGTGAAGCATGCGGAAAGGCTGCGAGCCGTCGATGCGGACTTGAATGCGCAGGCCGACTTGAACAGGGCCACGGCCAAGGAAAAAATCCTGGTGCGGCGGACGCATCAAACGCTCAAGCGAGTGACCAACGATTTTGAGGTGCGCTGGCATTTCAATACGTCCGTGGCGTTGATCATGGAACTGGTGAACGAGTTACAGGATCAGGAGCCGCTCGAGTCCGATGTATCGCCGGTGATTCTCAAGCGCGTGCTGATGGCGCTGATCCTGATGGTATCGCCCATGACGCCCCACATCGCCGAAGAACTCTGGGAGATGCTGGGAATTTCGGGCGGGTTGATACAGCAGAAGTGGCCGCGCTATCGCGAAGACTTGACTCGCGAAGAGGAGATTGAGGTCATTATCCAAGTGAACGGGCGGCTGCGCAGCAAGATGATGGTGGAAGACAGCCTGAGCGAAGACGAAACGCGGGACCGGGCAATGTCCGATCCGCGCATCAAGATACTTTTGGATGGAAAAGGGATAGCTAAGGTGATCGTGGTGCCGAAGAAGCTGGTAAACATCGTATTGAAGTAAGCTGCGGAGGTGACGGGTGACTATGGAGGGCGGCCTGGCGGCGGAACGGATGAGGGAAGAATCGGTGGAATCGAGAAACCGTATGAGCGAAGCGAACGCGAGCACGAGCACTTTGGCCCCGCAACAGACGCTGGCAACTGCCAGCACGCACGGTGGAATCGTGGTGCTCGACTTCGGCGGCCAGTACACGCAACTGATCGCCCGGCGCATCCGCGAGCAGGAGGTGTTCTCGGCGATTCTTCCGTGCACCACGCCGCTTGAGGAGATCCGCAAGCTGGAACCGGCGGGAGTGGTTCTTTCCGGCGGCCCGAGTTCGGTGTATGACGCCGGCGCGCCGGTATGCGATCCCAAAGTGGCGGAACTGGGCGTGCCAGTGCTGGGCATCTGCTACGGCATGCAATGGCTCACGCACACGTTCGGCGGAAAAGTGGAACGCGCCGAACGCCGCGAGTATGGGCCGGCACAGCTCGATACGGAAGGAGGTTCGAGGCTTTTCCGTGGGATTCCGCCGCGCCTGAAAACGTGGGCCAGTCACGGCGACCACGTGGTCGGTCTGCCTGGCGGTTTTGAAGTAACCGGACGCACCGGCAGCGCGGTGGCCGCCGTGGAGGATCGAGGGCGGAAGCTCTATGGGGTGCAGTTCCATCCCGAAGTGCGACACACTGAGCGCGGCACCGAGCTGCTGCGCAACTTTATCTTCGAGATTTGCGGCGCGAAGAAGAACTGGACGCGCGCCGGGTTCATCGCTTCGACCATTGAAGCGGTGCGCGCGCAAGCCCAGGGAGCACGGGCCATTTGCGCGCTGAGCGGCGGCGTCGATTCAGCGGTGGCGGCGGCGTTGGTGCATCGAGCGATTGGCGACCGTCTCGTGAACATTTTCGTGGACAACGGGCTGCTGCGGCGCAACGAATTTCAGGATACGCTGCGGCTGCTTCGCGAGCGTTTGGGTTTGAACGTGATGGGAGTGGATGCCGCGGCCCGGTTTCTGGAGCGTCTTCGGGGGATTGTCGATCCCGAACAGAAGCGCAAGCGGATTGGCGCGGAATTCATTTCCGTATTCGTGGATGAGGAGAGAAAGCTAATCGACTCGGCCGGCCTGCCGGTAAAGTTTCTGGTGCAGGGCACGCTTTACCCCGACGTGATCGAGTCGGTTTCGGTTAAGGGGCCCTCCGCAGTAATCAAGACCCACCACAACGTCGGGGGCCTGCCGGAAAACATGCCCTTTGCGCTAATCGAGCCGCTCCGCGACCTGTTCAAGGACGAAGTCCGGCAGATCGGCAGGGAACTGGGCTTGCCGCAGGAAATTTTGGTGAAGCATCCTTTTCCTGGTCCGGGCCTGGCGGTGCGCCTGCTGGGAGAGGTGACCCGGGAACGGCTGGAAACCCTCCGAGGCGCCGACGCAGTGGTAGTAGAGGAAATCCGGCGAGCGGGGCTATATGAGAAGGTATGGCAGGCGTTCGCGGTGCTGCTGCCAGTGCGCAGTGTTGGGGTGATGGGGGACGGGCGAACCTATGGGGACACCGTAGCGGTACGCGTGGTGGATTCGCAGGATGCCATGACGGCTGACTGGACGCGCTTACCCGCCGAGGTGCTCGAGCGAATTTCCGCCCGAATTGTTAACGAGGTTCCCGGGGTGAACCGAGTGGTTTACGATATCAGCTCAAAGCCGCCGAGTACAATTGAGTGGGAATGACGAAATGCCAACCGAACGAGCGGCGCTAGCGGCCAGCCATCTTCTGGGCCATGTAAAGAAGAAGGCGGCGATCGCCTTCCTCGATGCGGCCAAGCAGACGACGAAAGCGGCCCAAATAGCGAGCTTCTTTCCCGGTGGCGCCCCAGGCGATGTCATCCGCGCTCTTGCGCCGGCTGAGGTTGGGTGTTTCGGGCGGTTCTTCGCCGTCATAGAAGAGCTGGTACAGCGGCACTTCCATGGCGCGGGCGAGTTTTTCGAGCGTTTCGATGGCGGGCACCGTGTGACCGTTTTCCACGCGCGAGATGTAACAGCGCAGAAGACCGGTACGCTTTTCGATGTCGCCCTGGGAAAGTTTTTTGTTTTCACGTAGCAGACGGATGCGTTCGCCGATTATCATAAATGCACTATTACATGAGCTAAGTTGACCGAGCAAGCGGTATTTATGAGGTATCGTGTAAAATCCACGCAAAATCGGCGTTTCGGACGGAGAACCGATTTTGATTTCGACGTAACCTGAATAGCATGTCCAACGTCCCAAAAGGTATGGCGGCTAGCGCTCCAGCGCTTTCGATCCCGATCGAGAAGCGCAAGAGTGTCGAAGAGGAACGCGAACTTGTCCGGATGGCCCAGCGCGGGGAGGAGCCCGCGTTCGAGGAACTGGTCCGGCGACACCAGCAGCGAGTGTTTGCGCTGGTGGGCGGGATTCTGCGCCGTCAGGAGGACGTGGAAGACATTGCACAGCAAGTCTTCCTTAAGGTATACCTCTCGCTCAGGAAGTTCGACCAGCGAGCGGCCTTTTCAACGTGGCTTTACAAGATTACCGTTAACGAGTGCTGGGACTACTTGCGAAAGAAGAAGGTTCGGCCGTTGGTATACGAGTCGGACCTTTCGGAAGAACAGGTTTCCCGGCTGGATGGCATTGTCTCGGCGGAGCGAGTGTCGCTGAACCCGAACGAGCGTGCCGAAGTGAAACAGTTACTGGAACGAATGCTGGACCGATTACCCGAGCAGGACCGCCAACTGCTGGTGCTGAAAGAAATCGAAGGATTTTCGGTGCAGGAATTAGCTGAGATCCTCGGTCTGAACGTGAACACGGTGAAGGTACGGTTGTTTCGGGCTCGTGGCCGTATTCTCGATGGCTACCGGCGAAGGCTGGGGTCTGCAGAAAGATACGGCGCGAACTCCGCTGCGAATAGGGAGGGCTGATTCATGGAAATGGAAATCCAGCCAAGGGCCCTTGCTTGTCGAGAGTATGAAACGCTTCTGGCGGACTATGTGTTGGGCGAGTGCGCGCCCGTGGAGGCTAGCAGGGTGGATTCGCATCTTCGGGGATGCCGGAATTGCCATGCGGCTCTCGAAGAGGCCCGAGCCGGGTCCAACTGGCTGCGGGTGGGAGTCCCGCTGTTGGACAAAAGTCCCGAACCACGACCTGAATTCGCGCGGCTCACCATGGCGCGAATCCGCTCGGAGGCGGAACAGGCCGGGGACCGATCCGGATTCTGGCAGCCCTTCGTGGTGTTCGCCTGGCGATTTGCGGCGACGGCCATGGTGGCGCTGGTAATTTTGTTGACTTACGCAGTACGGGGACATTACGCTCCGCGCACGGCGGCCGGATTGCAAGGGCCGCTGGCGGACGTTTTTGCTCCCGACCCGACGCGGGTCCCGGCCAATCAGGACGAAATTTTGATCATGGTAGCGGAAACGGATCATGCCAATGGCAACGACTAGAGCGCGCGGTGAAGCTGCAGCGCTGGTGACGGCGGTGTTCCTGCTGGGAATTCTGCTCGGCGTGGTGGGAAATCACCTGTGGGGCGAGAGCGTGTGGGGAATGCGCGGGGCGCCTCCGCCGGTGAACCATCTTTCCGTCGAACTGACGCAGGAGCTTCAGCTTACTCCCGACCAGCAGAAGCAGCTCAACGTGATCATCGCCGATACGCAAGCAAAGTGGCGGACGTTGTATTCGCCTTTGGAGCCGCAGCGAACCGCCATTCGTGAGGATAGCCACGACCAGATGCGTAAGATCCTCACGCCCGAGCAGTTGCCGAAGTTCGATGCGTTCATGCAACGGCTCGATGAGCAGCGGAAGCGGGATGCGCAAAAGTCGGCCATTCCCGGTCCGGCACGCTGATCGGCCTCGAGTTCTCAGGCTTCGCTGGCATGTCGCGGTAGCTGTGCCCGCCCCACTCAATCGACGGAAACCATGCGGCTGGCGCCCTTGTACGTACCGGCTTCAGGCGACTTGCACGGACGAGCCTGCCGGGGAACCGGATTTCTGTAATGGGCGCTGAAACGATTTCCTCCACGCTGCCGAACAGCAGCGGCGCGACTGGCGCGACTCCAGCCATCCGGCTGGAAAACGTGGTGAAGACCTACGACCTCGGTGAGGTGCAGGTGCATGCGCTGCGCGGGGTTTCGCTGGAAATTTATCGCAGCGAGTTCGTAGCGATTATGGGCGCGTCGGGATCGGGGAAGTCCACGCTGATGAACATCCTGGGCTGCCTCGATCGTCCGACGAAAGGGCGCTATTTTCTCGACGGCGACGACGTTTCTCAACTCAGCAAGAACGCGCTGGCGCGGGTTCGCAGCCACAAAATCGGCTTCGTGTTCCAGCAATTCAATCTACTGTCGCGCACCTCGGCGCTGGAAAACGTGGAGCTGCCAACGATCTATGCCGGGGTTCCCACCCAGGAGCGGGAGAAACGCGCGCGGGAGGCGCTCGAACGCGTGGGCCTGGCGGAGCGCGCGATGCATTTTCCGTCGCAATTGTCAGGAGGGCAGCAGCAGCGGGTGGCCATTGCGCGCGCGCTGGTGAACAACCCCGCGATTCTGCTGGCCGACGAGCCCACCGGGAATCTGGATAGCCGGACCAGCGTCGAGATCATGGACATTCTGCAGAAGCTGAATCAGGAGCACGGGCTCACGGTGGTGATCGTGACCCACGAGGCGGACATTGCGCAGTACGCGCGGCGCGCGCTGGAGTTTCGCGACGGCAAGATGCGCCGCGACGTGGGGGTACAGAATCGATTGATTGCCGCCGAGGTGCTGCCGACGCTACCGTCGCCCGACGAGGACGTTCTCGAACTACCCGCCGAAGCTGCCCCGGACGCATCGCAACGAGGAACGAGTTAGCGAAATCGCCAGAAGAATTCTCAGAACGGGTTCGCGCAGATGCAGCGCGGAAGCGTCGAGATTCGAGAAGCCCAGAAAGCGCCTTGCGGAAACTAGAAGGGGATATCTTCGTCGGAGATTTCCGGCCCGGCGCCGCCTTCCTCATGCGCAACGGGGCCTTCAAATTCATCCGCTGCGCGGCCTTGTCCGGCTGCGGGACCCACGCCTGCGGCAGCGGCATCGCTGCGGCCGCCCAACATGCGCATGACGTTGGCGACAATCTCGGTGGAAGTTTTCTTCTGGCCGTCGCGCTTGTCTTCCCACTGGCGCGTTTGAATGCGCCCTTCGATGTAGACCAGCGTTCCCTTTTTCAGATACTGCTGCGCGATTTCCGCGAGCTTTCCCCACAAGACGACGCGGTGCCACTCGGTGCGCTTCTGGCGCTCGCCGGTACGGTCCTTGTAGGTTTCGTCGGTGGCCAGCGTAAAATTCGCCACGGCCTGGCCGCCGGAGGTGTAGCGGGTTTCGGGATCGCGCCCGAGGCGTCCCACGAGGATTGCCTTGTTCACAGACATGGCGAGGAGTATAGCGGAAAACGAAATGGGTTGGAAATTGCGACCGGAGAAAAGGCAAGGGTTCCCGCTTTGTCGGGAGAGAATCGCTTGTCGTTCCGTCAACAAGAGAGCGGCCATCGAGACCGGCCAGAAATCAGTTACGCAAGTAAAGCAATTATCGATCTTCATACCTCGGCCCGAGGATCGGAGATAGAATGCGCCGTCGCAGGAGAGAACGCTCTGAGTTGCGCGACGGAGGAACCTGATGAGTAAGACGAAATGGGGTCTCGCGGTATTGTGCGTGGCGGGCTGGGCCGGATGGATGGCAGCTGCGCCCGCAACACCTCAATACCATTTAGTGAAAAAGGTGACGCTTGGCGGCGAAGGGGGCTGGGACTATCTGTCGGCCGACCCGATGACGCACCGCGTGTTCATTTCGCGCGGCACGCACATCATGGTGGTGGACGCGGAGGGCAAGGTGGTGGGCGACATCCCCAACGTGGACGGCACACACGGCGCGGCGCTGGTCCCGGAACTGGGGCGCGGGTTCAGCAGCAACGGGCGGTCAAATTCGGTGACGATCTTCGACCTGAAAACGATGGCGACCATCAAGGAAGTGAAGCTCCAGGCAGACGGCCCGGACGGTTTCCTCTACGATCCGGCTACGAAACGGGTGTTTACGTTCAACGCGCGCAGCAAGGACGCCAGCGCGATCGACGCGAGCACGGGAGAAGTGCTGGGCAATGTGGCGCTCGGCGGGAAGCCGGAAGCGGCGCAATCGGATGGAGCAGGGCATGTGTGGGTGAACATCGAGGACAAAGCACAACTGGCGGAGTTCGACGCGAAGGCGCTCAAGGTGCTCAACACCTCGCCTTTGCCGGGCTGCGAAGAGCCGACGGGCATGGCGATTGACGTGAGCCGCAAGAGGTTGTTTATCGGATGCCACAGCAAGGTGATGCTGGTAGCAGGTTACGATGGAAAGGTGGTGGGCAGCGTCCCGATCGGGGAAGGGGTCGATGCGGCCAACTTCGATCCGGCAACCAAGCTTGCCTTCGCATCGTGCGGCGACGGCACCATCACCGTGGCACATGAGGATACGCCGGGGAAATTCACGGTGGTGCAGACCATCTCGACACAGCGCGGCGCACGGACGATGACGCTCGACACGAAAAATCACAACATCTACACGGTTACCTCGGACTTCAACCCGCCGCCCGCGCCGACGGCGGAAAATCCGCGTCCGAGGCCGGTGCCGATTCCGAGCACGTTTACTCTGCTGATCTACGGCCGATAGCAACACACAGAGCGGCCGCGCCCCAGCGACGGCGAATTCGAGGCGATAGCGCGAAGACGGTTGCTACCAGATGTGGTAGTAGCCGTCGCGGCGGGCGATTTCCACGGGGTAGCCAAATAGCGTAGACATGCGGCCGGGAGTGAGCAATTCTTCCTTGCGGCCGTCAGCTTGGACGCGGCCATCGCGCATCAGCACCACCCGCTCGATTTCCGGAATGATGTCGGCGACGTGATGGGTGACCATAACGATGCCCACGCCCGATTGCGCCAGTCCGCGCATCGCTTCGCGCAGTTTGTGCTGCATCAAAATGTCGAGGCTGTTCGACGGCTCGTCGAAAACCAGCGCCAGCGGATCGTGCACCAGAGCCCGGGCGATCAGCACGCGCTGCGCCTCGCCCGACGATAGCTCGGCGAGCGGCCGGTCGGCCAGATGAGCGGCCTCGAGGCGCTCGAGGGTCGCGTTGGCTTTCTCCAGGTGCGCGGGCTCGACGTGGTGGTTGGCGAACACCTGGGTGCTGCTGAAGAAGCCGGAAAGCACGATGTCGCGCCCGGTTACGTCGCCTTTCAAGCGTTCCATCAGGTCGTTTGAAACGATACCCAGCAAGACGCG
>Ga0126371_10005022_pt1 | contig 11735 bp, 12 predicted proteins | sample PanSoiMetaPlot_4_FD_110145 | JGI IMG/M metagenome (GOLD analysis project Ga0126371, IMG submission 110145) | Tropical forest soil microbial communities from Panama - MetaG Plot_4 | ecosystem: Environmental > Terrestrial > Soil > Tropical forest > Bulk soil | place: Panama | collected 2016-02-17
GCTGAAAATTGATTCGCTGAGCTCATGGGAATCTCTTGCAGCGGCGGTCTGATGAATCGCGTCATTTCACCCGCACGTCGTTCCGCAAGTTCATAACGACTGAGGAACACTCTCAGATCCAGCGCCGAACGCGTGCACAATATCGCTGGTACTCGTCTTGGAAGACGTCTTTCAACCTCGCTTCTTCAACAGGGATCACAATCCAGTTGAGGTAGCCGAGGGTCAAAGGCAAAACGAGAACCGGCCAGATTTGTTTCAGCAGTCCCGCTTCTCCCAGATAAGCAAGAGTGAGTCCTATATACATCGGATTTCGTGTGAATCGATATGGTCCCCACGTCACAAGCTTCACCGATGACTTCCCCGGCACAGTGGTAGTACGAACCATACGGAAGATAATCAAGCTCCACCCAGCAATCACCGCACCCAGAGCGAATACCAATCCTCCGGCGACAGTGCTCACCCGGGCCATTTCCGAATGGATGTTCTCGGGGCGAGTAGATTGCAGCGCTGCACCAAGGAGATAGGTTAAGACGAATACCCAAGGAACGGGCACGGCCATCAGCAACCGAATAGGATTCTGCATGCATCGACCCTACGCGTGAGGTGCGGCCCATTCAACTATTTTGTACAGGCTGGGGTAGTCCAGCCATCCGGACGAAATGGAATCGCTCAAGTCCTTCCCTGAGCAGGGCGGTCCCTGTCAATAGTCTTGTTCGCTCTTTCCGTGATTCTTCGATTTTTTCCCGTTCGGCCAAGCCGCCTGTGTCGCCACCCTTCCTTCCGCACTCATAGTTTGAGCGATTTTCGCTCGGCGCCAGTTGAGTGTTCTCGTTTCCTCTACCTCCTTTGCCAGGGAAGTTTTGGGCCAGGACTAAGCCGCAGTCACCTGAACTCGGCGGTCAAGCTCGGCTGTTCAAAGTACGAACCTTTTCGTTTCCCGGACGGAGTCAAGGCACGCACATTCTTGTGATTTCGCCTTCCGGCAGAAGAATGTCGAGGCAAGCGTCAGTGAATCTTGTTGACGGAGTCACGCGGACTGAATTAGCGTTTCTCCCCAAGCTCGTCTTTCAACCTCTGGTGGAATATGGCAGACACGATTGTGGTCTCGCCGACCATTGCCAGTTCGAAGAGAAAATGGTTCGGCCTTGCATGGAAAGGTGCCGCGTGGGCTTTGCTTCTAGGTGCGATCGTCTACTACGTTCGCCGTGACGCTTTGCACTACCTGTTTCACTATACGCCCGAGAGTTTCAAGTCATTCTGGCCGATTCGTATTCTCGTGCGAATTCACGTCGCGTTCGCGATCATAATGATCTTCTTGGGTCCCCTCCAGTTCTGGACGGGCTTCCGGATGCGCTATCTTACGCTCCACGCCTGGTGTGGCCGCGTTTTCCTAGTCACCGGGACATACGTTGCTTCTACGGCAATGTATATGGGACTGCATCCGCGGACTGGTGGAATCGTCATGGGCATTGGCCTTTCCTTGAACGGGCTATTGTGGTTGGCCGCGGCGGCCATGGCTTATTATGCGATTCGCCTGGGAAACGTCGTTCAACACAAGGAATGGATGATCCGCACGTACGTTTTAGCCTGCAATGGGATCGTCGGCGATCGGATACTTGCTGACATACCGGCGCTGACTCGGCGCATCGGCATCGACGCAGTAAACGATCTAGAGGGTTGGCTGCTTTGGGCGCTTCCGTTAATGGTTGCCGAAGTCGTTATCCAAATGCGAAAACTGCGGCGAATTCGCCGCCCGGTCAAACGCACCCAAGTCTAGCTGGAAAGAGGCTTTCGTCTCACCAAAACCATAACTGCACAAATCATAGAGTCCTCAGTGATGGGATAACCGGACTGGCACCCAAGTTACCGTTTGCCCGACTTCTTGCGAGTTGTGGACAACTATCATGCGATAATTCCGCCGTTTCCGAATCCAGGAGGACGCTATGGACCCGGCGTGGGAGAAGGAAATTATGGATAGTGCAGACATCACCGCGATTACGCAATTGATCGCGCGAGAGCGGGAGAGCCGTGACCTTGGCCGTTGGCAACGCATGCGCGACTGCTTTTGGCCGGATTCCCATGTGCGAGTGAGCTGGTTTCGTGGCAGCGGAGCAGACTTTGTCGCTGGCTCGATGGACATGGCGCGGCGCGGGGTGCTCGCGAAGCATCGTCTAGGACCGATTTTGGTGAATCTGGCGGGAGACCGAGCGGTCGCGAGCCTTTCGGGAATTATCGATATACCAGTGCGGCTTCAAAACATGGACTTCACGCTCTCCAGCCACACGAGGTTTTTGTATCGCGTCGAGCGACGGAAACGACGATGGGGTATTATCAGCTTCGACGCCATTTATGTGCGTGACGAACTGACGTCTGCTATTCCGGGCCAAGCTCTCAAGATTGACGCGGAGGAATTGAATCGCTTCCGGTCAACCTATCGCATGCTCGCATATTGCTTAACCTTGCAGAACTACGAAGTGGACCCCGACCTTGCGGGCGAGGATCGCCCTGAGCTGGTGCAAGCGCTCAATCAAGAGCTGTATGGTTGGGCGGAACTCAAAGATATATTGCCCTGACAAAGCCTTAACCGTGAACACAAACCACTCTCAAAAAGCCAGGGCTCAATCAGTGCCAACTCCTTAACGAGGTAACCTAGCAAAGCTACTATGAGCTGCTTTTCCGATTAGCGACTAAGGCCGGTCGAATCTGGCTACAAATGCTGCATCTACGTTTTGGTCGACCAAGTGGGGTTGGTTCGGTCAATTACTTTGGTACAAGAAAGGTCTCGATCTCTTCGGCAGTATAGGGGACCCCACACGTCAGTACTTCTGCGCCAGTCTTGTTGATCAAATACATGGCCTCAAGGTAGTAGCCTTGTCCGCCAACCGCTCGACAACGCACTGGCATTCGGTCTGGAGAAGGACCTCGGCACGGTCGAAGTCGGCAAACACGCCGACTTGCTGCTGTTGCGGGAGAACCCCTTATCGAATGTTTCCGCGTATGACTCGATCGAGATGATTTTTCTGAAGGGGGAGCCCATCGCGCGAGAAACGTTGCGGCCGCCCATGCATGCCCCATAGCCCGGGAGTTAGGAATTTTCCGTGCCGTCGATCGTGCGGAGACCTGCCGGAATGGAAACGCGGTCACTCGGTCTGACCGTCGTAATGCGTCCGTGAGCAAGGGCTACAGTCGAATTTGGTTTTGGCGCTGCTCCGGTGCAATCAATGACCGTTACATGCGTGATGGCAAGTGAGTTGTCGTTCTGAACGACGTTCGTTGCCAGACTACGACATTCTTGACGCTTTTCGTCTTTTTGCGAGTTCTTCCAGACTCGGATAAGACTCTGCCCGAACGTAGCTCTGTTCGGGCGGTTGGGACCCGTCCCTCATCGCCTTCACCAACATCTCCATCGCCTTATCCATAGTCAACGAAGTCAGCACCGCCGCACACAGCACACTTTGGTCTACTAGAGACTTGATTTGGCTTGCCACACCCACGCCCGCGCAGGGCAGGGCGAGCCATTTTGCTCGATGTGGTTCGGCTGTATTTGCCTCAAACGCTTTTCTGGCTCCGAAGATGAAGTCCGCGTTTTGTGCCACGATCAATTGGGTGTTCTCCGGCCGAACGGTGGAAAGACTTAGCCAAGAACACACCGTTTTGAATGCGTCATCTGCCGTCGATCCTTGCACCTTCAAGGTCTTCAATTCGATATTCTTTGGTCTAGTGCTTTCCAGGCCCTCGAATCGCCTCGAGGCCAGCGAACTCGTGGCTGGCCCCCTGAGATAGAGAACCGAGCCCCCTTCCGGCAACAGCACGGCGAACTGTCGCCCTTGAATTCGCCCCACCTCGACATGGTCCTGTGACACCAGGAACACGGGAGCTGTCGCCTTGCGGCGGAGCGATCCTAGGTAGTCCACCTGCGCGTTGCTCACGACCCAACCAATTCCAGCGGTGACTGCCGCTTCGGCCACGCGCGGCAAACCTGTGGCGTTCACTGGCTCGAGCAGAATGGCGTCCAGACGTGGCTCATTTCGCGACTGCACGAATTCCAGCAATTTTTGGCCTTGCGCAACGGAGTCCATGCCTGCGTTCACCACTTGCAGATTCACAGAAAGACGTTCCGCCACTTCATGTGCCGCGGCCGTCTGTGCCCGCAGGTACAGAGTGTCACCGGGAATCGACAAGACACATCTCCACTTTGTCACAGATGGCTCCTTCCTAGCAGAGTTCACTTTGTCCGATCGAATCTTTGTTTCTTGGTTGCTTTCCAGTCTAAGGAAGACTACCCGCCATGGAAAGACGCCGCCACCCGTGCCGCGCCCAATCGGTCATGATCACCGAAAGCGATGTTTCATTCTGCAGCAAAAAGCGGTGACAGAGAAACGCGGTCGATTTTTCCTTGCTCCCGAGCAACGACGGCCTCGTTCCGAATAGATATATTTCGTAGGAAGAATTTGTGGACGCAGCAGACGCCCATCGCAGTGTCGGTTGCCTTTAGGGAATTAATTTAGGTGGCTGAATGATAATCGGCGGCAGATCCTTAAATAACCAAAGAACAAAAAATAGCCTTTTCTTTCTATCCGGGGCAGTTTTAATTTTTTGCGCGGCCATGGTGATCATGTACTGCGCGATGCGATAGAACGAGCACGATAGGTCTCAATTCTGACTCTAAAATCCTGATCACCGGGATTAGGAGCGGGACTATACACCTCGGCTTGGGGCCGCCACCCATCGGGCCGCTGCATCGGCGCTATCGTCGGGCCGAGTATTGAAGGCAATCGCCGCGTCCGGGGCAGCCTTGCGAATAGCGTTGATGACGACTTCGAATAACGCAAGGTTGCGAGCCGGCAGACGCACACCGCCCCCGACAACCACACAATCGTAGTTCGTCGAACGTAACTGACGTTCTACCGTCGGTCCGGCGCTTGCGTCCGGGCGGATGAAACCAACGTCGGCCTCCCATCCCCGGTCAGCGAACTGCTTCACCGCAACCGCGATGCCAGCGCGAACCTTCTCGGCGGTCATGCCTGGCGGCAATGCCGAGTCAGAATAATCCACAGTGTCGGGATCGAGGCCTAGCAGCAGAATCCGCGTCATGAGATTCTCCCTTGTTCTGGCTTTCGCTTGACGGCAGCTTTGCAAACAGCCTCGCAGGAATTTGCGAAGTGATCATAACCGACATTTCTGGTTTAGCAACAGGTTCCCCCATAAATAAAATCAAGGCACGCTGGAACGAATTTCAAGAAAAAATTTGCTGCACAAACTAGACGGGTCCTGATAAACGCGCTTCGCGGCCAGCGGGTTTTAGTGAGAGCTTGTCCTTACCAGGGGTTGGCTGATCGGGGGGTTCACCGGCACGCCAGGTCCCTTTAGTAATTTACTGGTACTATCCTACGGGCAGCATGACAGCTCTTGAACGCCGAGATAGCGCGAATCTGAGGGCCGCTTGCCGTTTTATGAATGAGCGTTTTTGCCGGTTATGTGGAATGGTACTAACGTTGCTGCTTTGCTGCGTGGCGTCGTTATCAGGCTGCGGCGGCGGACAACAGGAACCTCCGCCACCCATCGGAGACTTCGCCATCTCTGTTTCGCCCGGCACCACATCCGTGATCGTAGGAAATACCACACCTACGGTTCTAATCTCGATTAATCCGCAAAATGGATTCGCGGGTTCGGTCGGTGTCGCACTGCTAGGCCTACCGAAAGGCGTTAGTGCAATGCCAGCAGCCAGCTTTTCGATTGATGCTGGCGCGAGTGAGACGGTTACGTTCGCGGTCGCGGATTCGGCTGCAGTCGGACCTTCGACAATTACGATTCAAGGGACCAGCGGAACTTTATCTCACAACACCACGCTTTCTCTAACTGCGGAAGCGAGCGTACGTACCTACCAGAGTGGCTCGATGCTCTATCTGGAATCGGGAACGGCGACGGATACAGCCCGTGTCGGCCTCGATACAGATTGGGGCGGGAGCATTGTTGAAGTGAGCTTGAATGGAAGCAACTTCGTCAACCGCCACGACACCGGCCGCGAAGTTCAGCCTTCCTATCGCGATGGTGACAACCTCAACTACAATCCAACTTTGGCTGGAGACGGCATTGACCAGGGAACCCCGACGATCGCCTATGCCGTAAACTCAGACTCGCTGTACATCAAGGCTCAGCCCTTGCAGTGGTTAGCCAATGCTTATGGAGGCGTGCTTGGCAATCCGATTCCGGGTGATGTTCTCGTCGAGCAAACGGTAACTGCCGCGATCGATGAGCCTCACACATTTCGAGTGCATATCAAGGCCACTCACTTAGGTAGCGATCTCCACACAAACACCGGGCAGGAATTTCCTGCGGTTTACACCAATCGAAACTACGGGCGTTTCGTCTCCTACAAGGGCAATACGGCCTGGACCGACGCTGCGGTGACAGAGACGCAGCTCCCCGATCTGGGCCAGCCCAATCCTCCCTACTACGTCCCTGAGCGTTGGGCCGCGCTGGTGGATGCTCAGAATCAGGGCCTTGCAGTGTACGTTCCGTCTGTGAATCCATGGTTTATCGGCTTCGCGGCCATCGACAATACGACCCCCGACCAGGGCGGCCCCACAGACAATGCGACAAACTATTTCGCTCCCTTAGGTAATCTGACGATTGGGCCGGGGTTTGTTTTCGAGGGAGACTTCTATGTAATTGCTGGGGATTACCAGGTGGCGCGTCAGATCATCTATCGGTTACACGACAATCTGACCATCCCGGTGATTTTTGCACCATTCGAAGCCACGGACCAACCCGCAACGGGAGCGACAGTCAGCGGCACGACGCCCGTCACCGGTTGGGCTTTCGCAGACATGGCAATCGTCGTCAAAGTCGAAATCCTGGTGGATAGCGCAACAGATGGTACTGCGAGTTATGGAGATCCGCGACCCGACGTGGCCGGGGCCGACCCCGACTCGCCGGTGAATGTCGGCTTTCACTATTCCTTAAATACGGCTAAATACTCAAATGGCCCTCATCGCATCTACGTTCGGGTCACAGATAGTAGTGGGAACATCGCTATCGCACCCAGTGTTTCCAGCAATTTTTCCAACTAGCCTCCGCAACACCTTCTCGAAGTGCCCACGAGGATTCCCCACATTTACTTGAAACTTGAGAAAAGAAACAGCGGCTCTCACCCGAGCTCGGTTAGAGTTCGGGTTGAGAATCCCTGTTTAACCATCTGCCCGCAATTTCGCCGGGGCTGTGATATCCTCCGTTCCCGGAACTCACGCTCAGGAGCCAACTGGCGCTGGGTCGAGAGAGGATGATTCATGACACCGGCGACAACATCGATCACGACTGTGGCAGAGGCCTTCTTCGAGGCATGCGAGACGGGTAAGGGCTGGCAGGTTTGTCGAGCATACTGCACGCCGAATGCGACATTCTCCGCGCAAGCCGAACCATTGCTGGATGTAAAGACCCTCGAACAGTACACGGATTGGATGAAGGGGATTCTAACCGTACTGCCCGATGCCCACTACGAGGTGAGGTCATTTGCGACGGACCTGGCCCGAAACAACGTAGCCGCGTATGGCATATTTTATGGGACCCATACCGGCCAGGGTGGGCCGGTTCCTCCAACCGGTCGACGAATCGCTACGGATTACGTCTACATGATGCAGTTCGAAGGTGACAAGATCGCGCACATGACCAAAATATGGAACGCCGGCCTGGCGCTGAAGGATCTCGGCTGGGCATAACAAATTCCAAGGAGTACGCGAGTGTTGAATCACTTAACCCACGAACCGCGTTAATCACGACCTTAGCCGGTCACGCGAAAATCTGATATAAAACTTTCTCTCACGCTGCTCAAAGTTTTACTTTCGGAGGTTTCACATGCCTACCTACATTCTCCTTGTTCGGTGGACGAACCAGGGTCTGCAGAAGATCAAAGAGAGTCCGTCACGGCTTGAAGCAGGCAAGAAGGCGTTCGAGGCGGCTGGCATAAAGCTAAAGGCCTTCTACATGGTAATGGGCCGATACGATCAGGTGAGCGTTGCTGAGGCGCCCGACGACGCAACTCTGGCAAAAGCGCTGCTTAGCCTAGCGTCCCAAGGAAACCTCCAGACGGAAACACTTCGTGCTTTCACGGAAGATGAATACAAGAAGATTATTTCTGAGATTGGATAGTTGCTTTGCCCAGGGCGAGTATCGCCAGAATGTGCTCGTGCGGCTGCTGATTGGTGCCTGCGGGGAGCTACTCGCCCTGGGGGTCTGATAAGTTGCGGTAGCAATGACCATGCTGCACCGTACTGTTGAGCTAGTACTTCCCTGTCCTGTTTCCGGTCTATCAGAGCCACCGTGAGCGTAAAAGGACATTTCAAACTGCGAATCGGGCAAGGTGTGAATCATCAACGGAGATGAAAGGAGGACATCAATGAAGCCAATTAGCGTCGTCACAGTTGGCCTATTCCTGATCGTGCCGTGCGCGGTCCTGAGCGACGACCAAGAACCAGCCGTTGGATCTGCGATCCGGGCATTTTATAAGGCGTTCGATGATGGTTTCGTCGCGCCGGCCGACTACGCGACGGAAGACTGGAACCACATCAATCCCTACGGAGGTCGCGATCGGGGCCGCGAAGCAACACTTAAGACAGTGCGCAGAGCGCATCAGACTTTCTTGAAAGGCACAACCGATACCATCGAGAATATGGATATCCGATTTGCCACTGAGGATGTGGCAGTGGGGACTGTGACGAGCGTTGCGAGTCCCTTCACGTCCCCCGACGGAGTAAAGCATGGAGTAGAGCGACACATCCGAACCTTTGTCGTTGTAAAACGCGGCGGACGCTGGCTCATAATGCAGGACCACAATACAACCGTTGCCGAGCTCCCCCGACGATAACGGGAATTTGTCGCCGTGCGGGATAGCACCGTCGCACATAGCTAGCGTTAACAGCGATAACGCTCACGATCCGCACGGAAAATTGTGAAGCAGGCGCGCCTTCAGAACTAAGTGGCGTTTATCGGGCGTCGGAGCCAGCGATGGAAGCTGGCTACTTTTCTTTTCTCGAGTTCTCAAAAAACATAGCGGAGCGAGTCATCGCATCATTGAACCAAGGATAATAGTTCCAGAAATCATGGGGAGCGCCAGGTATTATTTCTAGTTCCGCCGTGTTTCCTTCCCGTCGATAGCGCTGAGCAAAATCAATCGATTGGTTCGTCGGGACTGAATCGTCATTCTCGCCATGCAACAAAAGCACCGGGGGACCGCCACTTCGGATGTGATTTATCGGTGAGGCGAGTTGCCATTTCACAGGGTCCTCTTCTGGCATGGCATGCAAGAATTTCCCGACTGTTTGCTTGTTTGTTTCCGATAAAGCGAGCAGGTCCGCAGGTACAGCCATCGCTACGACCGCCTGGACCGCGCTGGATATGCCGGGATTCCCGCCGTCACCCTCGAACTCTGCAATTCCGTGGGTGAGTCCAACAAAAAGCGCCATATACGCACCGGACGACCCTCCGATGACTCCTATCAAATCAGGGTCAATTCCGTACTGCGCGGCGTTTCCACGCATCCAACGCACCGCTGCTTTTACATCTTCAATAGCCGCCGGAAATGCGGCGATATTAGCGGTCCGGTATTCTATACACGCTGCCACTATACCGTGCTCAGCCAGTGCTGATGCCAAATGCGCGAAGCGCTTGCGATCACCTACCAACCACCCCCCGCCACGTACAACAACAACCCCAGTGCGTTTTTGTCCCGGCGTTCGCGGTAGATATAAGTCTAAACGAAGCTTTCCGGCTGTATACCGCGCATAGACCAATTTAGGAATCACACGAACGTTTGGGGACGAATGATACTTCACAAAGTTCTGTTTCTCTTCTGATTGCGTTTTCACTGCTACACCGAGAACGGCAAAAAGAAACCAGGGGACAATTGCGCGTGTGAAAGGACGCAACGCAGGGCTATGGTTGTTGTTCCCAGAAAACATCGACAATCCACTCTAGCCCCAAAATAACCGTGACAGCGCCTGATTTGATGTCGGGTTGCCGGGGAAGTCCCTCGTAGTATCCAAATGGACGGTAACCCGTTAATCGAGACGTGACCCAGATTGCCGTGCACTTAAGCTCCCTTCGACCGATGACTGCTCATTTCACCTCCTCGATGTCTGGCAGCACCCCATCTTGTCGAAGCGATGCTTTTCAGGGCGATAGAGACGGAAGATCGCCCCAAACCGGGCCGGTCTCGTGGTGGGGTCCACACCAGTAGTCCAACCAGTTCTCCGGGAAGTGCATCTCTTCAAAGGAGGTCCCGCCTATGAAAATATCTGGATGGAAAGCGTCAGCCATGATCCCGCTTGTTGTGAGTGTTTTGCCCGCGCATGCAAGGGCCGCGCAGGAGACCGCGGCATCGCTCGCGACTGGCACGGGGATTTACGCGGAATTGAATGGTGGCGTCGATTCGAAGAAGGCGAAAGCCGGCGACGCCGTCACTCTGCACACGACGGAAGGAGTGAAGTCTAGCGACGGCCGGATGATCCTGCCCAAGGGTACGAAGGTGGTCGGGCACGTCACGCAATCCGAAGCAAGATCAAAGGGTGCGAACGAATCGAGGCTTGGTTTGACCTTCGACAAAGCCGTGTTGAAGGACGGGCACGAAGTTTTGCTGAAGGTGATCGTGCAGGCGATAGGAGGGCCGGTCTTGCATTCGGTGGATCCCGGGCCCACCCCGCCGGAGAACGGAGTGCCGCAGGGTGTAGTGCGCAGTTCTCCGATGGGGGGAGGCGCACGCAACGCGCCGACGACGTCGCAAACTCCGACAAGCGGAGTGAGCAGCTCGGAAGCGACGGTTCCGGACGTGAATCCGCAGGGCCAACTTGGGCCGAGCAGCCATGGGGTGGTGGGGCTGCAAGGTCTGACGCTGAACCGCGCTACGGCGAACAATGGCCTGGTTGCTGTGGTGACTTCCGACGGGAAAAATGTACACCTGGAAAGTGGAACCCGATTTCTGCTGGTAGTGCAGAACGCGGAAGTGCCGGCACAGTAAGAAAGCACTCTTCTCCAGTTTTGCAGAAAAACGATTTATTCAATCTGGTCGCGCCATCCTTCGCAACCTCCGCAGAGTTATATTCTCGAATCACTGCGCAGGCGCAGCATGAGCACATTCTGGCGTATGTCCCGTCGCGCCACCGGTCAAATTCCACTTACCACGTTTTCAGAGTCGAAACGACTCACGACTGTCTGTCGGTAGAAGAATGTATGCTTGGCTTTGCAGATAAGATTTTGAAAGGCGCTACAGGCGCGTTTTCGTCCAAACCCACTTCTCTCATTGGGAAGCCCCTGAAACAAAAATCGACTTCGGAATCATCATGTGCACGCCTTTGTTGCCGTCGACTAACTCCGTGATGTGCAAATCCGCGGCGACGCTCGCGAGCATGTACGCATCGTCACGCGAAAGATGCTTTTCCGCCACCAGGAAATCAATCATCTCGAGCACCGCCAGCGTGGCGCAGGCGTTCAGGTCATCGTTCAGGCCCATAGTGATGTAGTGCGTGGGCGTTTCGGCGCGCGGCCACTTCAGGTGCATGTCCTTGCGCACGATGAATTGAAACGTGCCGATAAGCGAAGTCTCGAGTGCGGTGAGGTCCACTTCGCCGTCGCCCTGTCCGGCATGCCCGTCGCCCACTTCAAACAGCGCGCCCGGCGCGTGCACGGGAATGTACAGCGTCGAGCCGGCGACGAGGTCCTTGTTATCGAGATTGCCCGCCATA
>Ga0126371_10005023_pt1 | contig 11735 bp, 8 predicted proteins | sample PanSoiMetaPlot_4_FD_110145 | JGI IMG/M metagenome (GOLD analysis project Ga0126371, IMG submission 110145) | Tropical forest soil microbial communities from Panama - MetaG Plot_4 | ecosystem: Environmental > Terrestrial > Soil > Tropical forest > Bulk soil | place: Panama | collected 2016-02-17
CGCCCGAGTTCGTCGATGAGGTCCTGGATGACGCCTTCGTACATGCCGACCCGTCAGCCCTTGCCGTGTTCGGGTTCATCGTCTTCTTCGTCGTCTTCGTAGTCGTCATCGTCGTATTCGTCTTCGTCCTCGACGTGGCCGACCGCATGGCCAGGCACGCCGAGCCCCGCCAGGTCCAGCCCGGGGACACCGCCGCTGATCGCGCCGAGTTGCCGCTGCTGCAGTTCGTTCGCGGCCCGGCTGGCATCCCGCACCGCGGCGAGCACCAGGTCAGCGACAGTGGCGGCGGTCTCCGCCGGATCGCCCGGGTCGATCACGCTAGGCTCTATCGTCAGATCGAGCAGCTCGCCGGCGCCGCTGACGACCGCCCTGACGGCACCGCCGCCCGCCGTCCCGGTCACCTCCGTGTCGGCAAGCGCCTGCTGCGCGTTCATCAGCTGCGCCTGCATTTGCTGCGCAGCCTGGAAAATCTGCTGCATGTCAAAGCCGCCAGGTTCCATACAGGAAGCCTACTTCCGCGCGAGCGGGCTTTGCCCGTCCGCGCTCAGTCCTCGTATTCGGCGATGATCTGGCCGCCTAGCTCGCGCTGGACCAGGGCCATTCCGGTCAGTTCGGTCACTGTCGATGAGGTCATGTCCGCATCGTCTGGGTCAAAATCCTCGTCATCCGGCGGTGGCGGTGACGGCAACGGCGGCAGGTCCCGGCTCTCGGGCGGTGCCGCGGCGGACCGCGTCGCGCGAGACCGCCCGGACGAAGGCGGCCCGGGAGGTGTGGACGATGGCGAGGGCGGCTGCGGCGCAGAGTCCGCCACCGGCGGCGGATCTGTCGATGACGGCGTTGCCGGCTGGCTCTGCGGCGCAGGCGGCGGGGCGGGCGCCGGGCCGTGACGCCGGCCAGGAGGCGGAGTGTCCCCGCCAGCGACAGCGCGGATCCCGACATTGATCCCGAACATCGCGTTGAGCACCTGCCTGAGCAGATCCTCGTACCCGCCGATCTGGAACCCCTTCACGTCGCCCTGTCGCGGGAAGCGGATGGTCAGCACACCCTCATCGAGGGACACCACGCTCGCGTTGCCGATGACGATCGCGGCGACCCGTCCCTTGGCCTTGGCCGCGTCGAGTACGCTCGGCCATGCCTGACGCACCGCCTCCGCGGTCACCTGACCGCGCGGCGCGGGCGGCGCCGCCGACGACTGCGCGGCTACAGGTGCCGACTCGGCGGCTGGCTCTTCGGCCCGGGCCTGTTCCGCCTGGCCACGTCGCTCACCGGCAGGCGCGGGCGGCGCCGGGGCGGGCCGCGGGGCTTGTGTCGGCGGGGCCGGTTCCAGAGAAGGAGGGCGGTCGGGAGTCGGCGCCACTCGTTCGGAGTAAGCCTGATCTGCGGTGCCCGCCTCGAGCCGTTCCAGCCTGGCCAGCACTGACCTTTCGTCAGTCGCCGCCGCCGGAAGCAGCACCTGCGCGCACATCAGCTCGAGCAGCAGCCGGGGCGAGGTGGCACCGCGCATCTGGTCGAGCCCGGCGCTGACGATCTCGGCCGCACGGGTCAGCGCGGCGAGGCCGGAACGGCTGGCCTGGGCCGTCATCACCTCCGTGCGGTCTGGCGGCACGTCAAGCAGCCCGGTCGCTATCGCGTCAGGCACCGAGGCGAGGACTATCAGGTCGCGAAACCGGTCCAGCATGTCGGTCGCGAACCGCCGCGGCTCGTGGCCGCCTTCGATCACCCGGTTCACCGCGCGGAACACCGCCGCCCCGTCCGCTGCGGCGAACGCGTCGACGATCTCATCGAGCAGGCTGGCGTCGGTGTAGCCGAGCAGCGCGACGGCCCGGTCATAGCGGATCCCGTCCGCGTCGGACCCCGCTAGCAGTTGGTCGAGTATGGACAGCGAGTCGCGCGCCGAGCCGCCGCCCGCGCGGACCACGAGCTGTATCACGGCAGGCTCGAATGGCACGCCCTCCGAACTGAGGATGTCCTCAAGCAGCTCGCGCATGACAGACGGCGGCATCAGCCGGAATGGGTAGTGGTGCGTCCGGGACCTGATGGTCGGGATCACCTTCTCCGGCTCCGTCGTCGCGAAGATGAACTTCAGGTGCGGCGGCGGTTCCTCGACGAGCTTGAGCAGGGCGTTGAAGCCCTGCTGGGTCACCATGTGCGCCTCGTCGATGATGTAGATCTTGTAGCGGCCCGCGACCGGCGCGTAGAAAGCCCGCTCGCGCAGGTCCCTGGCGTCGTCGACGCCGCCGTGCGAGGCCGCGTCGATCTCGATCACGTCGATGCTGCCCGGCCCGGATGGGGCGAGCGCCACGCACGAGTCGCAAACGCCGCATGGGTCAGGCGTGGGGCCGTTCACGCAGTTGAGGCTGCGGGCAAGGATCCGCGCGCTGGAGGTCTTGCCACAGCCGCGCGGGCCGCTGAACAGATAGGCGTGGTTGACGCGACCGCTGCGCAGCGCCTGCCGCAGCGGCGCGGTCACGTGATCTTGGCCGCGCACTTCGGCGAAGGTGGCGGGACGGTACTTGCGGTACAGGGCCAGGCCTTGCGCGGTCCGGGTTGCTTCGGATTCTTCCGCCATGACCTCATCCTCGCCGGCCAGGTCGCTCATTCACGCTGGTTTGCACCATAGGCGGCGGTGCACGAAATGGACAGGACCCCCCGCGCACCCGTCAGAGCCCGCGTACCCTTGCTGCCTTCCGGCCCTGGGGGGGTTGGCGAGGTAAACGCCGCGCGGGGGGTCGAACCGTAAGTCTAGTCAGCCCGGGCAGCACTCGCGCCCATCGGCCCCAGCCGGTGACCTGCCACGGCTTGTCCTGGTGCCACAGTCCGGTAAGCTTCCCCGCGGAGGATTCGCCTAGTGGCCTAGGGCGCACGCTTGGAAAGCGTGTTGGTGGCAACGCCTCGCGAGTTCGAATCTCGCATCCTCCGCCACCGTTGACCAGGCACGATCCCGGATCGTTTCCCCCGAGGATCGATGCGAGGTCGTCCCTAGTCTCATTCGAGGTCGGTTGAAGGGTGAGATGATCCTCGGTCATGGTGAACTCCATAAGCTCGCAAAGCGATGCAAAGAGCCCAGATCCGGCACCCACTCACTAGGATTCCGCGCCCACGAGGAAGACGCTCATTCGGCGCTGCACTGGCCCTAGCGGGGCCGGAACAGGCCTCAGAAGAGACCTGTAGTTGTCCGTCAAGGGATCGCAGCAACTGGCGATCCCACTCGGAAGGCGAAATCCGCGTGTCCCCAGATGTCCCCGAACGGCCGGGAACAGCCAACAACTGGCACCAGCAGCAGCATGCGGACCTGGCGGCAGCGTGGGCTTTGGCCTGGCGAGCAACGCCCGGGAACGCGCTCGTAATGGGTAGGTCATCGGTTCGATTCCGATAGGCGGCTCCCAGCTCAGAGACCCTTCCGATGATGGAAGGCGCTTCCTTGCTAACGGGTTTGCTAACAGCCGCGCCCGACCAGGCCGGGCGCCCACTGGCGGTCCAGGGCGCCCGGCTCGGCGGGCGGGTCCTCACGTTGCCGTGGCAGGGCTGCCGGGAGAACCCTCGCGCTAGTCCTTGTGGCTAATGTACCGATTGCTGGAAACAGGCCACGTCGTACTGAGACTTCTCCGAGTAATTCTGGCCGCCGATGCCGCCGGGGTTGCCGGGGGTGCCGGTACCCGGCTCGTTGAAGGGCGAGCCTGGGCTATTCGCCGCATGGCCCGGTGTGGTAAGCCCCAGGTCCTGGCAGGACTGGCTCGGCGGGCCGGGCGGGCCGGGTGGATTGTCGGCTAGGGCGGGGCTGGCCAGCCCCAGCGAGAAGAAGGCGATGATCAAAGCACCCAACACGGTTTTACGCATGACGCTCCTCCTTCTGAGCGGTGGCGCCCCAGCCGCCTGGCGCGGTTCCTGGGGCGAGGGACACACTTCCCCTCAACGACACGGAACCTGGCCCATTTTGGTTCAAAGGTCTGTAAAGCTTCCGCTTCGGCTCAATATGCGTCTTCATGCTTAAAGTCAGCCGCGCTAGCCAGCGAGACACCTCAGCGTGGCACCTCCTGGTCTCATTGCTAGTCTCATTCGGCTGCGTCCAGAACCGTTCGGCGCACACCACCGAGAACGGACAGCCCGGTCACGGACCCTCGTTGGCCTCCGCTGAACCCAGCCGCGCAGACTTGGAAAGCGTGTTGGTGGAAACGCCTCGCGAGTTCGAATCTCGCATCCACCGCCACGATCTTGATGTGGGCTGCGCCCGCCAAAGTTCGAGCACGGGAATGGTGCGGACTCCGGCCGTTTGCCGTGCGTACTCGGCAAAGCCTGGGTAGCGCCGCGCTTGCTCGGCGTAGATGCGGTCGTGTAGTACTTCGTCGAGATGACGTACTCCCGCCCGCTCTCGCGCCGGAATGGTGCAGCAGGACCACAGGAGCGCCCCTCGAAGTTCCCGCCGACCTTGCCCCCGTACGTGCGGACTTAAAACGGCGAACGGCGCCCTCCCCACCGGCCTCAGGTCAATAAGACGAGAACGCGCCGCAGGTCACTCGTGGCGCGATAGTCAGGCGCGGGAGGCCAGGCGGGTACGCAGCCGCCAGAGGGCGCGGCCGGTGAGCAGTACGCGGGCCAGCCGAGCGACCACGCTCAGCCACGGCTGTCCGACCACCGGCGGAACGGCCTCGATCCAGGCGTGGTGCCGCCACAGTCGCAGGGCCAGCCATACAACGGCACCCGCGGCGGCCACGCCTGCGAGGAGAATCACGAGCAGTGCGGCCACCACGGCGGCGAGCAGCCCGCCGTGCACCAGGAATGCGGTTATCAGCAGGGTGAGGACCAAGAGGGATCCAGCGGTCAGCACAGCGAACGCCAGCATGATCCGGCGGCCCGTCCGGGCCAGGGCGGCACGCATTTTCGCGGCGTTGACCGGGTAACCGGCTGGGTAGCTGCCCCACGGCGCCCCTGATGGGATCACTTGGCCCACGTGCGGCAGGCCATCGGTCACCGCGTCCAGCTCCCGGGCGGTCTGCGCCCGGTAGGCCTCGTCAAGCCGGTCCTGGAACTGATCCAGGGAAAGCCGGCCCGCCGCGTAGTGCTCGCGCAACTGAGCGGTTGCCGCGTCCCGGCCCGCCTCCGTCACGGCAGCGCCCCCGTATCTCGCCACTAGAAACTCCTCGTCCGCTCCACAGTGTCCCCTCGAGCTGCTGCCAACACGATATGTCGCGTACTGGCCGACGGCAACTGGCTAGCGACGTGTCCCATGACACGTTCGCGCGGCAGAGCGCACTCCCGGCGGCACGCGGCGCCGACGTCTCGCAGGGCTACCGCAATTCCTCATTGCCCGGCAGATCACTGTCTGGCATTACCAATGGCTCGACACGACGATCTCGTCCGTGTTGTTCACGCTGCCCGTTCCCGCCATTGCGCCGCACACTCAGACCGCTCCGACCGTGCTGCCGCAGCGCAACCTGCTCCGGCAGCTCACCTGGAGCCTGCCTTCCGGCCAGTCAGTCGCTCGGGCTATGGGCGTGACACCGCTGTCAGCGGCCGATCTTGCGGATATCGGCACCGTGTATGCGCCGTTCGCGACAAGTACCCCGCTGTGGTACTACACCCTGGCCGAAGCCAAGATCGCGGCGGACGGCCTGAACCTCGGTCCGGTCGGCGGCAGGATCGTCGCCGAGACGCTCATCGGACTGCTGCGCGCAGACCCGACCAGCTACCTGTCCGCGTATCCGCAGTTCAGCCCGTTCCTGGGCACGGACCTGGTGCTGGGCCCCAGCCCGGACCCCAACATCGCGGGCAACCGGAGTTATACGCGCGCGCATTTCCTCTACTACGCCGGCGTGGTAACGCCTGGCATCTATCGCTGACTCGTCCAGCTCCGGCGGCGTCAGCCAGCCCAGGCGCGCTGTGCGCTCATCAAGGACGGAAAGAAACAGACCCCGTGCCCCGGCCCCGTAGGGGCCAGGAGCGGGGGCGAAAGGCCCCTACGGGTTGAGGCGCGCGGTCCGGGACCTGCAGCCTGGGGGGGCACGGCTGGATCCTAAACCAGCCTCAGGCAGCCCTCTAACAAGGACTACACACCCCATCTCACCACCGCAGATGCCGCAGCGCAAGCCGCAGCCCGCATCCAACTGCAGAAAGTCCCCAGAGCACGCCGGGGCGGTTGCCTGGCCAGGACCAGGCAACCTCAGCCCCCACGCTCCCCTATGGGGTAGTCACACCCGGCAGCGCCCCTCCGGCCGCCCGGCGAACATCTGCAGCGCCCTATGACGACGTGTCCCCCCAGACTGCGCACGAGGGTCGCTACAGACTGACGTCCTAGACGTCATGCCCACTATGCTGCCCGCGGGCGCGGGCGTTCGCGCCACGGAGCCACCGTGGTATTTAGGCTGACCTACCCGTCAGCAGTCGCGGGAAAGGCAGCGCAGCCGGGGGCCTGGTACCCGATCACGTGTTCGAGCGCAACGGCGAGCCCCAGCCATCCCGCGAACGGATAGACCACCTCGCCGACCAGCAGCTGTCCGCACGGCGGGTCGGAGCCCTGCTCGAATTCAAGCGTGACGCGCACCATCTGTGGCTGATCCACACAAAACAGCATCGCGGGCAGGAACGGCGGGCCGCGTCACGGGAGCACCGTTGTCTTTTGCCTTCCATCCGGCGGGGCAGCTGTTGACGGAGCCGCGGAGTGCATAGCAGCGGAAAGCTGGCTACGCGAGCTGATGGAAAGCTTCTGGTATGCGTGCCGCAGGTGGCCTTCCACGGTGTTGAGCGTCACGAACAGCGCCTGTGCGATCTCGGGATTGCTCATCCCTGTGGCAGCCAGCTCCGCGACCCGCCGCTCGCTAGCGGTCAGCGCCTCCAGGCCGCTGACAGCCGCCCTGCGTGGTCTGGCACCTGCCGCCACTAGCTCGGCTCTGGCGCGCTCCGCGAGCCGCGTCGCACCGCAGCGCTGCGCCAAATCCAGCCCACTGCGCAAAGGCTTGCGGGCGTCGGCGCGCTGGTTGGAGCGCCGCAGCGCGGCTCCAAGCTCGACGAGAGCGCGGGCATGCTCCAGCCGCGCACCGGATCCAGCGAGCAGTTCCGCAGCCTCGCGCAGGTCGCGCAGCCCTTCGTTACCGCCCTCGAGCAGGCCCCGGGTGCGCAGCGCGATCCCGGCCGGCCGCACCAGGCCGGCCTTGTTCGCGTCCTCGAGTTCGCTGCTGGCCAGCCGCCTTGCCTCGGCGGGGTCCTCAGCCACTACCGCGAGCGCGAGCGCCGAACGCCAGCAGGATGCGCTGGGGTTAAGCAGTTGCAGCGCCTCATAGGTACCCGCCGCGGCCTGCAGTTCGGCCCGCGCGGTGCTGAGATCAGCCGCGGCCAGCGCGAGCCGCCCCCTGACCTCCCGCAGCATCGCCCCGCTCGCCGTCTGCGCAAAATCCGGGGCCAGCTCGATGGTCTCGGCAAGCCCGGCAACGTCAGCCAGTCCGGGCCGTTCGATCAGCGCGTCGACACCGAAGTACAGCGCCGAGGGAATCGCGAACGCCATACCGTGCTCCATCGCGATATCCATGACCGCGCGCACATCGGTTTCGGTGCCCACCAGGTCGCCGCGGCGGGCGGTGATCGCGGCGTGCACACATGTGCCGCTCACGAGCACGACTACTGAGCCCTGCGATCTTGACAGTGCAAGCAACTGGTTAGTGAGCTCCTCCGCCCGGTCAAGCTCATCCAGCATCACGGGTGCGAACAAGGCCTGGGCGGCCATCAACGGCGCGGCGTCGACGCGGGCAAAGAGGTGAGCGCGCTCGAGGGCGTGATCAAGAAGCCCAATCACCGCAGCTCCTCGTTCACCCCGCCACGCTAGGACGTTCGCGAGCAACCCAGCCAGCATGCGCGACGCGTCATCCGATCCACGGGCCGAGGCGCGCAGCTCGCCGACGCGCTGGTCAAACTCGTCCACCAGCCGGGGATCGTAGGCCGACAATCCCGCCCACCAGGCCTGCAGGCGAGCAACTGCCGCGTGGGAGGGCTCGCCTGGCAGAACTCCGCGGTCCGATAGTTCCGTAAGCGCATCCCGCAGGACCGCCGCGCCGGCATCCCACTGCCCGCCCAGGACTAGCAACTCGGCAAGGTCAGGTGTGACAGTCGCCCGAGCGACCGGGTCGCTGGCAAGTCGCAATGACTCGCGCAGGTGATCGGCAGCCGCCGGGTCGCCGACCACCTTTTCCGCCCGGCCCAGTTCGTGCGACAGCACAGCGCGCAGGCTCATGTCGGCCGTTTCAGCCATCGCCCGGCGCAGGTAGCCGATCGCGCTCTCGGGTGCGCCACGCCTGAGCGCCCGCTCGGCGGCCGCCCGCAAACGCTCCACCACCTTAGGTGATCCGGCCGGCTCGCACACCAGCAGGTGCGCACAGATGGCATCCAGGTCCGCACCCTCGGCGGCCAGCAGCCGCGCCGCCTCAGCGTGCCGCAGGCCCCGGCCAGCCCGGGGGATGTCTTCGTACACCGCCGTGCGCACGATCGGGTGCACGAACCGCCACGGTGTGCCCGCCTCGAACACGCCCATCCCGGCCAGCCCATCCGCCGCGGCTGCGGCGTCGGCCACCTGCACCCCGGCCAGCGCTGCGGCGTGCCGCAGTTGCGCCCCATCGCCCAACACCGCGGCCGCCCGCGCCAGCTCGCCAGCCGCTGGCCCCAGCCGCGCGACGCGCAACGCCACCGCCCGCGCGACCGATCGCGGACCCAAGACCGCTACCCGGGCGGCAGCCTCCTCGCCGGAACCGATCCCGTCCGCGCGCAGCTGCTGGATCAGCTCTCTCAGCAAGAAGGCGTTACCCCCAGTCACCGCATAGCACGCCTCCGCAAACTGAGCTGCGGGCGCGGTCCCGAACTCCTGAGTCAACAGCACCTGTACCCCCCTGCTGCTGAGCGGGGCCAGGGAGACCATGCTGTTAACACCAATCTGTTCCAGGCGCGCAAGACGATCCGCGCCCTCGTCTGCCTCCGCCCGCCAGGAAAGTACCAGGGCAACCGGCAGCCCGGACAACCGATCGGCCAGGTAGAGCAGAAACCGTTGCGACGCTTGATCCGCCCACTGCAGGTCGTCCACCGCAACCAGGACCGGGCTCGCCCCACTGGCATTTACCGCTAGCCAGTAGAGGCCGTGCATCACTCCGAACGGCGGCTCGTTTCCCGCCAGCGGCCCACCATCGGCCCGGCCCTCCAGCGCGATTAGCGCCCGCTCCGCAGCCCCGGTAAGCAGCATCTGCCGTTCCGCAGCCCCGGCGCCAGCTAGCAGCGGCTCAAACAGCTGCCGTGCCACCCCGAACGAAAACCCGTTCTCCAGCTCGCCGCCCCGCCCCGCAAGCACCCGAATTCCAGCCTGGCTAGCGCGCTTGCGGGCCGCTCCTAGCAGCGTGGTCTTGCCGATCCCAGCCGGGCCAGTGATCAGCAGCACGCCACCGCGGCCAGCATGCGCCGCAGCCAGCAGGGCGTCGACGCGGGCTAGCTCACCCTCGCGCTCAAACAATCCGTCAGGCACCACACAAACACCTTCCGACGGCAGGCAGGCTGCCGATGCCGGTCCTCGCAGCGGCATCAAATCGTCGCGCGGAGCCTGCGTATCCTGGCCCGCGCTGCTGGCCACCCTGGGCACGCTGCGAACAAGATTAGTGCCAGCACCAGCTCGTCCGCTGACTGTGCGCACCTTACGACGCGTGGAGTGGGCGCGACTGAGCTGCCCGTGCGGAGTCGCGGGTTATTCACCCCCGCCGGGGGGTGAGGCGCGTCGCCGGGAGCCGCGAGACTCTCCTTGCAGGTCCGCATCCGGCATGAGCGTAGGAGCGTCCTATGACAACCAAAGCCGCCTTTTCGCCCGACGAATGGGAACTAGTGCTCGAGGGTCCGCCGACCGCCGGCCTCATGGTCATCACAGCGTCGCACGGAGGGATGTTCCGGGAGACGGTGGCGATGTCTAAGGCCTACGTCGAGGCGCGCGCCCAGCATGGCGAAAGCGAGCTTCTCGACGAGATCGTTGCTGAGAAGCCACACCTGGAGCGCGGGAAATTTCACTCTCCTGAGGAGCTCAGGGATGTGGGGCTCGACCAGCTCCGCGACGCGGCGGCGTTGCTAGAAAACAAGGCGACCGCGGAGGAACGCGATGACTACCAGCACTTTGTGCTCACGGTCGCGAATAAGGTCGCCGAGGCCCACCGGGAGGGCGGGCAGCCCGTGAGCCCGGCCGAGCAGGCCGCCATCAAAGACATCACGACGGCGCTCGGCATGTCCGCTTCCTAATCCGGACAGTCTGACGGAATCTTCGTTGGCGCTGCCGGCGAGGGGAAGGATGTGATGCTGGCCGCGCAATCGTCACCGGTGGGCGGGATCGTTTTCGCGGCGGCCGTGCTCGCCGTCAGCCTGGCGGTAGTGGCTGCCCTGGGCTGGGCATCGCGGCGGCTGCTCGGGCTGCCGGTAGGAGCACTACGGGCGCTGATCGCCGGCCTGCTCGGTTTCGTGACCGCCGAGCTTCTCGGCCGGTCGCTGCGCGCCTCCGAGCCAGGGCATCTCGCCGAGTTCCTGACCGTGGCGGTGGGCGTTCCGCTGATAGTCGCGATGATCTTCATCGTGGCGGCGGAGGCCCTGGTGCCGAGCGGAACGCTCCCGCAGCCGGTGGAGATGATCCAGGGCACACGGCGCGCCGTCGCCCGCTCGCGGCGCTACTCACAGATCACCAGAATCGCCGTCCGGCACGGCCTGGGGCCCTACCTGCGCGGCCGCCGGTCGCGCGGCGGGGACGCCCCCACCGGGCGGGCAGCCCTCGCGGCGTCGCTGCGGCGCGCGCTTGAGGAGGGCGGCGTCACCTTCATCAAGCTGGGCCAGTTGCTGTCCACGCGTACTGACCTGCTACCGGAGGAATTCATCGCCGAGCTTTCACAACTCCAGGATCGGGCCGGGCCCGCGCCGTGGGAGCAGATACAGGGAGTGCTAACCCAGTCGATCGGAGCACCCCCGGAAGAGGTGTTCGCGGAATTGCAGCCGGAACCGGCGGCGGCCGCCTCGATCGCCCAGGTTCACAAGGCCCGGCTGCGGTGCGGCGAGGAACTTGGGGCCGAGGTCGCGGTCAAGGTTCAGCGGCCGGGCATTAGGGCAACCGTCGAACAGGACCTGGACATCCTGCTACGGCTGGCGGTCCGGCTGGAGAGCCGCGCTCGCTGGGCCCGTGCGGTCGGCGTGGTGGGCGTGGCTCGCGGCTTCGCCGCTGCCATCCGCGAGGAGCTTGATTTCCGCGTGGAGGCGCGCAACATGGCGGCCGTGGCCGCTACTTGGGCAGGCCAGCGCCGGGCCATCGGCGGTAGCGTCCCGGTCGTGCTGCCCGGAGTGCATCCGCAACTGTCGACGGAGCGTGTGCTCACCATCGACTGGCTTGACGGGATCAACCTGCGCACGGCAGGGCGGCAGATCGATGACCGCGGATTCGACCGGGCGGCGATGGCCCGTGCCCTGCTGCGAAGCATGGTCTACCAGATCACCGAGGGCGGGGTGTTTCACGCGGACCCCCATCCGGGCAACGTGATGCTGCTCGCCGACGGAAGCCTGGCATGGATTGACTTCGGCTCGGTTGGACGCCTCGACGCACAGCAGCGGTCCGCGCTGCAGGACCTGCTTATCTCGCTCGGCCGCGCCGACCCCGCCGCGCTTCGCGACTCCATGCTCGAGCTTGTCACCCGTTCCGACGAGGTCGACGAGCTCGCGCTTGAGCGCGCTCTCGGCCAGTTCATGGCTCGTCA
>Ga0126371_10005026_pt1 | contig 11734 bp, 9 predicted proteins | sample PanSoiMetaPlot_4_FD_110145 | JGI IMG/M metagenome (GOLD analysis project Ga0126371, IMG submission 110145) | Tropical forest soil microbial communities from Panama - MetaG Plot_4 | ecosystem: Environmental > Terrestrial > Soil > Tropical forest > Bulk soil | place: Panama | collected 2016-02-17
CCCAAGTTGCGCGACCAGCGCGCCACCGTGCGCATCGTTTGTCCCAGGAGGGCGCCGGCCATCGTGTTGGGGAAATCCGTAAGAAATGCTTGCCTGCCATGGGCCAAAGTCCAGATCCTGCTCCGCCTTGCCGGCTTCCTCCATCGAGGTTTTCAGTTTACCGTCAAAGTTCAGCTTCGCGATCTCGCGGACCATGGGCGCAAGGAGCGCAAAATTCCTGGCGTGCCCGCCGGCCGGTACATCGCCGAGAATATTCCAGCCGCGCGGATCTATGCCGAAGGGGGCGATCCCGATGGCGCCTTCGCCTAATGCCAGGAAATCGTAGCGCGCGAAAGAGTCACCCTTCGCGATCTCAGGAACGAGCAGAGGATTGTCCGGACGATGGTAGGCTGCCAACACCTCGCGCACGAAACCGGCGTCATCGCCGTAAATATCTGGCGCGATCGCTTCGATCGACGGCGCTAATACACGCCACAGGCCTACCCAGCGCTGAACCGCGCCTCCGCTCGGATACTGAATTCCGGGAATCAGCAGTTGGCGTTCAGGCAACTCCGCGGGAGGATAGCTAAGCCACACGTTCATATAGAGCGGAATATCGAACTCGCCCTTGCCAGCCGCGGCAATTTCGTTGAGGTAGTGCGCCTGATGGTAAAGCTGAAACAGTTCGTCGGCATCGCCGTCGAATACTTCTCTCCACGAACCAGACTGCTTGTGCGCAGCGGCCAGCATCTCGGCGGGTACTGCCGCGGCAAACTCTTTATTCGATTCCGGCGAGAAGTCGCGCGGGCTTCCGATGATCCCCGATTCATTTTCGACCTGCACCATGAGAACCGTGTGCTGCTCACCGTCGAGGGACTTCAGGTGCCGCATCAGGGCGACGAATGCGGACTTATCGGCTTCGAGGTTGGAGTGGGAGCTTGCCGAGAGAACATCGATCGGTTCTCCGTCTGCGCGGACCACGCGCGGGAAGCGCCTTGTGTCCGTCTTCACCCATTCGGGGACATAATGCATGTTGCCGTTCTTCCACGTCCCGAACCAAAGCAGCACAACGTGGAAGTTGTGCTCGCGCGCACCGTTCACCAGCAGGTCGACATTGTCCCAATTAAATTTGCCTGGTTGCGCTTCGATCTGCTCCCAGTACACCGGGGCCTCGACCGTGTTGGCATGCAATTCGGCGAGCGCCTTCCAGATTCGCGGCAGTTCCGAAGGCCATGCGCTGGAATTGTGCACCTGCCCGCCGAGCATCAAGTAAGGTCGACCGTCGACCAGCAGCGCCCAGCGGTGGTCCTTCTCGACCAACTTCGGGGCTTCCGCAGCCCAACAAAGGGCAAAAGCGGCAGGTATGAACAGCAACCGGGCCAGACCTTCGCGAATTCGCACAGTAATTCCTTTACGCATTTCTTTGCGCTCCCTTTGCTATGAATGACAAAGAGAAATGATGCTCCTATCGTCACGAACTTCACAAATACGAAGTTTGGCTCGCTAGGAATTAGCCGATGGCAATTGGCCAGAAAGGCCGGGCTTCGCCCGAAGAACAGCCGAGGCGACTGTCCCTACGCGAAAATCGGAGATTACAATCACTCGATGGCCAGGCGAGAGTGCTACCACTGCAAGCAGTGGATCGAGGACGGACAAGTGCACGACTGCTGGACGACCACGGAAGCAGCCCTGACCCGGGATCTCTCGGAGGACCTGCGGGATGCTTGGGAACGTTTGCGGGACACTGCCGTTTCCTTCGGCGATCAGCGCATTTACGCCTCGCACAAGTCGATCATGTTCTCGCGGAAGTCCTGCTATTTCTTCGTGCGTCCGAACAGGAACTTTCTTGAGGTCTGCGTGTTTCTCGGCCGAACGCTCAAGGCCCCTCAGGTCCGACGCGCCGACCGGGCGTCTAAATCCAAAGTCTTTCATATCATTCACATCACGCACCGAGATCAGGTGGAAGCACCCCTCACCGACTGGCTTCAGGAAGCCTACCAACTTTGTGATAGGGTGGCGTCGAAGGCGCCAAAAGACAGGGCCCGACCGAAGCGAAGGGCCCGATGACAGACTCCGCCTAGCTAAGAGTCAGAACAAAGACCTATGGGGCTGGTCAAACCGTCGGAATCCTCACCTCTCGATGGCGAATCTTCAGCAGAAAACGACGTCTGCCTCGCGCGCTTCCTCTTCGATGACCACCAGCGTGACCGGTTGCTTCCCCTTGACAGAAACTATGACCCGAGTAAGCTCAGCGATGACCTTCCTCTTTTGTTCGGGTGCGAACACATCGTCAGTCAATTTCACGTGAATCATGGCATTTCTCTCTTTTCGTATGAGCTGATGCAAGATTTTTCAGACACTTTGCAGCCCCCAGCCCTGCAAGGACCGGGGGCCGCAATCCTCTTATAGCGACGGGTTAAACAGCTGGCACGAAACCTTCGGGTGCCAGTTGACGAAGGCGCCGTTGGGATTGTCCTTCCACGCCCACACGTGCAGTGTGTAGAACGCCGGCAGACCAAAGCGATTGGGACTCTCGAAATAGTGAAACAGCTGCCCCATAAGCTCGGGCGGTCCCTGATTCTTCGCGTCCCAAACCGATGCGATCACCAGGAAATCGGCGCCGATCAGCTTCAACTTGCCATCGGGCGTCGGCTCATAGATCACGATCTGAGGACGGGTGGGATCGATTACCCCGCTATTCACGATATCGCCATTCACGTAATGCAACCCCATAGCTCCCGAGTCTGGGCCACTGACGCAGCCGAACTGCAGCACATATCCTTCCTTCTCGGCCACCGACACATCCTTAAAGCGTTCTGTCGCCTGGCGAACGATCTTGATCAGCGCGCTTGCTTTTTTCTGCTGATCTTCCGAGCCAGGTTGCGCGTCGTGCGAATGTTGAGCCAGGACTGGAAAAGAACACGCGGCCACAAGGGAGAGGGTTACCAGGGTATAGCGAAGGCGGGCCGCTAAGAGATTTCTTGCTTTCCTGTGAGAAACGGCTTGCGTATTCATACTTAATTCTCCTTCTGTAGTGGGTTGGTCACTTCCAGCCGTGCATGACACCGCTCGGCTGTCCACCGCGTAGAGTTTCTTAACCGGCCTCTCCACACGCCGAGTTCCTCTCGAGGAATTTGCACTGAATGGTTTTTGACCCTGTGACGACTAGACAGTAGCAACGGGACCAACGCGAAATAACGAAGCAATGCCAAAGAAAAACCAAAATTGCTGTGTACTGGGAGGGCATTGAGCCGAGTTCGGCTATATTGTTCTCGAGGAAGAGCTTATGTCCGATACAGCCGAATATCTGGCTCGTATACGCGGCTATACGCAATCGAAAGACCCGTTGGCAATGCAACGGCAAACGCCTGCACTGCTCGCCGAGCTCTTGGCCAATGCATCCGCAGAACAACTGACCAGACGACCGAGTGCGGACAAGTGGTCCATCGGGGAGATCGTTGCCCATCTCGCCGAGGACGAGATTGCCACCGCATGGCGCTACCGCCAAATGGTGGAACATAGCGGAGTCGAGCTGGCCGGATTTAATCAGGATTTATGGGCTCGCCTGGGAGATTATGGGTCTCGCAGCCCGGACGATTCTCTCGCCCTCTTTCGACTGCTTCGTGGCGCCAATCTCGAGTTCTTGACCAGGTTATCCCCGGGGCAGTGGGAGTGCTCTGGGATTCATGCCGAACGTGGACGCATCACGGTCAGGGATTTGGCGGTCCACATGGCCGGCCACGACGCAAACCACATCGAACAGATCCGCAAGATCTTGGGTTAAACTCGTCCCTCGACCGTAGAACCAGTGGCTCAGGGAAGGTTCGACCCAAAGGAGATCTGAACGTGCAGGTTTCTAAAGCAGCGCCAGCGCCCTTGGCTGGCAAAGAAGAATCTGGCAGCGCTTCCCTTTTCCCATCCGGCCATTTGTTGCCGTTTGTGCTGGTGACATTCCTGTTTTTTCTATGGGGAATCCCCAACAACTTGACCGACGTGTTAATTCGGCAGTTTATGAAGTCGTTCGCGATCTCTCGTTTCCAGGCAGCGCTGGTGCAGTTCGCTCAGTTCATGGGCTACTTCATCATGGCGATGCCGGCGGCGCTTTTTATGCGCCGCTTCGGCTACAAATACGGCTTCGTCGTGGGCCTGCTGCTTTTTGGTTTGGGCACATTTCTTTTCTGGCCAGCCGCGATTGTGGCGAAGTACGGATTCTTTCTGGTTGCGCTGTTGATTATTGGGAGTGGGCTCTCGTTTCTGGAAACTGCGTCGAATCCTTTTATCGCACAGCTCGGCAATCCGGCGAGTTCGGAAAGGCGATTGAATTTTTCCCAAGCCTTCAATCCCATCGGTGCCATCACCGGAGTTTTGATTGGAACAGTATTCATTTTCTCGGGCATAGAGCTGAGCCCCGAGCAGATCGATGCTCTCAAGACACAGCACCTGTACGAGCCATATCTGCGATCCGAAACCCTACGGGTTGTGAAACCTTACCTTGCACTGGGTGTCCTTGCGGTGCTTTGGGCCGTGCTGATCCTGCGGACAAAGTTTCCACCGATTCAGAGCGAGCACGAAGAAGGCGGCGACCATGGGCATTTCCGTGACCTGTACGGACTGCCCCACTTCTGGATGGCTGTTGTGGCTCAGTTCCTGTACGTTGGCGCGCAGATCGGCACCTGGAGTTACTTCATTCAATACGTGCAGGAGTACACGCACCAGCCCGAAAAAACCGCCGGCTATCTTCTGACGGGGACACTCGTGGCGTTCGGAGTGGGGCGGTTTACATCCGCTTACTTGATGCGCTTCATTGCACCCTACAAACTGCTTGGAGCATTCGCGGTTGCGAACGTGGCGCTGGTCGCGTTCGGCGTGTTGCATCCGGGGTGGACAGGATTATGGGCCATATTGTTGACGAGCTTCTTCATGTCGCTGATGTTTCCGACGATTTTTGCTTTGGGATTGAAGGGGCTCGGTCCCAATACCAAAATCGGCGGATCGCTCATCGTAATGGCGATTGTTGGCGGAGCTTTGATCCCTCCGTTGATGGGCAAAATCGCTGACGTAAGCCACAGCATGGCTCCGGCTTATGTCATCCCGCTGATTGCATATGTGGTGATTGCCGGATATGCATTTGCCGGAGCAAAGATGCACCGCGAATTAACCGAGTAACCGTTCCCTCATGCGGATGGAAAAGGAATATCATGCTGCTACTGCTCTGTGATCTTTCAGTCAGCTCGAAAGATCGCTGGCATTTGGTCGGTTACTAAGATCGCATCGTCCCAGGATGACTGGCGCGAACCACTTCACTTTCCCGCGCGCCTGATGTGATCACCCGCCCCCGGCGTGGAGTCCGACCGAGATCAGGGCCCATCAGTCTGCGTTTCATATCAACGATTGGGGGTGACCCATGGGGAAACAGCCTGGCCCACGCAATCCATCAGTTTCAAATAGCCCTAAAGCCACTCGCAGCCCGGGATTGACGCCTTGGGCGCGCCCCGGCGGCGGGCATGGGAGTATCCGCGGGGGAGACTCACCAAATTCATCCTCTCAATTCGAAGGACTCTTCGGAAGGATGTTCCGAACGCTCCCCACCGCTGACTTTCCCGAAGAAGATCTGCTCGCCCTTGCGCGCGCGATGACGGCTGAACCGGAAGTAGTGACGGACGCGCGAGGCAATCCGCAGCGTGATCGAAATGGCCACCTCATTCCGAAAGCGACTCCGGAATCCGAGCGTGACGATGAAGAGAACTTTGGCATTCCTGCGGGCTACACCTACCTGGGCCAGTTCATCGATCATGACATCAGCTTTGATCCCGCCAGCAGCCTGCAAAGGCAGAACGATCCCGAAGCGTTGATCGACTATCGCACACCCAGGCTGGATCTGGACAGCATCTATGGACGTGGCCCCGCGGATCAGCCGTATATGTTCGAAGATGACGGCTTTACTTTTCGTTTGGGCAAGCGACTCACGCGCAACGGAACCTCTTCGAAGGCCAGGGATCTGCCCCGCATTGACGGCAGAGCCATTATCGGTGACAAGCGGAATGACGAAAACGTCATCGTATCGCAGTTGCAGGGAGTGTTTCTGCGGTTCCACAATGTCGTTGTCGATGGGCTGACGAAGGGACGTTCCGCAATCTTTGACGTTAAAACTGATCCACCTTCCGAGATCTTTGCGGCCGCCCAGCGCATTGTGCGTTGGCACTATCAATGGGTGGTCCTTCACGATTTTCTGCCAAGAATCGTCGGCGAGGCGATGCTGCATAGCGTGTTGCCACACCTTCGCGACAAATCAAGTATTTACGACACGAAACCAGAGCTGCACTTTTTCAAGTGGAGAAACGACCCGTTCATGCCGATTGAGTTCGCGGCAGCAGCGTACCGTTTCGGGCATTCCATGGTGCGGTCCATTTACCGCCTCAACACCGAACTGGGCAAGGATGCAACGCGGAATCAGAAGGGGCGGGGAGTGGCTGGCCGTCAGTTGATCTTCGGCGCGCGGGGAGATGAATCGTTGAATGGCTTTCGCGAGTTCCCCCGGATCTGGGCGATCGACTGGCGATTGTTCTTCGAATTCGGCGACGAAAAACTCGATGCCTCCACAAATTCGGGCCCCGCGCGCATTCAACCCGCCTACAAGATCGACAGTTCGTTGGTCAATCCGCTGGCATTCTTGCCTGAATTTTCCGTTCCACAAGCTGGCGGAAATTTCCAGGAGGATAAAGATGGGCACCCGGAAACCAGACCCCATGAGATTGCGATGCTGGCCCTGCGTAATCTTCTCCGTGGGCTGCGAATGGGACTGCCGTCAGGGCAAACCGTCGCCCGACACATGGACATCGAACCGATTCCGGATGACGAACTGATGGTGGGAAAGGCGACTGTCGACGGACTCAGGGATAACAAGTCAATCCTTGCCATTTCCCCTACTGCAGAAAAGAGTTTCAAGGACAACGCACCGCTATGGTTCTACATTCTTGCTGAAGCACAACACCAATGGACGATGGAAGCGAAGCAGAACGGCGGTGATACGACTGCTAAGAATTCGGTTCCAGTGAGGCTTGGACCCGTGGGCGGGCGAATTGTCACCGAAGTGCTGGTAGGGCTGATGTTGGGAGACAGGTTTTCTTTCCTGTCACAATGGCCGAGCTGGAATCCGTTCCTGAAGGACCTGCCGAACGTTGCTCCTTTTGCCAGCGAACTGAAGCAGGAAAGATTTGGTATAGCAGAGTTAATTACCGTTGCAGGCCTTGGAGGTAACTGATTCACAGAAAAAATGGCCCCCTTGCTACTCGCGGAAACACAGCAACAGAAACGCTAAACGGGAGGAAAAACGGCATTCTCCTCCCGTTTGGCTTAGGGCTTGCTGTTCTCGCCGGTCATTTGCCGCGTGGATTGATCTCCCCTCCATATTCCTGGAGCATTAATTTCTTTGTCTTTGGGTGCTTGCGGAAGCAATTGAAGTGTGCTTTCTTCCCCTCCACTAAAGTCAGAACCCTCGACTCCCAATGCTGGCCTACTTTGTGCGACACAATGCTCGAATGAGGTTTGGTGAATGGCCATAGGGTTGGGAATTTGATCTCGAACCAACCATCTGGGCTTGAAAACTGGACCGTATCCCCGGCATTCATCTTCTCCGTTTCGACCTCTTGATCTTCCAGCACAGTAATAGTGTAATCCACAGTGTGATCCTCAGTTCCCGCTCGGGCCACCGCACTTGCTGATGCCATAGTTTATTTACCTCCTCCTTCAGTTGTTGCTACTAATTCCTGAAAGCGTGGATCCTCACGAAGGTCCGCCAGGTCCGGCTGACTATTTAGCTCACGAAGCATTTCCGGGGTCGTAGTCCTGAGAACCGCCAGGGAGCGCTCTCGCTCGTGAAGCGCTTCGTAAGTTAATACCGCTCTGCGTTTTATCTTGTTATCACCTGGGGAAAACAGGAGGGCTTGGTCGATTTCGTCTTCAGCCCTCCTCCGGTCGCCGAGCCTAGCTGCAAAGTATGCAACGAATGCTCTGGTCCGACCAAGGCGCGGGTTTTCGTTTAACTCTGATACTGACAATTCCATTGCCTTGCGATACGCCGTCTGTGCATCTCGATGGCGCCCGAGTCGCCAGTTGGAATCACCCAGATTGAGGAGGTAGAGGTAGTTGGAAGGATCAATCTTGATAGCGCGATTGTAAAAGTCGACCGCCTCGGCGTCCCGTCTTTGATATACCCGGATTGCTCCCAGGTCGTTGAGTGCGGCCGCCGTCTCCCGGATGTTCAGAGATTCCTGGAGGGCCTGTTCCGCCTCTTCGTAGCGACCCAGATCACAGAGCACGCCCCCTAGGCTCGTGTGCGCATCGACGATGCCCGGCGCAGTGTCGATAGCCTTGTGGAACTCCTCCGCGGCCTCAGGGTACCTGCCTCGATAGTAGTAAAAGAGTCCCAATTCCTCGCGAGCCTCAAAATATGCCGGGTCAAGCTCAATCGCCTTTTTGTAAGCATCAACGGCTTTATCGGGCATCTCGAATCTGTCGTAAGCGTTTGCAATGCGCAGGAAAGCGTCCACATTCCGCGGTTCTAACTCCAATACCCGACTGTAACTGTCCAGAGCCTTCTGATCCTGCCCATCCGCTTGGCTAAGCGCACCATCCGCAAGTAAAACTCTTGGAGAATCGGGATTCAGGCTTTTGGCCTGACGCAGAGCTTGCCGAGCTTCGTCAAGACAATTGTGTTCCTTCGCTAGTTCACACTTGACGATTTGTGCCTCTACCAACGCGGCGAGTGGCAAAGGCGAGCGTGGATCTAAACGAGCGGCCTCCTTGAACAATCCAATCGCATCCTCGAAAGTCAGACGGTCGTTACGCAGCAGATACAGTCCTTTGTCGTAAGGCGGCGTTGCGTCTGGCGAAAGTGACTCTGCGACCGCCGGGCTATGCAAGCGCAACGCCAATGACACAGTTCCGGCAAGCGCCGCCGGAAAGGTTCCAATGGTCGCTTGCGAGTATCGTCCCGAGAAATCGCCGAGATGCGTTAAGGTTGTCAGGTCGATTACCGACGCCTGGGCAACATATTCATCGCCCTCGCGGCGCACGGACGTCTGCAAAGCGTGGGTTGCGTGCAGCACTTTGCTCGCCTGTTCGGGAGTTTGCACGCTGGCTTTTAATTCGTCCGACGGAGAGATCACAACCAGCGTTCGGCGTGCGCTCGGCATATGCTGCAGGCGGTCGGAGACATCCTGGAGAGCGCCCTCGCTGACGACAGTCGCGTCCGTAGAGCCCTGGAACGGCAGGATCGCCAATCGCACATGGGCTGGAAGGAAGAGATCGATGACCCGCTCGCGAATCGGAGGCATCAAGACCGCCAGCAGCAGCACCCCGATGACAACGAAGGGAGCCTTCGGTAACGGCCGTTTTTCTAGCACCGCGATGATTTGCTGGGCGTCGCGCGGACGAGCCGCCGCGCTTTCATTGAGGCACTCCTGAGTCACGCGATCCCATCGCGGATCCATGCCCTTCACGAACTTGCTGGGAGGGACAGGCTGAACCAGGCGGTCCTCCAGCGAGTTGCTCTCCAACGGAAGGCGGCCCGTTACCATCTCGTAGAGGATCACACCCAAGGCATAGATGTCTGAGGCCTTCGAGGCCTTTTCTCCCCGCCACAATTCGGGCGCCATGTATGCAGGTGTCCCGCCGTATTCGCCTGACGCTTGATTCGCACCGCTCGCCAGGCCGAAATCCGTAATCACCGGCTGGATCGTTTCGTCACCCCTCCGGCACAGAATAATGTTGTTGCTTTTAAAATCGCCGTGGACAATTCCGCTGCGATGCGCTGCCGACAGTCCCGCACACAGCCCCCGTGCGATTTCCAAAGCCTCCGGTGGCGCGAGTTTGCCGGTCCTCGCCAGTCGAGTGGAGAGCGTTTCTCCCTGCAGGAACTCCATCGCCAGGAAGTCCACATCGCCGTTTTCGGTCTTGGTCGTGTGAATCTGGTTGACCAGGCAAATGTTGGGATGGCGGACTTTGAGCGCGCCTTCGAGTTCGGGGGTAAGCAGACGCTGGAAGCCGGGCTTGGCGGACTTGATGGCAATGCGCTGATTGCGCTTCCGGTCAATCGCTTCGTAAACAACGCCCATGCCCCCTTCGCCGATTACACGAACAATTTCGAATCGGCCCTCGACGACTGTACCGGGCTCAAACGGGCGCGACACTATGGTCAGTGCGGTCAGGGGTCGCTTGAGGAAATCGCCCATTCGCGCTTCCCAATCCAACGTCTCTGCAACTTCCTGGTACAGCCCATCGTCCGTTTCACACGCCACGCGCACGAATGCTTCGCGGTCGCCCACCGGCTGGTGGCGGGCTCGCTCCACGATCCTCATGATTCGTTCGTCGCGGTCAGCTGCGCTTTCCATGGTTCGCATCCATCCGTTCAAAGAGCCACCGCCGCGCCCGATACCATTCCCGCTGCAGCGTATGCAGAGTGAGGTTCAACGCTTCCGCGGCCTCCTCATCGGTCAATCCCAGAAAAAACTTCAACTCAACGACTGCCCGCTGGCGTCGCGATACTTTGTCCAATTCGTCGAGCAAGGTATCAATTGTGATTGCCATTTCCAGCGGCGTGCGCTGGCCGAGCACGCGCTCGGGAAATCCATCCATCGCGAGGAATTGCACGCTCGGCCGACCGCGGGCGTGGTCGATGAGGAATCGGCGCATGATCCTTGCAGCTATAGCGAAAAAATGGCCACGATCCCGCCAGTCGATATTCTTGGCGCGCGCCAGGCGGAGAAAGGCCTCGTTAACGAGCGCGGTGGGTTGTAGAGTGTGGCCTGGAGATTCCCCGCGGAAGCAGCAGCCAGCGATCTTGCGCAGATCCGGCATCAGCGCTTCGAACAGCGCTGGTTCTGCGTGCGGGTCCCCCTCTCGCCAGCGATGCAGAAGAAGAGTGATTTCCCCAGGGCCGCTTCCCATCACGCCCCCCCCAGAGACAATCGGAAGATTATAACCGAATTGGCAGCAACTACGTCGTCTTACACGGTGCTATGGCATCGCGAAATTTTTCTGGCGGGTACTGGCGGGATTTTCCTCGATCGCCGCTTTCATCTGTGAAGCAAGTTGGCACTCAGCCAAGTAAAGAGGCAAAACCATGAAAAAGACTTTGATGTTATTCGCCGTGGCACTCACCCTGTTCATGACAACGGCTGCCGGTGCCCAAACAATCCATATGAATGCGGACATCCCCTTCAACTTCATCCTCAACGGCGCCACTCTACCAGCCGGCGAGTACTCCTTAACGTCGATGGATGTAAGGGGACAAGTCCTTTCGATCAGCGATCTGAAATCTCATCACAACAACCTGATCATCTCCAATTCCTGCCGGTCACTGAAGGCAGCAACCAAGACGAAGCTGGTCTTCCATCGTTACGGCGACCGCTATTTTCTGAAACAGATTTGGGTAGCCGGTAACGATTCCGGGCGGGAACTCGCGACCAGCCGCCGCGAAGAGGAAGTGGCCAAAGATTTTTCGATGCAGGAAGTGGTGTTGGTGGCCGCACAGCGCTGAACTTGCACTCGCCACCACATGTAAAAGCCGGGAGGATAAGGGGAAGATCCTTCCGGCTTTTCGTGTTGTTTGGGTAGCCGATTGAACTCGTATCTACTGGTAGAATAGCGGACATGTGGGGATGTCCGGCTTACCTGTGCCCCCTCGATGGCGGTCGTCGATTAACAATGTCCAAGTACCTGTTTGACAGCTACGTCCTTGACGTGGACGAACGCA
>Ga0126371_10005027_pt1 | contig 11733 bp, 11 predicted proteins | sample PanSoiMetaPlot_4_FD_110145 | JGI IMG/M metagenome (GOLD analysis project Ga0126371, IMG submission 110145) | Tropical forest soil microbial communities from Panama - MetaG Plot_4 | ecosystem: Environmental > Terrestrial > Soil > Tropical forest > Bulk soil | place: Panama | collected 2016-02-17
GATCTGGCTCATCTATACGGTCATGTTCGGCTACGGCGTGATCAACGCGCTACTCACCTCGGCGCAGACCGCGCTCGTGCCCGCGGTAGTTCCTGACGACCTTCTTGGCGAAGCGAACGCGCTGCTCCAGATTGGGTCGCAGGGCATGCGCATCTTCACACCGCTGATCGGCGCGGGACTGCTGGCCTGGGTCGGAGCTGCCCCGGTCATCCTCCTGGACGCAGCGACCTTCGTTATCGCCGCGGGCTGCCTGGTCGCGCTGTCACTGCGCGAGGACCGGCCGGTGCCGGCCGGCACGTCCTGGTGGCACGAGGTCACGGCGGGGATCCGGTACACCTGGCACCTGCCAGTGCTGCGCAAGATGCTGGTGACGACCGTCCTGGCGCTAACCGTGATCGGCTTCATGGAGACGATCGTCTTTGCCATCGTCAGCCAGGGGCTACATCGGCCGCCGACATTTCTCGGCGTTCTCGAAGCTGTCCAGGCGGCCGGTGCCATCGTGGCTGGGATTCTCGTCGCCGCTGTGATGAAGCGGATCGGTGAGGTGCGCACCGTCGGCGCCGCCATCTTGCTGATCGGCGCGGGCTGTCTGCTGATGATGACCAGCTCGCTGGCCATTGTCATGGCCGGATGCGTGGTGCTCGGAGCGAGCATCGTCTGGTGCAACGTAGCGGCGATCACTCTCATTCAGCGCCGCACCAGACCAGAGCTGATGGGCCGGGTCGATGCTGCGCTGACGTTGGCAAGCACTGGGCCGCAGGCCGTATCTATAGCCGTGGGCGCTGCCCTGATCACAGCGGTCTCCTACCGCCTGCTTCTCGCCGCGATCGCCGCCATGATGGTGGTCTGCTGCGTGTACTGGCTGAGTGGCCAGGAGCGCGAGCCTGTCGATGCCCAGGAAGCAGGCACATCGAAGGTGAACAGCCTGGCTGTCTAGACTGCGGCACGTGGAGATCACGAAGTTCACGCACTCGTGCGTGCGGATGAACATCGACGACACCGTGCTGGTCATAGATCCCGGTTGCTGGAGCGAACCCGGGGCCCTGGATGGCTGCGACGCGGTGCTGGTCACCCACGAGCACGGCGACCATATCGACGTGCGCCACCTGGCTGACCGCGGGCTGCCGGTGTACGCGCCGGCAGGCGCGGCGATCACCGACATTGACTTCATTGCCGTCGCTCCCGGAGAACGTTTCACCGCTGCGGGCATCCCGGTGACCGCGGTCGGCGGCACGCATGCGCCGGTCTACGGGGACGCGCAGCCGTGCATGAACGTCGGATACCTCGTGGCGGACACCCTTTACCATCCCGGCGACGCTCTCCACGTGCCTGCTAGTCCGGTGCAGACGCTGCTCGTGCCGATGCAGGCCTCGTGGCTGAAACTGTCTGAGGCAATCGAGTTCCTCCGGGCGGTGAAGCCCGAGCGCAGTTACGGCATCCATGACGGGCAGATCAATGAGCGCGGGCTCAGCGGCGCCAACACCTGGCTATCGCAGGCAGGCGGCGAATCGTATCGATGGCTAGCGCCATGCGAGCGCGCCTGACCCGTCAGCTACAGCAAGCGCTCGAAGACTACGAAGTCGCGGCCAGGTCCGTGATAGCTGTCGACCGGCCCGGTCACGGTGAAGCCCATCGCCCGATGGAAATCAATGGATGCCGTGTTGACCGGCGCGGTCACTGCCCGGACCGCTGACCGGCCGTCGGCGAGCGCCAGGCTGAAGAACTCCTCATACAGCAGCCGTCCGAGGCCGCGGTGGCGGGCATGCGGCGCCACCCCGACGAAATGGATGTACGCGTGCTCGAGATCTGACGGAGACAGTATTCCGATCAGGAACGCGTCGAGTCCGCCAGGACCGTCGATCACGAAGCTGGTGCGGTAGAAGAGATCAAGAAAGAGCCTGGGCAGCGCGCCGACGACTACCCGGCCCCACCACTCGTCAACGACCGCAGCGATCTGGTCATAGTCAGCGGGTGATGCCATCCGGATCGGCTCGGGCATCTCCCCATCATCGGCCAGGCCTCTGACAGTCGTTCATGCCCGTGACAGCAGTGAGCCGGGCCTGGCGGGGGGTCGGGCCCGGCTCACTGGTCGTGCTGCTCGTGACGGCCGCCGGCGGGAGGCGGCCGGTCACGAGCAGCTAGCTTGCGTAGTCCAGCAGCGGCTGGGCGCGGCTCGGGTGCCGAAGCTTGGAGAGCGACTGCTTCTCCAGCTGCCGGATCCGCTCCCTGGTGAGACCGAGAGCCTTGCCGATCTCGTCCAGCGTGTGCGGGTTGCCGTCGTACAGGCCGAACCGCATGGACATGATGGTCGCCTCCCGCGGCGTCAGCGCGTCCAGCGCATGCCGCAGCTGGTCAGCCATCAGCTGGCGGTCGACAAGCTCACCGGCCTCCGGCGCGTCGACATCCTCGATGAGGTCGCCGATGCTGGTCTCGCCGTCCTCGCCAATGGTGGAGTCCAGGCTGATGGGCTGCCTGCTGGTGCGCAGCAGCTCCTCGATCTGGTCCGGCGTGCGGTCCAGCTCGACGGCCAGCTCTTCCGGGGTCGGCTCGCGGCCGAGTCGCTGGTGCATGTCGCGCTCGACCCGGCTCAGCTTGCTGAGCATCTCCAGCACGTGCACCGGCAGCCGGATGGTCCTGGCCGAGTCGGCGAAGCCGCGCTGAATGGCCTGCCGGATCCACCACATGGCGTACGTCGAGAACTTGTAGCCCTTGGTGTAGTCGAACTTCTCCACCGCGCGGATCAGGCCCAGGTTTCCCTCCTGGACCACATCTAGCAGCGAGAGCCCGCGGTCGCTGTACTTCTTCGCGACCGACACCACCAGCCGCAGGTTCGCCTCGAGCATGTGAGCCTTGGCGCGCCTGCCGTCCTCCGCGACCGCTTCCAGATCGGCACGGTACTGGTCGGAAAGCGTGCTATCGGTCTCGAGCTTGTGCTCGGCGAACAGACCGGCCTCGATCCGCTTGGCGAGATCGACCTCTTCCTCGGCGGTCAGAAGGTTGCGGCGGCCAATGGACTTGAGGTACGTGTGCACCGAGTCGCCCATGACCGACGTCTGGTCGTCCAGGTCGGTCTCGGCCGTAGCCGCAGTGTCGTCGGTCTTGCGGCCGGCCCGGTGCTCAGCGACCGCACGGTCGGCAGCAGCATCGTCGTCCTCGGTAGCGGCATCGCGGTTAGCGGTCCCGCCAGTTACACCAGCCTCGCCGCCTTCGGCGGGCTCGTTGCCAAGCTGTACCCCGGCCTCAGTTAGCTCACGGACGATGGACTTCGCCTCCGACGGGGACACGCGAGCCTGGTCGAAGGCCTCGCGAAGCTCAGGCAGGGAAAGGAATCCCTGGCTACGTCCGCGCTGGATAAGCTCGTCCACGTGGGTCGTGGTTTCCTCATCCTCGCGGGCGGGCGACATGAGAGCCGCTGTCCTCGGCATGAGACACCTCACTTCGTGGGCGCATAACAATTGCGCTGGTTATCGCGCCTGGCTAGGCGCGCATTTTTGATCGGCGGGGACCCTCGGGACTTGGCAGTGAGTTCCGTTGGCACTATCTTGTAACGCACGAGGCGGAGAATTGTTCCCGCGTGGCTACTGCGTGCCCTCGTTTAGCCACTATCCTCCCGGTCCGGCGTGCAGTCTAGCGCTGCGCCTGGGCGCGCAAAGCGGCCCGGTCAGGCTTGCCCGATGGCAGTAGCGGAAATACTGGCATAACGAACACCTTCTTGGGTGCCGCTTGCGCAGAAAGGGCCTGCCGGACAATTGCCCTGAGGTGGTCAAGATCCGGCGGCTCAGCCGGGTCGGCGGCCACGATGAAGGCGGTGACCAGCTCACCCCATTCCGCATCAGGGACCCCGACTACGACAACGTCGGCGACCCGCGGATCGGTTCCCAGAACCGTCTCGACCTCGCCGGGCACGACCTTCTCGCCGCCGGTGTTGATGACATCGTCCGCCCGGCCGCGAACCACCAGCCGCCCATCGTCGCCGAGATAGCCGAGGTCTGCGGTGCGGAACCTGCCGTTCGCCAGCGCAGCGGCCGTCAGCTCAGGCTGCAGGCGGTAACCGGAGAACAGGACCGGCCCGGCGATCTCGATCCTCCCGGCCGGGTCAACGGTGACCTGGACGCCGTCGAGCGGCACTCCGTCGTACACGCAGCCGCCGCACGTCTCGCTCATCCCGTAGGTCGTCACCACGCGCCAGCCCGCTGTGCGTGCTGCGAAGAGCAGATCGTCGCCAGCCGCCGCACCTCCGAGCAGCACAGTGTCGATCCCGTCGGGCGACGTGCCCGCGTCGAGCAGACGACGCAACTGCGTGGGCACCAGCGACACGTAGGAGCATCCGCTGTGCCGCAAAACATCCTCGTCGACGCGATCGGCGATGACTGGATCGGTCCCGTGCACAAGCGAACGCACCAGCACGCCGATACCCGCGACGTGAAAGGTGGGCAGGCAGCACAGCCAGCGTTTGGCCGCGCTCGCTCCGATCCGGGTGAGCGATGCGGTCGCGGAGGCGGTCAGCGCCGCCGCGCTCAGCTCCACTGCCTTAGGCACGCCAGTAGAGCCAGAGGTAGCGATGACCACCGCAGTTTCCTCCGCTACTCCGGCGTGAGCCTGGTGGTCACGAGTAGACGGGAGCGGCGCCGTTCCCTCCTCGGTCATCACAGCCGAAGGTGCAAGCGCCTCGAGCAGGCGGCCACGCGCCGACTCGGGGAGCGCGGGGTCAAGTGGCAGGATTGCGGGGCCCGAGCCATCCAGGGCGGCGGTCAGCGCGGCGAGCATCCGGCTGCCAGCTGACGGCGGGAGCACCACCGCGTGCAGGGGCCGGGAAGTCACGGTCGTAAGGTTAATCCGGGGCAGATCAGGCACGGGCAGGAGGTAGCGCGTGGTCGACTCGCGGGCGGCTGCGCTCACTGAGCTGAGCCGGTTCGTGCCTGAATTGCTGCCAACGCTGCGAGCGTTCGCCATCCCCATGCCGACTCGATTCCGGGGTATCACGCTGCGCGAAGGCGCCCTGCTGCAGGGTCCGGCGGGCTGGGGAGAGTTCTCGCCGTTCCCCGAGTACGGGCCGCGCGAGTGCGCACGCTGGCTGGCGTGCGCGCTGGAAGCCGCCGCCTGGGGCTGGCCCGCGCCGGTCCGGGACAGCGTCCCGGTGAACGTGACAGTGCCCGCAGTCGGGCCCGAGCAAGCGCATGCGATCGTCGCCAAGTCCAGCTGCCGCACCGCCAAGGTCAAGGTCGCCGAGCCTGGTCAGCCTGCGTCCGCGGACATCGTCAGGGTGGAGGCTGTCCGGGACGCGCTTGGGCCGGCCGGCAAAGTGCGGGTCGACGCAAACGGCGGTTGGACCGTGCCCGAGGCGGAGCGAGCGCTGGCAGCCATGCTGCCGTTCGAGCTGGAATATGCCGAGCAGCCGTGCGCCACGCTCGATGAACTCGCCGCGCTCAGGCGCCTGGTGAACGTGCCTCTTGCTGCCGATGAGTCGATCCGCCGCGCCGAGGACCCGCTGGCGGTCCGCGCCGCGGGAGCTGCTGACATCGTCGTGCTCAAGGCGCAGCCGCTCGGCGGGGTCAGGTCCGCGCTGGAGATCGCCGACGCATGCGGGCTGCCCGTCGTGGTGTCGAGCGCGGTCGAATCGTCGGTCGGCCTGGCGGCCGGGATCGCGCTCGCCGCCGCGCTGCCCGACCTGAGGCACGCCTGCGGGCTGGCGACCATGAGCCTGCTATCTGGAGATGTGACCGCGGACCCGCTGGCCGAAGTCGGCGGCGCACTCCCCGTCCGTCCCGCGGTCGTCGACCCGGTTGCCCTCGGCAGCTTCGAGGTTGACCCGGCGCGCTGGCGTTCCCGGCTGCTTGCCGCGGCGGAGTTCCTGCCAGGGTCAGCACGGCCGTGAACCCCTCCACCGCGTGCGCCACAGTGGTGGTTGATGAGCTGATCAGGTGTGGTCTGCGCGAGGCGGTTGTCGCGCCTGGGTCGCGCAGCGCACCGCTCGCCATGGCTCTGCATTCAGCGGCCTCGGCGGGCCGGCTCCGCCTGCATGTGCGAATCGACGAGCGCTCAGCTGCGTTCCTGGCGCTCGGCTTGGCCAAGGCCAGCGGACAGCCCGCGGTTGTTGTCTGCACCTCCGGTACGGCCGCCGCGCACTTTCACGCCGCCGTGATCGAGGCCGATGAGGCCGGCGTACCGCTGCTGGTGCTCACTGCCGACCGGCCGCCGGAACTGCGCGCGACGGGCGCCAACCAGACCGTCGACCAGATCAAGCTCTACGGAAACGCGGTCCGCTGGTTCTGCGAGGCCGGGGTGCCGGAGGACCGGCCCGGGCAAGTGCCGTACTGGCGATCGATGGTGTCCAGGGCCTGGGCTCTTTCTGCCGGGAACGGGGACGTCTATCCCGGCCCGGTCCACCTGAACATGCCGTTCAGGGATCCGCTGGTGCCCGATCCGGGGGATGTGTCGCACCCGGCGGACTCGAGCTGGCACGAGCCGCTCACCGGCCGGCCAGGCGGAGCGCCGTGGACCATCGCGGAGCCAAGCACGGCGGCCGAGGCCGGCACGGTGGCTGAGGTGGACTGGACCGAGCGCGGACTCATCGTCTGCGGCGACGGGACCGCGAACCCGGAAGCCGCCGCAGCACTGGCCGAGGCGGCGGGCTGGCCGCTGCTGGCCGAGCCCTCGGCCGGCGCACGCCGCGGGCCTGCGGCGCTTGGCTCGTACCAGTACCTGCTCGACGCGGAGGACTTCACTGCCGCGCACCGACCAGACGTGATCATCTCGGCGGGCCGGCCTGGCCTGACTCGCGGCCAGCTCGCGCTGCTGCGGCACGGTGCCCGTCGTCATATTGTGCTAGCTCAGGGACCAGGCCGCTGGTCCGATCCAGCCCGGACGGCGACAGAGGTGGCCGGCCGGGTCGAGCTGCGCGGCGGACCTGCTCGGCTGGCCGGAGCTCAGCGTGTCGTGACACAGTCCACTCGCTGGCTGCAGTCCTGGCTGGCAGCCGACGCGGCCGCCAGGCACGCGGCCGACGAGGTACTGACCGCTGATGGCGCCCTCAGCGAGCCGCTGCTAGCGCAGCGCGTCGCCGCGGCGCTGCCCCAAGGCGCGCTCGTGTGGGTCGCGTCGAGCCTGCCTGCCCGGGATCTCGACCGGCACATGGCACCGCGCGCCGACGTTAAGGTACTGGCAAGCAGGGGAGCCAGCGGGATCGATGGCCTGGTCTCGTCGGCTATCGGCGCCGCCCTGTCGCACCAGGCCGCAGGCGGCGGACCGGCCGTCGCGATGCTCGGTGATCTCGCGCTCCTGCACGATGCAGCCGGGCTGGTGCTCGGACCGCAGGAGCCGCGGCCCGACCTTTGCCTCATCGTCGTCAACAACGACGGCGGGGGCATCTTCTCGACTCTGGAGCAGGCCGCATTTCCAGGTTCGTTCGAGCGCGTCTTCGGCACGCCCCACGGCGCCGATCTCGCACAGCTCGCTGGCGCGGCCGGGCTGCCGTATGCGCTGCTCGATAACGCGGCCGACGTGCCCGGCGTGCTCGCGGGCAGCGGTATCCGCATGGTCGAGGTGAGAGCCGATCGGGCCGCGGGAACCAAGCTCAGGGCCGCGGTAAGCGACGCCTGCGCGGCCGCCATTGGCCAGCTGCCGCGCTGAGACGCACGGCGGGACACGCTTTCGCCCGAAGTCGCGCGGCATAACCGGCATCGTCGAGGAGTTGACCGGAGGACCGGCGAAGAACGGAGGAGCAGCAATGCGGGCAGTCCGGTTTGACCAGTACGGCGATGTGGACGTGCTGAACGTGGTGGACGTGCCCCAGCCCGAACCCGGACCTGGCCAGGTCCTGGTACGTGTCCGGGCAGCAGGCATCAATCCGGGCGAGGCCAAGATCCGCAGCGGTTTGATGCACGCCCGCTGGCCCGCGACGTTCCCGTCCGGCCAGGGCAGCGACCTGGCCGGGACGGTAGCTGCACTGGGACCGGGCGCGACCGCAATCGCCGAGAACCAGGCCGTTATCGGCTACACGAACAGCCGCGCCAGCCAGGCGGAGTTTGTGCTGGTCGACGCGGATCATCTGACGCCGAAGCCGGCCGAGGTCCCGTGGGAGGTCGCAGGTGGCCTCTTCGTCGTCGGCGTCACCGCCTATGCGGCCGTCCGGGCCGTGGCGCCCGCACCGGGCGAGGTAGTCGTGGTAGCCGGCGCCGCAGGAGGAGTCGGGTCGATCGCCGTTCAGCTGGCCAGACTCACCGGCTCGACGGTGATTGGGCTGGCCAGCCACGCCAATCACGAGTGGCTGCGCGGCCTCGGCGTGATCCCGGTGCCTTACGGCGACGGCGTCGCAGACCGGATCCGGCAGGGCGCCGACCATGTCGATGCGTTCATCGACACCGTCGGTGCGGATTACGTCGACCTTGCGCTCGAACTCGGCGTCCAGCCGTCCCGTATCGACACGATCGCCAACTTCGCCGCGGTCCAGGAGCACGGCGTGAAAGGCGATGGCAGTGCGGTTGGCGCCAGCGCCGGCGCACTAGCTGCGCTGGCCGGGCTCATCGCCGCCGGTCAGCTCGAGGTGCCGGTCGCTGGCACGTTCCCGTTGTCACAGGTCCGCGAGGCTTACCGCGAGCTGGCGAAGGGACACACTCGCGGGAAGATCGTCTTGCTGATGTAGGGCGGAAGGCCGGACGGTGGAGGATGGGCTGGGTGACAGCACTTCCGATCCTGGTAGTGGTCAGCGGGCCGCTCGGCGCCGGGAAGACGACGCTTGCCCACAAGCTCGCGCGGGCCATTGGCTGCCCGGCTATCTGCCGTGACGAGATCAAGGAAGGCATGGCCCACGTCACCCCCCACTTCGTGCCGTCGCAAGGCGATCAGCTGACGGCACGGACACTGCCGGTTTTCTTCAGCGTGCTTGAACTGCTGCTGCGGGCAGGGGTGACGACTGTGGCGGAAGCTGCGTTCCAGGACCACGTGTGGCGCCCGCGCCTCGAACCACTGCGGGATCTCGCGGACCTGCGCATCGTGCACTGCGTGGCAGCCGCGGACGTCGCCTTCCGGCGGGTCCTGCAGCGCGGCGCGGACAACCCGGTCCGTCGCGTCCACGCCGACCCAGGCGAGGATCATGACCTGGCCGACTTCGCACGCGAGCGAGACGCCTTCAGCCGGATTGCGCTGGACGTGCCGTCGATCGAGGTCGATACCACCGACTGCTACCAGCCCGGCCTGACTGAGATCGTCCAGTTCGTCACCAGGCAGTCCTGAACGCCAGCTAGCTGACCGGTGATACCGGTAGTTACTGCGGCCGGATGATGATCCCGCGCCGGGCGAAGAACCTGGCGAAGTCGTTCTCTGGCACGAGCGTGTCGCACTGACTCACTGCTGGCAGCCCTGACGGGTTGTGCAACCGCACCATGCCCGCGCTCGCACCGGTAACAAGGACGAGATGCCCGCCGCGATCTGGCGGGGTCCGCTCCGGCCAGCGAATCGAGGAGTGCACCGACGCCATGACTGGGGTCGCCGGAGAGGCCGCGTCGGCCAGCACTTCGAGCGGCAGGTCCGGCATGACGTCAGCCTTGATGTTGTAGTCATAAGCCAGCCAGTCAGCGAACGGCCGGTAGATGAGCCCCGCGACGCGACCTGCCTCCGCGACGAAGGCACGCCACCGCAGCGCGCCCTCAACCAGGCGCATCATCGGCGGCACCGGCATCGCGCGCGACGCGAGGATCATCTTCATGCACGCGAGCCCGCAGACCTTGAACGACCAGTACTCATATTCCTGCGGCGACTCAGCGCCCGAGTCCGACCATCTGGGATCTTCGGCAGCACTGAGTGAGCCGTCGATGAAAGCCGGGACAAGCTCGGGCGATTCCCACTGGCAGTAGTAGGGCACGCCGCTGCCGCCGGACAGTTCGTCCTCGCACGCCATAGCGACGCAGTATGTCAGGCAGGATCGGCAGGGAACTTGTGCCGGGTGTGGCTAAAGCCGCCCTTTCCGAACGCGAGAACCTTCGTGGGAGTGACCGCGTAGACCTGTGCTTCGCCGCCGCCATCGTGGTGAAAGCTGCCATCCTGGACGCCGAACTCCCACCTGCCGTCCCACTTGGCGGCCCATGCCGCCGCCAGGCGGCGCAGCTGGTCATCGTCTGTCACCCGCGCCGCATCGCCCTCGACCACAACGTCCAGGCCCTGATCCCAGCTATTGCAGCCGGTCAGGAGTATTACGTGCTGGTTGCTACGCAGGTTGACACTCTTCTGTTCTTCCGAGCCGGTACTGAAGTGCAGCGCCCCCTCGAGCCAGACGGCCACGAGCGGGGTGACATGTGGCCGGCCGTCAGCCCGGACGGTGCACAGCCAGAAGAGCTCGGCGGTCTCCAGAAGCTGCCTGGTCGTGTCCCACTCAGTGGCGACTGCGCCCGGCTCGCTGAAGCGGCTGTCAATTTCGGTAGCCGGTGCGGTCATCGTGGCCCATCCTGTCTGTCGTATCTCGGTCAGCTGCCGTCCCAGGATTCAGACTAAAGTCCGCCCGATGCGTGCTATCGACGCGCTCCGGGTCTGGGCGAACGAGCATCGGCGGCACGCGGCCGGCGCACTGCGGCAGGTGCTGGACGCCGATCGGCGAACGGCCACACCGGACACCCTGGTCTGTGACCTCGCGGTGCCACTGCGGTGAAGGCAATCCGCAGCATGCTCCCTCAGCCGGTCCGGCGCAGCTCGGGCAGCACTTCGTCTGCTGCCTGCAGTAGCGCTGTCTTTCGGTCCGGACCGCTCAGCATGAAGTTGAAGCCGGTGAAGCCCATGTCGCGGAGTTTCTGCAGCTGGCTCACTACCTGGGTGGCGGATCCGGCGATCGCGTCGGGCTGCGGATGCGCGTCGTTGTCGATGCGGAGGGACAGGTTGAGGATGCTGCGGATCTGCTCGGGCCGCCGGCCGGCTGACTGCGCGGCTGCGTCTATGCGACTTCGCATGGCCGGAATCTGTTCGACGGGCATATACCCGAGCGAGGGAATCCAGCCATCGGCGAGCCTGCCGGTAACGGCAAGCGCGCGCGGCCCGAAGCTACCAAGCCAGATGGGGACGGCGTGCGGCGGCCTGGGCTCCATGGTGAGGTTGCGGACGGTGTAATGGTGCCCGTCCTTACTAAAGCCGGATTGCGTCCACGCGCCTCGGATCACCTGCAGGGCCTCCTCGAGCCCATCGATCTTCGCTCCAGGCGACAGCGTCGGTCCGCCGACGGCGGTGATCTCCTCGTCGGAGTAGCCGGCACCAAGCCCGAGGATGAAGCGGCCATCAGACAGCACGTCGAGGGACGTGGCTAGCTTGGCGACCATAGCCGGACGGCGCAACGGCACAGCGAGGACGCGGCTTGCGACCTTGATCCGGCTGGTGCGAGCGGCGATCCAGGTCAGCATCGTGGCGGTCTCGTAGCTCGGGTCACCGGCAGCCGGGTGATCGGCGGCTGAGACAAAGTCGTAGCCCAGCCGCTCTGCTTCTGCGGCAAGCTCGATCGGGTCCTCACCCGATGCCGGAAATGACGGCAGGCCTACCCCGATGATCAGCTCAGTCATCTGCGCGTTCTCCTTCTGTCGAAGTTCGCTCGGCGACGGACAGCCGGGGGAGCAGCAGCTGTGTCAGCGGGCCGATCGACAGGGCGTAAGCGAGAGTGCCGACGCCTACCGTTCCACCGAGGACAAATCCGATCGCGAGCACGGAAAGCTCGATGAGGGTGCGCACCACGCGTAGCGAGTGCCCGCGGGCGGCTATGCC
>Ga0126371_10005028_pt1 | contig 11733 bp, 22 predicted proteins | sample PanSoiMetaPlot_4_FD_110145 | JGI IMG/M metagenome (GOLD analysis project Ga0126371, IMG submission 110145) | Tropical forest soil microbial communities from Panama - MetaG Plot_4 | ecosystem: Environmental > Terrestrial > Soil > Tropical forest > Bulk soil | place: Panama | collected 2016-02-17
CCCTCTAATCCACGCTATTATCCCCTACTTTCGCGCCTGCGCTTATCGCGCCTTTTAAAGTACGCCGTCCGTCGGCATCTTTGAGAGCAGTATTTTTGTGCTTTGGCTATGGCCTCGAATCGTCGCGTGCAATTCGGGTTGCCACATTTACGCATGGCTAGCGGTATAGCGGGTCGGGTAGGATGCAATCCCACGTTGCCGAGTACCAGGCAGGCCCCGGAATAGGACCGTTACCGTTACTGAAACTGCGTTCGCCTGTACCACTAGCTTTAGGCACTCGCAGCGTACCCTCTACCGGGCGCCCTCTACTGCCCGTGCAGGTACGCCCGTAGGTTTGGCTGGTGTGCATACGCAGCCTGCCGTTTTTGTTTGTGGCGATGATCTTACCGCACACTCGGCACTTGCCTCGTGGCGATGGCGATGATCCTGTCATGACTCGTCATCCTCCCATTGTCCATCGCGGGCGAACGTCTCACGGGCGATACGTACGATGGTCTCTGCCGTTTCGGTATAGGCCATGGCGATTAGCGGGTCTGTCTGTGCTTTGGCCTTTGCTACTAGTTCCTCGCAGAGTACGCGCATTTGCTCACTGAAATCGTTGTACTCATTGAGGGCGTTGGTTACCTCGTCTAGAGCCTCTGCTAGCAGTAGGACTAGCATATCGGCGCCTATGATTACCGGCTTAGGCTTGCTCATGTCATCTCCCTACAGATGAGACTACGCCCGCCCATAGGATGACTACGGGCGGGCGTAGGGCTTGGTTACTCGTCGTCGTCGTTGTCGTCGTCGTCGTCGTCGTCGTCGTCGTCAGTGCCGTTACCGGCAATCTGTGAGGTAGTGACCTCGCCTGACGTGCTGCGAGGCCGCTTGTCCATCGCAGCGAATGAGATGAGGGCACGGCCCTCGTACTCTGCGGGCAGGTTGAAACGGGCGATCAGTTCGGGCGTCGTCACCACATCACTGCCCCACTTGATACGCAGGTTATGCAGCAGCTTTGCGCGGTTGACGAGGCGCTTGAAATCGGACACTTCCTCAGGCGGCAGGAAGTAGTAGGCGACGACCTTTGCGTTGACGATGGCGCCCCACACTGAGGGACGGCCTGCCTTTTGCCATGCCTCGTTAAGGCTGGCTACGGTCGTGTCCATCGCCTGCTGACGTGCTGACCGCTTGCGCATCGGCGCGGTGGCCTTAACGTAGTCGGGCGCCTCGGTCATGTCCAGGCTAATCGGCGCCGAGAGGAAATCGGCGGTCAGGGTAGAGACGGCGCCCTGCTGCGCCTCGGCGTTCGGCGTGTCGGTAGTGAGTCCGGTAACGTCGCCCTCGGTCTGCGCGGCCTCGGTCTGCGCGGCCTCGGTCTGCGCGGTCGTGTCGTCGGCGTTGGCTGGCTTGCGTGCTGGCATGATTGCCTCCAGAAGTGCGCCTCCCGAGTGGAGGCGACTAACTACATAGTATCACTTTCGGCTGCGAGTGTTGGTAACGGTTAGGTCACGATCAACGACCGCTATAGCGTGGCACTGATTGCGGCAACCGCATGTCTTGGGGAAACGTTCTATCCAGTGCATACAGTTGGCGCAGATAACGAATACCTCGCCTTTTTGCGTCGTGATCAGATAGTGCGGGTATGGCGCGTGCCCGTCATCCCGTGACGGACATAGCGTCATCATGCGTGATTACCATACTCATCATGGGCGACGATGTTATTTACCTCACCCTCGTAATCGGCGTACCGCTGAAATATGGTTTGCAGCTCAGAACAGACGCGAGGCTTTATCGTCATGTTTGGTATCGGTCCTGCCGTTGTTATGATTTCCTGGCAGGTCACGCAGCCAGCTACGTGATGTGCGACGACGGCGTTTAGTTGCTGGGATTCCGTATTCTCGGAATAGGATTCGGTCACTTACTTCCGCCTCTCTGAGAACCTTTTGCAGGCCCCATTTTCCAGGGCCGTCAGGGTGAGTCTCACATATTGTCCAATATTTACGGCCTGCGCCGATAATGTATATCTGGCCCCATCCCCAAACGACGCAACCGCACTCTAGCACTACGTCACGTTCGGTACGAGGGCTATATGTGCTCACAGTTTCCTCAACTCAACCGCGTAATGCCAACCCTGGCAGAACGGACAGACAACTAGGTTATGCCCTGGTCTCGCGTTAACGAGATGCAGGCAATCGGTCAGGTACATGACGGTTATTAGTCTCCCCATTGTTTCCGCCATTTTATAGGTTATCCTCTAGATCACTATCTCGCACGATGTCATTCTCGGTCAGTATGAACGCCTTAAAGTTCACGTCACCGATAATATCCTCTGGCAGTTCCTCTAGCCAGGGCAGTTTATGAGGCGTAGATACCGGGTTGAAATTTTTGGGTAGTGTCTGCTGCACGACGTGCATAGGCCATTTATCGGGCGCCTGGCATTTGCGGCAGTACGGAGGAAAGTGCATCGCCTTTCCGCCGCTACCGCCCATTGTCAGGATATTAGGCGATGTTTCCCAGTATCGCCAGTGTTTATGCTGTGCGTTTAGAGCCTGACGGTATCCCACATATCGGGTTCTAGAGGTGGTGATTTGTGCGAGCATATTTCCTGGCAGGAAATTTGTACTGTGAAGCGCAGACAATGCCGCCTCAACCGAAATGCGGCCTTTAGGGACACCGCGAGATTTGGCCTCCACCCACTCGTTATCTTTGAGTAGCCAATAGATGCCGTTTTGCCAAAAAACAATACCGTCGTAACTATCTTGCTTCCACTGGCCCAACTGATCACCGAACCCCTCTGATACGATATCCTCAGGAAATGGACACGATGCCGTGACCCCATCTGTATCGACACTGATAAGCGCCCCTTGCGAATAGGCATACGCGGCAACGTCATAGATTGCCGCCCTGCAATGTGACGTGATAAATCCAGCCCACGCTAGCTCATGTGACCTCGGCGGTTTTTTAGTCTTCCTATCCCATCCCACGCGGCGTGCAAAAGCACCGTACAACGCAGCCAAGCCCCATTTATAAGCCTTTTCGGCAGGCGAGTAATGCTCAGGATCTTTGTACTTGAGACGTACCTGATACGTGTCATTGACCCATTTAAACGGGTAGGTTCCGTCGTCGCCAAACTCGTACGCCTCCACAAACTCGGCGTGTGGTGATCCTGCTACTAGTCTCGCCTCGGGGGACCAATACCAACCGTCAACACGGTCAGGCCATGTGAGTTGTCCATTCTCAGAACGATGGAAAAGCGGATATACCTTGGGAGGATATCCTGCCCTGCGCAAGCGTTCGCTGCGCTTGTCAGTATCAGAGAACCGGACATGATAAATTCCGAAACGTGCGATATCTTCAGGTCCGCTGATATTACGCGGATCAACACGAGACCATTTTCCGTTATCCAGACGCGGCAGAATAGAGATTGCCTGGACATAGGCGCTATTTTTATCAAGAGTGTAGACAGGACCATAATACTCCCCACACTGCCAGGGTTGGAAACGACCGCCAGCATACGCGGATCTTATCGCATGTCTGGGAACGTCCCTAGTATTGCGAGAATGATGCCGATTAGCACCATTAGCTTTGAGTGCGTAAGATGCCAGGGCGCCAGGGCCATGCCAGGCAGAAATATGGTAACCGCCCGTATAAGCGGCCTCGCGTATGTTTTCCATGAGCGGCGGCAAAAGTGCCAGCTCAACCGAGCAATAATCAATGACCTCGGGGAGGTCTGCATAGGTGAAATAGCCTCGTCGGGCCTTTCCAGCATGGATTTTTGCACGCTGATTATCGGTGCCAACGCCGTATTTATCGAGGGCCTTTTCATACCTAGTATGAAAGTAACCGAAACAATCGTAGATAGTAGCAGAGATGCCGTTTTTACTGACACGAAAGAGTTTGTGCGGGACATGAGATATCCGGTATCCATTCCATCGGACCTTACCTGTTGCCTTTAGGACTGCCAGCATACGGAACGGCAATTCGTGCAGGATCTGATTAACGTCATACTCAAACGAGAATCCGACGTGATACACGTCAGGATCACGGGCCTCTACCTCTAGAATCAGCTCTAGCATATCGGCGGTACGGACCTCAATGCCTGAAACATAGTCGCCCGTAGAGCACATGAAAAGCATGGTACGTTGCGGCAGTTTCTCGCAAACTCCGTTACTGTCAACTGCAAAGGCGTCGTAACCCTCGGAATCCCAGCCGATAAACGGGCGTTCACCGAAACGGCGCCGCTTATATTCGTTCTGTATCTTGCGGTTGGAATCCTGGCGCCGATAGTACCTTTCACGTGCGGCGGTACGGTCCCGCTCTATGGCGTCAGGATCTATCCGGTAACCCATCATCCGACCCAAATAGGACGCCAGGCGCAAACGAAAGTATCCTCTTTAATGCAGGCAAGCAAAATGGACACGTGAGAGTGATTCTCACTAGACCACTTTTCGCCCTCGGGTGATTCCAGCCATTCAATAACACTCATGGTTTTATGCCTCCAGAAACAGGGCGGGCGACGGGGTACATAACTCGTACCCCATCGCCTCTCGCCAGCTATCCCAGTCGAAATCGCTAGCGTCTATTCCCATGTAATCGAAAAACGCCTCGCGGATAGCGTCGATATCGTCAGGATCGTACCCCATAGCGTCAAGTTCGGCGGCAGTATGGGTAAATGCCGTCTCGTACAGGGCCTCCGCGTATCCCAGATCTGTATCGGGTTCCCCCATTCCAGGTATGTCGTTAAACAATTCCTGAAATGAGGGTTCCCAATCGTCGTACGGCATCCCTGGCGGGCGCCGCTAGAGGTTATACCTGGACTGTCGGGCGCTTAGCGACAGGCCGCAACTTGAGTACGGTCTGTTGTCCGTCACCTAGCTTGATGCCCTTAACGCGGCATTCGAGAGCGGCGCCGCGCTGCGGGTCGATTTTGCCTAGCTGGTAGAATCTCCAGAGTTTGGCGACGAGATACCGCGCCGATGTGTTCGCCTGGAATGATTCCCCGATAGGCGGCAGGTTGATCCGCTTATCCTCGTCGCCTGTGTCCGCGATTCGGTGCATCGTGCAGAGCAGGTACATCTGCCGTCCGTTGCTGGGATCTACGAAGATTGACTTGATTTCCTCGCCATCGGGCCTTACCCCGCCCCGTGAGAATTTGACCTGCATATCGGTGATGGCGATCTCGCAGCCTGCGAGGTCACGGAATCCGAGAGGGCCGCGTTCATCGGCATCCCAAATCTCGTCGTCGTCGTCGGCGTTGAGGATGGCGATCAGGTTTGCGTCGTCGCCTGCGAAGACTGTTTCAGTCTCCATTGTCGCCTCTACAGACATCGCTGCGATCATCTGCGTGAATGGCGTTGGAGGCTGCATGTCGGTAATCTCGATGGCGCCTGACTCGTCGGGCTGGGAGTTGCTTTTCGCTGCCATTTCTGGTAGCCTTTCTGTATAAGGAATTTGGCGTTCCGACCTGCGTTTTGAGGGCGGTACACCTATGGTAACACAAAAGGCGGTATGCCTCCATAGGTGTACCGCTTTTGCATATCACAATTCGGTAACAATGGGGATTTCCTTATGGCAAGTAATGAACGCCTTACAGAGGGACTAGACCCTACCCTATTGAGTGGCTATATTCCTCGCAAGAAAATGCACGAGGGCGCCGTATTGCATCCTCGTCACCCGTATCCGATTACCGAGGCCGACGAGGCTACGCCTGCGCCTGGCGCCGTACTGGCAAAAGCATTTGCGCTTATGACTCGTGGAATCCATGACATCGTTAAGGGTTCCATTGACGAGAGCAAGATCGTAGATGAGTATCAATCGCAAACCCTCGTCCCCTACGCTACGGCCTCACTTTTCCTACAGCCTACTTATGAATATACCGAGCGGATTGAGTCAATCGTTATTACCGGGCCTACGGGCGCTATCACATTGCAACTCGGGGATAGAATCTGGACTATCAATATTCCTGCCGCCGGTATTTACGTTATCGCGCCTGTAGCGATCTATCTAGGCCGCGATGACGCACGCGGTATTACGGCAGGCATAGCAGGCGATTACACGCTAGAGCTGATGGGACACGCGGATACGCGGTGGACAACATGACAAGCGATAACGCCGAGCTAGTAGAGGCCGCAGCTACCGGCGCCGCAGCGGCGGTTGCAGCGGTGGAAGATCAGCAGGCCGACGACGCCCGCCAGGGTGCAATGGAGGCCGCTACAGAGGCCGCTACGGGCGCCGCAGATACAGCGGTACAACAGGCCGCAGAGGCAGCAGAGGCCGCTACAGAGGCCGCAGAGGCCGCGCAGCAGGCAACCGCAGAGGCAACCGCCGCTAGCGACGTAGCAACCGAGGCCGCAGCTACGGCATACAACGCGCAAGAGGATATGACTGCCTTGCGTACCGAAATGCGTGAGGGCTGGTCAACGCTGCGGCAATACCTAGATGAGAAATTTGCAGGGCCGTCACACGATGAGGAACCTACCGAGGTAGTGGTTACGGATGACAGAGCCGATAGTACCACCGACACACGGACTGACGGACGAGGCGATGGAAGCACTAGCGATGGAAGTTTCCCAGCTAGAGGCCGACATAGATTCGGACGCAGCCGAGGATAGCGAAACTATCTCGGCAGCAGGCCCATTTTTCCAGACGTTTACAGCAACGCCTAAGACATCGGGCGATACAATCGACTCCCACGGGGAAACGCCTGTAACGGTTGAACGCAAAACGCGGCGCCAGCGTGCTAACGATGAACCGGGTTCCGCCAGGGATGCTAAAGCAACTCCACCGTCACTAGACGAGTGGAGTAATTTTTTCTCTCGTGTAGTCCTGCGAGTGGGAACAGAGTTTTATATCAACCTTGCGTTTCGTGGCATAGACGAGGATTCGGTTAGTGACCGTGACCTAGACCGCCTCGTCATGACCGACGAGGAACGCAAGATGATAGCGACCCCATTTGCCGAGCTATCGCATAAATCAAAGTTCATGCGGAAACATGGTCGTATGATCGTAGCCTCAGGCGATGCGCTTAACGCCCTCGTCGTACTCGGCGTATGGATGGGTCGGGTAAATCGTATCGCAAGCAAGTACCGCCCGAAAGTGGTGAAAGGTTCGGTAAACGGTCATGGCAATAACGGACAGGATACACAAGCGCCAATCTGGGAAGGATCTAGCGGCGGCAGATTCCCGCCAGGATTCGACGGTGGATTCACAAACCCTGGTACGGGTTGAGAATCCTACGACCAAGCGTGTTAAAGGCGTTATGTACGCTCTCAAAACAATCATTGTGACGCAGGCGCCGAGTAACAGCATGTCGAAAATGGCCTTTATCATCCTGCCCGCACTGGCCGACGAGATGTGCGAAGAAATGGCCGAACTAGACGAGATGACCATACGTATCATCATGGCCCAAATCGGGGAAGTAATCGCCTGGATAGGACACGGGGATAACGATAGGCTACCAGAATCCTTGCGTGAATTTGCCGAGGGAATCCAGCCTACGCCAATCGAAACAGCAGACGACGAGGAAACAGACAGGATACTAGAGGGCGAAATAGTTGAGTAAGCACATCGCAGAACTGATACCCAAACCGGGCGAACGTGTTTTGACTGCCGGTAGGTCACGTACTGGCAAGTCATCTTTCATGGATTGGGAAGTCAGGGCGGTACAAGAATTGCGGCCTACCTGTATGCAGGTACTAGTAGACACTAAGCCTCGTTTCCGTGCCGAGAAATTGCGCGGCCCTGTTACTTATCGCAACCGCCGCGATGCAAGCAAGCTCTATGAATCCTGGCAAAAAGGCCCGGTAGTCCCTAATAGCGTCGTCGTTCCGATACACGATGATCATCCGTTTAGGGGACTATGGAATAAGGATAACCCTAGCGAAATAGCGATCATGCAATCAGGCGATGCCGAGGATTGGCTGCTAATGCTGCGGTTGCTCAAACAGTTCTGCGCAGCTCAGGTTAAAGACCGTGAACGCCGTATCGTGGTAGACGAGGCCCTAGACTTTTACCAGCGTACAACTTGGTCGATTGATCCGCGTAACGATGTTTTCTACCGTACCGCCAGGGCTGGAGGCGAACGTGCGATCGGGCTGGAATTGGGCGCCCACCGTATTCACGGATTGCCGCCGCTTATTCTTAACATGCTCTCACGGGTTAACCTATTCCATCTCGCAGACGATACGGACCTTATACATCTACGCCGTAGCGTGGGGATAAAGGATGCCGAATCGCCACGAGGGGATTATACGTTTAGACAATGGGCCGTAACGCCAGGCGGCAGGCTATCCGAACCTTTTACGGGTAGGGCAACTTATCCAGACTCATACCTAGCGCAGCTAGCGACGACGTAGAAAAGAGGGACAATGACGCTAGAAAAGCTAGATCAACCGCTAGTGTTCGCGTTTGCGATCACTTTTACGGTTATCGGAATGACGGCCCTGCTAGGGTGGCTATTCGCTAGCCTCCACTGGACAGGACCACTAGGGCTAGTAAAAGGCGGTGTGATGTGAAAATCAAGCATCTCATTTTCCTCGCCCTCGTCATCGTCGGCGCCCTGTATGTGTGGCACACATACAGTATGCACGGTGGCGTAGCTGGCTTTAAGGCTGGCGTAGGGCTAGGGCAGTAGAGAGGAAACAAGCAACCCATGACAACTCCGCAGCAAATCCCCGTAGGCGCCCTCTACGGCCTGCCAGGGTTCACGGAACGATTCGAGCAATTCGAGAACCTACAGGGCATCATCACAACGGTTAGCGCAGCAGGCAGCAACGCCATTGGCGCTATCACGCCGTTTAACCCTCCAGCCACATTCCAGAAAACAGACATTGTTTTTTGGTGGGAACTGGAATGTTTCGTTACCGAGGCCATGGCCTTTACGGTCGGTGGTATCACACTCTCACCCGAGGCGCTTTACAATAAGCTGCAAACACTGCGGCTCAAACTGCAAGGCCAGTATACACCTCTAGAGGTCGAATCCGGCTTTGATGCAGCGTTCATGCAAATGTACCGCCCAATGCGCGGGCGAGGCCAGCGCAACGGGCAAGACCTCATGAACGCTAACGCCCTCGTCGCATCACAGTATCCCAACTCGACAATGCCGCAGGCAAATCTTGCCGGTAGTCCTGCGGGTACGGGTACTATCGGCGGTCAGGGTAACGCGGCAACAGGCGTAGTTACAACGCCTCTCGCGTTCACTAACTACCCGTTCATTCTGGAAATTCCAGGCGGAATCTTCCTCGATCAATACTGGGACCTCGCCCTAGATGGTTCCCTGCTGCCCAACGCTGCGGGCGTCGTCGCCCCATCTGCGGCCTTTGTGTCGCCTCAGTACATGGGCGGTGGCGAACGTGTCGTAGTACCGCAATTCAACGTAGCGCCTCTGGCGGGCACAAACTACGATCAATTCCCAGCCGGTATCACGTCGGCGCTTACCATCACTGCGGGCAGCGTTACGGATACCGTGACACTTAACGCACGCCGAGTCGGCGTATTCGCCAGTGAGAATCCGGCAGAACTGCCGCCGGTATTCAACTGGCAGTACCGCCGCGCAAGCAAGCGTGTGCCAATCGGCGCCGTAACCAAGTTCGATATCCCCATCACTGAATACGGACAGGTGATGTCAACCTATATCCGTATCTTTGACCCTACGACCGCGCAGGGATCGTATTACAACGTCGCCAACATCACAAAGGCGCAACTGCTGTACGGTTCAAACCTGCCGCGATTCGACGACGACATTCCAGCGATGCAAAACCGCTGGATAGAGCAACACGGATTCCTGCCGCCGCAGGGAACAATCGCGTGGGACATGGCGGCAACAGGGTTTAACGATAACCTGTCCAACGCCCGCGCACTCAACACGCTCACAAACGCCAATACCCACTTCCACGTGGAAATGACGACGCCGCCAGGCGCCAACGCTTACGCAGTCGTCGGCGTAGAGCTGCTAGTGCCCGTATCGGTACAGTAGGGGAGGGATAACCAATGTCCCCTATCGGTTACTCGTCGGCTCAGGTAAACAGTCAACTCGTCAACATCGCGCCCCGGCCAGGATACGACCCGCTCATATTCGGCCAGGCATATACCGGGCCCGCGTACTGGCCTCGCCAGGGCGTATATAACGTACCGCCCGTAATGCCCTCGTCAACGCTGCAAACTAGCATGGCGCCTGCCTCTTACGGATTCTCGGGTTACCCCGTACCTACGAGCAATGCGGGTAATAACCCGTTCCATCCCACGAAATCCCCGCTATGGCTAGCCCTGCTATTCCTCATCGGCGGGGTACTCATGCTACAGCACATTCATTACAAGTGAGGTAATCCATGACAACTCCCCCGAATAAGGCAGCAGACGAGGCCAAAAAAAGCGGCCCTAGCGATAGCGAACGAATCGCCAGGCTAGAGGAACAGCTAGCGGCGGCAACCGCCAGGGCAGCACTGGCGCCGCGCACAATGGCGCCTGCCAACTCTGGCGGTCCTGGCGTAGATGTTTTTCACGACTCATGGTCCCTCGGCGCGCAGACCGCAGCCAATGCAGGCGAGTGGCACGACGAGTGGGGAGACAAACCCGACGATTGGGGGTAACGCATGAATCCGTTCGGGCTATTGATCCTAGCCCTCGGCGTCGTGATTATCGTCATAGGCTTTAAGGGATCACAGCATAAGCTAGTTGCTGCGATCACTAATAACCCTGCGAAATCCTCGTGACCAGCAAGCAAAGTACGGTCATATGGATAGGGCTAATAATCGTCGCCCTCAACCTGGCGGTACAATGGCCGACGATTAAGTCAATCGTGTTTGGCGGTACGGCAACCGCTAGCACGAATACCAAGAAACAACCGACACAGCTAATCTGACAATGGCGACTAAACAAGCGCAGCAAGGCCACGATATCGTGGTAACGACCGCAGCCGAACTAATCGGCGTTGCGCTGCTAGGCATCCTGGCAGGAATATCCGATGATCTAGGTTCCATCATAGTTATTCTAATGTGGGGATTCCTACTCGGATGGATGCTACTGCACACACAGCAACTCGGAACGATGGTGAAAGCACTATGAGTAACTTCTGGAAAGTGCTAACGCTGTTTTTCCTCGGCGCAATTTTCGTAGCGGTAATGACCCACGCTAAGGGATTCTCTACAGCGGCGGGCACGCTATTTACCGGGGTAAACAGTCTCGGCAATACGCTAGAGGCAGGGAACATTAAGGCAGGCTCTTAATGTTCGGGCGCAGTAAAGGCCCGAATAACGGCCCTGCCGTTTCGGGCAACTCGGATACTTCGCAATTCGTCTACAGTGAGTATGCCGACAGTACGAAAAACATGGGCGGCCAGCCTCACAACATGATGGTATATAACGGCCTGCTAGTCGCCAAACGAAATCGACAGGCCGCAACTTCGGATTACATGCTGTATCCGTCGCCACCCTATCGGCATTTTACCAACGTCGGCGTAACCGACGTGCAGCTAAACAACGGGCTACGATGGGGCGTTGCCTCTGGCGTACGGTGGGGATACCGAGGCGCCGGATATCTCAACGTAACGGCGCCCCGTATTCCAGGGCAGACGAGGGACAACGCGGCAGGCTATCACAAACGCGGCCCATCGCCTCTCAACGTGCAGGCGCTTTACCTCGCAGGTCCGGGTTCGCAGCCCGATAATCCGGGCGGGCCTGGCACTATCGCGGCGCCCATGTTCTATAACCCGATGAGTGGGTGACGTATGAGCGAAACAACACACGAGGGCAAACCGCC
>Ga0126371_10005029_pt1 | contig 11730 bp, 9 predicted proteins | sample PanSoiMetaPlot_4_FD_110145 | JGI IMG/M metagenome (GOLD analysis project Ga0126371, IMG submission 110145) | Tropical forest soil microbial communities from Panama - MetaG Plot_4 | ecosystem: Environmental > Terrestrial > Soil > Tropical forest > Bulk soil | place: Panama | collected 2016-02-17
TGGGACACAGCCAGGTCACCGCCGAGCACGTCGTCAACCGATACCGAGCACTGGCCGCGAGACGGCGAACGGCTGTCCACGAGGACCACCGGGGTTCCCCGCCGCTGCATTCTGGCCAGTCGCTCATGGGCGTCGGACACCGGCGTGATCAGGATGCCCTGCACTCGGTGCTCCTCCAGCAGTGCAAGGTAGCGGGATTCCTTCGCCTGCTGGTCATCGCTGTTGCACAAGATAACGGCCAGCCCCGACTCACTCGCCTCGTCCTCGACACCTCGGGCGACGTCGGTGAAGAACGGGTTCGCCACATCGAGGACCACCAGCCCGATGGTGCGGCTCCGGCCGGCGCGCAGGTGGCGCGCCGACTCGTTCCTGATGAAGCCAAGTTTCTTGATCGCATCCTGAACGCGCCTGCGGGTCGGCTCCGCGACGACATCCGGCCTGTTGAGCACATTGGAGACCGTGCCAACCGAGACACCAGCGAGCGCGGCGACCTCCCTGATGCTGACCGGCGTGTCCGCCACGGCGTCCTCCTGTGCTGTAAGTGTCCTGCGGTGCGTTGGAACGCGTCAAACGCGCGAGCCGCGCGGCTGTTGTTCGATCCCCCAGTTTGGATTGAACACCTCGCCAAGCTAAGCCAGCATCGCTGGGCCTGCCACCGCACGTCCGGACCGGAATCAGCCAACAGCCGGTCACGAAACCTGTCTGTAACGATTCGATCATCCTGGCGAGACTCCTATTGACAGGGCCGTCGCTTCGCCTGACACTGCTTCACGTATTTGAAACGTTATAGCACATCGTTCTCTGCGAGCCCGACACGAGCCGCTACCAGATCGAGGGAGACAGAGCCGTGGAAGCTGGCGGCGATGCCCCCGCCAACGGATACGCCTCCGCTGACGGCGGGTCCGGGTCTGGGCCCGTCTCGCCCCGGGCCGACGGCACGAGCACAGGATCGGACTCGGCCGCGCGCAAGCCCAAGGGCACGGGGCCAGACTCTTCCCAAGCTAACCCACGGGGCACGGGGCACGGGGTGAGTAGTGACCCAGGTACCCCCGGATCGTCCGCGATGGCTGCGCCGGTACTGGCCCTGCGCGGCGTCTCGAAGGCGTTCGGAGCAGTTCAGGCCATCGTCCGTGGGTCGATCGAGCTGTATGGAGGCGAAGCGCACGCGCTGGTGGGGGAGAACGGTGCTGGCAAGTCGACGCTGGTGAAGATCCTGGCAGGCGTTCACCAGCCGGACTCGGGCTCGTTTCTCATTGACGGCAGCCCCGCCCTGCTGCATGGCCCGGCGGACGCCCAGGCGGCGGGCATTGCGGTGATCTACCAGGAACCCACGCTGTTTCCTGACCTGAGCGTCGAGGAGAACATTTTCATGGGACGCCAGCCGATGCGCGCGGGCAGGCGCATCGACCGCCGGCTCATGCGGGCCGAGGTGATGGCGCTGTTTGAGCGGCTGGGGGTCCGGCTGGACCCGGGCAGGGTATGCCGCGGGCTTTCCATCGCCGACCAGCAGATCGTCGAGATCGGCAAGGCGCTGTCGCTGGATGCGAGGGTCATCGTGATGGACGAGCCCACGGCCGCGTTGTCGGTGACCGAGGTTGGCCGGCTGTTCGACGTGGTGCGGACACTGCGCGCAGCGGGGGCGGCGGTGCTGTTCATCTCGCACCGTCTGGAGGAAGTCTTCGCGATCTGCCAGCGGGTGACCGTGATGCGCGACGGCAGGCACGTGCTCACCAGGGAACTTGCCGGCCTCACCGCGGATGATCTCGTACGGGCGATGGTGGGCCGGGAGGTGGTACGGCGCGAAGCCGGAGGGCAGGGCACGCCCGGCGATCACGTGCTGAAGGTTGAGCGCATGACCCGGGAGGGCGTGTTTACCGACATCTCGCTGGCCGTGCGGGCCGGGGAGATCGTGGCCCTGGCCGGGCTGGTCGGGTCGGGACGCAGTGAGGTCGCGAGAGCGATCTTCGGAATCGACCGCTACGACGCCGGGACGGTGCTGATGCGGGGCCAGGTGCTGCACCGCGCGTCGCCCACTGCCGCGATGGCGGCAGGCATCGGCTTTGTCCCCGAGGACCGGCGCCAGCAGGGGCTGGTCATGGACATGTCTGTGCAGCAGAACGTGGCGCTCGCGTCGCTGGGCAGGCTCCGCAAGGCGGGACTCATCAGGGCCGCGACCGAGCGCGCGTTCGCCGCCGACTGGGCAGTGCGGCTGAAGCTCAAGTACGGCAAGCTCACCGACCCGGTGTCCCGGCTGTCCGGCGGCAATCAGCAGAAGGCCGTGCTCGCCAAGTGGCTGGGACGCAGGCCCGCGCTGCTCATCGTGGATGAGCCGACTCGCGGGATCGACATCGCCACCAAGGCAGAAGTGCATCAGCTGCTGTTGCAGCTCGCGAGGGATGGGGTCGCTGTCTTGATGATCTCCTCGGAACTGCCGGAAGTGCTGCGCATCGGGGACCGGATCCTGGTGATGCGCGAGGGGCGGCTGACCGCGGAGTTCAGCCACGCGGACGTCTCCGAGGAGAAGATCATGGCGGCGGCGACCGGCCAGCTCCAGGGGCAGGCGCTATGAGCGCAGCGCTGACCGAGCGCCGGGATCCGTCCAGCCCCTCCGCCAGAGCCAGCTCGCGTAAGCTCACCGAGCGGGTTTCCCGGATCCGGGAGTCCGGCATCATTGCCGTCCTGATCGTGTTCGTCGCGGTCACGGCGAGCATCCAGCCTCGGTTCATCGACCAGGCGAACATCCAGTTCGTCCTCAGTAACACCACCGTGTACGCTCTCCTCGCGCTCGGCGAGACGATGGTGGTCGTCAGCCGGAACGTGGACTTGTCCGTCGGTTCGGTACTGGGCCTGTCGGCGTATGTGTCGACGAACCTCTTCGGGCACTCGCCCGGTATCCCCGTCCCGGTTGTCTTCCTCGCGGGCCTGGGAATCGGTCTCGGCTGCGGCATCGCCAACGGGCTCATGGTGGCCATCGGCCGGGTGCCAAGCCTTGTGGTCACGCTGGCCACTCTCTACATCATCCGCGGAATCGACATCCTCATCGTCGGCGGGAACGAGGTGGTCGCCCAGACACTTCCGGCCAGCTTCATCGCGATCCCCAGGGCAAACGTGCTCGGGGTTCCCTATCTGGCCATCGTGATAGCCGCGGTAATCGGGGCCGGAGCGTACTACCTGCGTTCCTACCGATCCGGGCGCGAGCTTTACGCGATCGGCTCGAACCCGGAAGCCGCGCGCCTGGCCGGGATCCCCGTCGGCAAGCGGGTCTTCACCGCCTTCACGGTCAGCGGCGGCATTGCAGGGCTGGCCGGCGTGCTGTGGGCCGCGCAGTACCAGACCATTGACTCCACCGCGGGGACAGGCTACGAACTGACGGTGATCTCCGCCGTCGTTGTCGGCGGGGTGGCGATCTTCGGCGGGAGCGGCAGCGCCGTCGGCGCAGCTATCGGGGCGCTTCTGCTCGCCACCATCAGCTCGGCGCTGAACGTGCTCGGAATCTCGCCATTCTGGGACCTGGCCATCGCCGGCTTCCTGCTCCTGGTGGCCATCAGCCTCGACCGCCTCATCTCGGTCAAGCTCATGGCCGCGCTACGACAAAGGAGCTCCGGCGTTGGAACCTGACCAGAACACCCGCAACGCCGAGGGCACTGCACCTGGCGGCACTCCCCCCGGGAGCACGGGCGCGCAGGCCGCTGCCTCGCCCCGGCGGGCCATCGGGTTCCGGGCGGCGCTGCAGCCCGCCATACGCTGGGAAACGGGCCTTGCCCTCGTGGCTGTGGCCATCGTGGTGTTCGGCGGCCTCACCTCGTCCCAGTTCCTGACCAGCGGGAACTTCTTCAACCTGGGCGTTTCTTCCGGCGAGATAGCGATCATGGCACTGCCGATGACGCTCATCGTCATCAGCGGCGAGATCGACCTATCCGTGGCGGCAACCCTGGGCATGTCCAGCGCCACACTCGGCTTCCTGTGGAGCAAGCACTGGCCCATGCTCGCCATTTTCGTCATCCTGGCCGCCCTCGGCGTGGTCGCCGGCCTGATCAACGGCCTGCTGGTGACCCGCGTCGGCCTGCCGTCCCTGGCGGTAACCATCGGCACGCTGGGCCTTTACCGTGGCATCGCGCAAATCATCCTGGGCGCGAACACGATCTCGAACTTCCCCGCGACGTACACCACCATCGGGGTCAATCCGGTTCCGCACACCAACATCCCCTATTCCGTGGCCATCTTCATCGTGCTAGCCGTGATCTTCGGTGTGGTGCTGCACGCCACGGCGACCGGCCGGTCCATCTACGCGATGGGCGCGAGCCCCGAAGCCGCGCTGTTCGCCGGGATCCGGGTCAAGCGCATCAAGACCATGCTCTTCGTGGTGTCCGGCCTTGTCTGCTCCATGGCGGGCGCGCTCTGGACTTTCCGCCTGTCCACGGCCGTCTGGAACAACGCCATCGGCCTGGAGTTGAGCGTCGTGGCCATTGTCCTGCTCGCTGGGGTCTCCATCTTCGGGGGCAAGGGATCGATCGTCGGCGTGGTGCTCGCCGTGATCGTCTTCGCCGGGCTGCAAAACGCCCTCCTGCTCACCAACTTCAACCAGGAGGCCACCGGCATCGTGACCGGGGCGCTCCTGCTCGTCAGCGTGTTCGTGCCCAATGCTCCCGCCTTGCTGGACCGGGCACGCCGCCTGGCCATACGCAGGCAGCCAGCCTCCGGATCGGCTATAGGAGCAGCAAATGACTGAGCGCAGCCATGGGCCACCACCCAGCGAGGCCGCGCCCCGCCCCCACGGTCGGCCGTAAGGCGGCGGCCACATCCCGCCGATGTCATTTCGGCTCGAATTGAAAGGATTCAACCATGAGAGGCTCCGTCAAGACAGCGCTGTGGATTCCCGCGGTGCTCGTGGTCGTGTCCGCGACGCTCGCGGCGTGCAGTTCCTCGGGGAGCTCCACGAGCTCTTCTCCGCCCTCGTCCTCGTCCGGTGCGGCCGTGTCCGGCGCGCTGAAGACAGGCCTGAAGGTCTTCGTGATCCCGAAAAACCTCGGGAACCCTTACTTCACCACAGCGGACAGCGTGAACTCCGGAGGAGCGCTCGCCGCGCTCGGCACCCTCGGTGAGACCGGAAGCGAGACCAGCGGGACGGCAGCCACGCCGGCCTCGCAGATTCCGGCCATCCAGGCCGCCGTCACCAAGGGCGCCAACGCGCTCATTGTGTCCGCGACCGATCCCGCGGCGCTCTGCCCGACCCTGAAGTCCGCCATGGCGAAGGGCATCACGGTCGTCACCTATGACTCGGACGCGCCGGCCTGCCGGGACCTGTTCATTAACCAGGCGTCCACGGCCCAGATCGGGACCAGCGAGGTTGACGTGCTCGCGAAGCAGATCCACTCGGCCGGTGATATCGCGATCGTGTCTGCCGCCGCGTCCGCGACCAACCAGAACGCCTGGATCGTGTACATGAAGCAGGAACTGAAGAAGTACCCGAACATGCACCTCGTCACCACTGTTTACGGCAACGACGACCCGACGACCGCGACGCAGGTAACCCAGGGATTGCTGCAGCACTACCCGAACCTCAAGGGCATCATCTCGCCGACGACGGTGGGGATCCTCGCCGCCGCACAGGTTCTTGACACACCCAAGTACCGCGGCAAGATCGCGCTCACCGGCCTCGGCACCCCCAACTCCCTGAAGAAGTTCGTGGCTGACGGCACCATTCAGTCCTTCGAGCTGTGGAACCCGGCGAATCTCGGCTACCTGGCCGGGTATGCGGCGGTCGACTTCGCGTCCAAGAAGATCACGAACAGCGCCGGGCAGTCCTTCACCGCCGGCAAGCTCGGCACGTTCAGCGTCGGCGCGGACAGCACCGTCCTGCTTGGCCCGCCGTTCGTCTTCACCAAGGCCAACATCAGCCAGTTCAACTTCTAGCAGACCTCGTGGATCCCGGCCGCCTGCGAACGACGCCGGCCGGGATCCACGGAGCACTGCGTGAGCAGCGCCGCCAGCGAAGCCAGGGAATCCAGTCAAGCCAGGAAGGACGTAGATGGAGCGGGTTTGCTTCCTCGCCCGAGTGCGATCGGACCGGCTTGAGGAGTACCGGGCGCGGCACCAGGAGGTCTGGCCGGAGATGACCGACGCGCTGCGCAGGGCTGGCTGGAGCAACTACACGCTGTTCCTCGCCGACGACGGTCTCCTCGTCGGCTACCTGGAGACCGACGACTACTCAGCGGCCCAGCGGCGGATGGCTCAGACAGGCGTCAACGAGCGCTGGCAGGCGGAAATGGCGCCCTTCTTCGCCGACCTGAGCGACCAGCGGCCCGATGCGGGATTCCGCAGGCTCGGCGAGGTATTCCACCTCGACTGAGCCACACTGACTGAGCCGCACCGTGTTCTGCTGCCTGGAGATGACGCAAGATGCCTGACCTGACCGCCGTGAAAGCCACCCTGAAGGCGCAGCGGATTGAGACGCCGTCGTGGGCGTTCGGTAACACCGGGACCCGGTTCAAGGTGTTCGCCCAGCCGGGAGTGCCGCGCACGCCACAGGAGAAAGTCGCGGATGCGGCGCAGGTGCATAAGTTCACCGGGGTCGCCCCCACCGTGGCGGTGCACATCCCGTGGGACAAGGTCGATGACTATCGTGAGCTGGCCGCGTTCGCGGCGGACGCGGGGATCGCGATCGGCACGGTCAACGCGAACGTCTTCCAGGACGACGACTACAAGCTCGGCAGTGTCGCCAACCCCGACCCCGCCGTGCGCCGCAAGGCCCTCGATCACCTACTGGAGTGCATCGACATCATGGATGCCACCGGATCGCGGGATCTGAAGCTGTGGTTCGCCGATGGCACCAACTACCCCGGGCAGGACGACATCCGGGCCCGCCAGGACCGGCTCGCGGAGGCCCTCGCGGTGGTGTACCAGCGGCTGGGCCCAGACCAGCGGATGCTGCTGGAGTACAAGCTGTTCGAACCGTCCTTCTACACCACGGATGTGCCCGACTGGGGCACCTCCCTGCTGCACTGCCTCGCGCTTGGCCCGCAGGCCGCGGTGGTCGTCGACACCGGCCACCACGCCCCGGGCACCAACATCGAGTTCATCGTCGCCATCTTGCTGCGCGCCGGACGGCTCGGCGGATTCGACTTCAACAGCCGCTTCTACGCCGACGACGACCTGATGGTCGGCGCCGCCGACCCGTTCCAGCTGTTCCGCATCCTGCACGAAGTCGTGTCCGCCGGTGCCATGGGGGCCGAGGCCGGGATCGCGTTCATGCTCGACCAGTGCCACAACGTCGAGCCCAAGATCCCCGCCCAGATCCGCTCCGTCATGAATGTCCAGGAAGCCACCGCCAAAGCACTCCTCATCGACGCGGACGCCCTGCACAGCGCCCAGCAAGTAGGCGATATCCTCGGCGCCCACGCCGCCCTGATGGACGCCTACAACACCGACGTCCGCCCCCTCCTCGCCCAGGTACGCGAAAGCATGGGCCTGCACCCTGACCCGGTCGCCGCTTACCATCGCTCCGGCTACGGGGAGAAAATCGTCGCCGACCGTATCGGCGGCACCCCCGCCAGCTGGAGCAGCTAGCGCCCGCGCCGACCCGGTGCATTGTGCGCACACGAGGGGGCACAGCGCACCACGCTGAGCGAATCATGACCTGCGAAGGGAGCACGCTATGGCATCGCAGGCACCACCCGAGGTCGCCGCGCTGCTGGCCCGCAGCAACCGGCTTGGGTCGGATCCGCGCAACACCAACTACGCCGGCGGCAACACCTCCGCGAAGGGGGAGGTCACCGACCCGGTGACCGGCCAGCCCGCCGGGGTGCTGTGGGTCAAGGGGTCCGGCGGTGACCTGGGCACGCTGACCGAGGAAGGGCTGGCCGTGCTGCGCCTTGACCGGCTCCTCGCGCTGACCGGCGTCTATCCCGGTGTCGAGCGTGAGGACGAGATGGTCGCCGCCTTCGACTACTGCCTGCATGGCAAAGGCGGGGCGGCGCCGTCCATCGACACCGCCATGCACGGGCTCGTCGACGCGGCGCATGTCGACCACCTGCACCCCGACTCGGGGATCGCCTTCGCGACCGCCGCCGATGGGCCGGCGCTAACCCATGACTGCTTCGGCGACCGAGTCGGCTGGATCCCGTGGCGGCGCCCGGGCTTCCAGCTCGGCCTGGACATCGCGGAGTTCCACCGTGGCACCCCGCGGGGCATCGGGGTCATTCTCGGCGGGCACGGGATCACGGCCTGGGGCGATACGAGCGATGAATGCGAGGAGCACTCTCTGGAGATCATCACCACGGCCCAGAAGTACCTGGACGAGCATGGGCGCACGGAGCCGTTCGGGGATGTTGTTCTTGACTTTCAGCCGCTACCCGACGCGCGGCGCCGCGAGCGGGCGGCGGCCCTGGCTCCTGTGCTGCGCGGGCTGGCCGCCACCGATCACCCGCAGGTGGGGCACTTCACCGACCGCCCGGAGGTACTGGATTTCCTGGCCCGGCGTAAGCACCCGGCGCTCGCCGCGCTCGGCACCTCCTGCCCCGACCATTTTCTGCGCACCAAGGTACGGCCGCTCGTCCTCGACTTGCCGCCATCCGCGGCACTGCCCGAGATTTCCGAACGTTTGCATGAGCTGCATGCCGCCTACCGTGACGAGTACCGGGCGTACTACGAGCGGTTCGCCGATGACAGCACGCCGCCTATGCGCGGCGCCGACCCGGCGATCGTCCTGGTGCCAGGCATCGGGATGTTCAGCTTCGGCGCAGACAAGCAGACCGCGCGGGTCGCCGGGGAGTTCTACGTCAACGCGATCAACGTAATGCGCGGCGCGGAGTCGGTTTCTAGCTACTCCCCCATCGACGAGCGCGAGAAGTTCCGCATCGAGTACTGGGCCCTGGAGGAAGCCAAGCTGCGCCTGCGGCCCAAGCCCAAGCCGCTGGCCACCAGGATTGCGCTGGTGACCGGCGGCGGGTCAGGGATCGGGCGGGCGACCGCGCGGCGGCTGGCCGCCGAGGGGGCCTGCGTGGTAGTCGCCGACCGGGACGGGCACGCGGCCCAGCAGGTCGTCAAAGGCATCGGCTCCGCGGACGTCGCAGTGAGTGTCACGTCGGATGTGACCGACGAGGCCAGCGTGATCGAGGCGTTCCAGGTCGCGGCCCTGGCCTTCGGAGGCGTGGATCTCGTGGTCAACAACGCAGGATTGTCCATCTCCCGGCCGCTGCTCGAAACCACCGCGGCCGACTGGGACGTGCAGCACGACGTGATGCCGCGAGGCTCCTTCCTGGTCTCCCGCGAGGCGGCCCGGATCATGCTGACCCAGCGGATGGGCGGCGACATCGTGTACGTGTGCAGCAAGAACGCGGTATTCGCCGGGCCGGACAACGTGGCCTACGGCGCCGCCAAGGCCGACCAGGCGCACCAGGTGCGCCTGCTCGCCGCCGAGCTGGGCGAACTCGGCATCCGGGTCAACGGCATCAACCCCGACGGCGTGGTCCGCGGCTCAGGCATCTTCGCCGACGGCTGGGGGGCCAAGCGCGCGGCGGTGTACGGCGTGCCCGAGGACGAACTCGGCGCGTACTACGCCCAGCGGACCCTGCTCAAGCGTGAAGTCCTGCCCGAGCACGTGGCCGCCGCGGTGATCGCGCTGACCGCGGGCGACCTTTCCCTGACCACCGGGCTGCACATCCCGGTCGACGCCGGCGTGGCCGCGGCCTTCCTGCGCTGACCTATCGACCCCAGCGTTCACTCGCCGATCCGCCGCCGATGTGGAGGTTAACGCGATGGGAGAAGCCAACGCCATACACGCCTCGCCAATGCCGCTGAGCGGCCGGGACGTCGAACTTCTCCGGCTCCTCGCGCAAGGCCTGCCGCTTGACTCCGCGGCCCGGCCGATGATCACCACCGAACGGGCCGTCAGGCGCCGGACCAGGCCCATCTGCAACCGGCTCGGCTTCGACGCGCCGATCCAGGCCGTGGTCTGGGCGGCGCAGCGAGGGTTGCCGTGACGGCACCCACGGCCGTGGCTGCTGTAGACCTTGGCGCATCGGGCGGCCGGGTCATGGTCGGCCAGATCGCCCGCGGCCAGCTGGCATTGCACGAGTCGCATCGGTTCCCGAACATTCCGGTGATGGTGCTCGGGACCCTTTACTGGGACATCCTTCAGCTCTATCACGGTGTCCTCGACGGCGTCCGAGGCGCGGCAAGGACCTTCGACCTGGCCAGTCTCGGGATCGACTCCTGGGGCGTCGACTATGGCCTGCTCGACAAGGATGGAGGGCTCCTCGGGAACCCAGTTCACTACAGGGACGCGCGCACCGACGGGGCGGTCGCGGAGGTGCTCGCCAAGATCCCCCCGCAGGATCTATATGCGGCCACCGGTGTGCAGCAGCTTCCGATCAACACGATCTACCAGCTTGCGGCGGCGGCCGGGACGCCGCAGCTGGCTGTCGCGCAAACCCTGCTGCTTATTCCCGACCTGCTTGCTTACTGGCTTACCGGGGAGGTAGGCGCCGAAGTCACGAACGCGTCCACCACGCAGCTCTACGACGTACGGGCCCAGTCATGGGCGGTAGGGCTGATGGAACGAGTGGGCTTTCCCGTGCACCTGTTCCCTGCCCTGCGCCTGCCCGGCGCCATCATCGGTGACCTGCTGCCAGAGGTCGGCCGCCGGACCGGCCTGGCCAACCGGCCCACGCCTGTGCCCGTGGTCGCGGTCGGCTCGCACGACACAGCCTCGGCCGTGGTCAGCGTGCCAGCCCAGGGCCGCAACTTTGGCTACATCTCGTGCGGCACCTGGTCTCTGGCGGGAGTCGAGCTGGATCACCCGGTGCTGACCGACGCCAGCCGGGCGGCCAACTTCACCAACGAGACCGGGGTCGACGGCACGATACGCTACCTGCGCAACGTGATGGGCCTGTGGCTGCTCCAGGAGTCGGTTCGCACCTGGGCGGAGGGCGGGCAGCCGACCGACCTGCGGGCGCTGCTCGCCGATGCGGCACGGCTGCCGCCGCTGCGGGCGGTGATTGACCCCGACGACCCCGTGTTCCTGCCGCCTGGTGACATGCCGACCCGGATCGCCGAGGCCTGCCGCCGGATGGGCCAGCGCCCGCCAGCCAGTCCGGCGGAGACCGTCCGGTGCATCATCGACAGTCTCGCCCTGGCCTACCGGCGCGCCATCCGCCAGGTCCAGGAGCTGTCCGGACGCCACGTCGATACTGTGCATGTCGTGGGGGGCGGGTCCCGCAACGCCCTGCTCTGCCAGCTCACCGCCGATGCCTGCGGGCTGCCCGTAGTAGCCGGACCGGCTGAGGCCGCGGCCCTCGGCAACATCCTGGTCCAGGCACGCTCGCTGGGCGCGGCGCCCTCCGACCTCCCCGGGATGCGCGCGCTGCTGCGCGCCACCCAGAAGCTGGGCCGCTTCGAGCCGGCCGGCGGCGACGTCCGCGCCTGGGACGCCGCCGCACGCCGCCTATGAATGAGGCCGGATGCCGCAAGCCGCCAACCCGTCCAGATCTACCGATCACGCTCCGCCGCGCCCTTGGCGGATCGCAGCAACCGGACAAACCGAAGTTCGACACGCAGGATGAGCTCAGGCCGATGGGCAGGGTGGGAGCCAACGTGCCCAGACACTGCGCCACGCCAACCGACATAAGGCGACAGACACCGATTGCTGCCATGGTGCAATTAATCGATAACATATTCGAATAAAAACTGTCGGGATGGCGGGATTCGAACCCGCGGCCTCCTGCTCCCAAA
>Ga0126371_10005030_pt1 | contig 11728 bp, 8 predicted proteins | sample PanSoiMetaPlot_4_FD_110145 | JGI IMG/M metagenome (GOLD analysis project Ga0126371, IMG submission 110145) | Tropical forest soil microbial communities from Panama - MetaG Plot_4 | ecosystem: Environmental > Terrestrial > Soil > Tropical forest > Bulk soil | place: Panama | collected 2016-02-17
AAGGAACGGAAATTGACCCATTGATGTTGTCATTGTCGTAGGTCGCGGTCGTGTAGCGGAAAAACACTTTGCCAAAACGCCCGAGCTCCTGGTCGAGGCGATAGCTCTGTTGGTTGGTGGTCTGCGGCAGTGTGATTGCCAGGCGGTAGTTAAAGCCTGCCCCTCCGCAACCGACGCAGTTCGGACTGGGAAACATGTTTAAGCCAAGAGTCTGTTGCGCAAGGATAGAGAACCGGCTGGGATCGATTGTGTTATTCGTGAATGGAGCGCCGGTCAATGGGTCGATCGGCATGCAGGCAGTCGAGGCTGTCGGTGTGCACGTACCACCGGCAAAAGTGGGAAGAGCCAGCCCTGACGAGGAGAAATTGCCACTGAGTTGAGCAGCATCGGGAACTGTGAAGTTGCTTTGGTCAAAACCATTCCGGATTCTCCATCCCTCATAGTTAACCATGAAGAAAGTTTTATTTCGGCCATCGTACAACTTGGGGATGTAAATTGGACCGCCGACAACAAACCCGAATTGGTTCTGGCGCAGTTCCGGGAGCTTTTGCTGAAAAGGCGCCTTGGCATCGAAGGCATCATTCCTCAGAAATTCAAATGCTGTGCCATGCAGCTGATTCGTTCCATTCTTGGTTACGATATTTACCTGGTTGGCGCTGAAGCCGTACTCGGCCGAATATGTTTCGCTCTGGATCTTAAATTCCTGTATGGCATCCTGAGACAAAATCACGGCGGGAGTGTTGAGGGCAGTATCTGTATTGATGAGCCCGTCCAATGTGTAATTATTTGAAGTTGGACGCCCTCCATTGATGCTGATCGCGTTGCCTACTCCTTGCCGCATTTGACCTTGTTCGCCGTTGGTCTGGACGGCTCCAGCACCGATAAACAACAAGTTCACAAAATTCCGGCCATTAAGAGGCAACTGGTCCACTTGCTTTTGCGTAACGATCTGGGTAACGGCTGCGGTATCGGTATCCAGACTCACGGCACTCGCCTCAACCTGTATGGTTTCCGAGACGGCACCCGGTTTCATGCTGACGTTAACGCGTGCCTGTTGCGCAACGACAAGGCTGACGTTATCAGTGATTGCTTTCTGAAAACCGGGAGCTTGCACGGTCACGCGATAACTTCCAGGTTGCAGGTATGGCACGGTGTAATCGCCGGAAGAGGTCGTCCGCACATGATTGGTCACATTCGTTGCTGTGTTGGTAACGTCAACAGAAGCGTTGGCCACTACCGCGCCAGAATTGTCGGTGACCGTTCCAAGGATCGTTCCGTAAGCGCCACCTTGGCCATAGAGGCAAGCCGCTGCCGAGCAGATGAGAAGGCAGAGCGAGAGAATGCGGGTCGTCGCGGACATGTAGTCTCTCCTAACGACGCGTTCCGATTCGTGAGCCCGGCAGCAAAATGCGAACTCGAAAAAAGACTCCTTTGAAGCTCGCCCCAGCCCCACGCGGTTGTCGCCGTTTACTGGGGGCGGATGCTCCCATTGGTCGCTGACTATCGTCAACTCGCAACCGGGAAACTCGGACCATTTCGCTTTGAAAAACTGGCACGGTAGCAAACACCACCGACGCCAAATCGTTATTCGGCAGTTGATTCAACGCTTAACCCGCGCTCCGCTCTCAAGGCAACCCGCGGAACGGTTTGGTTTACTTTGTTTGGCAGTGCAGAACAATTCTGCGAACGTCAGAGCGCTGACAAATGGTGGAAAAAGCGCCAACGCAGCAGTCAAGGAAATTGCTCGGACCTACGCTGGCGATAAGTCTCGATTTAGCGGGATAGATGTGGGCGCAAAGAGTCGAGAGGCTCGGTTCGGACGAGCTTTGCCAAGGCGTCATTCGGATAGTAGTGATCTACGGTTCCTGGGGTCACCAGTTTGTGCTCCACGAACACCGCCGGCGGTACCGAACGTTGATTCAGGATATCGAGACTGACTCGAATCAGATTCTCGCCGTAACGTTCCGGAAAGTACGCGACCGAACCAATGAAAGGAGTTCTGGGCTGACGTAGCTCCGCGCGTCCCTCGGGAGATGCGTTTTGCCCCATGACGGCGCAGTTCTCTGCTCTTCCCGCTTCCTGAAAAGCGCGCAAGGCACCGAGCGCGCTCGGATCGTTGATGGCTCCAACCAGGACGTGGCGAGCGTGCGAAGACCGCAGGTGTCTCCGCACCGCTTCAAAGCTGGGACCCAGTTCCCCGTCGCCCTCCAGATACGTGACGCGACAGTTGGCGGCACTCGGAAGAATCAAGTTGATTCCGACCAGCAATCCCGACAATCGCATGCGAGGAAGACTCCCTGCCCTCTTTAATTCGAGCAGAAGAATTTCATCTATCTCAGAGTGCCAGTGCTCCTTGACCCAACGTCCAAGATACCGTCCACCGATCAGGCCAGCCTCATAGTTATTCGCGCCGTAGTAGGTTGCGCCGGGATGCGGGATGTCGATGGCAATCATCGGAATGCCAGCCTCGCGATACTTTGCTGCGACGATCGGGGCAACTTCTTCGTCAGTTTGGAATTCGATGGCCAAGTCGACCTTCTCGCGGACGAGAAGATCCGCATTGCGCTGAGCGGTCTTTGCGCTGTAGCGGTTATCCAGCGAGATGAGTTCGATTCCTTCCGCTGCCGCGGCGCGCTGTAAGCTTTCGGAGACTTCTCGAGAAAACTGATAATCCGTTCCTTGTGCCGCGTATCCCAAACGATATAGCCGCTGCTTCCACGGCCGAACGCGTGATTGATAGAGGTTCTGTCCGACCTTGTCGATCATCCCGCACTTTTCGAGCGTGTAGAGTAGCCGGAACACCATTGTCTTGGGCAGTCCGCACCGTGCACAAATCTCTTTCAGTGGCAGGGCTTCGCCTGGCGAATGAAACGCGCTTAGTAATTGTGAGGAGTGAACGATGGACTTGACGAGGTATCGGTCTCGAGTCTGAGCGGCAGGGCTCATACGTTCGACATAATGATCCATTTCTTGCTATTTTGCAAAGCGAAATTTGCGACTGGGATTCCACAACCCTCCTGAGATTGCCAACAGAGCGAAACATTCGATGCGCAGCAGTCAAGATCCATTCTCAACAGGAGAATCTGATGATCAGTCAAACCTCTCCCGAAGCATGTTTTACAAAATCGATAATGTGGGAAGACCAGCATGATTGGCGCGTTTAACCCTGTTCGCGCTAATGGAGTATTAGGTAGGAATTCTACAAAGCGAAACTGGAGGTAGTGTCCAGTCCTACGGATCACACAGAGGCTCAATTCTGGTCAGAACCGATATCTTTTTTTCTTAGCTCGTTGCCTCCCGAGCAGCAGGACCATGCCATTTTGTATTGCGAAATGCGCGCATTTGCCAAAGAAACCCGTGACTGAGCAGAGGGTCGATTGTAATCTTCCGTCCCTGAGAGGTTCGCATGGGTTCGTCCACGAGCGACAAGGTGTTTGCAGCCCTCGAGACATTCCGCATCGAGTTGCCTTCGTGGGGATTCGCTAATACAGGCACTCGGTTTGGAAAATTCATTCAACCCGCGGCCGCCACGACTACCGAGGAAAAATTTAGTGATGCCGGACAGGTGCACCTGCTTACTGGGATCTGTCCGACTGTGGCTTTGCATGTGCAGTGGGACTGTCCCGAGGGAGTGCAAAGCACGGAAGAGATCAAGCGATTCGCGAACCGATACGGTGTTACCCCAGGATCGATCAATCCCAACCTTTTTCAGGATCAGGAATACAAGTACGGATCGTTCGGTAACCCAGACGAATCAGTTCGCCAGCGGGCAATGCGGCACACGAAGGACAGCATCGAAATCGCACGCCGCCTCAACGGCAGGGACATTTCTTTTTGGTTTGCTGACGGATCGAACTATCCCGGCACTGCTAATATCCGGCAGCGCAAACAATGGTTCGTGGAAGGCTTGAAAACGGCGCATCAGCAATTGTCTCCAGACCAAAGAATGCTCGTTGAGTACAAGCCGTTCGAGCCTGCGTTTTATCACACTGATATTGCGGACTGGGGAATGGCTCTACTGCTGTCGCGCGCGGCAGGGCCGCAGGCCAAAGTCCTTGTCGATACCGGACACCACTATGCTGCGCAAAATATCGAGCAGATTGTGGCGTGGCTCTTAGCAGAGAACATGTTGGGCGGTTTTCACTTCAATGATCGTCGATACGCGGATGACGATCTGACGATGGGTTCGATTGATCCCTATCAGGTATTCCGTATTTTTCACGAGATTCATTTCTTTGAATGGGAAACGGGCCAGCGGCCAGATATCGCCTACATGGTCGATCAGAGCCATAATCTCAAGGGCAAGATCGAATCTATGATCCAGACCGTGACGATGGCCCAGCAACTCTTTGCTAAGGCTGTCTTGGTCGACAGTACGAAGTTGGCAATGGCTCAGAAGAAGTGCAATCTGATTGATGCGGAGTCGGCGTTACAGGACGCATTCGCAACCGACGTGCGCCCCGCAATCCGGGACTGGCGAGACTCCAAGGGACTACCCAAAGATCCAATGGAAGCCTTCCGTGAAAGCGGGTACTTGGAGCGCATCACCAAGGAAAGGGCTGCGAAGAACGCCCACAACGTTTCTTCTTATGCCTGATCCGCGGCACTCCAAGCCTTTCCTCGCCTTCGATTTCGGAGCCGAAAGCGGACGCGCTGTTCTTGCGCGCTTGCGATCCGGAATTCTAACGACTGAAGAAGTCCATCGCTTTCGAAATGAACCGGTCGAGTATGGTAGTTCCCTTCACTGGGATGTTGCCCGGCTCTGGTTTGAAGTCCGCAAGGCCCTGACGTGCGTGGAGCAGACCGACATAGCAGGCATCGGAGTGGATGCTTGGGGAGTTGACTACGCGCTGCTAGGAGAACGCGGCGAATTACTTCAGAATCCCTATCACTACCGGGACCGCCGCACCGAAGGAGTGATGGACGAGGTTTTTCGGAAGATTTCCAGAGAAGATATTTATCGGGCAACAGGCATACAGTTCATGCCAATCAACACGCTATACCAACTCTACGCGGCGCATCGGGACACTCCCAACATCGTTGCCGGAGCCACGCGGTTGGTCACTATTCCGGACCTCTTTAATTACTGGCTGACAGGAAACGCGGTGTGCGAATTCACAAATGCCACAACCACCCAATTCGTCGATCCGGTTGGGCGCACATGGGCGATCGATCTGCTGCAAAAGCTCGGTATTAATTCCAGCCTGCTTGCGTCGATTGTTGAGCCGGGATCGATAGTAGGTACACTACTGCCCTCGATTACGCAGAACTCGTCTCTTACGGGTACTCCGGTCATCGCACCGGCTTGTCATGACACAGGCTCGGCAGTCGCAGCGATCACGGCCCGCGACGGCACCGCATTCTTGAGTTCCGGGACTTGGTCGCTGATCGGTACGGAGCTGGATTCACCGGTCATTACTCCCGAAGCATTAAGGTTGAACTTCACGAATGAAGGCGGCGTGAGCGGAACGACGCGCCTGCTGAAAAATGTGATGGGGCTCTGGATGCTGCAAGGATGTAGGAATTGCTGGAGCGCACGAAGTCAATCCATCGACTATGGGGAACTCATCGAACTTGCGGAGCACGAACCTGCGTTCGCCCACCTTGTCGATCCAGATGATGAGGCGTTCCTGCGCCCGAAAGACATGCTCGCCGCGATCGACGACTTTTGCCGTAAGACGCATCAACCCTCACCTGCAACTCCGGGCGCCTACGTGCGATGCGTTGTCGAAAGCCTCGCCCTGAAGTATCGGCTAGTTCTTGGAAGCCTTGAGGAACTTTCTGGGAAGCGAATCGATCAGATCCGTGTCATCGGCGGAGGCTCTAAGAACCGATTGCTGAACCAATTCACGGCTGACGCGACGGGAAAGAAAGTGCTCGCAGGGCCGATCGAAGCGACGGCATTGGGAAACATCGGTATTCAAATCCTGGCGACGGGCGAAGCGTCGTCACTTGGAGAAGTGCGCGCCATCATCGATCGATCCTTCCCCACCGAGACCTTTCACCCTCAGGAAGCCGACAAATGGGAGCAACACAGCGGACGCTTCGAACATTATTGCGAGATGACTGATGCCTGAAATCAAAGAGACAATGTACTTAAAAGATCTATGGAACGAAGAGCACACTCGCAGGCTGGGTGGCGATCAGTTGGCACTTCTGCGTTACCGTTCAAATCTGTTGGGGGCAGACCTGCGCATCACCAACTTCGGTGGCGGAAATACCAGCTCGAAGATCGAACTACCCGACCCATTCACAGGTCAACCGGTTCGGGTTCTTGCGGTAAAGGGCAGTGGGGGCGATATCGGGTCGATCACAGAGTCTGGTTTCGCTCTTCTTTGTCTCGATCGAATTGAGCAGCTCAAGGAACTCTACCGAGGAGAGCAGCACGAAGATGAAATGGTCCGCTATTATCCTCTTTCAGCCTTTGGTGAGAATCGTGTCGCCGCTTCCATCGATACTCCGTTGCACGCATTTCTTCCGTTTCCCCATGTCGATCACCTGCATCCGGACTGGGCCATTGCGCTTGCTGCCAGTGCGAATGGCAAACGAAAGCTGGATCAATTCAACAAGAAATTCGATCGGAAAATCGTCTGGGTTCCGTGGCAACGACCTGGATTTGAACTAGCCCTCCTGATCGAGCAAGCTGTTAAGGAAGATCCCGGCATCGAAGGTCTGATCTTAGGAGGTCACGGCCTGTTCACGTGGGGCGTGACGCAGCGCGAGTGCTACCTGAACAGCGTCCATACTATCGACCAGATGGGTAAGTTCATTCAGCAGCATCAGGCCAAGAAGGGCTCTCAGTTTGGTGGAGTCGAGCATTCACCGGTGCATGACCGCAAGGCGATCGCGACTCAAGTTCTTCCCGCACTCCGCGGAACCCTTTCCTCAAACCGCCGCCTCATCGCGCATTATGCTGACGACGAGGACGCATTAGCCTTCGCAGGATCGAAGTGGGCCAGAAGATTAAGCGCTCTCGGCACCAGTTGTCCCGATCATTTCCTTCGCACACGAGTCTGTCCATGGTTCATCGCTTGGGACTCTGAGCTAGAGGATGTTCAGGTCCTCAAAAACCGAATTCGCAATGACGTTGCCAGCTATCGGGAGGGCTACAAAAAGTACTATGAAGAGTGGGCTAGCTCTGATTCACTCAAGCTCCGCGATTCGAATCCATCGGTCGTGGTCATTCCAGGGCTGGGCATCTTCGGCTTCGGCAAGAACAAAAAGGAAGCTCGGATTACCACCGAGTTCTTCATCAACGCTATACACGTGATGGCGGGGGCAAATGCTTTAGAAGATGGTGCAGCCGCGCATCCCCTTCCGCAGGCCCGGACTGCAGAGCAGTCGAAACAATTCACCGAGTTCCACAACTATGCTGCTTTGCCCAGGTCGGAAGCTTTCCGGATCGAATACTGGGCTCTGGAAGAGGCGAAACTGCAGCGCATGCCCGGAGAAGCTGAGTTCAGCCGCAAGATCGCCCTGGTCATCGGTGGAGCCAGCGGGATCGGCCTCGAGGTCGCATCATTACTAGGACGCAGAGGAGCCCATGTAGTTGTCGCCGACTTCGATGAGGCCGGAGCCAGCAAAGTAGCCGAGGAAGTCGCGGCATTCTCATCCGCCGAATTTGTCGACTCAACCGGGGTTGATCTCAGCTCATCTGAGTCTCTGGCGGAAGCAGTGCGGTTCACGATTTCGAAGTTTGGAGGTATCGACATCATCGTGAACACTGCTGCGATTTATCCGGTCGCTGGTCCCGACGGAGAGCTGACAGAAGCGCAATGGGCGAAGACCTTTCTGGTCAATGTGACCGGCAATTACCTTCTCGCTCGCCAAACGGAGTGGGTCTTCAAAGATCAGAACCTGCCGGCCACTATGGTGCTTACGAGTTCAGCCAATGCAGTCGTGCCCAAAAAGGGCAGCGAAGCATACGATACGAGCAAGACGGCTTTAAATCACCTGATCCGCGAACTCGCCCTCAAGCTCAGCCCGCATGTACGCGTGAATGGGATTGCCCCAGCGACGGTTGTCGCGGGATCGACAATGTTCCCACGGGATCGTGTTATGCAATCTCTTGAGAGATACAAGATCGAGTTTTCCGAATCGGAGTCGACCAAAGAACTTCGCAGCAAACTGGCCGATTTCTATGCGCAACGGACCCTCACGAAGCGTCCGATTCTGCCGCAAGATTGTGCGAATGCCATCGTCTGGTTGGCCGGTGATCAGAGCGGCAAGACGACGGGCCACGTTATTCCAGTCGATGGTGGATTAACCGAAGCTTTCGTACGGTAGGAAGTTACGACAAGGAGCAAAGGATGCAACGCGTCTGTTTCGTTCTGCAGGTCAAGCCAGAGCGCCTGGAAGAATACAAAGAGCGACACCGTCACGTGTGGCCCGAGATGCAAGCTGCTCTTCGTGAAACAGGGTGGGGCAATTACTCCCTGTTCTTGCGCGCCGATGGACTCTTAGTCGGTTATCTCGAGACCGAGGACTTTGAGCGTGCGCGTGCGGGAATGGCTGGACGCGAAGTAAACGAAAGATGGCAGCGTGAGATGGGCGGCTTCTTCGTCCAATCCGATGGAGTTCTCCCTGATCGCGCCATGCGCCCGTTGGAAGAAGTTTTTCATTTGTAGTTCACATCTGGGGACTAAATGAACCCAAATCCGGCACTGGGAGTCCTTTTTCATTGGCTTGGCGGCCTCGCCTCGGGCAGCTTCTACGTTCCCTATAAAGGCGTGAAGCACTGGGCGTGGGAGATTTACTGGCTGGCGGGAGGATTCTTCAGCTGGATCATCGCTCCGTGGATCCTCGCTTCATTCCTCACCAAAGATCTTTTCACGGTATTGGGCCAAGCCCCAACGTCGGCGCTCTTCTGGGCTTTTTTCTTCGGACTACTGTGGGGAGTCGGTGGACTCACCTTCGGTCTGACCATGCGCTACCTCGGCCTCTCACTCGGGATGGCGGTTGTGCTTGGCCTTTGCGCCGCGTTCGGTACATTGATGCCGCCAATCTTCCGTGGTCAATTCATGACGCAAGTGGTTGCCACCTCCTCGGGCCGCGTAATTTTGTTCGGGATCTTCATCTGTCTCGTTGGAATTACCGCAGCTGGACTCGCGGGCATCTCGAAAGAACGCGTCATGTCGCCGGAGCAACAAAAGGCAGCGATCCAAGAATTCGATCTGCGCAAGGGCATCGGCGTCGCACTGCTCTCTGGCGTCATGAGCGCGTGCTTCGCTTATGGCCTAGCAGCGGGCGATCCCATCAAGACGCTCACCTTGCAGCACGGTACAGCCAAACTCTGGCAGGGATTGCCGGCGCTAACCGTCGTCCTGATCGGTGGGTTTCTCACCAATTTCGTCTGGTGCCTGATTCTCTTCACGCGCAATCAAACCGGATATCAGTTTTTCCAGTCGCAGATTGGAAAGGATGGAATCAACGACGAACCAGTCATCGAGACTGCAGTCGATGCTCCCAGCCGAGAAGTCGTGGAACATATCAGTTCGTCTCACCAAGCACAGACACAAGCTGCAGTCATCGCCGAAGGACCACCTGCGGTTTCTGCGGTGAAAGCGCCGATGCTCCGCAACTATCTTCTTTGCGCCTTAGCAGGCACTACCTGGTATTTTCAATTTTTCTTCTACACCATGGGCGAGAGTCAGATGGGCCGCTACGGCTTCTCCAGTTGGACGCTGCATATGGCCAGCATCATTATCTTCAGCAGCCTTTGGGGGATAGGATTCAAAGAGTGGAAGGGCGCGGGTGTTCGCGCCGGATCGCTGCTGACGCTGGCCCTCTTTCTCCTGGTCGCGTCTACGGTGATCGTCGGTTACGGCAACTATCTGGGTCTCGCAACTACAGGGCAGTAGTTTCGTGCGGAACTCTGGGCTCAGCGCATGAGCCGCTAAATATTCTCACTTTGGAGTAACGGATCGTAGCGACAAATGCCGGCTTCGGCTGAGCATTGCGATCGACAAGTAGGGTAATTGTTCGCCCCGTGACGGGCCAGTTGTTCCTATGCGAATCCTTGTCCGTCACGCCCCAGAAGTCAGGCGGGCAACGAGTCTGCAATGCTTTCGCATCAGGCTTACCATCTTCCGAAACACCTTCTTTATAGGCAGTAATCATCGTTGGGTAGCGCAGAATGGCTTTGACACTGCCTTCCGTTTCACTGACCGCGATGGTCTCACATGTGTCGTATCCTTTGAACTCAGAGAATGCGAGTCCATCCGGTACAATTTCTGAAGGTTCGAGGAGGAAGAAACAACGTGGAAAACAACGGGAAACAACGTAGTCGGCCGAAACAACTTGGAGGTATCACTGGTCATGGATTCGTGCCAGGCCAAAGTGGAAACCCGCACGGCAGGCCTCATACGAGGGGGTTGATTGCTGCTCTTCGCCTCAAGCTTTCCGAGATCGCGCCTGAAGGAAGGTCAATCGAGGAACATCTGATCGACGTGATTTTGCAAGAAGCCTTGCGCGGAAAACACCGGCTTCCCGCTGTTGAACTGATTTTCGACCGATTGGAAGGCCGAGCGCGTCAAATGCTCGAAGTCGCTGACATTACGAGAGAGATACGAGAAAAGAGTGACGAAGAATTGAAATTTTACCTCGAACATAATCGCTGGCCGACCACGGAAGAACTGCGGTTACTGACGCAAGGCAACGAACCACCATCGGTGTAACGGTGAACGGGAGTGGTACACAAATAGCAGTGTGGAATCTAATGGATGGCTTTGAACGTAGGACTCGAATTCGAGGGACAACGTAAATTCAACAACATCGACGGCCTACGGATGAGATTGAAGTCCCCAGAAATCACTCTAAGACTCGACAACAGTAGGCGAACAGCACGCAGCCGAGCAGGATGGCCACTCTGTTTGAATGTGCATCATGAAATCTGCCGAACCGTTAAGTCGTACTGCTCCTGTAAATGTGCTTGATTGGATTTCCCGTTCAGAGCATGGCGCAAGAAAACGTCTAAGTCTCGCTCGTCTAGTAGCAGAACGATGCCGTTTTTGTCCGTGGCGATCCTTCTGATATGTTCGAAGTAGAACTTCTTTTTTTCTTTCCTGCGATACGCGACCACCACAAAGCGCCCTATTGGTTCGGTCATGTAGTAAGCAGCCTGATGAAAATCATCTGCCCTCAGTTCGCCATAGTTTTTGCATTCCCAGATTACCTGAGTGGCTCCATATTTCTGGCGCACCAATTCCCAGAATCCGCTAGACGAATGATTCCCGGCAATCCAGTCTCGAACCACGCGACCGTCAAGGTTCCGGACTTTCGGTTCGACATTCGTCAGAGCCGAAAAAACACATAGTCTGATGAGGTTCCCGACAATGTCTTCAAACTCGGACGCTTTCGCATCGCCGTGAGGCAACGTCTTCAGGTTCTCTCGAAGTTGCTCTAGTTGCTTGGTGTAAGTCGCGATGTCAATTGAACCTGGAAGTTCGCCAATGAATCCGCTCTGTTTAAGATCTATTTCCTCACTCAGACTGCTAACGATCATGTTCTGCAAATTCAAAGATTCGGCATACGTGGGGTGAATCAAAATCAGTGATTTGTCATTAATCGGCGGCAGCAATGAAGACTGAGGTCCAGTAGATCTGTACTCTGGGTCTGAGTCGCTCGCCGGCCGCACTCCTACGAACCCGATGTCATACAACAATCGGATAAACATGTCTGGCTGTGTAAATTTGTATATCCACTTTTGACAGTTCTGTCGTACGTCCTC
>Ga0126371_10005033_pt1 | contig 11724 bp, 13 predicted proteins | sample PanSoiMetaPlot_4_FD_110145 | JGI IMG/M metagenome (GOLD analysis project Ga0126371, IMG submission 110145) | Tropical forest soil microbial communities from Panama - MetaG Plot_4 | ecosystem: Environmental > Terrestrial > Soil > Tropical forest > Bulk soil | place: Panama | collected 2016-02-17
ACCAACGGCACGACCTTCACGAAGACGCGGGTGACCTCGGTCCCCTTCCGGGGATCGCTGACCATCCCGCAATTCGACCCGATTATCGCCTTCGGCTACATGGGCGACTACATCGCTAACATCAGCGTTGGATCGCACCTGTACTTCGCATGGGGCGATAACCGCGACACGGTGCGGAACTTCATGTTCCCGAACGGTCGAAACGATCCCGACGTGTTCTTCGCGAAGAAGTAGAAGTAGAAGCTAATCACCACCGTCGGCAGGGCAGCGCGGCGAAAGGAGCCGCGCCTGCCCTGCCGATTGGAGGACCTGGCGACGCTGCTGGGCGGCCAGCTCAGCCCGTCTTCACGCGTAGCGTCCGGGCTGCGCCTCCCCGCCTGATTCCGATCCACTGATGACGCGGATCGCGGCCGCCTGCCCCAAAGAGCAGCGGCGAAATATAGTGATAACAACTGCTTTATTCCTCCTGCGCGACGAAAACCTGCTGGGAATCGCCCGCCGACTGTCGATATCAGGGGCTGCTTTCTCGTCGGTTCTGTAGAGCGACAGTCAGCCGCCGCCGTGCAGTCGGCGGTTACCGATAGCGGAGGAATGAGATGAGTACGGTTATTGATGCCCTGACGGCATCGGCGAGTAGACACGGAAGTAAGCGAGCCCCGAGGAGGGGCCTTGCGCTCGGGCTCATCTTGCTTGCCCAGCTACTGGTCGTCATCGACGTGTCCATCGTCACGCTCGCGTTGCCTGAGATCCAGCGGGGCCTCGGCTTCTCGCCCGTCGGGCTGCAGTGGGTGCTCAGCGGTTATGCTCTTGCGTTCGGCGGTTTCCTGCTGCTCGGCGGCCGTCTAGCTGATCTGCTAGGCCGGCGGAAGATCCTGATCGTCGGGGCGGCAGTATTCACCGGCGCGTCGCTGGCCTGCGGGCTCGCTGGCTCGCCAGCCGTACTTGTCGCCGCTCGCGCTGTTGAAGGCCTAGGCGCCGCGATGATGGCTCCGGCAGCTCTGTCCCTGATACTTGCCCTGTTTCCAGAGGGCGCAGAGCGGAACAAAGCGCTGGGCGCATTCGGCGCGGTTAGCGGTGCGGGCGGTGCGATCGGCGTGCTGGCCGGCGGGATGCTCACGACCTGGCTATCGTGGCCATGGATCTTCTTCGTCAACCTGCCGGTCGGGAGCCTGATCGTGGTGGCTAGCACGCTGCTCCTGCCGGAAAGCCGCGCCGCAATGAACCACCGCCGATTCGACGCGGCCGGCGCAGTCACCATCACCGGTGGATTGTCGCTTCTGGTGTACGCGGTAGTCACGGCGAGCAGGCATGGCTGGACGTCGGTGACCACGATCGGCCTCCTCGCGGGAGCAGTCGCGCTCATCGGCGCGTTCGTCGCCATCGAGGCGCGGTCTGCAGCGCCTTTGCTACCGCTGTCGTTCTTCCGCAACCGCACCGTGACGGCGGCAAACCTAGCCGGGCTGCTGCTCGGCGCCGTGATCTTCCCCATGTTCGTGTTCCTGTCCTTGTACATGCAGCAGGTACTGGGCTACTCGCCAATCAAGACAGGGCTAGCGTTCCTGGTGATTGCCGCTGGGATGATCGTCGCCTCTGGTGCGGCACAGGGACTGGTCACCAGGACAGGAGCCAAGCGGGTGCTGACCGTTGGCCTGCTGGGATTCGCTGCAGCCCAGGTGCTGTTCATCCGCCTGCCGAGCACCGGCGGCTACGTCACCCACCTGCTACCTGCCTTCCTGATCGTCGCTGCAGCGCTTGGCCTTGCCTACGTCGGAGACTTCGTCGCATCGAGCACGGGGGTCGGTCCGGCCGATGTGGGCCTAGCCTCTGGCCTGATCAATACAAGTCAGCAGATCGGTGGCGCGATCGGCCTGGCGGTCACGACTACTCTGGCTGCTTCCCACACCGCGAGCCTGCTGCAGGCTGGTCGACCGCCGGCAGTTGCGCTGACCGCCGGCTTCCACGATGTGTTCCTCGTCACTGGCGTGCTGGCGCTGGCAGGCGCTGCCGTGGCCGCTGTGCTTATCCGTCGGCGTGCCTAGCGCGGGAAGGTCACTATGAGCCGACGAGACTGGCGCTCTGCAGGAAGGCCTTGTATGACATCACATCGCCCGCTGCGGGCGATGTGATGTGCACGGTCGCTCCGTAGTTCGAAAAGTTCTCCACGCTCTCGCCAGACGCCGCACCGTTCAGGCCGCCGATCTGCATGCTGGTGCTCATCTGGCGGATCAGGCCGCTACTATCCAGCCAGACCGTCAAGGTCGGCGCGGCGAAGTTGCGCAAGGTATTGCGCTCCTGGTTGGCCATGGCGGTCGGAAGCTTGAGCACCGAGATCTCCTGCTGCACGGCCGTCATCATCGCCTGATGGGAGGGCTTGACGGAGTACCCGGTGCAGTTGAAGGTGCCGATGGTCTTCGTGCCGAGCACCCGCACAGTGTCCCCACTCTGCTCAAGGAGAACCAGCGCCGATCGGGGATCGCTGCCAGACAGACTCGCCGACGACGAAGATGAGATCGGTATCTGAACCCAGTCCCTGCCGCCCGTTAGCTTCCCCATGCTGGTGCCGTTCACGCTGAGCGTGTAGTACAGGCTGCCGCGCGTCATGACCTCCTTCTCGACCACCTGCTTGCCTTCTACCGTGAATTGGACGGTAACGGCAGCCGCATCGGTACTGAAGTCGACTTCGCCTGTGCCGCTGAGGGTGACGGTCTTACCTGAGGCCTGGATCGTGCCCGCCATGGTGAACTCCGCGGTTCGCTCGGACAGCGTCCGCTGCGCCGAGCGCGTGACGAAGGCGATGTCTGAGATAGATGCCAGGCGAGACGTACCTGCTGAATCATTGTGGATCGCGAGCGCTATGACCGCAGCGACGGCGACTATGACAGCCACGAAGAGCGCTTCCACGACTCTTATTCGCCGCCGACGGGGATGAGGCGGGCGCATGAAGCCGGGTTGATAGCCAGCGTGACCGCCCGGCTGCTCGTAACCTGAGCCGAAGGGGTCCAGCCCAGCCGAGGTGTCGGTCACCTCATAGGTCGGCGACGGAGGCTCGTCGTAACTCTCGAGTGCCCCGTCCCGCACCAGCTTGGTCGGACGGCCAGCCGAGAAGTATCGCTGCTGATGCGCTCGGAAAGGATCAGCGAACCAGCCTTGAAGCTGCCCCTCGCTCATACACGTAGGATGACACGGCCAGACACCTCCGGCCATTAGTGAAGAACGACGTTCGGCCGTGGTTCAACCTGCATTCGCTTCCCAGGCAAAACCATCCGGATCAGTGAAGGGTCCGGCATCACTGCCGATCACGAGTCGATGCGATCCGGTGCCCTCGGGAGGGACTCCGGCGTCCTTGGCGAGGGCACTGCGCCCGTATAGCGCGAGCTTGACGGGACTCGAGTCAGACGCGAACTCGACGTACTTGCTGCCAAAGCTCTTCCCGACGGCGAGGCCATGGTCAACGTAGAAGCGCTTGCTCGGGCCCATATCCGCGACTCCAAGCAGGAGCACGAACTGGTCGATCTGCCGGGTGGCCGGACCGCTGTCCTTCTTGTTCGAAGTCGCGACCTTCCAGATCGTCCCGTCCGGAGCCTGTACGACGCCGCCGAAGCCCCAGAACGACTTCGCGGCAGGCTTCACCGGCGTGGCGCCATTGGCGATGGCGGAGTCGATGAGGCACCTGACATTGGCGGGCTGCAACACAGTGAGCGATAGCGTGAACCCGCGAAAGCCGGTACTGGGCGCCTCGGTGCCCCGTACGCGCACCCGACTGCCCAAACCGAAGGCCGAGGCGTAGAAGTGGTCTGCGGCCGTGGCGTCGGCCACCTCGAGGATGACAGATTCGATGGAAAACATGCGGTGACGCTATTCGAGGGCTGCTAGCGCCGCTTCTCGATTCCTGCTCTATCCCAGGCGCTAGGGTGTGCAGCTGTGACGGAGTTGCTTCACATAACCGAGCGGGCCGCTTGGCTGGACGCCGTGCCCGCCGGCGAGTACCGGATCTCTACCCGTGGTGTCACGCTTGACGACCAGGGCTTCATTCATTGCTCGCTCCGTCACCAGCTCCGCACCGTCGCGGAGTTCTTGTACGGCGATGCTGACGATCTCGTCGTACTCGTCATCGATAGCGACGGGGTGCCCGCCCCGGTTCGCTACGAGGCAGCCGAGCCCGGCGGCGAGGAGTACCCCCACATTTACGGCCCGCTTCCTGTCAGCGCGGTCACTGACGTGATTACCGTCTCGCGCGACAGCACCGATCGGCTCATCCTGCCGGACTAACTGCAACTTCATGTCATAAGCCGCGGCACGTCACCTATCGGCCACGTGCACGCGACCCTCGGGACAACTGGCCTTGCCACGATGTCGGCAACGAACCGCTCATGGTAAGGACGGATAAATGCCAACTCAGGCAGCGCCGCTCCACAATGGCGGCAACGAAGAAGGCGGCCAGCAAGGCGTGACTAGGCGCAGGATCCTCGGCACAGCCGCAGGCATCGCAGGTTTGTCAGTGCTGCCCGTCTCTATGCAGAAGGCGCTCGCGGCGCCGGCCGGGCCGTTGCGCTCGCTCGAGCAGATCAAGCACGTGCTAATCCTCATGCAGGAAAACCGCTCGTTCGACCACTACTTCGGGACGCTGCAGGGCGTCCGGGGGTTCGATGACCAGGACGCGATCACCCTGTCGACCGGGAGGTCGGTGTTCTACCAGCCGGACCCGGTCAACCCAGACGGCTACCTGCTCCCGTTCCGCAACGACACGACGACAACGAGTTCCGCGCGGGCCTTCAGCACTAGCCACAGCTGGGGGCCGCAGCACGCATCGTGGAACGACGGCAAGATGGACAACTGGGTCTCCGCCCACCGCGCCTCCGACGGCCAGGCCCATGGCCCGTTCACGATGGGCTACTACACGCGTGACGACCTGCCGTATCACTATGCGCTCGCCGACGCGTTCACGGTCTGCGACAGCTACCACTGCTCCGTGTTCGGGCCCACGCATCCAAACCGGGTGATGGCCATCAGCGGCACTATGGACCCCGATGGGTCAGGCGGCGGGCCTGTCGTCGACAACACGGTGCCGGCCTCGGCGTATTCGTGGACCACCTATCCCGAGCGGCTGCAAGCAGCGGGCGTCAGCTGGAAGTACTGCGTGGCCAACCCGCTCGGCACGGATCTGGGCTGGTTCACGCAGTACATCAATGCGAAGCCGGGAGATCCGCTGCACGACAACGCCATGGTGCCGTACTCGCCGTCTATGGTGGCCGACATGATCCGCGCGGACGAACTGCCGTCGGTGACGTGGCTCGACGCCCAGTGGCTCCCGTCGGTCTATGGCCTGCCCGAGGGGGCGGAGGGACCGCCAGCGTTCTCCGCCGGCGGTGCCGAGTACATCGATGTCGTCCTCGATGCGCTGGGCTCTACGCCTGAGGTATGGGCCAAGTCGGTATTCATCATCGTCTACGACGAGAACGATGGCCGCTTCGACCACGTGCCGCCGCCGACCGCGCCGGCCGGTACGCCGGGGGAGTGGCTCACTGTCTCCCCCCTGCCATCCAGCGCCGCTGGCGTTGCTGGCCCAGTGGGCCTTGGCTTCCGGGTCCCGGCCCTGGTGATATCGCCCTACAGCACAGGCGGCTGGGTGTGCAGCGAGGTGTTCGACCACACGTCCACGCTGAAGTTCCTCGAGCGCCGCTTCGGCGTCATCGAGCCCAACATCAGCGCCTGGCGCCGGCAGACGGTCGGCGACATGACGTCGGCGTTGCGCCTTGGCGAGCATGACATGCAGGTCCCTGCCATGCCTGATCCCGTCGCCCTGCTGGCGCAACAACAGCAGGAGGCAGCCAGCCTCCCGGCTCCCACCGTGCCAGCGGTGCAGGTGACACCGCACCAGGAGCCGGGAACCAGGCCGCATACCGATCCGCCAGACTGAGGCGAGCAGCTGGCGGGCTACTCGGCGAGGGTCCGGGGGAGTCCCGCGTGGGTAACCAGGGCTGGCTCGAAGCGCGTGACCTCATGCACGTGCTCGCCAGCCAGGGTCATGACGAACAGGCCCTTGCAGTGCCAGAGCCCGGTCACCGGGTCCTCGCCATAGGCGGCGAACGCGGGCTGGCCGTTGGCTCGGGTCTGAATAATGCGGACGTCCCGCTCGCCGCCTGACATGGCTGTGAAGAACTGCGCCGCGGCCTCGCGGCCGTGGTACTCGAACGGCAGCGGCGGCATCCGCAGCCAGGCGTCCTCGGTGAGCAGTTCAACCAGCCGCGGGACGTCGAGCCGGCTGAAGGCTTCGACCCAGGCGTCGACGACACGGCGTTCGACGGCCGAACGTGGCGGAGGGGGCGGCTCGGGCGGTTGCTCTACCTTCAGCGTTGCCCTGGCGCGCTTGAGTGCGCTAGTCACCGACTCCTCAGTTGTCTCCAGCATCGCGGCGACTTCGCTGGCCCGGAAGCTGAGGACGTCGCGCAGCACGAGTACGACTCGCTGCTGCGGGGGCAGCAGCTGCAGCGCCCGGACATACGCCAGCGAGAGGGCCTCACGGTCTTCGACCACGTCGGCAGGGTCGGGCGCGAGCAGGTCGTCCGGATAAGGCTGAAGCCAGGGCACCTCGCCAACCGAGCTCGGCACGGGAGGCTGGCGACTCAGCGGCGTGCCCACCGGCGTCCTCCGTCCGGCGCGCAGGTGGTCGAGACACCGGTTCGTGGCGATGCGATACAGCCAGGTCCGGATCGTGGAGCGACCCTCGAAGCCCTCGTGGTGCCGCCATGCAGACAGCAGGGTGTCCTGCAGGGCTTCCTCGGCATCCTCGTAGGAGCCGAGCAACCGGTAGCAGTGCACTTGAAGCTCGTGCCGGTACGGCGCGACCAGCTCGGTGAACGCGGCCTCATCCAGTCGGGGCATGGGCTCATCCTCGCACCGGGGTGCGACGGCCACCGAGCGCGACAGCTACCGCAGAACCTGCTAGCGACAGAATCGCCGCGGCTCCGAGCGCCCAGCGGAAGCCGTCGGTGACCGCGGTAGCGGATGCCAGCGAGCCGTGGGCACTGAAGACCGCCGTAATCACGGCGACCCCGATAACCGAGCCCACTCGCTGCACTGTGTTGACAACCCCTGCTGCCACGCCGATCTCGGCGGGAGTCACCGCGCCCAGCGCAGCTGTCGGCAGCGACGGCAGGGCGAGCGAGACGCCGGTGCCGGCGACCACGAACGGCACTGCGTAGGCCAGCCACGGCTGATGCGTCCCGGCCAGGAGCACGATCGCCCAGAATCCCAGGGCCTGCATGATGAGCCCGGGCACGACGAGCCGCCGGGCGCCGACTCGGTCGCACCAGGCGCCTGCGAGAGGTGCGATCAGCAAGGGGGTAACTGTCCACGGCAAGAAGCGCAGCCCGGTGCCGAATGGCGAATCTCCGCGGCCGAGCTGAAAGAACTCGCTCATGACGTAGGCGGCAGAGAAAATCGCGGCCGAGTTGAGGAGATTCGCCAGGTTCGCGGCCGCGAACACGCGCTGTCGGAAAAGCTGCATCGGGATCATCGGCGCGGTCGCATACCGCTCTCGGACGAGGAACGCGCACAGCGCCGCGACTCCGGTGGCAAGCAGCGTCAGGGATCTCGTTGCGGTCCAGCCGATTACCGGGGCCTCGACGAGTGCGTCAACCAGAGCAGCCAGGCCGATGGCCACCAGTACAAGCGCGGGCAGGTCGAGCGGGCGGGGTGCCCCGCGGCTCTCGCGCAGCACCCTCGCACACCCCGCCAGGGCCGCGATACCGACCGGAACATTGACCCAGAAGACCCAGTGCCAGTCCAGGCCCTGAGTCACGGCACCGCCGACCAGGGGGCCGATGGCGACGCCGAGGCCCGAGATCCCTCCCCAGAGGCCGATCGCCGCGCCGCGCTTTGCTGCCGGGAATGCCTCGGAGATCAGCGCCAGGCCGACTGGGGCGAGGATTGCCCCGCCGAGGCCCTGAATAGCGCGGAACGTAACTAGCAGCGCGAGCGTTGGGGCGAGCGCGCACGCCGCGCTGGCGAGAGTGAACAACGCCAGGCCGCCGAGGAACAGCCGGCGGCGGCCGAACCGGTCACCCAAGGCTGCGCCGGTGACGATGCCAGCTGCGAAGGTGAGGTTGTAGGCGTTCACAATCCACTGCAGCCCGTCGACGCCCCCGCCGAGCGAGGCATGGATCGAGGGCAGCGCTGTTACCACCACGAGCGCGTCGAGCGTCACCATGAGGAACGCGAGCGAGGTTAGTACGACAGTCGCCGAGCGCGCCCGTTCCGAGGATTCCGGAGAGACGCGAGCGGTAGTCACGGCAGTCATGTGGGTCTCCGTTCGGTGAGGTCACCGATATAGACGCGATGGCCGAACGGATCTGGGCGGTGGATAGAGAATCGATCGCCCCATGGACCAGAAATGCCTCAACTGCGCAGCAACGGCTGGCCGGTAGACCTCAGTCCACCCCCTCGATTACACCGAGCAGGACGGCCCGCCGGTTCTCACTCCGGCCTGGGTGTGCGAGCTTGGCCCATCGCCTGACCGATGGTTCGGCCCCAGCCTGGCTGGTCCGGGTCGGGACGTGCCTCGGGGGTCACATCCTTGCGCACAACCTCAACCTGCGTTGTCTCGGCCACGGTCTGCTCTTCTAGGAGCTTGGCCGCCGCCATCTCGCGATTCTTCCTGGCCCTGCTGCGAAAGAGACCCATGACGCGATCGTAGACCGTCAGCTACCGGACTCTTGGCATTCAAGGTCCTGTGCGGACGCGTCGCGATGAGCTATTACGCGGAGAGCGTCCAATTCAGGAGCTCACCGAGGTCAGCCGATAGCGGATGACGCGCACGCTCCATGACGCTGACAATGGTGGGCATGCTCGTCGATCCATCCTGGGACATTGTGTCGGTAGCGAATCCGGATCTTCCGGAGCGCAAGCGGAGCAAGCTCTTCGACCGCGCGGTACTGAGGGATCCGATCGGACTTGCGCAGCCGGCGTACCAGCTGCAGGACCGCGAGCTGATCGTCGTGCCTTCCACCCCCTGGACCAGCAATCGCGCGAGCACTTGCTCCGGGCGCAGAGGGCTATCACGAAGGCTCTCGATGGCGCAGCAGCTGCGATCGAACCGGACGATGTCGTGCCGGAGGTCACATTGCTGCGGCACGAATGGGAGATCGCTGTGGCCCTCAGGGATATCACCAACTTGCGCGCTGAGCACGGGCTGAACGCGGCCGCCAGCGTCGGGACTGGGAGGATGCCGTCCGTGTTTTCGGACATGAACGACAGGTACCTTGACCTCGTTGCGCGCACTGCCGCCGACGAGCACGCGGTGGCTGAGCTCAGCGGGATGACGGACCGGGCCACAGCGGCGCAGACATTCAGGCAGGCAATTGAGGAAGTGGGCCTGGCGGCCGCCGCCCTTGAGCTCCCTAGTTAAGCTCCCCGGGTTAGGTCTGCATCGCCGCCAGTAGCGGGATCGCGCGCAGCCCAGAAGAACTCGAGCTGAATGTTGTCCGGATCACGGAAGGTGATCATGGAGCTCGAGGAGTACGACGGTTGCTTGATCCCGGAGTGAGCGATGCCCAGATCATCGAGCCGAGTAGACCACTTTTCAAGGTCGCTGCGCTCGGCGACGAGGAACTCCAGGTGATCGAGCCCCGCCCGGAGCTCGTCGAATGCGCCTGGCGCGGACTCGTGAGCCACCAGGCACATGCGCAGGCCGGTGCGTGGATCAGTCAGGCATACCTGCTGAATATGGCCGTCAGGCCGGACGTATCGGCTGTCCTCCCGCCAGCCCATGAGGCGGCAGTACCAATCCGCGCTGCGGTCCGCGTCGCTCACGGTCAGGATGACGATCTGGCCGATGATCGCGGTCACTAGAGCCACGCTTCGCCGTTGGCAAGGTCGGTTTCGCCAGGATGCTCGCAAAGGATCGCCTCGAGGGCGATAATGATCTTCCCCAGATGAGCTTTCGTGCGCCGGTACCCGCCAGGCATGAAGATCATGCCGAAGTGGCCGGCGCCTCCCGGTGTGATGGCCTCGTTATGCAGCGGACGGAAGTCCTGCAGGTTGTTGGTGACCAGGGCGCGGCGCTCCGCACGGGCGAGCGCAAGCACGTCGGGGTCTGAGAGCGCCTCGCGGTTCGGGTTACCCGCGACGGACTCGACGTCGTGTCCGCGTGAGCGCAGCTCGCGGGCGATCGCCGGACTTAGCATCTCGTCGAGAAGCAATTTCACTTCCGCAAGGCTGCCTGTCCTGCCATATAGGCGGCGTGTGCTTGAGCCGTCTCCTGCTCGTTGGCCTCGATCTGCTGGTCGATCTCGGCGGTGTAAGCGCCGTAGTAAGCGATCGCGGCCTGGACCAGGCCAAGGGAGACTTCCAGGTATCCCGCCGACTCGCCGGCGTCTCCATCGTTGTCGCGGACGACGGAAATGACTTCCCAGACGTCCTTTCCCGTCCCGAGCAGCCTGGCACGGCGGCCAGTCGGGCCGTCGGCGAACCGGATCAGCGGGTGCTCATCCATCCGAAGCCCCTCCTCGACGTAGCGCTGCGCCAGTGTGCGAGGAGGCAGGTGGACGCGTCTCGCGCGGGCACCGAGGCGGCTGATCGTCCCTTCATTGAGACGGACGCTGAGAGGTTGGCTCATGTAGTTCACTGTAGCACGCAGTAATACAGCATGATGACCGCTGAGTCGACGGATGAGTAGCCCAGGGTCATCTGACGGCTCCGAGAGCTGCGCTGACCGTGGCGATGATCACGCCGCCGAGGGTGACCGAGACGAACGAGCTGACGAAGCCCGTGCCGAAGAACCACCGGCGCGCCCAGGCCAGCGCCAGGAGTTCGAACGCGATCACGGCGAGCGCCAGGAGCACCGCCGACCGGTATTGGGGGACAAGGAATGGCAGTGTGTGCAGGATGCCGCCCAGGAACGTGCCTGCCCCGGTAATGGAGCCGCGCAGCAGTGGGGTGCCGCGGCCGGTCAGGTCACCGCTGTCGGAAAGTCCTTCGGAGAAGGCCATGCTGACGCCGGCCCCGATCGACGTTGCCAGGCCAGCCAGGAATGCGTAGTGCGGCCGGTGCGTTGCGAACGCCACAGCGAAGATCGGGGCCAGCGTCGACAGCGAGCCGTCTACCAGGCCGGTCATCGCCGGCTGAGCCCGCTGGAGCAGGAACGACCGCCGGTCATTCTGTCTTGCCACGCGTGTCATGGCACTAGCTGCCTTCCAGGTCAGCGCGACGCATGCGGATTGCAGCGATTGCGATCAGGAGAATGAGCACGCCGATCGCGGCGGCGACCAGGAACGCCCGGTCGAAGCCGACTGCTAGCGCGTGCCGGTATGCCGCCGCCGGGGCAGCCGCGACCGCATGGGAGCGGACGTTGTCTGCGACCACCGTCCAGGCCACCGTGCCCAGCACCGCGAGGCCGATGGCGCCACCGACCTGACGGCCAACGTTGAGCAGGCTGGCGGCCGACCCAGCGTCAGATTGCGGGACGCGGGCCAGGGCGATCAGTTGCAGCGGCACCATGAGCAGGCCGAGTCCGGCTCCGATGACCAGGGTCTGGCCGAGCAGTCCGCCTAGGTAGGTGCTGTGCTCGGTTACGCGCGATAGCCAGTACAAGCTTCCGGCGCTGGCGGTGGCGCCGGCCAGCAGGAGCGGACGCGCACCGATCCGCGGCACCAGCGCGGAAGCGGCGCCCGAGGCCACGAACATCGCGGCGGTCAGTGGCAGGAACGCCACTCCCGTCCTGAGCGC
>Ga0126371_10005035_pt1 | contig 11721 bp, 16 predicted proteins | sample PanSoiMetaPlot_4_FD_110145 | JGI IMG/M metagenome (GOLD analysis project Ga0126371, IMG submission 110145) | Tropical forest soil microbial communities from Panama - MetaG Plot_4 | ecosystem: Environmental > Terrestrial > Soil > Tropical forest > Bulk soil | place: Panama | collected 2016-02-17
ATCTTGGAGAGGAGCTCGGCGAGGTCGACCGGGTCGTCGTTCTCCAGATGCTTGCGGACGAGCTCGTTGATCTCGCAGTGCAGACACTCGGCCATCGGTGTCACTCCTCGCCGTCAAGGCCCCGTTACGCAGGACAATCTTCGTTCCCAATCGCCGCCCGCCGCGCCGAATTGGTGAGCCATCGGGTATGGCCGCCAATCGGATATCCGGCTGCCCTCATTCCATTTTTTTACGCGTTTGCCCAGCCTCGCATTGATCCAGTCGCGAAGCACCACATGGGCACATGCTCGCGCGCCCAGCGGCAACCGCGCGATCGCGAGATCCATCTCGGGGCGGTCGCAAGAAAGGCGCGGACGGCCGCGATACCGCCCCCGACCCGCAGGTCCTTGTCGCCCGCCGCGGCGGGGCGGCGCCTCGGGCCCTCTTCCATTCGCCACCAACCCCGGATACGTGACGTGGGAGTTGTGCGGGCGGCGGCGGCGCGGTGGTACCGCCTTGTAGAATCGCAAGTTCCTGTGTCGGATTTCGCGCATGAGTTGTGATAAATCAACAACACTCATACGTAAATTACGGTGCGGCAGAGGAGTACCCGAGCCGCTTGCGCAGCTGGGATTAAGCTTCCCGCGAATCGTCAAAACCCGCTGGGGGAAAGGGAAGCGCAATGAGAACAACGGTGCGTGCGTTACTCGGGGTTGCGGTGCTTGCGATCTGTGCGGCGCCGGCGATGGCGGCCGATCTTCCGGTCAAGGCGCGGCCGGCGCTGCCGCCGCCGCCGCCGCCGTTTAGTTGGACCGGCTTCTACATCGGCGCCAACATCGGCGGCGCCTGGGTCAACGGTACGGTCTTCGACAATTTCACCGGCGCGAGCTTCGACTTCAACAACAGCGGCTTCATCGGCGGTGGCCAGGCCGGCTTCAACTACCAGATCAACCAATTCGTGTTCGGTGTCGAAGGCGACATCGATGGCACGACGATCAGCCGGACGACCAACGCGGTCGCCACCCCGATCGGCACGCTGCAAGGCAATCTCAACACCGACTGGATCGCGACACTGACGGGGCGCGTCGGCATCACCTGGGACCGCTGGCTGTGGTACGCCAAGGGCGGCGGCGCCTGGGTGCAGGAGAGCGCCACGCTCAGCAATCTCACGACCGGCGTGTCGGTCGGCAACTCGACCACCCTCGACGGCTGGACCGCCGGCGTCGGCGTCGAATGGGCGTTCGCGGATCAGTGGTCGGCCAAGATCGAATACGACTACATCGGCTTGAACGACTGGAGCCCGTCGACCTCGAGCATCCGCGTCAACGATTTCCTGACCGTGCAGTCGCATGTCCAGCAGGTGAAGGTGGGCGTCAATTGGAGGTTCGGTGGTTGGGGAGGGTACTAGCCGCATCTGCAGCGTCTCGTAGTCCGGATTGAGGTCGCGGCGAACCTGCTCCCCTACTTTTGCCGTGCTTCAGTCCGGGCTACCGCGCGCATCCTCTCCTGTCAAAAAGGAGCGCGCCTCGCAGCAAAGCGCAGGCGAGTTCAGGGCTCAGCCGCCGGCCACACCGTCGCGCATTTGCACTCCATTCAATCCGCCATGCCGATGCCTCATATCCCGCTGCGGGGGTATGTGAAGCAAAGCGGTGGCAGTTCCAGAGTCGCCATTCAGACTGACTCTCATCATTCAAACTGACTATTGTGCTCCGGGATCGTTTCGTGGTTCCCTGAGTTACATCCGTGACACTCGCGTGACGGGGAATTCCGCATGTGGATTACGCAGGACGAGGCCGTCGTGATGTTCGCCCGCTATTGCCGTGCCCGGTTCGGCAGGTCGGCAAGCCACCGGGTCAGGGCGAAAGCAAAGGTCCTGGAAAAGCGCGGCGATATCAAAGGTCACCAGGTCTGGACCAAGGTAGCCGATGAGCTCGAGGCGCGCGTCAAGCCGCGCGCCGAGCAGCACAGCGCCTAGCGCCTATGGGCGCCGCTCCTGCCCGGCGCAGTATTTGGGCAGCCTGTCGATCGCGATCCGGAAGGCCGTTTCGATTTCGCTGCGGCTGAACCGGAAGTCCCACAGTTCGGTCGCGAGAAACAGCATGATGGCGTCCAGCGCCACCGTGTCGGCATAGGGATTGCTGTCGCGCAATTCGGCGCAGCGCTGGGCGAATTCGTGCGTGATAGCCACGTAGCGCCCTTCCCATGGCATGTCGCTCGGTGCAGCCATTGTGGTCCTCGCGTCCCGACCAAAGCGTCATCCGCCGTCCCGGCGCAACACGCTTCGCTATTGCGCCCTATCCAGCCAAAAACTCCTGTACCGCCTTTGCCACCGGCACCGGAAATTCCTCGTGCACCGCGAGCTTGCCGTCGGGCACGACACGTGACGCAATCCGCGGCAGCTGCGCCAGCGCTTCCATTTCGGCGCGCGAGCGCGGCGGGGTCTTTGCGCCGTAGACGACGAGCGTCGGATCGGCGAGCCCGCCGCCAGCGGCCAAGAAATCCTCGCGTGTCGCCATCGGGTCAAGCTCGCCGGCGACGAAGCGGAACGAGGCGTGCCGCGCGCCGCGCGCGTTGGTGACGGCGCGCTTTTCGGCGAGGCGCGCCCCCGCGAGCCAACCCGGATCGGCGTAGACATGGGCGGCGACCATCATCCGGATCATTGGTCCGTTGACGTTGAGCCGATAGAGCGCGGGGCCGATCACCGGCAGATCGACGAGCTCGGCGACGGTGCGAAACGCGGTGCGCCGGCCGCCCATCATGGTCGGCAGCGGGCCGCGCCAGGTCGGCGCGACGAGGCAGAGCTGACCAGCCGCGCCGGGATGCGCGGCGGCGTGCGCCATGAGATAGCCGGCCGCATGTCCGGCCGCGATCGTCGCGAACGGCGTGCCGCGCGTTTGCAGCAGGAAGGCGAGGAAGTCGCGAAAGGCATCCGGCGCCCAGGCGACCGCCGGGCGCGGCCGATCGCCGAACCCGGGCCAGTCGACCGCAATGGTCGTGAAGGTCGAGGCGAGTGCATCGGCGAGCGGGCGCATCTCGGCGCGCGTCGAGATCGAGCTCAGCGCCGGCAGCAGCAGCACCGTCGGTCCGCGTCCGCGCGTGTCGCAGCCGAGATCGACCGATTTTCCACGCCACGTCCACGCGATGTGGCCCTCGGACATCCGGGAATCCTTCCGCCCCAAGCATAGCAGCGCGCAGCGTCGCGGCGTAGCAGCACCGGTGCCGGTGCTTGGGCGTCATCGTCCGCAATCGGGAAGGCAGCGCCTCACTGCGAGCCACGACATCGCTTCGCGGCGAGCTCCTTGGTCTGCGCGTCGACCTCGCTGCTCGTCGATTGGCTTTGAAAAACCGTCGCGAGGATTTTTCTGTAATTGAGCACGCTCTGCGCGATCTCGCAGTCGCGGCTCGCGGTCGCACCAACGCTCGGACCGGCCGCGGGCGCAGCGTCGGCTTGCTGCGCCGGATGTCCCCGGCCGACGGTGTCGCGCGTCGGGTTGCCGGCGTCCGGCGCAGCGGTCGGCGCGTAGCCGTCGGGCGCAACTGCAGCGCGCGCAACGCCGCTCTGGCTGACATACCAGCACTTCTTCTTCGCGACGCGATCCGTGCGGTAGTACCAATGGCTGCCTTGCGGCGCATTGCTGTTCGGCGCCGCGAGGCAATCCTCGGCCGCATGCGCCGGCTCGAGCGGAAGCGTCGGCGCAAGTGTTGCGACCAGCGCCGCGATCGCGGCCGGCGCAATCGATCTCTTCTCGCGTTGCATGGCGGTCCCCCGGATCAGGTGACGCCCAGCCCTTCGCGTTTCCCCTTCACGGTGCGGGATTCTCGCGGCCGAATCCGTTGGCAATGGGTCGCAAATCCGGCAATCCACGCGCGTCATCGGGCCAACATGGCAGCGGTGGACGCGGTGCTAAAATCTCCGGCGCGCCGCCGCTCGCGGTGTCATTGTGCATTATGCTCAGCTTGAGGCCTGCTTGAGATTTGCTTGAGATCGGCGCAGATGCATGCCTCGCTGTGCATGGCGCGCGGATCGCGTGCGCCTTGCCACCTTTCGAGCATATTTGCGTTTGAATGTACCTCCCGCCAAGCGCTGATGATGATTCGCCGGGGGAGGGCAGGGTCAGGTCATTGCAGGACCCTTTTTGTTGGTCATAGGTGAACGCGTTGGAGGGGGCTCCATGAAATCACTTGTCGTGAAACGTTCGATCGTCATCGCTGGTCACAAGACCAGCGTCAGTCTCGAAGATGCCTTCTGGAAAGGGCTCAAGGAGATCGCATCCGAGCGCGATCTCACGCTGTCCGAGATGGTCGCCGCCATCGACTCCGGGCGCGACAGCAGCAATCTGTCGTCGACGATCCGTCTGTTCGTGCTCGATCACTACCGCACGATGATCGGCTCGCCCGGCGCGCAGACGTCGCACGGGGACAGCGGAGCGCGGGCTCCGTCGGCGGTGCCGAGCAGGGGCTGACATCCGCCCTTACCGTCATCATCGTCTGCGCAAGCGGACTTTATCGGTCGGACGCGCAGCGCCGTACTTCCACCAGCCGAGCCGGATGTTGGGATCGCGCTGGTGGTTGCGTAGCTGCGCCGACGGGGTAAATGACGAGTGTGTCGTTTCAGTGCATCGCGTGGCGGCATACCGCCATCAGCTCGCTGTGGATCTGCTCGATGGTGGAGAGCTGATCGGCGCGCTCCGGCTCGTCGAGCATCGAGAGCGCGTTGCTCATCGCAAGCCACAGGCTGCGCAGACTCTCGAGAACAATGCGGCGCTCGGGATCGGCAACGCGCTCGATGGCGCGGTCGCACTCGGCCAGCTTACGCTGGGGATCTATCTGTAACATCGCAGCGCCCCTTATTGTCACACCGTTGCGGGTGTCTGCATCGCGGACCTGCTCATTAGTCGCACCGCCGCCGCGGCCGGTTCACTCTTTCTGTGCCCGCCGTCTCGATGCGGGGATTTCCGTGCGCGCCAAGCCGTGCGGCGCGAGCGCGGCGCGTGCGCTCGACTGCCGGGGTTTCCGATGTTCGGGCGAACCCCGACGGCGCCCGAGTTTGGCCTAGGCGGCCAAATATTTCGTTCCGCCGGGGGGCCGCGCGCAGCGGATCGGCAAGACTTTCGTAACGCAGGCGGGCTCAAGACCTTATGGCGATACCGGAATCGCCCCGCGGAACACACACGGCCGGTCTGCGTTTTGCCCCCGGAATAGCTGGGCCGGGAGGGCTGTCCTGAGTGCAGAGATCGACCGAAGACTACCGGCGCTTCGCGCGAGAATGCCTTGAAATGGCGCAAACCACCGACGAGGAGCAGACGCGCGCCCTGCTCCTGCATATGGCCCAGGTCTGGCTTCGTCTCGCCGAAGTCCGCGAGAATGAAGCGAAAACCTAGGGTCACGGCTCCTTGGTGCGGGCTTCGGACAGCTGTCGCCAGGCCGCGGCCATTTCCAAGAGGACGGCGCGGTGACGTTCAGCCGCCGCCTGTTTCGCCAGGCGCTCGCACTCCTCCGCGAACTCGCGATATTTGGACTGGGCTGACGTTTCCATGGGGAACAAACCCCCCGCCGGAACGGCTCGTTCCGCCCGCATACTGGCTCTGCGGATGGAACCAGGGCGGGTCTGTTCCGTTTAGCGCGGATTTCAAGCGAACTTTGTCAGGGCGGTTGGACAAGCCAGACCTGGGGTAGCCTGATCTTGTGCGGAACCGTAAGGCGCGTGGGCCATCTGCAACATCCATTTGTTGCGCTTCATCCTGACCGCCGACACCACGATAGTACCCACGGACTGCAGGCTCACCCATGACGCGGGTGCAATGAGGCCCGGGCCGGTTGCCGAATGGGACGCCCGGACGTGCGGCGCGCGTGGCCCACGCGCCTCGCCCGTCGAGAGGGCGCCGGGCAACCGGATGACCGCGCGGCGTGAGCCGCTCTTGTGCCTGCTGCGACCAACCTCGCATCGGCGTCAACGCCGCGGGTGCTCGCCGGCCTGGTCTGGCTCGATCCTTCGGACTTGCGCGCCACGGTTGACGTGCACTGCGATTGACAGCGCGCACAGCGCGTATATCTCCTCGGCATGGTCATGACGTCCGCGCCCGGGCTCGCCGAGGATCGCGCTGCCGCCCAAGCGGCGGCCGCGCCCGGGTTCGGCGCCTGGAATCCCGGTCTCGAGTCCGAGCTGCCGCGCGATCTCCTGCCGCTCGCGACCGTCTTTCGCGCCGAGAGCGTCACGACCAGCCTCGCCAAGGCGCTGGAGCTCAGCGACTATTGCGGCCTGCCGCCGCAGGAGCTGGTCGCATTTCGTCCCGAGCGGCTCGTCATCCACGAGCTCCTGGTGCGTGTCACCGCTGACCTCGCGGTCCCGGACGGCGAAACCTATGAGGACCTCGGGCGCAATTTTCGCAGCATCGCCTCGACCATTCTCGCCAAGGACATCGCGCCGCGCATCGACGAGCTGAAACAGGTCTACGAGGCGGTGCGCCGCGAGGCGGCGGCCGTCATCGCGCGCGAGCTCGATGCGCTGTTCGCCCAGCGCGGCACGCCGGCGAATGATGCCGCGCCGCCGCGCCGGTGGGCGTTGGGCCTCGGCCGCCGCAAGCCGCCGCCGGCGCGCGAGAGCGCGGAGGAGCGCGAGCAGCGAACGCTGCGCGAGTGGGCGCGGCGGGCGCGTGACGCCGCCAGCCGGCTCGACCGTGCCTGCCTGCGCGCACTCGGCACGGTCGCGACCGCGATCGCGGCGCGCCGCGGCCGGCTTTTTGCCGACAAGGACATGATCACCGATCTCGCGCTCACGCTCGTGTGTAACGATTTTGCCAGCGAGTCGATCGGCGACGCGGTCGCGCCGTTCATCCGCGCGGGCGCCCGCCGCGAAGGCTACCGGCTCCTGTCGCGGCAGGAGCGGCCGGTGATCATGAACGTCAAGGGCGCGTCCGCCTCGGGAAAAAGCACGATGCGGCCGCTGCAGCGGATGCTGGCCGAAAAGCTCGGCTTCCCGTGGCAGAACTTTGCCCTGATCAGCCCGGACATCTGGCGGAAATTTCTCCTCGACTACGCCTCGCTCGGCCCGGCCTATAAATATGCCGGCACCATGACGGGGCACGAGATCGAGATCATCGACAAGAAGCTCGATCGGCACATGGCGCTCAAGGCGGCGCGCGGCGAGACCTCGCACCTGCTGATCGATCGCTTCCGCTTCGACAGCTTCGTCGAAGGCCGCGAGCCGACCCGGCTGCTCACCCGCTTCGGCGACCTCGTCTACATGTTCTTCATCATCACGCCGCCCGAGATGACGGTCGAGCGCGCCTGGAAGCGCGGGTTGCAGGTCGGGCGCTACAAGGCCGTGGAGGACCTGCTCGCGCACAACGTGGAAGCCTATACGGGCATGCCCGAGCTGTTTTTCACCTGGGCGCTCGATACCCGCAGGCGCGTGCACTTCGAATTCCTCGACAACAGCGTGGCGGAAGGCGCGCGCCCGCTCACGGTCGCGTTCGGCTGGAACGGCGAGATGACCATTCTCGACCTCAAGCGCATGCTGGACGTCGAGCGCTTCCGCAAGATCAACATCAAGGCGCAGCGGCCGCAGGACGTCTATGTCGAGAAGGAGCTCGCGCCGGAACGCAACGTCGAGTTCCTGCAACGCTGCGCCCGACTGATCCCGGCGATCAATTTCGCCGAGCGCGCAACGGGCCGCGTCTATGCGCGCATGGAGCACGGGAAATGGATTTGGCGCGACGAGGCGGCGATCTCCCGCATGATGGCCGATCCGGACACCAAGGCGGCCCTCATGGCGATCCCGGCGAAGCGCCGTGACGGCACCACGCAGACGACGCTGCTCGACGTCGACGACTCGCACAATCTGGGTGCGCGCGTCGCGGCGTAGTGCGTCTCCGGCGGCCGTCAGATGTGGGCGAGAATGTCGGCGAACATCCTGAGGAAGCCGCCCATGAAATAACCGTCGTACATGACCTGATCGGCCATGACGGCAACGATGACGGTGAGGCAAACGGGGCGAATCATAGGTGCATGATTCACCAAATGCTTTAAACGTTTCTGAACGTCCACGAGCCGATCGCTGTCCTACGAACGAAAAATCTCTTGCGCCGCACACGCCGCGTCGGTGGCGCGCCTGCGCTGGCAGCGCGGCCCGGGCCCGCGCATATAGTGGAGTTCGGGCCGATACGGATCGGACGGGGAGGCGACCAGTCGCCGCCAGTGGCGCTGGGCTGCCGTGAAGCCGTAGGTCGGCGGATGGCTCGCGAGGAGAACCGAGCAGACATAGGATGGTACTGACACGCGCATGGGGGTCTCCTAATGACTGGCCCGCAGGACGCGGGCGACAACGCCGACCCAGCGGGGCAGCGCCGGCAAAGGCTCGTCCGCACGGACGACGCCGCGCGCAATCGAGATCATGTAGATCGCCGCGAAGACGCTGAACGCATTGGTCAGCGCCAGCAGGACGACGGCGGTCTCGAGGACATTGCAAAATTGCTCGCGGGGCATCTGTCGTTCTCCATCCGGACCGCGACCGCCGCCATACCGGTTCGCTGCTTGGTCGCGGGTCCACGTCACTTGGTTCGCTTGGACGAGCCGGCGGCGTCCAAAAATCGGCGCTCGCTCGCTCGATGTTGCGCATCATCGCTTATTTCGGCGCACACCCCTATGAAGCGCCTCACAGGGTGCAGCGGTTACCGCGCACCACCGAGTACGCCGGCGCATTGAGACGCGCCGCGGCCAAATCCGCAGGGGGAGGGTGCCCTGGCGCGCATCGGACCACCCTTGTTACGCAGTACAGAAATCCGACAAGAGAGCCCCCCGAACGCGGCGCCAGGGCTATGTGAACTTTGGCACAAAAGCCCGGAGGTACGTAGGTATCGCGCATTCCGATATTGGTGGGCCAAAGCGCGCCGAACGTGCATGCGGCCAGGGTCGGGAAGATTCACCCGTTGCGGCCAGCGGCGCGCAGCGCCGGCAGGCCGATGCCGGTCGCCGCAAAACCGCCGTCGACGGCGAGCGTCTGGCCGGTGACGTAGCTCGCCCGCTCGCTGCACAAGAAGAAGATCGCCTCGGCGAGCTCCTCCTCGAGCCCGTAGCGGTTGAGCGGGATCGCGTCGTGATAGGCGGCGCGGATGTCCGGCGTGTGCACCGCCTTCGCCATTGCGGTGTCGACCGGTCCCGGCGCGACTGCGTTGACGCGGATGCCGAGCGGCGCGAGCTCGATCGCCTGCTGCTGCGTGAGATGCGCGAGTCCGGCCTTGCTGGTTCCGTAGGCGGTGCGCAGCGTCGACGCGCGCAAGCCCGAGATCGACGTGATGTTGACGATCGCGCCGCCGCCCGAGTCGCGCATCAGCGGCGCCGCGGCCTGCGCGCACAGGAACGGACCGGTGAGGTTGACCGCGAGCACGCGCGACCAGTCCTCGTGGCTGACAGCGAGAATCGGCTTGAAGATCGCGATGCCGGCATTGTTGACGAGCGCATCGAGGCGGCCGAACTCGCGGGCGACGCGGGCGAGCGCATCCGCGACGCCGGCTGGATCGGCGACATCGCAGTGGATCGCGATGATCGGCTCGGCCGCGAGCGCGGCATGCGTACGCGCGAGCGTCTCGGCGTCGATGTCGAGCAAGGCGACGCGCCAGCCGTCGGCGAGGAAACGCTTGGCGGTTGCAAGCCCGATGCCACGCGCCGCGCCGGTGACCAGCGCGGCTTTTCGTGGTGCGGTGCTCATCGTCGTCCCCTGCGGTCGTTGCGTCGGCGTGTCGGTGTCATTGTCTATCCGTCGTCATCGCCCGCGCAAGACTTACCGATCGGGTGCGGCGCAGCGGGGGCCGGAACCGCATTCGGCGCGCGCGGCCGCGACGCCGTGATGCTCGCAAGGCCGTGATGCCTCTCGTGGCCGTGCATTCCGCCGCCGTCTGTCGACCGACACAAAAGAGTCGAAGCTCCGCCCCGCTTCGGCCCTTTCACGATGGTCACATCGCCTTGGCGATCGGTGTTCAATTTCCGGAGCTCATTGTCGGACGCGCGGATCCAGGTATCCGCGGAGTGCCTCTGGGATGATGCTACCGAAAATGCGCCCGCGAGGGACAAGGGAGACGGGGGGATGCGTCCAGAAGGGAGCGCCACGTCGTGGCAATCCGTTCGTGCTCATCTGCGCGAGGTTCATCGGCATGAAGTGATCGTCGTCCTGGCGATGCTCGTCTGCAGTGCGGTGATCCTGAACGTCGGGCCTTTTGCAAAAACCTCGTCGCGGCAGGCGGACCCGGTCAACGGGCAGACATCGAGTGCGCAGCCACCGCACGCGCACCCATGGGTCATCGCGGACCGCATGCCGGAGACCGACGAAGGCGTCCGACCCGAGGCGACGCGGTCGATCACTTTAGCGCCCGTTGTGTCCGCTGCATCGGAGCCGGTCGCGCCGCCGCCCGACGAGCCTGCGCGCGAAGCGGCGCAGGCGCAGAGCGATGCGCCGCCCGCAACACCGGTGGCGCAACCGGTTCAGCTCGTGACAACGCCGAATGCGCAGACCGCCGAGATCGCCGCCGACCACGAGGCGATCGCCGAAGCGATGACGCCCGCCGGAATCTGGGCGCCGAATGCGACCGCGTGCTCGCTGCGCGACCTGCGCGACGGCTTGCTGCCGACCATCATCGACACCGACGGCGCGCGGGCGGGCGATACGCTTTGCACCTTCAAGAACCGCAAGCAGACGGAAAACGGTTGGCGCGTGATCGCGCACTGCGCCGACGCGCGGGAGCACTGGACAGCCGTGGTCCACCTGACCGTTAAGGACCGACAGTTGATATGGGCGAGCAACCGCGGCCGTCAGGTCTACACCCGCTGCGCCCCGGACGCGGTGAAGACCGCCGCGCGATAATGGTACCGTCATCTTTTGCATCCGGATCGGCGCTGAGCGCTCCGCCGGACGATTGGACATTCAGACTCCATTTAACTTACCGGTGAATTCCGCGCGCTGCGCGCCGCGGCACCACAATCGGGCTGGAATCGTGGCCGAGAAGTGGCCCTCGGGGATTCGCGATCGTCGGGCGCGGGTCGGGATGGCGGTATCATGGTCACAGCGATTGCATTTGCCTGCATCCAATCCAACGGCGTCGCGGTGCGGCGCGTGGAATTCACCGAGGAATTCAAAGCCTGCCTCCCGTTCCTGCGCTTTTCCGGCTTGGGCCATGAGCCGATCGATACGCTTCCGATCGACGAGGAGGGAGCCGCCGGCGAGGCCGTCGAGCAGCATCTTCACATGGCGCACGCGGCAACCGCTTCGATCGCGCTCCCGCCGCTCGCGTTCCTGCGCTACGCCCCGGTGGGCGAGCTCGCCGATCCGGCGGTCTATCTTCGCGCTTTTGGCATCTGTCTGCTGGAACGGCGCTTGCCGCGCAATCATCCTGCCGCGATTCCCCGTCGCGGGGCCGCTCGCGCACTCGCGCGACCGCTCGATCGTCTCGCCCATGTCGCCGATCATCTGGTTCGCGACGGCGAATATGCCGCTGGCGACGTCCGCTCGCCCTTTCGCTTCGTCGCGAGTGCGAGCGATCCGCTCGGAGGCCGCGCGGCGCTGGAGGGCGTCGGCGATATGAACATCATCTCGGCGCGCAAGGTCCGCGCATTATTGCTGGTTGAACCGCCGTCCTACGGGACCGAATGCCGTGTGCGCCTTTACACCGATACTCACCGCCCGATCCTGCCCCGCGTCGCGCTGAAGTCTGACGTGCGCGCATAGCGGTACCGCGGACGCCGCATCCGGCG
>Ga0126371_10005036_pt1 | contig 11721 bp, 9 predicted proteins | sample PanSoiMetaPlot_4_FD_110145 | JGI IMG/M metagenome (GOLD analysis project Ga0126371, IMG submission 110145) | Tropical forest soil microbial communities from Panama - MetaG Plot_4 | ecosystem: Environmental > Terrestrial > Soil > Tropical forest > Bulk soil | place: Panama | collected 2016-02-17
AGTTGTGCATAGGGTGGGCAAAGCGAGGCGTGCTCGCTGTACGCTTTGTCCGAGGGCGTAGCCGCGTGAAGCTCGTCCTCGTCGCCGCATGCGCGCTGGTCGACGCCGACGGGCGTGTTCTGCTTGCGCAACGCCCGGCCGGACGCGCGATGGCGGGGTTGTGGGAGTTCCCAGGCGGCAAAGTGGAAGCGGGCGAACGGCCGGAACAGACGCTCATCCGCGAGCTTGCGGAGGAACTGGGAATTACAGTCACAGAAGCATGTCTTGCGCCGCTCACCTTCGCGAGCCACGCATATCCGGACTTTCATCTTCTCATGCCGCTCTATGTATGCCGGCGGTGGGAGGGTATGGTAACCCCGCGCGAGGGACAAAAGCTTGCGTGGGTCAGGCCAAACCGGTTGCGAGATTATGAAATGCCGCCCGCCGACGTGCCGCTGATATCTCATCTCGCAGCGTTGCTGTGATTGCCCCCTTCATCGTTGCGGCTTCTCTCCGGCGGAGATCTCAGTGGTACCGAGCGCGTCGGCAAGCCGTGTCTTGGCAGAGCCTGGCCGCAACGGCTGCTGCTGGCTCTCGTGAGGCGACCACCCCGACAGCCAGATGATGTCGAAACTCGCCCGCACCTTGCCATCCGGATCGGCAAAGCGCGCCGCATAGACCTCCATAGCGCGCATCAAGGTTGCGCGGCGCAGCGGCACGCGGCGGCGTTCGACCAGGGGGTTTGCCGCGCCCATGCGGCGTAGGTCGTGCAGCACGGCGAACGGCGTTGCATAGCGCGCCGTGATGCGATCGACATCGGTCACCGGCAGCGCGAAGCCGGCACGCTGCAACAGCGCGCCCATGTCGCGCAGATCCGGAAACGGCGCCACCCGGGGCGACACGCCGCCGTCAAGCTCGCTCTCCGCAGTCGCGAAGCTCTGGCGCAGCTCGGCGAGCGTGTCGCCGCCAAGAAGCGCCGCCAGAAACAGACCATCCGGCTTCAAGGTACGGCGGATCTGGACCAGCACGCCCGGAAGATCGTTGACCGCCTGCAAGGAAAGACCGGATACAACGAGATCGAGCGTGTTGTCGGCAAAAGGTAAGGCCTCCTCGTCGGCGACGACACGCAATGCCACGGCTGCGGCGTGATCGCCCGAAAGGTGCTGCGCGGCCTCGATCATCGAATCGACTGCAACCATGGTGCCGATCGCGCCGTTGCTCCGGAGCGCAGTCCGCACCGCGGCCGTTGGCGTGCCGAGATCGACCGCAAGGTCGAACCGCCGCACGACCGCCCCAAGCCGATCCGCAAAATCCTCGGCCACTCGGTCGAGCAGAAATGTCTCGGGGCCGAGCCGCAACCCCCGCCGGCGGCGCACGCGCAGCAGCGATCGATCGAATATGAGCGGAGATGTCATGGCATTTTCTGGTAATATCAGCCTGACGATAGCAGTGCGTCGAGGCCGTATCGATGCGGACTTCCGCCGCGGATCCTTTGCCGATCTTGCGCTCTTGGACATTACCACAGACCAATACAGGGATTTCCATGCCTGGGACGAAACGCTGAGCCTTGCCGACCGCGCCCGGCTGATCCTGTATGAAGCCGCTCACCTTGAGCTTGCAGGGCGGCGCAGCCTCCCACCCTCGACAGTGAATTGCGCGCCGCAGCGACGGCTCTTGGCCTGCATTTGCTCGGGGAGGACTGATCAAAAGCCGGATTTCATCGCTGCGTTCCCGCCAGACGCGTTTCCCATCTTGCAGCAGCGGCTGACGGTCGCCAGAATGCAACCATTCCGCTAATCGAGGTGGGGGTAATGACCGAGAAACCGGACCCGTTCGACGTTGCCGCGCTGGAGCGCGCGCTTAACGATTCGGCCACGCGCGTCTCGACCATCTGGGTCAGCTACCTGATCTTCGCGCTCTATCTTCTCATCGCAACCGGAACGGCGACCCATCGGCAGCTGTTTCTGGAGGAGCCGCTCAAGCTGCCTGCGCTCACTATCGACCTGCCACTGTTTTGGTTCTTCGTTTTAGCGCCGTTCCTGTTTGCACTCTTCCACCTCTATGTGCTGCTGCAAGTGCTGCTGCTTGGCCGCACCGCGGCCGCCTATAACGAGATACTCGACAAGGCCGTCGGCGCTGCGCCGGAAAACGCGTTGATGCGGCAGCGACTGGCCAATACCTTGTTCGCGCAGATTTTTGCCGGTTCGCCGCGCGAGCGGGAGGGTTGGCTAGGCTGGCTTTTAAGAGCGATGGCCTGGACCACGCTGGCGCTTGCGCCGATCTACATCATTTTGGCATTTCAGTTCGTTTTCCTGCCGTATCACAGCCATTTTGCAACCTGGATGCATCGGCTGCTGCTACTCGCCGAGCTTGCGGTTGCTTTCTTGCTGTGGCCGCTCGTCCTCGATGCACGGAGGGATTTCAACTGGCGTAGGCTTCAACGGCGAATCAAAGGAATCGCTGTAATTCCGATTCGACTGCTCTCTACAAAGGATCAGCGAAGACAGGAATGGCAGCGGCTACGGCTGCGGGCGGTTCCAATAGCCGCATGCTTATCGTTTGTTGGGATCTCCCTGGGATTGGCATCCTTTCCAGGAGAACCGCACGTTAATCTGTTCACTGGCAATTCACCTTTCGCCGTTCGGTGCGACAGATGGATTTCTCAGAAATTCGATCGTCTAACGCTGACACGCATCGATCTCGTCGATGCCGAAAAGCTGGATAAAATCGAAAAGGCCACGGCGGCGAAAGGTCAAAAACCCTATGAGGGGGAAAGAACGCGAAACTTTCGTGAGCGTGATTTGACTTGCGGCGCCTTCGATTTGGCGGACCTTCGTCGCACCGATTTTGCCTTTGCACACATGTCAGGCGCTCGTTTCGCGAGCGCCGAACTTCAGGGCGCGTACCTCGGCTCTGCGCAGCTTCAGGGCGCGCATCTCGCCGACGCGCGGCTTCAGGACACGGACCTCGGTTCCGCGCAGCTTCAGGGCACGGACCTCCTCGTTGCGCAGCTTCAGGGCGCAAACCTCACCGGCGCACAGCTTCAGGGCGCGGACCTTACCGGCGCGCAGTTTCAGGGCGCGGACCTCCGCGACGCGTCGCTTCAAGGCGCGTCCCTTCGCTTCGCGCAGCTTCAGGGCGCGGACCTCACCGGCGCGGAGCTTCAGGGCGCGGACCTCACCGCCGCGCAGCTTCAGGGCGCGGACCTTTCGAACAGCGAACTGAGATTGGCATGGATTTCAGACGCGTACCTTTGGCGCGCTTGGCATGCTAATTGTTCTGATGCTCGTGTAAGTGCACCCAAAGTTGATGCCGTTCTGTTGCCTGTCGTGTCGAGCATTTCCCCCGATCTGTTCTTCGATCCAAGCAATTCCTCGAAGGCGCTTCCGATTCCTGCCACACGTGAGGCAATCGAAAAATTTATTGAAGACACTGTCGTAAACATCAGCAATCCGCGAAAAAGCGAGGTCCGAAAAAGACTGCACGAAGGGTTAGACGATACCGTCCAGAAGGACGATTCGGCCGCAATCGAGACGACTTGGCGCGATTGTGCCGCCAAATCTGAAAAGATTGTGAGGTCCGAGTACCTTCAGCGACATGCCGATTTTTTACGCGATCTTGTCTGCGACGCAACGACCGGCCGAAAGGAGATTGCTGCCGGAATCATTAGAAACTGGATTTCGAACGACTCAAATCGCCGAGATCGCTCCTCCCGCCTCGCCCGCGGCTTGCTCGGCGACGGCAAGGAGTGCGCGGCGACAAAAGACCTGACCGAGCAAACCAAAGAGCGCTTGCGCGAGTTCGCATCGGCGCCGGCACCAGCCAACTGAGGACTGCGGTTTTGTCGCCTCCTCGCGGAGAGCAACGCGCGAGGACGAGGCCTAACCGTTGGCTTTCCTTCCTCGCCGTCGATCCTTCCTTGCTGTCAATCAATCCGGCGGATGCGGCTGCTTCCTTGATCGACGTCGCGCCACTTGAGGTGCATTGCTACGGCGCGCTCTGTGCCGCACTGCCGGAGCGGGCACCTGTTGCCAGCCGGACCAGCATGACGACATCGCTGCGGATGCGGCGCACCGCCAGGTAAACGCCGGTGGCGCTGGCCGCAAGCCCGCCCAGCATGAGCGTGATCATGATGATGTCCCAGGCCGGCCGGGCCCGCAGCCAAGCGGCGAAATCGAGACGATGGAGCCCGGCGAACAGCCAGCGATGCCAGCGGGCGTTGGCGTCGGCACGCCGTAACAGGGCGCCGGATGTCGGGTCGAGATAATACCGCGTATGATCGGCGTCGTTCGCGACGATGCGGTAGACCGGCAACACGACCTGGTCGTGATGATTAAAGTAATAGTCGTCCTCCTCACGCAGGATGCCTTGCGTCGACATGCCGTTGGCCCCCACGATCCGCTCCGCTGCCTGGGCGAGTTCTGCCTCCGACAAGGGCGCCGCGTTTCCCGAGGCATCAAACCGCGTGACTGTTCCGTCAGCGGCGGTGGCGAGCCAGAAGAGCTTGCCGGCGAGCGGCGCGGTGGTGAGGTTCACGGCGTTCACCGAACGCGCCTGCATGACGGCGAGCGACACACGGACCTCGCCCCATGTCGGGGGCGGACCTTCGAGCCAGCCCGCCTCGCCACCGCCTCCCCGCTCTTCGAGGAATCCCCACGGGTTCATCGAAACCAATCCACTGACCACGAAGGTGAGGGTGAAGATTCCGAACACCAGCCCGGCCAGATGGTGCCAGTAGAACAGGCCGCGATAGGGCGACAACTTCCCGTCTCTGCTGCTCCGGAACTGCGCGATGCCCAGATAGAGCCCGAGTACAGTCAGGAACGCGCCGAGAATTGACGCCCAGATGACCGTCTCGCTCCACAGCGGTCCATCGCTGCGCAAGGCTGTCAGGTAGAACCAGTGCGGGATGGCGCCCAGCCAGTTCCAGAAGCGTTGGGCCTGCGTGGTTCGCAGCACGATCCGGCCGCTCGTGCTCGATACGTAGATAGTCGAGCGTTCGGGGTCATCGAATGTAAAGCGGTGCAATGGGCGATCGCGACGATAGCGACCGACGGTCCACTGGTCCTCATCGGTCGCAGCGGCGGACACGACAGCCGCCGGCCCGGTCATCCGCGTCGCCGCATCGAGAGCGATCGCCTGAGTGTCGGCGATATCGAAGCGCCTGACGTCGACGCCCTGCGCGAGATCGATCACGGTATCCGGCCGTGGCGGAAGACGCAGCCGCAATACCGGTGTACCGAGGAGATTTTCGATCTGGACGCGGTAAAACTGCTGGTCGTCCTGGATGAGTCCGCTCGCTACCCGGCAGCATGTCTGCCACGGTATGGACGATAGTGCGCTGATTCGCTCCTGGTCGGTAAAGCGCGGGAAGCCGACATACATCATGACGATGCCGGACGCGAACCAGATCAGCATCAGGATGCCCACCGCGATCCCGAGATAGCGGTGAAATATCACCAGGACGCGCCACAGGAAGCTCTTCATCGGGGCAACTGTAGCAGGGATGTTGGGGGTGCTCCACACGCATGTCCCGAATGACCGGGCTTGAGCTACCACGTCACGCCTGGCAGCCGTCCTGTCGGCATTTAATGGCATTTGAACCTCTATCCAGGTTGTGGCGACTAACAAGGGAGTTCACTTGCCGGGTAAGGAGGCATCGGTGTTGCGCCAGTTAATCAATGGCTTCATGACCGTTATTGCCCTTTGTCTCGCCGTCGGCTTAGGTTCGAGCGTTGCGTGGTCGAACGTCGTGGGGCCGGCCACGGGTCAGCCCTATGTGACGCGAGCCGATTTCGATCAGGCCTTCGCCGACGCTGCTGCGGCGTCCCGTCCGGGAAATACCCCCGCCAACCGTGAGCGGCTTCGCAATGTCGGCTGGAAATACCTCAACCTCCCGCTCGCGAGCAAATAAAGCTGGCCGTTTGGACCTGCATTAAGCGCAAGACAAATCCGCGCGGTTCCGGCGCGGATTTTGTTTTGGCAAGCCGGCAAAACGCCTGTGGATTTAACCGGCGGTATGCTGCCGTCAATGCCCTTCCGGCTGTTCGGCGAGCCCTGTATGGTAATAGGCGCCGAGCTTGGATTTCACGGAGGCAACGCCCATGAAAATTCCTCGTCGCCGATTTCTGCAACTCGCCGGGGCAGCAGTAGCGTGGCCGATCCTGTCGCGACGTGCACAGGCGCTGGACTATCCAGTGAAGCCGATCCGCTGGATCATTGGTTATCCGGCCGGCGGCTCCGCCGACACCGTGTCGCGAATCCTGGCGCAGTGGCTGACTGAACGGCTCGGCCAACCGATCATCATCGAAAACAAACCGGGCGCCGCCACCAATATCTCGCTCCAGGCCGCGATCAACTCGCCGCCCGACGGCTACACCATGGTGTATCTCGGCACCTCTGCCACCGTGAACCCGTCCTTCTTTGAATCGCTGCCCTTCGATGTGCTCCGCGACATCGCGCCGGTATCGGGCGTCGCCGACTTTCCCTTCGTATTCGTGGTCAACAAGTCGATCCACGCCGAGAACGTTGCCGAGTTCATCGCCCATGCAAAGGCCAATCCGGGCAAGATCAGCATGGCCTCGTTCGGTGCCGGCACCTCCTCGCATCTTGCCGGCGAGTTGTTTCAGGCCATGACTGGGATCAAGCTCGTGCACGTGCCTTATCGCGGCGAGGCATTCGCGCTTGCCGACATGATCAGCGGTCACGTGGAGGTGATGTTCGATACGTTGTCGGCCGCGCTGCCGCATATCCGCTCGGGCGCACTGCGAGCGCTCGCCGTAGCAGGCAAGAACCGATATGAGGACTGCCCGATGTCCCGACCGTCGGCGAGACCGTTGCGGGCTACGACGCGATGTCATGGGGCGGGATCGGGGTGCCGCGAGGTACGCCTGCCGAGATCATCGAACGGCTCAACCGCGAGATCAATACGGGCCTTGCGGACCCGGTCGTGCGCAAACGGATCAACGATGTCGCCGCCACGCCGATCTTCTACACCCCGGCTGAGTTCAGCGCCTTGATGGTCGCGGAGACCGAGAAATGGGCCAAGGTGGTCAAGCGCTCCGGCGTCAAGGCTGAGTAGTTTCGGTGTAGCCACGTAGCAACGTAGCCCGGGTTGAGCGCAAGCGAACCCCGGGGGCTGGCGTCACCACACATCAAGCCCCCCGGATTTCACTTCGTTCAATCCGGGCTACGCTTGCTGAGCATGTCCGGCGCGCAGTTGGCATCGCATCCGCCATGCTCTAACTTGCAACTCAACTAACTGTTTCAGGAAACCCGGAGGAGCCCCATGATCGCGAAACTGCTTTCCCGCGTCGGCGCATCGCTTGCCGTCCTGGCGCTCGCCTCCGGCGCGGCGGTGGCGAAAGTCACCATTGCGATCGGCGGGGCGGGTTGCCTGTGCTACCTGCCGACCGTGCTGGCCGAGCAGCTCGGCGAATACAAGAAGGCCGGCGTCGAGATCGAATTCGTCAATTTCAAGGGCGGCTCCCAGGCGCTCACGGCCGTGATCGGCGGCAGCGCCGATGTGGTGTCGGGCTATTACGACCATTGCGTCAATCTCGCTGCCAAGAACCAGAACTTGCAGGCCTTCGTGGTCTATGATCGCTATCCGGGGCTGGTGCTGGGCGTGTCGCCGAAGCATGCCGGCGAGATCAATTCCGTGAAGGACCTTGCCGGCAAGAAGGTCGGCGTCAGCGCGCCGGGCTCCTCGACCGACTTTTTCCTGAAATTCCTGCTTGCCAAGAATAGCGTTTCTCCGGACTCCGTCGCCGTCATCGGCATCGGTCTCGACGCCACCGCGGTCGCCGCCATGGAGCAGGGCACCGTCGATGCCGCCGTAATGACGGACCCGACCCCAACGCTGCTGAGGGCCAAGTTTTCAGAGTTCAAGATTCTCAGCGACACCCGCACCCAGGCCGACACCCTTTCGGTGTTCGGCGGCGAATATCCGGGCGGCGCCCTCTACACGCGTGGCGACTGGATCGCCAAGCACGAGAAGGAGACCCAGGCGCTCACCAACGCGATTCTCGCCACCCTGAAATGGATCCATTCCCATACGCCCGAGGAGATCATGGCGAAGATGCCGGAAGATCTGGTCGGGCCCGACAAGGCGCTTTATCTCGCCGCATTGAAAAACACGATCCCCATGTATTCGACCACCGGCCGCATGGACCCAAAGGGTGCAGAAGCCGTGCTCGGCGTGTTCAGCCAATCCTCGCCCGACGTGGCGAAAGCGAAGATCGATCTGTCCAAGACCTATACCAACAAGTTCGTCGAACAGGCGGCGCAGAGGTTGGGGACGCGGTAGTTCTTTCCTCTCCGTTCCCCTCTTCGGGGAGGGCCGGGGTGGGGCAGGTCCCCGGTACCGCGCTCGTGGAAAGACCCCCACCCTGCCCTCCCCGAAGACGGGAGGGAAAAAGGCCGCGGCCCGCAATTCGCTTCGTTCACTGCGGGCTATAGATTGCAGCGCGGATGGACGGACCGCGGCTTTGCGGTCCCTCCATCCGGGTTAGGCGGTGCCGCAGGCAAGGCCGTTGCCGCATTGCGCTTCGCTCAATGCGGGCTACAGATGCTACAGAAGCCTCGACATGAACCTCATCTCCATCCAGTCTCACGTCGCCTATGGCCACGTGGGCAATTCTGCCGCCGTGTTCGCGCTGCAGCGGCTCGGTTGCGAGGTGTGGCCGGTTCATACCGTGCAGTTCTCAAACCACACCGGCTATGGCGCCTGGAAAGGCGAGGTGTTTGCGGCGGCCCGGGTCGGCGAGGTGGTTGATGGCATCGCAGAACTCGGCGTGCTCGGCACGTGCGACGGCGTGCTGTCGGGCTACATCGCCAGCGTGGAAACCGGCGCGGCGATCCTTGCGGCGGTCGGCAAGGTCAAAGCCGCCAACGCCGGTGCGAGCTATTGCTGCGATCCCGTCATCGGCAGCCGCGTCCGCGGTGAATTCGTGCGGTCCGGCATCGCGGCATTCATGCGCGAACGCGTCATCCCGGCAGCACAGGTCGTCACACCCAACCACTTCGAGCTCGATCGACTCATCGGGTGCGAAACGCAAAACCTCGGCGATATTCTCCGCGCTGTTTACGACATCCATGCCCGCGGTCCCCGCGCCGTGTTGGTCACGTCGGTGCGCTCCAACGAGACGCCCGACGACAGCCTCGACATCATCGCGTCGGACCTAAGCGGGCAGCATCTCATCCGTACCCCATTGCTCACAACTCCGGCTAATGGCGCCGGCGATCTGATCGCGGCGCTGTTCTTTTTCCACTATTTGCGCAGCGGTTCGGTCGCGGGCGCATTGGCTGGTGCGACTTCGTCGGTGTTCGGGCTATTGCGGCGAACGCAAGATGCCGGCGCATCCGAAATAGCGCTGATTGCCGCACAGGACGAATTGGTCGCGCCGTCCGAAAAATTTACGCCGGTCCGAATCGGCCTTTGACAAATCCAGCACGCTCCTGCATTCGGCCTGTCCATGCACAGCACGCACATCATCCCGGTCGATCGCCTCGAAGTGGTCTTTGCGCCATTTCAGTGGCAGTTCGCCGAAGCACGCCGCGACGACATTGCGGCTCACTTCACCACACGCCGTCGATCGACGCCGCAACTGTGGAATGGGCGCGTTCTGCTCATGCGCGATTTCATGATTGCGGACGGCAGGCTGCGAGGCACCTATTTCGAGGTGGGCTTTGCGGACTTCATCGCCTGGCGTGACTGGAATTTCCCGGACCCGAGCGTCGTCAACTGCTTTTCCATGGGAGCATTACGCGCGAGCGATGGCGCCTATCTGCTGGGGGTTATGAGCGACCGCACTGCCAATGCGGGCCGCATCTATTTTCCCGCCGGCACACCGGATCTCGCCGATGTGCGTGGTGCGACCGTCGATCTCCTGGGCAACGTCATGCGGGAGATCGCCGAAGAGACCGGCCTGACCGATGCCGAGGTTTCGGTCGCGTCCGGATGGCACGCGGTCGTCGACGGCGCGCGCGTCGCCGTCATGAAGCGCATCGACCTCCCGGACCCGGCTGAAGCGGTGAGAGAGAGAATACTGCGCCATCTCGCGAGCGAGCCGCAGCCGGAGCTTGGCGATATCCGCATCGTCCGCTCCACTGTGGATTTTGATCCGAACATGCCGACTTTCGTGACGGCGTATCTGTCGCACATATGGGAGCACAGCGGAGCTTAGACCGGATTTCGATCGTTTTGAATCACTTATGGACGTCGTCGCCGGGCGTGTCCCGGCGACCTCGAATTTGAAGGCACAGAGCAAGTACAATCGAGGTGGCCGGGACAAGCCCGGCCACGACCCGGATAGGCGATGCTCAAACCTGACCGGAATCCTGTCTAAGTCCGAAATGGCCATGCTTGCGCGGCCGGCGATATCTTATATTTATCCGATCAGGACCGGAGCGATCACCGAGGACGCAGATGGATGCGTTGGATCTTGCGCGCCTGCAATTCGCCTTCACCATGGCGTCTCACATCATTTTTCCCGCGTTCTCCATCGGTCTGGCGAGCTATCTCGCGGTGCTGGAGGGCTTGTGGCTCGCGACCGGCCGCGGTGTCTATATGCAGGTCTACAAATACTGGCTGAAGATCTTCGCGGTTGTGTTCGGCATGGGCGTGGTGTCGGGCATCGTCATGAGCTACCAGTTCGGCACCAATTGGAGCGCCTATGCAGACAAGACCGGCGCAGTGATCGGTCCGCTGATGGGCTATGAGGTACTCACGGCTTTTTTCCTGGAGGCCGGATTCCTCGGCATCATGCTGTTCGGCGCCCAGCGGGTCGGGCGCGGATTGCACTTCGCCGCGACGGTGCTGGTTGCCGTCGGCACGCTGTTCTCGGCGTTCTGGATTTTGAGCGCCAACAGCTGGATGCAGACACCCGCCGGCTATTCGATCAACGACGTGGGCCAATTCGTGCCGGAGGATTGGTGGAAGGTCGTTTTCAACCCATCGTTCCCGTATCGGCTCGTGCACATGGTGTTGGCCACCTATCTCACCACCGCCTTCACGGTCGGCGCCGTCGGGGCGTGGCACCTGTTGCGCACTCCGGCGAATGCGCCGGCCCGCGTGATGTTCTCGATGGCGTTATGGATGGCCGCCCTGGTGGCGCCGCTGCAACTCATCGCCGGCGATCAGCATGGTCTTAACACACTCGCGCATCAGCCGGCCAAGATTGCCGCCATGGAGGGGCATTTTGAGACCCACGGGAGCGTGCCGCTCATTCTGTTCGGCCTGCCGGACATGGCGGCGGCCGAGACCAGATACGCCGTCGCAATTCCGCGTCTCGGCAGTCTCGTTCTCACCCATTCATGGGACGGGGAGGTGAAAGGGCTTGTGGACTGGCCGCGCGCCGATTGGCCCAATGTCGCAATCCTTTTCTTCGCCTTCCGCATCATGGTCGGGCTCGGCTTCGCCATGATCGGACTAGGGTTATGGAGCCTGTGGCATCGCTGGCGCGGCACGCTGTTTGCGGCGCGATGGCTGCAGCGGGCAGCGATCCTGATGGGTCCTGCGGGATTTGTGGCGCTCCTCGCCGGCTGGTTCGTGACCGAGGTGGGGCGCCAGCCTTACACGGTCTACGGGCTGTTGCGCACCGCTGATTCGGTTTCGCCGCTTGGCGCGCCGGCGGTCGCAAGCTCCGTCACGGCCTTTGCCGTTGTGTATCTCGCGGTGTTCGGCGCCGGCATCTTCTATCTGCTGCGCATGATGGGCTCACCGCCACCCATACATGAAAC
>Ga0126371_10005038_pt1 | contig 11720 bp, 9 predicted proteins | sample PanSoiMetaPlot_4_FD_110145 | JGI IMG/M metagenome (GOLD analysis project Ga0126371, IMG submission 110145) | Tropical forest soil microbial communities from Panama - MetaG Plot_4 | ecosystem: Environmental > Terrestrial > Soil > Tropical forest > Bulk soil | place: Panama | collected 2016-02-17
CAAGAACCGCGCTGCTTTGAACACCGCCATCGAAACGTCGGTGGCGAGCCGCTACAACCGGGAAGTCGTGACGCTCACCGCGCTCACGAGCGTTGCCGACACTTATTTCCAGATCATGGCGGCTCGCGACCGCCTGCGGATCGCCCGCCGCAATCTCGCCGACTCAAGCCGCATCCTGTTCCTGATCAAGCAGCAGTTCGACGTCGGCACCGCGTCGGACCTCAACGTCGCCCAACAGGAAAGCCTGGTCGAGCAAGTGCGGGCGACGATCCCGCCGCTCGAGGAAACGCTCCGCCAGGACACCGCGGCGCTCGCGGTTCTCGTCGGCAAGGCGCCGGAGCACTTCAATGCGCGCGGTGCCGGGACCCAGGCCATCGCCGTGCCGCGCGTGACGCCCGGCCTGCCGTCCGAACTCATCAACCGGCGGCCGGATATCCGCCAGGCCGAGCAGCAGCTCAAGTCTGCGGACTACTCCGTTGAGGCCGCCCGCGCCGCGTTCTTTCCCACCATTCAACTCACGGGCCAGCTTGGATTTGAGAGCGCCGCGCTAAAGTCACTATTTGGCCCCGGGGCGTGGTTCTATACCGCGGCAGCGAGTCTCACCCAGCCGTTGTTCGACGGTGGCGTCCTGCTGGGCCAATTCGAGCTGCAGAGAGGCCTGCAGGCGCAGTTCCTGCACGCCTATCGCAAAGCGGTGCTCTCGGGGTTCTCCAACGTAGAGCAGGCGCTGATCGCCCTCGAGCAGACGACTGCGCAGCAACGCATTCAGGAAAACGTGGTTAAGGCCTCGCGCCGCGCTTTCATGCTTTCGGAACAGCAGATGAATTCCGGAACCGTCAACATGGTGACCTTGCTCCAGGTGGAGCAGACGCTGTTCACGGCGGAAGATCAGCTGGCCGTGGTTCAGCTGGCGCGCTTCCAGGCGGTCGTGAGCCTCTTCCAGGCGCTCGGCGGCGGTTGGCCGCCGACCGCACCGGCACAGACCGGATAGACTGAATCTGTGCCGCAGAATGTAGGGCGGATGGAACATAAAGGAGTCGGTGAAAAATAAATGCGCCACTTGCAGTCCCCTCCGGCTTGCGGAGGAGTACTAGGGGAGGGGTCGCCTCACGGCATGGACTCGCGGTAAGAGCCCCCTCCCCGGCAAGCGGGCGAAGGGGAATTTCCCAGCGCCGCCTCGCAATATTGAAGCAATTCTTTCGCGGAGAAACCTCAGCGTGATCCGCGCAATACGCCTTCGGCACCCACGTGGAGGGGTTAAGCCCGCGGCGCCCTCGCAGCATCGACACCGCGCGTTGCCCAGCCGGTGGTTCGTCGCTCGATGAAGTCGGCTACCAGATACATGCCGATGCCCATGATGCTCGTCACCATGAGCCCCGCGAAGGCCAGCGGCACTTCGAAACGCGAAGAAGCCACCAGCATCAGGTTGCCGATGCCCTTGTTCGCCGCCATCGTCTCGGCAACGATCGAGCCCACGAACGCAAACGTGATGGCCACTTTCAATGACGCGAAGAAATACGGCATCGAGCGCGGCAGTCCGACTTTCTGGACGATCTGCCACTGCTTGGCGCCGAGCGCCCGCAACACGTCCTTGAGTTCCGGTTCCACCGTCGCGATGCCCGCCGCAACGTTAACCAGAATGGGGAAAAACGAGATCAGGAATGCTGTGACGACTGCCGGAACGGTGCCGCTGCCGAACCAGATTACGAGGATCGGAATGATCGCGGCCTTGGGAATTGAGTTGAAGCCGACGAGGGCCGGATAAAAGCCATCATAGACGAGTGTCGACGAGCCGAAAAGAACGCCTCCGATCAACCCAAATATGACGGCAAATGAAAACCCCACGACGGTCGTCATCAAGGTCTGCCACGCATTGTCCAGCATTTCGGCGCGCCATTCCCATCCGGATGCAAAGATGGCGGTCGGCGCCGGCAGCACGAACTGCTCGATGTCGAAGGCTCGAACCACGATTTCCCAGAGCACGAAAATGGCAATGATGACGACCCAGGGGAGAGCGCTCCGCACCGCCTTTCGCCGCAGCCGCGAATGGCGGCGCGGTCTCGCCGGTACTTTGGTGATGGCTTCATCGGCGCTCATATGACTATCCGACTCACAGGTCGCCCGAGCGGGTAGCGCCGATGTGCTCGCGCAGTTTATGCATGATAGCCACCGAATGGGGCTCGTATGTCGCATCAAGTCGGCGAGGTCGCTCGAGATTGATCGCCTGCTCTGCAACGATGCGGCCCGGTCGGGCGCTCATTACCAGCACCCGGTCGGCGAGGAAGACCGCCTCGCGCAGATCATGAGTCACGAGAATGACGGTCGGCCGGCGCGCGAGCCAGACGTCCTGCAACGCAACCCAAAGTTCCTCGCGCGTGAACATGTCGAGCGCCGCGAACGGCTCATCGAGCATGAGAAGGGACGGATCATGGATTAAGGCACGGCAGAGCGACGCCCGCTGTTGCATGCCGCCGGAAAGCTCCCACGGAAAGCGCTCTTCGAATCCTTTCAGACCGACCAGCGCCAGCAGATCGCGGGCCTTCTCGACATAAGCTCTTCGCTCGCCTCGCAGCCGCGCGCAATGCGGCTGAACGATTTCGAGCGGCAGCATGACGTTATCGAGCGCCTTGCGCCACGGCAGCAGCGTCGGATTCTGAAACGCCATGCCGACGATCGACAATGGGCCGGCCACCTCTCGTCCGTCCACCGTGACGGTTCCGGCTGTCGGCGGCCACAGCCCGGTCACCACCTTCATGAGAGTCGATTTACCGCAACCGGACGGTCCCACCACCGCGACGAACTCTCCCGGCGCGACCGTGAGCGTGGCGCCCTCAAGTGCAAGAGTGCCATCGCCATCCTCGCCATAGCGCACCGACACGCGATTGAGCTCGACGAAATTCATGGAGGGTCTGATGAGATTACATCGCCCCTCCACCATCATGCCCGCGACAAGCCCGGCCATGACTGCGGAGAGAATTGGTTTGACATGACTGGGGCGCTCTAACTGCCAGGAATCATGCCTTTATCGAGTGAGAAACAATATTTCGCAATATCGCGGGCACGGGTGTACCAGACCCGGTCTTTCCCCCTGTGGTCGACGCAGTGCTTGATGGCTTGGCGTAGCGGCCGCAGCCTGAACGGCTGGCCAACGATGAAGCCATGCAGGGCGAGCGAAAACACCAGCGGCTGGCGCTCGGACTGTTCGAGCATCTCTTCGAACTGATCGACGATCATGTCGGCAAACTCGCGGCCAGTATGGTCGCGATGCGCGAGGGTGCCGGCATCATTCAATTCCATCGGATAGGGAACCGACAGCAGCGGGCCGGCGCGAGTCTGCATCCAGATCGGCTGATCGTCGAATGGCCAATCGAGAAGGTGGGTGTAGCCTGCCTCCTTGAGGAGATCGGGCGTTACGTTCGATTCAAGTGCGCCCGGGCCCATCCATCCGGTCGGCCGTACGCCGACATGTTTCTCGATGACCTGCGTGCACTCCTCGATGGCACGCCGCTCGTCGTCCTCCCACATGCCGCGGAGCAATTCGGCGTTCGTGCGTCCATGTCCAATCACGTCATCGCCGCGTGCCCTGATCTTCTCGACGATTTCCGGATAATTGTAGCAGACGGCGCTGTTGAGCAGGATCGTGGCCGGAAGCTTCAACGAATCGAGGATTTCGAACAGGCGCCAGTTGCCGATCCGGTTGCCATAGTCGCGCCATGCCCAGTTGCGGGTGGTCTGCATGCCGCTGCGCACCGGATCCATGCCGATACCGGTCCCGAACGCGAAGTGTTCGATATTGAGAGCAACATAGAAGGCAAGTCGCTTGCCTTGTGGCCATGTGTAGTCCGGCCGTTTGACGATTGGAGAATAGGCATAGCGTGAATGTCCGGGAAGTTTCAGCATGGGTGCACTCGCCATTTGTGAGACGTTTCGCGGCTTTCGTTCAGTCGATCGCAGCGTAGCGTGGGCAAATTGTCTGGCAAAGCGTTCATTATTTGGAAGTGACCGGGCGCAATTTGCCCACCCAGCTGCGCGTGCAGATGTTGACCGCGTGGGCGAAGTCGCCGGCGCTGTTAGGGGGCTGTCCATGCCGTGCCACGGCGATGTGCCCGCCTTGCACGGCCTTGCGCTACGTCGGAACAGGCCCTATTTCCCGCCCTTCGGCACCATCCGCTCGGATGCGGGTGGCAGATACTGGTCAGTGTAGACCGATGCGGGAGATGGAGTGCCAGTCAGCCCATAGGCGGCGACGACGGCGTCGATTGTGTTTCGCAGCTTTTCCGGCGTCACCGAGCTTAGCCCGGCGCTCGCCACATGGGGCGTATTGGTGAGGCCCAACGCCAGATCGAGGCGGATTTTCTCGATGTCCATCTTCATCATCGGGTCGCGGGCTTTGAGAAGATCAAGGGCTTTCTGCGGGGCCGCGATGGTGTCGCGGGTGCCCTGGTTGAGCGCCTTGACGACTGCGCGAGTGGTCTGCGGGTTCTCGTCCGCGAATTTCTTGCGGGTGACGAGAGCAAGTCCGTACATGTCGGCGCCGAAGTCGGAATATTTCAGCACAAACAGATCGTCCATGGTGAAGCCCATCTCGAGGATCGCCGGAATGTTCGAGTTTGTGAAGCCACCGGTGCCATCGACGTCACCCCGCTTGAACATCGCGCCGAACAGTTGCGGCTGTACGGCAAGCCAGTTGACCTTGACGTTCTCGGCATGCGCCGCCTTGAACAGAATCGACGCGGTGTCATGCACCGCCGTGCCGGGGCCGCCCGCGATCTTCTTGCCGTCGAGATCGGCCGGCGTGCGAATCCCGGCGGCCCTGCGGGTGATGAAAGCCAGCGGCGTTTGGTCGAAGCTCACGTAGACGGCGATCAGCGGCGTTGTGGGATTTTTGGCGTTGAACAGGATCATCGAGGGCAGGTCGACCCAGCCGTAGTGGTAGGCGCCGCTCGCGACTGTGACTGCCACGTTGGTGGCACCGTTGCCTCTGTCGATCGCGTCCACCGTCACACCTTCGGCTTTGAAGTACCCCTTGTCCTCCGCGACGAAGAACGGTGCGTGGGTGCCCTGAACGATCCAATCGAGCGACAGCTTGACGTTCTTGACCTCCGCACAGGCAGGTACGGCCGCGGCCGCGAGGATGACCGCCGCCGCGATTGTGCTGATGCGTTGCATGGCAGGACCTCCACTAAAGGCTCAGATTGAAGGTAAAATCGATTCTTGCCGGGCAAGTGAAAGACCGCATGCGAGCCGGTGCCATCTCGCCGCTATCGCGGCAGCAGAACGCACAGCTTCGCATGCGTCGCCATTGCGAGCCCTATGGCCGTACTCGCGATACCATCGGCCAATCCACCTCGTCCTCCTCCAGCAGCCATTCCTCCTGCAGAGCCGCAGCATACCACTCCCGCCAGGCCGGCAGCGCCATCACGGCTTGCATATAGGCCGCGGACGCCGCGCCGACCCCAACGCCGTAGGTGTGGAAGCGCGACACCACCGGTGCGTACATGGCGTCGGCGACGCCGAAGCGGCCAAACAGGAATGGCCCGTCGCCGCCAAAGCGGGCGCGGCAGTCCGACCACATGGCATCGATGCGTGCGACATTGGACGTGGTCTCGGAGCTCAGCTCAAGCTTCTTGACCGGACGCCACATGTTCATCGGGCACTGGCGGCGCAGCGGCACGAAGCCCGCATGCATCTCGTTTGCGATCGCACGGGCGTGGGCGCGCGCCGCGGCATCCCGCGGCCACAGGCCGGCATCCGGAAACTTTTCCGCGACATATTCCAGGATGGCGAGCGACTCCCAAATTGTCACGTTGCCATCCCGCAGGATCGGAACCTTGCCGGCCGGCGAGAGCGCCAGGAATTTCTCCTTGCTCCCCGGGTAATAGATCGGGATCACGGTTTCATCGAATGGGATTCCGGCGACCCGCAGGGCGATCCAAGGGCGGAATGACCAGGATGAATAATTTTTGTTGCCGAGGGTGAGATGAAGGGTCATCGCCGTCACTTCTTCGCGGAGTCCTGCGTCTCGACAGGCCCGCCAGCGTCGCGCCAAGCGCCAAAGCCGCCGCCGATGTGGGCGACAGGCTTTAGGCCCATGCGCTGCGCGGTCTGAGCAGCGAGCGCCGAACGCGCGCCGCCGGCGCAGAAGAACACGAATTTCCGGTCCGCCGCGAACACCGGCTTGTGATACTTGCTGACTGGGTCGAGCCAGAATTCCAGCATGCCGCGCGGACAATGGAACGCACCCGGCATGCGCCCCTCGCGGTCAAGCTCGCGAATGTCGCGCAGATCGACGAATGTCGCGTCACCCGAGCGGTGAAGCCTGATTGCATCCGCCGCTGGCAGCGTCTCGATTTCACGTTCGGCTGCTGCCACCAAGTCGGCTACATGCTGGATGATTTGTTGCGCCATCGGGCCTCCTGATGCGCCGCAATGTGGCAGAGCCGCGGCTGCGGTCAAGCCCACGACGCAACCGTCGGCATGTCTCTAGCGTGGCTTGGAGGCTAGGACCATCGCTACGGCGCTGGAAAAAGCTGCGAGCTCCGGCCCGTCAGCCAATATACCAGCAACGCGACCCATTCGCGGGCCGCCGTGTCGGTGCGACGCAAGCCGGTGGCCACGGTGTCGAAGGGAACCCACAGATCCGTCGCCCCGGTGGTGCGATAGTCGACCGGATAGGCCTCGACCGTGAATCCCGCCTTGCGGAATGCGCCGATCGACCGTGGCATATGATACGCGGAGGTGACGAGCAGCCAGCGTTCACCCGCCTTCGGCATCACCAGCCGCCGGGAGAACTCAGCGTTCTCGGCGGTAGTGCGGGACTCCTCTTCGAGGATGAGCCGCCTTGCCGGTACGCCGAAGCTCTCGATCAGCGCGCGGGCGATGCGCGCCTCGCCACTGCCTCGAGGCAGCAAGCCTCCAGGGCCGCCGCTGTAAAGGATTCTGGCCGAGGGATATCGGCGGGCGAGTTCTGCAATCACCGTGATCCGCTCTGCTGCTTCGTTGAGCTCGGAGGAGGGCCGGGTGTTGGCAAATGCCGGTTCGATCGCGCCGCCCAGCACCACGATACCTGCGGGCGCGGCGCCCGCGGCGTTCCCGGGCGGAAACCGCTCTTCGAGCGGCGCGATCAGCATTTTGCCGAGCGGCAGCAGCCCGAACGCCAGGAACAGTAGGATCGATGCCCAAACCAGCCCCCGGCCGGTACGGACGAGCCTCGTGCGCGTCAGGGCGAGTCCGATGAGCCCAACCGCCAACATGTCATTGGATGGCAGGGCGAAGAAGCCAAGAACCTTGGAGACGATGAAGAACATTGGTGGTTTCCACCGCCGTCATGGATCTTGCCAGAAGCTGCACTAAGTCGCTCGCTTCAGCCGCTGGAAAACAGAGACTACTCTCGCCGCTTGCGCCACTCCGCATAGCGTGCCTTGGACTCGTCATTTGGCGGATAGAGGCCAGGCAGCTTGGCGCCCTTCTCGACTTCGGTGAACACCCAGCTTTCATAGAGTTCATGCTCGGCGCCTTCGTGTGTGACGAAATCGATGAGATCCTTGGGGATCACCACGGCGCCGTCGTCGTCAACCACGATGATGTCGTCGGGGAAAATCGCGACGCCGCCGCAGCCGATCGGCTCATTCCAGCCAACGAAGGTCAGGCCGTTGACCGATGCCGGCGCGGCCACGCCGGCGCACCATACGGGCAGGCCACTCGCGAGGACACCGGTCTTGTCGCGCATCGCGCCGTCGGTGACGAGCGCCGCCACGTTGCGCTTATGCATGCGGGCGCACAGTATGTCCCCGAAGATGCCGGCGGTCGCAATCCCCACCGCGTCGGCCACCGCGATCACGCCCTCCGGCATCGCCTCGATGGCGGCGCGGGTCGATATCGGCTTACCCCAGCTCTCGGGCGTCGCAAGATCTTCCCGCGCGGGCACGAAGCGCAACGTGAACGCCGGGCCGATCAGACGCGGCCCGCCCGGCACCAAGGGCTTCGGTCCCTGCATCCAGCACCGCCTGATGCCCTTCTTGAGCAACATGGTGGTGATGGTCGCAGTGGTGACCTTGCGCAGGATATCGAAGGTGGCGGAGCTCATCAAAGACCCTCTTGGCTGGAAATCACCCGACTAACGCCGTCGCCGGGCTTGTCCCGGCGACCCCGAGTTTATAGGCACAGCAAAAATAATCGAGGTGGCCAGAACAAGCCCGGTTACGACACTGAGCAGAGGCGCCAACCTGACCGCAATCAGCTTGAGCGACGAAGTCAATCCCAATTCGGCGCGCCAGACCAGTCGACGACGCGCCCGTGTCGACGGGCAAGCTTGCGGATCTCGTCCATCTCCGCAGCGTCCAGTTCGAAATCAAAGATCGCGATGTTTTCCTCCAGGCGCTCGCGCCTTGAGGTCCGGGGTATTACGATCGCGCCTTCCTGGATGAGAAACCGCAGGCTGACCTGCCCGGCTGTCTTGCGATGATGCGTTCCGATCAGCCGCAGCTGCGAATCACTTCCTGCGCGTCCCCGCGCAATCGGACTATAGGCGGTGACCGACAGGCCATGACGGCGGCTGGCGGCGACCACCTTCGACTGGTCGAGATAGGGGTGCCATTCGATCTGGTTGGTGACGAGCGGCTCGGTCGCAAGCCGGACCGCCTCCTCGATCAGCGGCACGGTGAAGTTCGAGATGCCGAGATGCCGGGCAAAGCCCGCCTGTTTCATCCGACACAACGCTCCTATGGTTTCGGCCAGAGGAATGCGCGGGCTAGGCCAATGGATCAGGAGCAGATCCACGTCGGCGAGGCGCAGCCTCTTGAGACTTTCCTTGGTGGCGCGCTCCAATTCGGCAGCCGCAAGATGATCCGGCCACACTTTGGTGGTGATGAAAACGTCGTCGCGGCTGACGCCCGACGCCCGCAACCCTTCCCCGACCTCGCTCTCGTTGCCGTACATTTCGGCCGTGTCGATGTGGCGGTAGCCGAGCCGCAACGCCTGCTCGACCATCCGGGCGCAGGTGCGTCCGCGCAAATCCCAGGTGCCGAGACCGATCGCCGGAATGCGGGCGCCGTTCGCTTCCACATATGATATCGCCATGGTCGGGCGTTACTGCTCGGATTTTCGGACTCTGTGAACCGTAGGCTTGCCATCAACCAGAGCGTCCATCTGATCGGTCACTGTCCGCTGCAGAACCCAGATTCCACCCTTCAATATCCAGACATCGGTCGATAGCGTGGTGAGTTCGACTTCCTGCTTCGCGCCGTCCGTGGCGGCTCTGACCGTTTTGATATTATAGCGCTGCTTGACGACCGCTTTGCTTCCGCTCGGTTCGATCGAAAGCAGCGTCGTGCTGCTGGCCCGGTTAGGGTTGGCGGGAAGCGCCTTCAGGGATTCGATCATCTGATCGCCGGTCGTTTCCTTGCCGGAGACATCGATGCTGACAAAATCCGGTGCAAGCAGATTCGCGATCGCTTTTGTATCGCGATTTGCCATGGCCGACTTCATGGCAGCGTAACGTCCTTCAAGGATCGGCCGTAACTCATTGCCAGCCGCTTGTGGTGCGCCCGTTCCTAAAATCGCAAAGAAGCACGATAGCAATGCGGCTCGAATGGCGATCATAACCAGCTCCAACTTTGCGGGATTTGCTTTCTGTGTAGGGAGGGCTATCATCCACGCCGCTTTCTCCTGTGCAAGGGAAAGATTGGCCCCTGCACCAATCAGCTGAACTCGCTTTTATTGTGTCAGCAACGCACACGTACCAAGCCGCCGCGGTGCAAAATGAGACGCTCAGCCGCCGCCGTCCGACGACCTGCGAGACACTACGCAGGGATCGCCGGTGGGTTTTGAGACAAAACGCCGGGCGCAGCAGTATTTTCAATGTGCGGATTATCTTGCCCTTGAGGCTGTGGAGTGGTGCGTCTGGCTGGAAGACGACCACAAACAACACAGGGCCTTTCGCAAGACTGTAACATGGTAGCGGCATAATGATGCCTCATTGACGCCACTCGCGCCGTGGCACAGGGGGATCTACGATGAACGACCCGGAAAAACCGATATTTAAAAAACAGATATTTACTTGCCTTCAGATTTCCCGAGCGGCCGTGGTGGTAGCGATCCCATTGCTGTGCCTGGTCCAAAATCCAACCGCTTTCGCCGACGACGACGCCGATTTTCGGCCTGGCAACCTGCTTGTCAGCCGGGTGGTCTACGATAACAACCCCAACAATATCGTGGCCGGCGTGACCTTGCTGCCACCGGGCTGCGTGGGTTCGGCATGCACGTCGGCGACGGCCAGCGGTGCTTATCCGAGCGTCTGGAACAACGCGCTCGTCGACGGCAGCTTCGGCATCACATCCAAGATCGTCCTTGACCAGATGACGCGATCGGGACTGCTGATCAGTACGCTCGAAGTACCCAACAGTTCGCAGCGACACATTGCGGCGACCTCGGACCAGATGGTCGGCAGCTTCTCGTCCAAATCAGAAGTTGCCCTCAATCTGTCGACCGACAAACGTTTCGTGACGTTTATGGGCTACCTTGCGCCGATCGATGCGATTGATGTTTCCAACTCCAACACGCCGTTTGTCGTTGATCCGACGAATCCCGTGTCGGCGCGCAATTACCGCGTTGTCGCGCAAGTGGACCAGCACGGAAAGTTTCATTTCACGAAAACCAATGCGTATAGCGGCAACAATGGCCGCGCCGCGATCTTGAACGACAACAACGGCGCCAGCATTCTCTACACGGCCGGCAACGCCGGCAATGGCGGGAATCCACAGCCCGATGGCATCATTGTCGGTGCGGGCGCCCAAATCCTTAGCGCTGAGCACAAACCCCTCGGCGCACAAATGGACCCCGGCCTTCCCACCCCGGTCGGCAGCTTCAGTATCACGCAACTGGGCTTCAAGGCCGACAAGGTCGGCAAGGATACCAATTTCCGGGGTCTTACGATCTTTAACAATGTCGTCTATTACACCAAGGGCAGCGGCAGCAACGGCATCAACACTGTCTATTTCGTCGACACCACCGGCTTCGACGTCAACGGTCGTCCCCTGGCGTGCCCGAACGGAACCGGTCTTCCGGGGCCGGCCGCCACCCTGCCCACCGGGCCAATCGTGTACAACGCTTCCCTTCTTCAGACTGAAGGCGTCTTTCCCTACAACATGTGCGTCCTGAACGGCTTCACAACGACGCTGGCGAAGAACACCACGACATCGTTTCCATTCGGGGTTTGGTTCGCCAACGCCACGACGCTTTATGTTGCCGACGAAGGCGACGGTACTAATACCTTCGACCCCGAGACAGGCACGTACGCGGACGCTGCCGGCCAGACCACAGCGGGACTGCAGAAGTGGATCTTCGACAACAGCCTCGGTGCGTGGAAGCAGGCCTATGTCCTGACCGCGGGGTTGGATCTTGGCATCCCGTATACCGTTCGCGACTATCCGACCGGCAACAATCCGGCGACGAAGCTGCCGTGGTCGCCGGCCACTGACGGTCTGCGCAACCTCACTGGCCGGGTGAATCGCGACGGCACGGTCACGATCTGGGCAATCACCTCCACGGTCAGCGGGAACGGAGACCAAGGTGCTGATCCGAACAAGCTGGTCATGATCAAAGACCGCCTGACCGCCGCAACTCTTCCCGGAGGTGAGAGCTTCACGACGATCCGAACCGCGCGTTTCGGCGAGGTCCTGCGTGGCGTCTCATTCACGCCAGGAACTGGCGCACCCGAGCAC
>Ga0126371_10005039_pt1 | contig 11720 bp, 8 predicted proteins | sample PanSoiMetaPlot_4_FD_110145 | JGI IMG/M metagenome (GOLD analysis project Ga0126371, IMG submission 110145) | Tropical forest soil microbial communities from Panama - MetaG Plot_4 | ecosystem: Environmental > Terrestrial > Soil > Tropical forest > Bulk soil | place: Panama | collected 2016-02-17
ACGCGCAGCGCTTTTCGCCCCTTGTACGTTACCCATTCCGTTTTCACATTGCGGGCCTGCTGTTCGTTCAGTCTATCCAGCGGGACGGTCGTGGTCTTGACCGCAGCGTTTGGGCCCGGCGTTTGACCTCGAGCACCCACTGCGAGGGATGCCAACACAACAATGGCTGCGATGAGAGACTTCATGGCGAATACTTGCCTCCTAAGACTCTGCAACTTAATGGAGACTCGCCTTGGCAGGCTTGGCGGTTCTTGCCAAAATATAGGGAGAAACGGACATGCCTCCCGTGAAGCCCCAGCAATCCCGATGGCTCTAGGTGTAAGTTCCCCTGTCGGCTCTTGCCTGTTTTGTTCCTGCGCTTCGCGCATCTCGGGTAAATCTTGCGATTGCTCTTCGAAATGAATAAGCGATCTCAGCATCTGATGGAGTGCCACAGCGATGGCCCCGGCCCCGCGCTCGCCAGCCTAAACACGTCCCGGGCATGTCGGACTCTCTGCATTCGACATAGTCGGGTAACGCACTATGGCGTTGTGCTCGGCTGGCTTCCGAGCGCGTAGTCGGCCAACAAAAACTGAGAATGCGTTTCCATAACTTCAGGCTTGCCCGTCAACCAACCGGGATGTTCACGCCGCGGCGTGATGATCATCGGTGAACGCTGGGACGACCGATCGTTACCAAGTGTCAAAGGCCTGTGCAGCGACCGGCAGCCACGCGGATAAGGCTACGGAGCGTACTGCATTATCAATACGGCATTGAACCAGCTCTGCTTTCGTCCTAGAGTGTTCAATGGTTTCATTTTCTGCTTCGGCTGTCGTGACTGATCTCCAAGTCTAAGCTGCAGCCCAGTAAACCGCATTGCAAAAAACCATCAACCTGACCGCTAAACAGCCCACTTAGGGTTTCAGAAAAAGGAGAAAAGCAAGATGAAACCGCAAACGGCATTCGCTCCCCCCGCGAGGGCTACTGTTCTCACTATGCGAGAGCCAGCTACCACATTAGATCAGTCGCTGAAAGAAATTTATGACGATATCTCGCGTCGCGCCTATGAGTTGTTTGTCCAGCGAAGATATCAGGACGGACATGACCTCGAAGATTGGATACGCGCGGAATCGGAAGCACTCGAACCGGTCCCCGTGGAAATTTTGGATAACAATGAAACATTTACGGTAAATGCTGAGGTCCCGGGGTTTGCGCCCAAGGATCTGGAAGTCAAGGTAGAGCCCTCAAGAGTGCTAATTCGCGGACGAGCAGAGGCGAGCATGCAACGATCTGCGGGAAAGACCATCTACACTGAGTGCCAGAAGAATCAAGTTTTCCGCGTGGTGGATCTCCCATCTGCGGTAAATCCCGACCGAGTCACAGCAAACTTGCACGATGGCATACTTCAGATCACGCTGCAGAAAGCGCTCACCATCCAAGCTAACAGAGTAGAAGTGAAGGCCGCATAATCAAACACAAGCCGAGGGCAAAGGACCGACGAGAGTGAACGCCTCGTCCCTCCTTTGCGACCCCGGGCATTGCCTTTGCCGGGAATCCCTTGATAAGAAGGAAGGCGCTCGTCATCGCTCATTCGACGACTCTAGATCTGTTGTTTGAATGCTAAGTCCAGGAGGAGCGCGTGGTGTAGAAAAGGCTGAACTCAAACGGGAACGTTGATTCAGACAACAACCACGGAGGCGCCTCAACGGACATATGTATTACATCGGACTGGATGTTCACAAGAAGACGTGCCATGCGATCCTTGACCTGCGGTCCGCAAAGATCCTCGATTGCGACAATATGAGTGTCCAAGACTCGTCCGCTGGGTTTCGAAGCTGACGGTTGCCGTGGCTTGGTGATGCAAGCCACGGCTTTCGACACAGATTCAAAACTGAATCTATTGTTGTTTGCAGAATTTGCCCGTCTGCTGCAGGCAATTAAACTGCGTCTGTACGTTTGGATCTACTCCGGTCGTTTCGAGAAAGGCGTCCTTCGCGATGGATCCCGCACGGGGATCCTTGAGGGATGGTCATATGATCCAAGGGAAGCCCTGCGACCCATCCAATGCGCGAGTCCGCGTCTCAGCGCACCCCTTTTTCTCCAGGGTGTCAACTTCGATTGCCTTGTGTATCTGCGGCGTTCCGTCCAGGTCCGCGCCATTCTTCGCCATCAGAACGTCCAGAGCCGCCTTGCACACGGCGTTCTTAGGATCCAAGCCGGCGGCGGTGTAGCTGACGAAAACGGCCGTCCACAGGCCCAGGGGATTCGCCTCGAAATAGCCGTTGCGAGTATCGAAGACGTTGTCTTGCCTTCGGTTGGACAAGGCTGGACTCAAGGGACTGCCACTCGCCTTGGGAAAAATATAGGCGCTGAAAAAATTGGCGGTGTTCATGGCTTTTACACCTGCAGCATCCTTAGTAAAGGTGTTTGGATTGACCATGCCAAAGATGTTGTAGTAGAGGGGATTGCCCTCATGGTCGAACCCACCAGTGGTCGAGAGTACCCGGATATTGCGACGATCAGGGTTGGTGTTGGAGTTGTCAACGACCGAACACGAGGGCATGTCGTTTGCCGGGCACGTGCCGTTGACACGATTGAGGATGTTCGCTGGGTTGATGCCATTTTGGGAATAGAACACGTCCGAGAAATCAAAGGGAGGCGTCCCCATGACTTGGGTGTTTTGGGCGCGCACCACGCTCGACGGTGAGCCGCCCACTGCCAATACGGCGATGGCGATCACAGCGAGACTCAACCCAACTCGCTTGAAGTTGAAGTGACAGATTGTCACGGTTTTCCATTGCTCCTTTCTTCCGGCTCGGAGCGTCGGTGATTGTCTCCGCTGAGAGACGGAGACGGCCTCACAGGATAAGGAAGAGGGACCGTCGGGATGTAACGACTTTGTCCGTGAGATGTAATAATTTCGTCATTTTCGGTGAGGGGAATGTCTCTGCCCACGTAGCCCAGATGCGGTAGCAGCGCTTCGCGTCCCAGCACTGTGAGCGTGTAGTCGGCAACTCGGAAGTTAGACGTTTTCCTGTCTGGGCCTCGGTCGGAAAGGCCAATATCGAGGTTGTCATGCGTCTGCTTGGCACAGGACCGACAAGCTAGTACCGGTTGGCACTCTTCATCAGCTTGCCCAGATTGACTTCCATGCTGAAGGCTACGGTGTCGAGAGCGAAGTGGACGCTGTGTGTGTAGCCGATCTGGAAGTCGACGATCTTGCCGGGAGAAAACTCGACCCAGGCGGAGCCGCCGTTGTCGCGTGTGAGCGATGCGTCGCCGCTGGTCACAGCCGCAAGTTCGAAGGCCCTTCCGTGCTTGCCGGCGCCGGCCGTGGTCGTTGACTTCTTGGCGATCAGTTTGGTGTACATCTTCTGTTGTCCAGCGGGAAGCACGTCGTACAAGCTGCCGCCTATGCTGAAGTTACCGCCGAGGTCGATCTTAGTGCCGCCGGTGAATTGGCTCACAAAACCCAGAGTCGTGAATGGGCGATGGAAGAGCTTTGTGTCGGTAAGGCCGGTCGACAGGCCTAGTTCCAAAAAGGGAGTGAGACGATCGAAGTCGTGTTCCGCTCTGGAAATCGACAAAAAATCGGTGGTTTACTCCGAATGAGGAAAAGCAGCCCGGCTACGATCAACACGGCCTCGATGAGCAGCACAAACACTTTCTCTGGCAGCCTATCCACGATCCGTTTGCCGAGGAAGGAGCCCAGAATCATGATCGGGCCGAGGAGGAGTCCGGCGAACACGCCGGACCTGGTCAGCACTGCGGTTTGCCTGTAGGCCACCAGCTTGGTGACGTGCATGACGACGGTCGCGAGCGCTTCGGTGCCGATGTACGCTCCTTTTACCAATCCAAAGGCGAGAAAGAACGGAGCCATGAGAGGGCCCACACTCCCCAGGAGAGCCGAGAGGAAGCTGGCTGCAGCCCCAATTATGGCGAAGGACTGAATTGGGAATCTTCGTTGGGTGCGCGGCTTGGCGTGTCGCCAGAAGACCACGAACAGGAGGAAGGCGCCTAATCCGCGGGTGAGCGCCGGCAACGGTGCTTTGGCAAAGAGCAGTCCGCCGAGGAGGCCATCGGGACTCCTCCCATTGCAAACCATAAGACAACCTTCCGATTCAGTTCGCGGCGATTGAACCATGCACGGCTTCCGTTCCCGATGAGTTGAGCGATGGTCAGAATGGGAATCGCTTCGCGCACTCCGAATCCCGCCACCAGCGCCGGCAGCAGCACCGCTGCCCCTCCGAAGCCTGTAACCCCGGCCAGCAAGGAAGCCGCGAGAGCCACGAGAGAAATCAGAATCCAGTGCACGATTCCGGGCACAACGTGATCGTACTGTGCATTGGGGCTTCGTAGAAGGCCACACCAACGATCCTGAGGCTGAGCTTTCTAGTTTCGTTCGCGACGGGGAGCCCTCGGATTCCGGGCGAATTCGCATTCAGGTGGGACCCCCGGGATACACTCCGTGATGAACGGGGAAATTGATGAGCAAGAGACTGTACATGGTGGTTGAGACGTTCAGGAACGCGGATCCGCGGCCTGTCTACGAGCGGTTTCAGCAGCGCGGACGACTGGCTCCAGTCGGACTGACATATGTGTCGAGCTGGGTCAGCGAGGATCTAAACCGTTGTTACCAAGTGATGGAAACAGATAACCGTGCGCTGCTCGATCAGTGGATGGCGAATTGGACCGATCTCGTCGACTTCGAAGTTTACCCAGTCATCACGTCACAAGACGCTGCGAAGAAGGTGTTCGGCTTTGATGGACAGTCGTAATCCGTTTGGATTGTTGAGAACTGCCAGGCTGTTGTCCCCTCCGCGCCGTGGTTGTGCAGGTTGGCTAGGTGGGACCCGCGCGTATCTGAGTTGTCACCGCTTTCCCGTAGGCTCCCGTTGATCTCCCGTTAGTCTCCCGTAGGTTCCCCGTATCCCTCCCGTCAACGGGAAAACAGTGGACGTTCTTTCTGCACTCACTAGAGACTTTGGTCGGAGTGCCCAAAAATGAATACCCAGGTGCAATTCATGACCAGCGAGCAACTCGCAGAGCGCTGGAACCTTCCGGTCTCGTGGATTCGCGAACAGGTTCGCTGTCGGGCCGTAGATCCATTGCCTCACGTTCGCTTTGGCAAATATGTCCGTTTCCGTTGGGGAAGCCCAGAACTTGATGAATGGGCAGAACGTCGTATGATTGGCGTCCACAGCAAGGACCAAGGACGGAGAGCCGCAACGGAAAGGAGACGCAATGAAGCGGACCCGTCATCAATCGGGCTATGTGTTCCATCAGGGCGGATTCTGGTATGTCCGCTATTACGACAACGTGATGAATGCCGAAGGTGAGATCGAACGCCAACAGAAGTGTCGAAAACTGGTTGCGTACGGCAGCCAATATCGCACCAAGCGCGACGTAAGATCACTGGCTGACGAACTCCTCAAGCCGATCAACGACGGTACTCACACTCCGGAAAGCACTATGACAGTCGCCGATTTTATCGAGAAGCACTATCTGCCGCACGTCGAGCAGCCGAAGCGAGTCTCGACCTATCGCGGTTATCGCAACGTATGGTCCCGCTATCTGAAAACCCGGACGCCAATCGCGTTGCGCGATTTCAGAACCTTCGACGGCAATCGCCTCTTGCTCGACATCGCAAGAAACGAAAGCCTAAGTCGCAGAACGCTGGGCCATATTAAGAGCATGCTGAGCGGCGTTTTTACCCACGCGCGTCGGCAAGGAATCCTCAATACCCCGAACCCCATGCGAGATGTAGAAATCCCAAAAGGGAAAGCAAATTCTGAGACTCACGCTTACGCGCTCGAGGAGGTCATGCGGATGCTTGCAGTGCTTCCGCAGCCAGTGAAGGCGATCGTTGCGGCGGCAGCATTCACTGGCGCGCGCAAAGGTGAGCTCCGAGGTTTTCTCTGGGAAAACTACGACGGCGAGCAGATTTCGATTACGCAATCCGTCTGGCGAAGCCATGTGGGCGAGCCGAAGACAGTGACGAGCAAAGCACCGATCCCAGTCATCGCTCCGCTTAAGGATTTCCTAGAATGGCATAGAATCGCTGCCGGGAACCCGGCAACGGGGCTCATGTTCCCGAATTCACTCGGTAGGCCACTCAACTTCGACGAGCTGGCTTTTCGGGTGATTAAACCCGCATTCACCAAGGCAGGTATCGCTTGGCATGGCTGGCACGCGTTCAGGCGCGGGCTTGCAACCAATCTGTATCGCCTGGGGGTGAAAGATAAAACCATTCAAGCCATCCTCAGACATTCGAATATCAGTCTGACGATGAACATCTACGTGAAGTCCGTCACTCCCGATGCAAGGGCTGCGATGCAGCAGCTCGAGTCGTTCTATGCAACGAATATGCAACGATCGACTAAAGATAGTGAGACGGTTTTGCAATGAGGAAACCGTCGAGGCTTTCGAACTCTCGTTGTTGGAATCAGTTAAAAGATTCTGGCGGAGAGGGGGGGATTCGAACCCCCGATAGAGCTTTTGACCCTATAACGGTTTAGCAAACCGCCGCCTTCAGCCACTCGGCCACCTCTCCGGAGATTGTGCGAGCCTGGCAGATTGACGAATCCACCGAGTAAACAGGCGGGCTCTTCGGATTATAACGGATGTCGATCCGACTCCGGTCCGATCTTCGTACACTGAATGACTCCTTCCAGGCAGAGAGGTCGGACAGAGGCACACAGACCAGGTTACCCACTGCGATACTGGCACGCCGCTGCACAAACAGGCATTTTCGGCGTCGTTAAATAGCTCCAATTAGCGTTAGTTTCAGGAGTTTAATTGCACGTGTTCATTGTATACTTCGTCAACTCTCCCGGAACTCTTTCCCAGAGCTGACTGCATGGACCGGCCCGATCGACGACATGAGGACCCGACTCTAGCGGGCAACGGTGCAGCCATTAAGGATTCGAGTTCCGGATCGGGCATTCCTAGCCCGTTTTTCGATCCCACTGGTGTCGGGTCTCCAGCGCCTGGATCAGCCTCGTCGACGCCGGTTAGTCCCAATTCGGGTCAAGGACCATCAGGGTACGCGTCTGTCGCAGCAGCTCCTGCCCGGACCTCCGGCACCTTTCCCTCAGTTCCCGATTTTGGCCCACGCTATCGCGTTGAAGGCAAACTCGGGGAAGGTGGAATGGGGAGCGTTTACAAGGCCTACGATCTTGAGCTGGATCGTATGGTGGCGCTCAAGGTCATTCGTCCCGAACTGATGGCAAATGCGGACATTGTGCAGCGATTCAAGCAGGAATTGCTGCTTGCCAGCCGCATTTCCCACAAGCATATCTTGCGCATCCACGACTTGGGCGAAGGGGCTGGAGTGAAGTTCATCTCCATGGCCTTCATTGAGGGACGCAGCCTTGCTGAGGTCATACAGGCGGAAAACATACTTCCGCTGGAAAAGGCACTCGACATTGGCAAACAGATTTGCCAGGCCCTGGCTGCAGCTCATCAAGAGGGCGTGGTGCACCGGGATCTAAAGCCGCAAAACGTGCTCATCGATCAAGCGCAGTGTGTCCATGTCTCCGACTTCGGTCTGGCTAAGTCGTTGGAGTCCGACGCTCTGGCGGCGACTGCTATGACGGCAGTTGGGCAGGTGCTGGGCACTCCGCGCTACATGTCGCCGGAGCAGGTGGAATGTTCTCAAGTTGACGGCCGGAGCGACATTTATTCCTTCGGCCTGATGCTGTACGAGATGGTGACTGGGGATTTGCCCTTCCAAGGCAACACACTCCAGCTCATGCTGGGGCGTGTTCAGTCCATGCCCCGCAACCCAACGCTGCTGAACTCCAAACTGCCGCCTTATCTCGCGGGCATCATCATGCGATGCCTGGAGAAGGACTTGGCTCGTCGGTACCAAACCTTCAACGAAGTACTCGATGACCTCGAGACCGAGCGCTCCACACCCGCCGGGAAGACGCGCAAGAGAAGGCAGATCACGCTGCCGCATTTCTCGGCAACGTCCATTGCAGTCATTGTCCTCGTACTCGGCGCCCTCATCGGCGGAGGAATTGCAGTCCGCCACTACGTCTTTGGGCCGGGAACATGGAATCAGGCAGCCGCGGTTCCTACGAAGTACGTCGCTGTTCTTCCCTTCCGCGACATCAGCGAGCAAGCCGGTGGGGACTACCTCGCCGAAGGTATTAGCGAAGCCCTTTATGCCAAGTTCTTTGGACTGAAGGATGTACAGGTCAGTTCTCCTTCAGACGCACAAAAAATCAAGAACATTGACGACCCGGCCGACAAGATCGGACGGGCCTTAGGAGTGAGGTTCGTAATTCGAGGCACGGTGCAATCCGCTGGCGACAACCTGTTAGTCGTGCTGAAGCTTGACGATGTTGCCCACGGGAAACGCCTTGTGAATAAACCTTTCCACGGCCTGAGACAGGACATTCTCACCATACAAGATCAACTCTACGCAGAGCTTCTCAAGACGATCGAAGGCAATCCATCGACAGAAGATTTATCCCGTGTCAGCCTTCACCAGACCGAAAACTACGCCGCGTACGAGCAATACCTGAAGGGTAAGAACGCGATGCGGGGACAGCTTGATGCCAAGAATGTGCAGGCAGCGATCGGTTTCTATGACCAAGCGGTGAAGCTGGATCCCTCGTTTGCGGTTGCTTATGCAGGCATCTCGGACGCCCAGCTGCGGATGTATCGGCTTACAAAGGAGAATGACTGGGCAGAGCGGGCAGTGAGCGCGGCACAGCAGGCGCAGCGTCTGAATGAGAACCTTCCTGAAGTCTATTTCGCTCAGGGCAGCGCTTACGTCGCGACGGGAAAAACCACCGAAGCAATTGCAGTCATAAAAAAAGCGCTGGAGCTCGCTCCAACCTCGGACGAAGGATATAGGCGACTGGGGGATGCGCTCCGCGCGAATAACAATCAATCAGAAGCTCTGGCTGCCTACAACCGCGCCATTCAATTGAACCCATATTATTGGTTCAATTACAACGCTATCGGCAGCGCCTACCTAAAGTTTGGAGATTACCCGAAGGCTTTGGAGAGTTTTCAGCGCGTTACCGAATTGGAACCTGACAATGCAGCCGGCTACGAGAATACGGGCGCTGTTTATTTCACGATGGGACAGTACGACAAATGCATTCCCTTTTTTCAGAAAGCCCTTGACCGCAACAAGAAGGCGATCGGGTATTCCAATCTGGGAACTGCGTACTTCTACGTGAAACGCTATGTTGAAGCGGTGCCAATGTTCGAAGAAGCGGTCCGCCTGGATCCCGGGTCTGACATCAACCTCGGCAACCTCGCTGATGCTTACCGCTGGGGGGGCAAACCGGAGGAAGCAAACGCGACCTACGGAAAGGCAATTGAGTTGGCCGTTAAGGGTTTAGCTGTGAATTCACGGGATGCAGTCCGCATGGGTCGTATCGCCCGATACTATGCTAAGAAAGGTGACAAGACGCATGCTCTGGACTTCATTCGTAGGGCACGTGCGATTGACTCGAAAGATCCTTCTCTAGCTTACGCCGAAGCTGTCGTGGACTGGCTTTGCGACAAGCAGGGCGATGCCCTGCAACATCTGAGCGAGGCCTTGCAGAATGGGTATTCCCTACAGGCGGTGAAGAACGATCCGGAGCTGGCGAAGCTCGAAGCTCTTCCTCAGTTCACGCAGACGGTGAATCAACTTCCGAATAAATCGAATTGACTGTCCCACGGATCTTCTTGACGCTGCGTACCAAGAAAAGGATTTATACAAAAGAAATGGCGCGATCCGAAGATCGTGCCATTTGTCTTTTGAGGACAAGCCTGAATTTTCTGCGAGCGACCTCGCTTACCTCTTCACCATCTTTCGCCTGAGCGCAACCGCGGCCGCGCCAGAACACAAAAGGAAGAAACTCGAGGGTTCTGGGGCAGAGATAAAGGGCGTAGTCACATCAGCAAAGTTTCCGCCTATTGCCGTAAATGACCGGTTAGCCCCCCAATCGCCCACGCCGGGCGTGATCCCCGGACACCCACCTATAGAAGTTGCGCACCCAGGCGGAAGCGGATTTCCCGCTGTGTCGAAAGCAATGGTGTCGAGGTTGATATCGAAAATACCACCTGGGGAAATACACGGCCCCTCGATGCACCCGGAGAGATATATGTCTGTCACTCCGCCGAGAAATTTCACCGTGCAACTTCCAAATACATTCGTGAAACACTTTACGTCGGTGGTGCTTCCGAATATTCCGGCGGTTTCGATATCCAGAGTGCTGAAGCCGGCGGAGGATGTGCTCAGTTGAAAGAAAGTCGTTCCCCCACCGGTTGCATTCGAGCTGAACGTAAAAAAGGTTCCAGCAGTAACGTTCGTGCAGCCCGACTCTGGGCAAGTGGGATCGTCGACCTGAATGTCAGGATCGGGGATGTTGTCTGCGCGCAGAAGAGGTCCGGCGCATAAGAGGCAGAGAAAGCACAGCCACAACAATGGGGTCCGTATCATGGGGAACACCTCAGATTGATAAGAGCCTAGATGCATAGGTATGGGAATAAATGCATTCAAATTGCCACTCGGAATGAATCCTAATCATCAGAAAAGCAGAGACATAACCCATTGTTGCCATTCTTGACGCCCTAAATCTCCGCAAAAAGTTGCAGGCAAAAGGGCACTCGTGTGGGATTGCGGCTTCTCTTTAAGGTCTGTGGTTTTAGCTGACTTAGTCGGCACCGACTTGGAACTGTTAGACAGCAAGCCATACAACCCTTAAGACTGGCGGTAATACTCCTTTGATTACCTAAAAGAGTACAGTCGCGTTCTCCCAATGAACCACGGACGGCGATAACTACCACTAGTTTCAGCTAATTCGGAAAAGTGTTCGTTATATACTTCGTTAACTCTTCCGCAATCTGTTCCCCGAGGCACTTGCATGGAGCCCTACAAGCGACCACGACCAGAGGACCCGACCGTCGGGACCGCTGGCTCAGCCGCCATCAAGGATGCCAGTTCGGGAACGGGAACCCCGAGTCCGTTTGTCCCGGGTGGAATCCCCACCGGCGCAGGCACGGCTGCCGCGGCGCGTGTAGCTCTAAACTCCTCCGCCATTCTCGAACCCGGCACGTTGCTTGGGGGACGTTACGAAATCATCGCCATGCTGGGACTTGGCGGTATGGGCGCGGTGTACAAAGCCTATGATCGCGACATCGAGCGAGAGATTGCCCTAAAAGTAATTCGTCCCGACCTGGCATCGAGTCCCGAACTCCTGCAGCGTTTCAAGCAAGAACTGCTCCTGGCGCGCCAGATTGCTCACAAGAACGTTGTGCGCATCTTTGATGTGCGCGAGTCCGCTGGCATCAAGTTCATCACGATGGAGTACATCGATGGACGCGATCTCCGCAGCCTGCTGGGGCAGCACGGCAAGCTTCCAGCAGCCGAAGCCCTGGACATTATGCACCAGGTTTGTCTGGGCCTGGCCGCTGCGCACGCAGAAGGAGTGATCCATCGGGATCTGAAGCCTGGGAACATCATGCGCGACCAGCATGGCCGTGTCGTGGTGATGGACTTCGGATTAGCGCGCACCGTCGATGGCGGAGGAATGACCCAGACCGGGGCGATGCTCGGCACGATGGAGTACATGTCGCCCGAGCAAGCGAAGGCCGAGCCGCTCGACGAGCGATCAGATCTCTTCACGATTGGCCTCATTCTTTATGAACTGATTACAGGCAAAACCCCTTACGCAGCGGAGAGCGCGATTGCCAGTCTGCTGAAACGAACGCAGGAGCGCGCGGTCCCG
>Ga0126371_10005041_pt1 | contig 11718 bp, 9 predicted proteins | sample PanSoiMetaPlot_4_FD_110145 | JGI IMG/M metagenome (GOLD analysis project Ga0126371, IMG submission 110145) | Tropical forest soil microbial communities from Panama - MetaG Plot_4 | ecosystem: Environmental > Terrestrial > Soil > Tropical forest > Bulk soil | place: Panama | collected 2016-02-17
TCCTTGCGGCGCTTTCTAACTGAGAGCTACACCCTGGAGAGGCGACGAGCGATCCTGCGCGCGGGCGGCGGGTGCGATGCGGCAATCTGGCGGCAGTTCGCGGAGTTGGGAATTCTCGGGCTGGCGATCCCCGAGTCGCTGGGGGGCATCGGGGGAAATGCGTTCGATGCCCTGGTCGTGATGGAGGAATTCGGACGGGCGCTGGTCCTCGAGCCCTATCTCTCGACCGCACTCGTCGGCGCCGGCATCCTCGTGCGGGCGGGCAGCCCGCGACAGCAGCAACTCCTGCGCGCAGTTGCCGCCGGAGAAGTCCGGCTCGCCTTCGCCCATGGCGAGCGCGATTCGCGCTGGCAGCCGGACGAGGTGACGAGCCGCGCGGTGCGCGAGGCCAACCACTGGGCTCTCGACGGCCACAAGGCGATGGTGACGGATGGCGCCGGCGCTGATTACCTGGTGATCTCGGCCCGGACGCCCTCCGGCATTTCGCTGTTCCTGCTCCCGGGCGCGAGCGAGCGGATGACACGGACCGCGCTCACGACCCATGACGGCTCGAGCGTCGCGGAGATCAGACTCGATGGAGTCCGCCTGCCGGCTGATGCGCTGATCGGTGCGGACGGCGATGGCCTGGCGCTGATCGAAGCGGCGAGCGACGTGGCCATCGCGGGGCTGTGCGCCGAAGCGGTGGGCGCGATGGACGCACTGCTCGGATTCACTCTCGAGCACGTAAGGACGCGCAGACAGTTCGGCGTGCCGATAGGAACCTTCCAGGCGTTGCAGCACCGCATGGCCGACATGCTGCTGCACGCGGAGCTGGCGCGCTCGATCAGCTATTTGGCGACTGCGAGGCTCGCCGTCAGCGATGCAAAGGAACGTCGTCGCGCGATCTCGGCGGCGAAGTTCCTGGTCGGCCGCGCGGCGCGCTTTCTCGGGCAGGAGGCGGTGCAGTTGCACGGGGGAATGGGTGTGAGCGACGAGCTGGAGGCCTCTCACTACTTCAAGCGGCTCACTCTCATCAACGCGAGCTTTGGCGACATGGATCACCATCTCGCGCGCTTCGGATCGGTGATGGCGGCCTGAGCGGCTCGCTCACGGCGCCACCGGTGTGATGACCAGCTTCCCAAGAGCCTTGCGCGCAAGGAGGGCGGCCAGCGCCTCGGCACCGCGATCGAGCGGATAGCGCTCGGCCACGTGGGGACGAAGGCGGCCTTCGCGAAGCCACTTGAACAGAGTCTGCAGGTCAGACGCCCACGCAGCCGGTTCGGTCCTGACATAGCGGCCCCAAAACACGCCGATGAGCGAGCAGCCCTTGAGAAGGGTGAGGTTCGCCGGCAGACGGGGTATCTCGCCATTCGCAAAGCCGATGACGAGGTGCCGTCCCCGCCACGCGCAGCTGCGCAGCGCCGCCTCGGTGGAAGGCCCGCCCACCGGATCGAACACCACGTCAACGCCCTTTCCCGACGTCAGTGCGGCAAGCGCCGGCTTGAGTTCCGCGGCGGCGTAATCGATCACCTCGTCTGCGCCATGCTCGCGGCAGAGGTCGCGCTTCTCGGGCGAGGAGGCGCCGGCGATGACGCGCGCGCCGAGCGCCTTGCCGATCTCGATGGCGGCAAGCCCCACTCCCCCGGCGGCGCCGAGCACCAGCAGCGTCTCGCCCTGCTGGAGGGCCGCGCGACCGGTTAGAGCGTGATAGGCGGTGCCGTAGGCCAGGAGGAAGGCCGATCCGGTGACGAAATCCACGTCGGCGGGGAGAGCCGTCAGCGCCTCGGCGGCCGCCATCACCTTTTCGGCGAAGGCTCCGGAGCCGGTGAGAGCGATCACTCGATCGCCGGGCTTCACGCGCTGGACTCCCTCGCCAACGCTCTCGACCACTCCGGCGCATTCGCTGCCAGGGACGAGCGGCAGTTCCGGCGTGACCTGGTACTTGTTCTGAATGATCAGCGCGTCGGGGAAATTGACCCCGGCGGCGTGCACGCGGACGACCGCCTGCCCGGGTCCGGCCACCGGATCGGACCTGTCCTCCAGGGCCAGGGTCTCGGGCGGCCCCCAGGTCCTGCACACCAGCGCCTTCATCGCCTGCCTTGCCTGATTGTAAACATCACGAATCGCGTCAATCACGATGTCCGGCTTCTCGAATTGTACGAACGCGCCGGTGTTCTGCGCCCAAACGGCCCGTGCGGGCTCGGCCTACGCGAGCGCCTGACCTTCCGGGGACCCACGCCCGAGGACATCCGGTAACGCCTGCCCCTTCCCGGTGAACGTCAAAGACACGGAATTGAGGCAGTGACGCTCGCCGGTCGGAGGTGGCCCGTCCGGGAAAACGTGCCCCAGGTGGCTCCCGCAGCGCGCACACACTTCCTCCACGCGCACCATTCCGTAGCTGGTGTCGCGCACCCGCCGAATGTGTGCTTCGGCGTATGGCTTGAAGAAGCTCGGCCAGCCGGTGCCGGAATCGAACTTCGCGCTCGACTGAAAAAGAGGCAAGCCACAAAAGCGGCACGTGTAGACCCCGTCCTCGTGGTTGTCGACGAACACGCCGCAGAAAGCGGCCTCGGTGCCGTGCTCGAGCAATACGTCGTGTTCCTCGGGAGTGAGGCCGGCAACGATCGCGTCACGCTGCGCCGAGCTTGGCGGCGTCAGATCGAATTTCGTCATGGTCATGAAGCACCTGCCCGCTCGCGAGCAATCAACCAAAGCCGGCCAGCGTCATCGCTGCAGCCACCTCCGGGTTACTCATGAAAGTCTGCCAGACAAATCCGCTGCGCTGATTCTCCGCCATCAGAGCCATGATACCGAGGTCTATTCCCAGCACATCGCCGTCGTACCACCCGGTCAGTGGGTTGAAGGCGTCGACGTATCCATATCGCTGCCAGGCCTGGCTGTAGTGGCCACGGATCCAGCGAAGTACGTGGATCGTATCGGCATAGACAAAAGGGAGCGAACCGCCGGCAGCGCACGGAACGACCGTGCCGTCGATCGGCCCGATCGGGGGTGGACCTCCCCACACCACGTAGCCGCCGGCTGAATCGGAGGCCGTGATCCCCCACAGGTCGCTGGAATAGTCAGCGGACTGGCTGCTCAAGCCCATGCAGAACAGCCGGTGCGCCTCGGTCGCAGTGACGGAGTTCTGAAAATAGTTCGCGTATGCATCGCTCCTGGAGCGGAAGTCGAACCAGGCGTGAGAGTACTGGTGCACGAACAGCGGATCAGCTCCTGAAATGTAAGTCAGTCCCTGATAGGTGATCGTGGGCCGCGTCCACGCGCTCCAGCTCGATGCGGGAATCGGGTAAGTGGGCGAGCCGATGGCCAGCAGGTACAGCATCATCAGCTCGCTGTAGTGATCCCAGCGACCGGCGGCAAATCCGCTCTCCGGCGTCCAGGCCATCGCGAGCGTAGCGCCCCCGTTCAGCATCCAGGGCCAGTTCACCTGCTGGTAGATCTGCGTCGCGAGGCTCGCGATCTGGGTCAGGGGGAAATGCGCCCTGCAGGTGAGAACACCGCAGAGCAGTATCGCCGTATCAATCGAGGAGACTTCCGAGCTCCCGGCACGGGCGCCGGTACTCATGTCGACGAAGTGGTAGAAGAACCCATTCTGGCCCTGCAGCTGATCGCGGATGAACTGCAACGTCGCCTGCGCGCGCGCGGCGATCTGCTGCGACGGCATATATCCGCGCTGATCACCGATGCAGAGCGCGGTCAGCCCGAACCCGGTGGCAGCGATGCTCGAGAGCGTGCGCGTGTCGTTGCCGCTCGCCAGCGCCCGATCCTTGATCTGCCCCGTAGCGGGGTCGGTTTGCTCCCAGTAGTAGAGGAAGGCCGCGGCTTCGATCTCATCGAGCAGCTGGTCGTCCGTGCCGGGATAGCCATCGCCGCCCACGAGGAGAACTGAATCGCCGGCCCCGCCGCTGCAGCCCGCGGAAGCCAGCGCCCCCGCGAGCAGCGGGACATACGCCACGGAGGTGGCGAGCTTGATGAGCTCTCGTCGGGTCATTGCCTCAGCCATACGTCAATCGATTGGCCGCAAGTCCTTCTAACCCTTCGCTCCCCTTTGGGGAATCCCTCCTTAAGTAACCCATTTGGGGAAAATCCGCCTTCAATCCCGCGGGTTTCGGGTAAAGAAATCGCGTCCCGGGCCGAAACCCGGTGGTGGAGTCACGCTCGGCGATGGGAAGAAACCCACGGTCCGCGTGCGCGCAGCAATCGTCATACAGCAGGAAATACGTGGCGGCAGTTCCAGACTCGCCGGCAGGCATGCCGGCAGAGGTCCATGCTGACGATCCAGCCAGGGTCGCTTCGCAATATCGCCGAGCGAGGCTGTACCTCGTGTCCGCGTTACTGCTGCTGGCCGGGACTGCGACCTACATGGTTGCCCAGGAGCGGGAACGGATCCGGACGGATGCGAGGCAAAACGCGCTGAACATCGCCGTCGGGCTGGAACGAGGCGCTACCGGCCTGCTGGCGCAGCCCACATTCAGCCTGCGCGGCATCAGCGTCGACATGGCCCAGGCGCCCGGAGCCGGCGCCGCGAGCCTGATGCCCGTGCTCAGGGAGGCGATGCGCTTCGACTCGCTGTCGGAGTATCTCGGTGTCCGCACTTCCATGGCGGGCGAGATCGCAGTCGTCGACCGGGCCGGACACTCCGGCTCGCCGCAGACCCGAGCCGCACTGCGGGCCGCGATCTGCCAACCGGATAACGGGACGATCGGGCTCTGCCCCATCGTCACGCTGCCCGGGCAGGACGCCTGGTACCTGCCACTGGCGCTCGCCGTCCGGCGTGGCGATGCGGCGGATGTGGTGTTCGCGCTGGTGCCCGCGCGAAGCCTGGTTGCCGCTGCGCAGAGCCTGCAGCTCATCCCCGGAAGCTGGCTGAACTTCGTCACTGCGGACGGCACGCGGTTGTTCCGTTACGTTCCGAGCCGCGACGCGATTGAAGTGCCATCCGGACGGACGCCGCAGGAAGTGTTGGATCTGGCTGCCGGGCATCCCTCCGGGATCCTCGAGCTCAGTCAGCTCCCGCCTGCGGTTCGGGCGCGGACGATACCCGGCATATACCTCGACGGATATTCGCGCTCGGCGCTGCTGCCGCTGTATGTGACCACCACCGTGCCGGTCTCATCTCTGATCGCCGCCTGGCTCAAGCAGTCGATCGCCCCCGGGGTCATATTCGTCACCGGCATGATTGCCGTGGTGATCTTCGGCTGGCAGCTGCGGGCGGCTCTGCAGCGGCAACGGCGCTACTCGGCTCAGCAGGAGTATCTCGCCACCCACGACACGCTCACCGGTCTGCTGAATCGCGATGCCTTCATGCGCTTGCTCGCGCAGGCCATCGCGAAGAACCCACCGTCGGCGTTCGCGGTCGTGCTCCTGGATCTGAATCGCTTCAAGGACATCAACGACACGCTCGGTCATGCCGTCGGCGACAGCGTGCTCGCCCAGGTGGGCAAGCGGCTGAGCGACTTCATCGACGGCGCGGGGTTCGTTGCGCGTCTCGGCGGCGATGAGCTGGTGATCTTCGCCCCGGACGTTCCGGAAGAGGTCGGGGCCCTGTGCGCCCGGATGCAGGCGTGTCTGGGGAGAACCGTCCTCACCGACGGCGTCGAGCTCGATCTCACCGCCAGCATGGGAGTGGCACTGTATCCGCAGGATGCGCAGACGCCTACCGAGCTGCTGCGCTGTGCGGACATCGCCATGTATTCGGCCAAGGGTGAGCTCAGGCCCTACGCCCGCTATTCCAAGCTGACGGACAGCTTCACTCCCGAGATGCTGGCTCTGAAGAGCGAGTTCGCCAGAGCACTGCGCGAGGGCGGCCTGCGGGTGGTCTACCAGCCGAAGGTGCGTCTGTCCGACGGGACCCTGACGGGGTTGGAGGCCCTGTCGCGCTGGACCCATCCCACGATCGGGCCGGTGTCGCCGGCGAAATACATACACCTGGTTGAAAGCACCGAGCTGATCCATCCCCTGACGCAGTCGGTGCTGAAGAGCGCGGTCGAGCAGATCGCCCGTTGGCGCGAGGTCGGCCACAACGTGCCCGTATCAGTCAACATCAGCGCCAATAATCTGCTGGATCGTGCCTTCGTCGAGAAGCTCGGCGAGACGCTGCAGGCTGCCGCGGTTCCGGCCTACCTGTTGGAGCTGGAAATCACCGAGAGCGCCGTGATGCGCCACCCCGAGACGATCCTCAGACGGCTGCACGCGATCCGCGAACTGGGAGTGCGCCTCGCCATCGATGACTTCGGCACCGGGTACGCGTCCTTGTCGTATCTGAAACGCCTGCCGGTCTCTACTCTCAAGATCGACAAGACGTTCATCGTCAACCTCGACTCCGACGAGGCCGATCAGCGCATCGTGCGAAGCTCGATCCAGCTGGCCCACGGCTTCGGCATGACGGTAGTGGCCGAGGGCGTCGAGTCCGAAGCCGTGGCGGCGCTGCTGCGGCAGTATGGCTGCGACCAGGCGCAGGGCTTCCACTTCGCTCGGCCGCAGACTGTGGAGGAGTTGGAGAGAAGCAGGATTCAGCCGCGGCCGGGGCGGGCCGCGGATCTCTCGAGCACGGGGGTTTTGAGACTTCTGCGGACGCGCTGACCGGGGCGGCTCAATGACTGCCGCGGAACGCGCTGCCGACTCTGGCAAACAGCGATTTCGCGACGTCCCCCTGTGCCTTGAGCGTCCGGGCGCTGTCCTCGCTCCGGGGCCCGGCCGCCTTCAGGAAGGCCAGGTTCGCGTGCACCATGTCGCCTGCGGCCTGATAGCACGCGCCGGCCTGTTGATACTCGCCTCTCTGGAAGAGCTTGTCGGCGAGCAGTCCCGCCTCTTGCGGACTCGAAACCTGGCAGGCGGCCCCAGCCTGCGGCGCAGGATCGGCGATGGCGACCTGCGCGGCGGCGATCCAGGCCAGTCCCCAGATGTGGATTCCGCGGAATTGGTCGGCTCGCCGTCGCACAGCGTCTTCGCTCAAGGGTTCCTGGTGGAAGCTCTGCTCTGCTCCGCCGGCATCGGCGACCTGCGGGCAGGCCACAGAAGCAGAGCGAGACCCAGGAAGAACCAGGGCACGAACAGAATGACGGGCCACAATGGCCTAAAACCGACGTGTACGAGCATCGCTGTCTCCCTCGCTTCTCGTAGACAGAGTACGGGCAGCGCCCGGTTGTGGCTGCATCTCCGTAGGGGAAACGACGGGAGACCAGCCGGGAGACAGTCTCCATATACTTTCGAGGTAGATTCGCCGGCGAACCCGCCAGGCGCTGACGCGGCCGATTACCCGATGAGATCGAGGCGCCGGCGAAGTGAGCGGGTCGGCGGACCGCTAGCGCCAGGGCGCGGAGCGATCGGGTACCGCGGCCGCACCCACCAGCGGGCGCCGATTCCAGTCCACCACGGAGTCGGTGTGCACACGCCTCACGATCCAGAGGAAGTAGACGGAGGCGGGAATGCCCAGGAGGTCGAAGGGAAGAGTCGCACAGTGACGTTCGGCGGTGGCGTAGACGAGGTGCATGAGGGCGCAGCTGAAGAAAACACCCGAGAGCGAGACGCCCGATAGCGACCACGCCCCTTCCGCTACATAGCGGCGCACCTGGCAGTCAGCCAGATACCAGCCGACCATGCCGTAGGTCACGACCACGAAGAGGTTCGCGAGGAGCGTAATCGAGGTGAGGTCGAACCCTCCCGCGGCCCCCGGGCGCACGAGCCCGAGCGCTGTGCACATGATCTCCGAAGGAAACACTGCGGCCGGGCGTGCCAGGCTCCAGCCGGCAAGCAGGCCCACCACGGCTGCGAAGGCGCCGGCCAGCGACACGGCCCAGTATCGCGAGGGCGCGAACGATCGGTCGCCCCGGCCACCGAGTGCGGTCTCCGCGCGCAAGCCGACGAAGGCGAAACCGGCCGGTATCCCGATCAGAGTGACCGCCAGCATCGGCCAGGAAGAACCCCCGGCCTGGAGCGCCTGCCAGCCGTGAACCAGATGATGCGGCCCGCAGCTCGCGGCCATGAGCGAGAAGCCGATCCCGAAGCGCGACCACCCGCGGTAGCGGTGAAGGCTGAACGTCTCCCACGCCGACAGCAGTCCGAGGCCGGTGTAGGCGAGTCCGATCAGGAGATTCCCGACGGCGATGACCAGGTCCATCAGGAGCCGCCTCCGGGCTTCGCCCCCATCGGCGCGCCGATGTGGTCGAGAAACTCGTCGATGAAGTATCGGTGGCCCCGACGCAGCTGCGCTTCCGCTGTGACCTCCGCGGCCAGCAGCGGGCGCTCGCCGCGGGACCGCCACAGTATCCGGTCCAGCATCGGCGCGACTTCCTCGGCCGCGACCGGCCGGGAGAACAGGTATCCCTGGGCCACTGCGCAACCCATGTGCAACAGCGCCGCGGCCTGCTCGCGCCTCTCCACGCCCTCGGCGATCGGGTGTTTGCCCATGGCGAAGGCCAGACTCATGATCGAGGAAACGATGGCCGTATCGCCCGGCTCGGCGCCGAGGCCATCGATGAAATCCCGATCGATCTTCAGCACCTCGGCGGGCAGGTCACGCAGCCGGGTGAGCGAGGAGTGCTGTGTGCCGAAGTCGTCGATGGCCACATAGACGCCCAATTTCCTGACCTGGTCCAGCACCCTGACCGTTTCCGCCGTCGCGCCGGTCACTGCCTTCTCGGTGATCTCGAGGCACAACGATGTGGGGTCGACGGCGGTGTCCGTGAGTATCTGGGCGAGCTCGCTGACGAAACCCGGCGCCTCGACCTCGCGCGGCGAGACATTGACCGACAGGGCGAGCCGCCGGCCTGGCGCGAGTCGTGCCCATTCCGCCAGCTGGCGGCAGGATTCCCGCAGCACCTGGCGCCCGATTTCGACGACCAGTCCGCATTCCTCGGCCACGGGAATGAAGGCATCCGGTGGAACGATGCCGCGCGTGGGATGGCGCCAGCGCACCAGCGCCTCGAGCCCCACGACCCGCCCGGTCTTCAGGCTGACCTGCGGCTGGTAGACGACGAAGAGTTGCGCTGCACGCAGGGCCAGGCGCAGATCAGACTCGATCTGTACCCGCCGTTCGGCCTGCGCAAACAGCTCGTCATTGAACTGCTGTAGCCTCGCCCGGCCCCGGATCTTCGCGGTGTAGAGTGCCGTGTCGGCCTCGCGCAAGAGCTGCTCGGCGGTTTTCTCCCCCGGAGCGCACAGCGCGACACCGATGCTGGCCGACACCACTACTTCCCGGCGCGCGATGAAGATCGGCTCCGCGGTAGTTGCCAGTATCAGAGCTCCGAGGGCAGCCTCGGAGCCCGCCGTAGCCCGGGGATGGAGGACCACCAGCTCGTCGCCGCCGAAGCGGCTGGCGGTGTCCTGTTCCCCGAGGCAGTAAACGATTCGTTTGGCCATCTCGCGCAGCACTTCATCGCCGCTGCCGTGACCGAGCGAGTCGTTGACCCGTTTGAAGTGATCGAGATCGACGAACAGAACCGCAATGCGCTCGCCGTCGACGGCCTTGCATGCGAGCTCGCGGCGCAGCCTTTCCAGCAGCACCTCGCGCGTGGGCAACCCGGTCAGCGGATCATGAGTCGCGGCGTAACGCAGACGATCGACGACGCCCCGCAGGCGGTCGATCTCTGACTGTTCCTCGTCCTCAATGAGCCTTGTGGCAGGCGTCTGCATCCGTTTTTGGAACTATCCCTCTGGCCGTGCCCTGATCGACCGCGCCCCGGGCGCGACCCCCCGCAAAGAGCCGGGCAGTTAGGCATTTGTAGCGGCTTGCGGCGCTTTTGCTGTAGGGCGCGGTTCACAGAATCCAACCCGAGCCGCAGGGATTGAGAGCTGGTGCACGGCCCGAGCGGCCTGGTGCACGACAGCATCGGGTCGCGGGCCGCGGGTCAGCGGCCGGGAGCGCCTGATGCGAGGTAGCGCGCCAGCTCCCCGCCAACCTCGCGGGCGTCGTCCTCCGCGCCGAGGATGAACGTCGACCTGCGGCGGCGCAGCACCGGCAATCCCATCGCGTAGATTCCGGGGGCCTCGGTCACCACGCCCCCGTCGTGGCGCAGCTCGCCGTTTCGATCGAGGACCGGCACGTCGAGCCAGCGATAGTCGGGACGAAACCCGGTCGCCCACACGATCGAGCGGACCCCGCCGCGGCGCAGGTCGAGCGACAGGTTTGGGCGTGGCGGCGCGCGGGTGGGCTCGAAACGCTCCGGAGGCCCAACGTCCGCCTCGGATGGATGGCCAGCGGCCCACTCATCGAATGTATCCAGCAGGCGGTTCATCTTGAGGTCCGCGAGCGCGAAGTGATTGGCGAGCCCGCCGGAAAAAAGAGCGCAGCCGTCGCGAATGGCGCCCAGCCGGCCGACGATTTCGACTCCCGCCGTTCGCAGCACGTTCAGGTCGAGGGTCCCGCGTCCGGGTGTGCCCACGAGCTGCGGCGACGGCAGCCGGCGGGCGCGCTCGAGGTCGTCGATCTCGGTGTACCGCTGGCTCCAGACACCGGCGGCCTCCATCCACCAGAGCACATCGCGCCCGCGGTAGCTGCGCGGCAGGCGCACGTGCTCGCCGACCGACAGCGTCACGGGCCGGCCCGAGCGCCGGATCTCGTCGGCGAGCTGCACGCCGGTCGCCGAGGCGCCGACCACGAGCGTGGCGCCCTGCGGAAGCTGGTCCGGGTTGCGATATTCGAACGGTGTGACGCAGACGATTTCCGGCGGCACGGCGGCGCTCAGGGCCGGCACTTTGGGGATGTTGGCGGCACCGCTCGCGAGCACCACCGTGCGGCAGCGGAGCTCGCCGCGGTCGGTGGCAACCCGATAACCGCCATCGACCCGGCTGACCGAGGTGACGGTGGTGTGCGTGCGTACCGGGGCCGAAGCCGCCGCGGCGAACGCCGAGATGCGCCCGATCAACTCGGGCATGGTCATGAACCCGTCGGGATCGTTGCCGCCGTAGGGATAGCCCGGGAGCCGGCTCTGCCAGTTCGGAGTCAGCAGGCGCAGCGAATCCCAGCGCTCACGGCGCCAGGAATTGGCCACCTCGCCCCGCTCGAGCACGACGTGGTCGATCGAGCGCTCCGCGAGAATCCGGCTTATCGCCAGCCCGGCGTGCCCGGCGCCGATGACGACCGTCGTGAGGCGTTCGATGGGGAGTCCGCCGCGCGCGCCGGGACTACCGCTTTACGACCTCGACCGTCACGTTGGTCGGATTGGTAACGATGTCATACACCGCGGAGCGCTTCTGCGACTGCGCCACCAGCGCCTCGATGTCCTGTTGCGAGGCGTCGGCGTCGATCTGGAACTTGACCTTGATGTCGTCGTAGCCGTTGCGCACATTGCTGTCGATGCCGAGGATCCCGTAGAGATTCATCTTGCCCTCGAGCTTCGCTTCCACCGAGCGCAGCTGGATGCCGCGGTTCTGCGCCACGGCCGCCACACCGGCCGTCAGGCAGCTCGCGAGCCCCACGAGCACCAGCTCGACCGGGGTTGCGCCGTGGTCCTCGGAGGCAAAGATCTCCGGGTGGTCGGTCTCGAACGAGAACTCGGTCTTGTGGGCCTGCTCCTCGCCCAGCCCGCGAAAACCCCGCACCGTCGAATGAGCGTGGGTGCCGTTCTGCCACTTGCAGCTTGCGCGCCAGGTGAACTCGGCGGCCGCGGGCGCGTTCCTCAGCGCCTCGCGCGCATCGAGGAGCGCCTGCACGTTGACACCGTTGTTGACTCCGTTATTGACACTGGCTTGTGCCATGTTTGTATCTCCAGGATGAATGCA
>Ga0126371_10005042_pt1 | contig 11716 bp, 8 predicted proteins | sample PanSoiMetaPlot_4_FD_110145 | JGI IMG/M metagenome (GOLD analysis project Ga0126371, IMG submission 110145) | Tropical forest soil microbial communities from Panama - MetaG Plot_4 | ecosystem: Environmental > Terrestrial > Soil > Tropical forest > Bulk soil | place: Panama | collected 2016-02-17
CGACTATTTCCTTGGGGGAAGAACCACTCCCTGGTGGGCGCTGGCGCTCTCCATCGTCGCCACGGAAACCTCTACCCTTACGATCATAGGCACTCCGGCGATCGCTTACGCAGGCAACCTCACTTTTATCCAGTGGGTCTTCGGCTATCTCTTAGGACGCGTGCTCGTCTCCGCTTTTTTTCTGCCAGGATATTTCCGCGGAGACTTTCTGACGGCTTACGGGGTGATTGAAAGACGGTTTGGCCAGCGTATGCGTTCGGTTGCGGCCATCACATTTCTGGGAACGCGCACCCTAGCGGAAGGCGTTCGCGTGGCCGCCATCGCTCTGGTCGTCAGCGTGGCGCTAGGCACTTCCGAGCGCCTTGCTGTGCTTATCGTCATCGTCTTGACGATTTTCTATACCTTCGAAGGTGGTATGAAAGCCGTGATCTGGACCGACGTGGCACAGTTTTTGCTTTATCTGCTTGGAAGCATTATCACGTTTGCAGTCCTGCTGCACCGCATCCCCGGAGGGTGGTCCGAAGTGACACAAGTTGCGGCCGTGCACGGCAATAAACTTCAGTTTCTCGATTTCAGTTCGAATTTGGCCACGAAATATACCTTCTGGTCCGGTATCATCGGGGGAGCTTTCCTCACGATGGCGAGTCATGGCACCGATCAGACCATCGTGCAACGGCTGCTGGCCGCAAAGAACCAGCGGGACAGCCGGCGCGCCCTGCTGGCCAGCGGGTTCATTGTCTTGTTTCAGTTCGTCATTTTTCTCCTTGTCGGTGTCCTGCTTTTCGTGTTTGCACAACGTTCTCCACTGTTGACACCCGGGGATCGCACCGACAGCATTCTGCCAATATTTCTGGTCCGCGAAATGCCCAGTGGTCTCACCGGCGTTCTCCTCGCCTCGATTCTTGCCGTGGCCATGTCCAACGCCAGCGGCTCGCTCAATTCACTGGCGGCGTCGAGCGTGGTGGACTTCGCAGGTTTGCGGGACGATAAAAGCGACACCTCAACATTCCTGCAGCGTTCGCGACGCATGACCCTGGTATGGGGCGCCGTACTTATCGGCTTCGGATTGCTTCCCTGGGGCCATCTTCTGGAAGCGGGACTCACGGTCGCAGCGCTTCCTTTCGGCAGTCTGCTGGGCCTGTTCTTGCTAGGTACGTTTGACCCGCGTGCAAATGCGCTTGGTTCGCTGGTTGGAATGTTCGGCGGCCTGATCTGCGTTCTACTCGTTTTGGGCTTCACGCAGGTCGCATTTACCTGGTACGTGATGATTGGGTCGTGTGTCACTTTTGCGCTGGGCGCGTTGGTAAGCCGTGTTGTGGCACAACCTGCCGCAAGTTCGTGAGGCGCGCCCGATGCCTCTTGAACTACACTCGATCCCACGTCGCGACTCCGGAGAGTTATGAGCGAAAAACGCCTGGAACTTGTGCGCGGCCTTGGTCCCTGGGCTTCGGTGGCCATCGTAGTCGGCACCATGATTGGCACTGGCATTTTCCTGAAGCCGGCGGAAATGGCACGCGAAGGGCGAAGCGTATCGGTCGTTTTCGCCGCCTGGATTGTGGGCGCAATCCTTTCGATCTTCGGTGCGCTGTCGTTCGCGGAGCTCGGCGCGGCCATTCCCGAAGCCGGCGGCGAATACGCATACCTCCGGCGGGGCTTTGGTCCCGCTTGGGGCTTCTTGTTCGGCTGGATGCATTCCATCGTTGGCCGGCCATCGTCGGCCTCGTCGATCGCCGCGGGTATGATGCGCTTCGTGGGATTTTTTATCCCGGCGGTAGCAACACCGATCTTCACATGGCGCATAGCCATCCCCGGTCTGACCGGGTGGCTGAAGCCCTATGATTTTGTCTTCACTTGGGCACAGCCTTTGGCCGTTTTGTGGCTAGTGTTAATGACCTGCGTAAACTACCTCGGCGTGCGCCTGGGCGGCGGTATTCAGGTTTTTCTGACCGCGATCAAGCTTGTCAGCGTACTGCTTGTGATCGGCGTCGCATTCGTGCTGCCAACCACCAGTGTCCATGCTCCCGACCCGATCTGGCCCGCCGCGGCCGGCGCCGGTCTGCTCAGCGCTTTCCTGGCCACGCTCGCTGCGGCACTCTGGGCTTACGATGGCTGGGAGGATCTGAATCTGGTTGGCTCCGAAGTGGAAAACCCGCAACGCAATTTTCCCCGCGCTCTGGTTGGCGGAGTCTGCCTCGTTGCGATCGTCTACCTTTTGTTCAGCGCCGCCTGCCTAAAGGTTTTGCCCTTTGAGAATGTTGCCAGTTCCGCGCGGGTGGCATCCGACGTAGTGGAACGTGCCGTGGGTCACGGAGCAGCCTGGTGGGTCACCCTGGCGATGGTCATTTCCGCACTCGGCTCCATGAATTCGTCAATCCTGAGCGGTGCGCGCGTTCCCTATGCCATGGCCCGCGATGGCATCTTCTTCAGCATCGCCGACGGTATTCATCCGAAGTACCGCACGCCGGGCCGCGCGCTCATTTTTCAGTGCGTGCTTGCAAGCCTGATGGCCCTGACTGGAACATTCGAGGAACTAACGAATCTGTTCATTTTTGCCGGCTGGATTTTCTATGGCCTTGCGGTCTTAGCGCTCTTCCGCATGCGGCGCACCGAACCCGACCTTCCGCGGCCCTACCGCTGCTGGGGCTATCCGGCGGTGCCTGGCCTTTTTGTTTTGGGAGCTTTGGCGTTGACTACCAATATCTGGTTCGACCGGCCGGGCCGCTCTTCCATTGGCCTGTTGCTGATTCTGGCGGGCCTACCCTTTTATCGATACTGGCAAAAGAAAACCGTCTAGCGGTCGCACTTTGAGGTGTGCGCTTTTTTCGATATTTCACACTTGAGCGGAGTGAGTGTGCGTTTCAGAAACTCGGGGCGCCCGTGGCCGCCGCACGGTTTGATGCCCCGTTTGCGGGAACCGACAACATCCCCAGCATGGCCTTCACCGGCACCTCAATTTCCGGGTGCATCGCTTTTGCCATCGACTCGGTGCCGGACACCAGCCGCCCCGCCGGCCGCGAAACATGCCCGTTGGCGTCGAGGGCGAAGATCCTGGCGTCTCTGACGGCCGGAATTTCGGACCACTCCTCTTGGAAGGTCAGCGACAAATATTCGTCACGCGCCTGCTCTGCGTTATAACCGCACGGCGCAATGAAAATCACTTCCGGCTGGGCGTCAACGATTGCCTGCAACTCAACACGGCGCGAAGGCATCTTGGCTCTACCCAACACATCCATCCCGCCCGCGCGCTGCACCATTTCGGGTACCCAATGGCCGCCGACATAGAACGGCTGCAACCATTCCAACACCATTACCTTCGGCTTATGCACCTGACAGGCGAGCTGCTGTTCCAACTGACCTAAGCGTTCGCCGATGCGCGTGACCAGCCGCTGCGCCCGTTCCCGTCGTCCGGTCACTTCTCCGATCCACAAAATATCGCGCCACACGTCGCCCATATCGTGTGGGTCGAGGCTGATTACTTCTGGCCGTCTCGAAATAGTGGCTAGCGCTGCAGCCAACTCGTCCGGTGTCGCCGCGCAAACATGGCAGAGGTCTTGCGTGAAAATCAAGTCCGGAGCAAGTTCTTCCAGCGTGTCGCGATCTACGGCATAAATCGACTCGCCGCGCTCGACGTACGTGCGCACCAGGCGATCAAGCTCGCAAGGCGTAGCTCCCTTCGGAATCCGTGAGGAAACAACGGCTGTTTTCGTCTTCGCACGCAGAGGATAGTCGCACTCGTGGCTGACACCCACGATTTCTTCGTCCAAGCCGAGTGCAAACAGGATTTCCGTGGCTGACGGTAATAGGGAAACGATGCGCATAGTGCGGACTCTAGCACATTTCTATGTGCCACGCCGCTCGAACCCGCATACGTCGCCGCACCTACCTGTAGAGAAAATACCGGCGCCGAACACCATCGTAGGCCGCCAGATCCTTCGCCCAGCTGGCCACGATCGCCTCCGGCGGCGTGCCTGCCTCCAACTGCTGCACCGTAGAATCATTGCCCAACAGCAGCAGGATCTTGCTTAAATCAAAATGCTCGGGATATTTCCTGTGCAGTTCGGCGGCAATCTCCAACCCGACGCGCATGGAACGCGCAGCTGTGCGGTCGGTAACTTTCACACTGACACCACCGCAATGCAGCCCGGAATACAAACCACCCACCGGAATAAATGGCTTGTTCGCAAAACGCACGCCGGGCAGGCCCTTCGCGTTCAGAATGCCGGCGACTTCCTCTCCGTCCATCCACGGCGCGCCAAACTCTTCAAACGGCGCCTCCGTGCCACGGCCGACCGACAATCCGGCGTTCTGCAAAACCTCGAGTCCCGGATACAGGATGGAACCCTTCAACGTGCGCAGATTAGGTGAAGGCGGGACCCACCGCAAACCGGTACTCTCAAAAAAATAATTGCGATGCCAGTTCTTCATGGCGATCACATGGAGCTGCGCGTTGATATGGTTTTCGGTGTTAAAGAACTGTGCGAGTTCTCCGATCGTCAGCGCGTAACGAACCGGTAGGGGATAGTAGGCCACAAATGAGGTTTTCTCCGCATCGAGCACCGGCCCTTCGACAGTCTCGCCATTCAGCGGGTTCGGCCGATCCAGCACATAGAATTCAATGTTGCGCTTTGTGGCTTCTTCCATGCAATAAGCCATGGTTGAAATATAGGTGTAAAAACGCACGCCCGCATCCTGCACGTCGAAGACCAGGGCATCCAGGCCGTGCAGCATTTCCTCGGTTGGACGCAGATGGTCTCCGTACAGACTGTAGATGGGTAGCCCGGTGGACGGATCCTTCGAGGAAGCGACCTTTTCATCCGAATGGCCGGCAATGCCGTGTTCGGGGCTGAAAAGCGCAACTAGTTGCACACCGGGGGCGTGCGCCAACACCTCGATCGTGGAACGCCCCTGAAAATCCAGGCCCGTGTGATTCGTGATCAGCCCAACGTGCTTTCCCTTGAGTGGGGCAAATTTCTCCGCCTCCAGAATATCCAGACCGCTCTGTACGCGGCCGACATGGCTCTTTCCCTTTGAGGAAGTGTTTTTTTTCTGGGCGCCAAGGCGATCTGGAATGACGAATAGACTGCTGCAAAGAAAGATGAGCGTCGCTAGACACCGAAACAACGAGTTTGCGGAAACTCGGGAACAATGTTTCATATGCCCCAATGATATTCTGGAACTTGCCTTTCGCACCTTCATTGTGAGCTGGTGGTGCGCGTGCTATATACAGTCAAGGCATGGGGCACGGCAGGGATTTTTCAATATGAACAGGCGCATCGCCCGCTCTTTGCTTTTGCCCTTGCTTCTTCTACCCTTTATGACTCCGAAAGCTCGCAGCCAATCGCGTACTGGAAAACCGTCGAGAACTACGTCGCCCAAATCGGCGGCAAGGACCTCCCCTCCGAAGCCAAGGGCCGCTAAGCAGGCTCAAGCGAACATCGATTGGGTGGACTCGACCCTGAAACAAATGACCCTTGAGGAAAAGGTCGGACAACTCCTGTTCACGACCTACCACGGCAGCTTTACCTCCACGGACTCCCCGGCCTACGCGCAAATGGTACACGACATCGAGCAACTCCACGTTGGCGGCTTCATCAATGTTACGCAAGGGTCGCCGCTCGGTTTTCTGAAAAGCCAGGCATATCCCACAGCCGTCCTCAGCAACCAGTTGCAGGCGAAATCTAAGTTGCCCTTGCTGATTGGCGCTGACTTTGAACGCGGCACCGCAATGCGCCTTGACGAAGGCACCTCCTTCCCCACAGCGATGGCCCTGGCCGCCGCGGGTAATCCAAAAGACGCTTATACTATGGGGAAAATCACCGCTCTGGAGGCGCGCGCCGCCGGAATTCAGTGGATCTACGCGCCGGATGCGGACATCAACAGCAACCCCGGTAATCCGATTATCAACACGCGGTCGTTTGGCGAAGATCCTCAACGCGTAGCAGAATTTGTAACCGAATTTGTCCGCGGCGTACAGGAAAATGGCGGCCTGGCCACCGCAAAACACTTTCCCGGCCACGGCGACACTATCTCCGATTCGCACATTGATTTACCCGTCGTCAACGCAGACCGCGAGAGGCTCGACCGATTAGAACTGGTGCCGTTCCGCGCAGCGATCGCCGCCGGGGTAGGCAGCATCATGACCGGCCACTTGAATGTCCCAGCGCTTGAACCCGATCCCAATACGCCAGCAACGCTTTCTTCGCGAGTCCTGACCGATTTGCTACGCAAACAGCTCGCCTTCGAAGGATTGGTAGTTACCGACGCCATGGATATGGGAGGAATCACGGTCCGCTATGCTCCGGGCGACGCCGCTGTGCGAGCCTTCCTAGCGGGTGCCGATGCCTTGCTGATGCCGCCGGTGCCGGATGCCGCATACGAAGCACTGCTCGCTGCGGTCAAATCCGGACGAATTTCTCAAGATCGTCTCGACGCTTCGGTCCGCCGCATTCTGAAAGCGAAAGACCGCCTCGGACTGCAGAACAACCGCCTGGTCGAGGTTCCGTCCTTGAACAGGAACTTTGGCAGGGCCACCTGGCAAGCCGAATCCCAGGAGATCTCCGACCGTGGCATCACGCTGCTTCGCGACACGGTCCGCCGTTTGCCTCTCGACGGCACAAAACCCGCGCGAGCGCTGCTTGTTTGCCTCTATGCCGACCCGGAGCCTTACCCCGGCGAAGACCTCGAGCGCGAACTACGTAAGCGCTTTGATTCTCTTGTGACTTTACGGGCCGACACCAAGTTCGCTAAAGCAGAAAACCTCAAACTTCCGTCGCCCGACAGCTATGACATCGCGATCCTTGCTTTGTTTGTCCGCGTCAGCGACCGTAAGGGCGACGTCGACGTCCCGGCCGACCAGTTTCCGCTGATCCAACAAATTTACGGAAACGGCAAGCCTGTGATTTCCGTAGGCCTCGGTAGCCCCTATTTGATCGAACGCTTTCCTCAGGCTCAGACCTGGCTCTCGGTGTTCGGCATCAGCGACGTCGCGCAAGTTTCGGCCGCTCGCGCGATCTTCGGCGAAATCCCCATTCGCGGCCGTCTGCCGGTGTCGATTCCTGGCGTCGACTTGAAAGCCGGCTTTGGCTTACAGGTGCCTGTCAATCCGATGACCTTGACGGGGTTCGACGTGAGCGGCGAAGTACAAATCAAGTCGGTCTCTGAGGTGATCGAAAAGGCCATCGCCGACCGCGCATTTCCCGGAGCAACACTTGCCGTCGGCTTTCGTGGAAAGCTGAGCGTCCACGCGTACGGGAATCTTCGCTACGATGCTAAGTCGCCTGCAGTGAAGCCCGACACGATGTACGACATTGCTTCCCTCACCAAGGTGGTCGTAACCACAACGCTAGTCGAAAAGCTTTTTGAAGGCGATTTTCCTTCCCCGCTTTCCCTCGATGCGCCTATCGAGCGGTATCTCCCGGAATGGAGCAGCGGGCCACAACCCGATTGGCGCCACAAGGTCACCGTCCGTAATCTGATGACGCATACCTCCGGTCTTCCTCCCTTTAAGGAATATTGGCGCACCTCAACGAGCAGAGAAGAAACGCTGCGACGCATTTTCGCGGAACCACTCGAATACGAGCCCGGCACGAAAGTCGTCTATTCCGATCTCGGCATCATCCTAATGGCGGAAATCATCCAGCGGCTGACTGGCGAGCCGCTCGAGAAGTTGGCCAGCGAATATATCTTCGGCCCGCTGGGCATGAAAAACTCGATGTACAACCCGCCTAAGGATCTGTGGCCAGAGATAGCTCCGACGGAGTTTGACAGCCAACTTCGTCACCGCCTCGTTCAGGGAGAGGTTCACGACGAAAACGCCTACGCCATCGGTGGCGTGTCGGGCCACGCCGGAGTTTTCAGCACGGCGCCTGACCTGGCGGCTTTCTGCCAGATGCTTCTGAATGGCGGTGTCTACGGGCATCAGCGTGTCCTGAGGCGCGCCACCATCGCGGAGTTCACTGCCCCGCAGCCCCTGGCTAGAAACACCCGCACCTTGGGCTGGGTGGTCCCAACCGAAAACAGCTCCAGTGGACACTATTTCTCTTCCCACAGTTACGGCCACACGGGTTTTACAGGAACCACGATTTGGATCGACCCCGACCGCCAGCTGTTTGTAGTACTGTTGACGAACCGCGTTCACCCCACGCGCGAGAATCATAAGATCGCCGAGGTCCGCCCCGCCGTCCACGACGCGATCATGAAAGCCCTCGGTCTTGTGAGTGAAGCCGCGCCTGCGAAGTAGGTGTTCAACGTGCTTCGGAGTCAGCCTTCTCTAGGTCGTCTATCCTGCCCAAGTCCCGCCAGGAATACTCATCCGCCCGAAAGCCCATGATTCGCTGGCCTTCTTTGGCAAGCCGAAGGTAGGTTGGAATGATCGAGAAGATTCCTTCTTCGTCGATCTTGCACAACAACCGTGGCGAAATGGCATGAATGCCCAAAAAGGCAAACGCCTGCAGATTCGGTGTCGGCCGCACAAACTCGGGATCTCTCCCGCTGATCCAACGCCCTCCAAGCTCACCTTCGTGGCTAAAAAGCAGCTGCCGCGAGCTCTCCCGTTTCTGCACCACCAGCGTCGCCAGGGCACGATGCTCCGCGTGAAACTTCAGCACCTTTCCAAGGTCAACATTGCTGATCACGTCCACGTTGTGGACTAAAAAGGGCTCATCCAGCCGTCCCGGGTCCTCTAAGAAAAACCATGCAGCTTTCTTCAATCCGCCACCTGTGTCTAGCAAAACTTCTTCCCGGGAAATCTCCACCTGCAAACCAAAATTGTTGTGCGCTTGCAGAAACTCAACCACCATATCGGCAAAATGATGAACGTTGACGATCACATCCCGCACGCCAAACAACGCTAGGCGCGTGAGCACAATCTCCAGCAGCGTCCGTCCCCCGATCTGCACCAGCGCCTTGGGTCGGTCGTTGGTCAGCGGCCGCAGGCGCGTTCCCAGTCCGGCGGCCAGAACCATAGCTCTCATCGGCCCATCTTCTCCAATTCCACGTGCCGCACCAATATGTCCAGGTCCTTGCGCCCGCTCAATCGCTTTGCCAATTGCTCCGCCAAAAAAACCGAACGGTGCTGCCCGCCAGTGCAGCCGAACGAAATCATCAAATTCTTGAACCCACGCTGCCGATAGTTGGCGATGGTCGCTTCTACCATCGACGCGGCATTGGCGAAAAATTGATGAACCCCCTCCTGCTGGTTCAGGTATTCAGCCACCGGCACATCTTTGCCCGTCAGTTGCTTGAAACGTTCTTCGCGCCCAGGATTCGGCAGGCTGCGCGCATCGAAAACAAATCCACCCCCATTCCCAGACTCGTCCCGGGGTAGGTCCCGATGAAACGAGAAACTAAAGATGCGCACCACTAGATTCTGCGATTCCTCCTTCACCTCGGGGTTCAGGCTTTTCAGCTTTTCCGAAGCCAGCATGCTCCGGAATGCTCCCAACAAACTGGGCAACGCGATGGGCAACTCAACGTTGTCTAGCAGCCAGTGCAGATTCTTCAATGCATATGGAACGCTTTGCAGGAAGTGTGGCCTGCGCTCGTAAAAGCCGCGGAATCCATACGCACCGAGTGCTTGCATGATGCGCACGTAGACGAACGCATAGTAGTGGCGCAGGAACGCCGGGCGATCGAGCCTAATGTGACCGCCCAGGGCATCGAGATAAGCACCCAGCAAGACCTGCCGCAATTCCGGCGGCAAATCCGCTTTCGCGTCGAAGAGCAGCGACGCAATATCATACTGTAGCGCCCCCTTGCGCCCGCCCTGATAGTCCACAAAATAGGGGCGCGGCCCAGGCAACAGAATGTTCCGCGACTGAAAATCGCGGTAAAGGAAGTATTCGCCAGGTGCCTCGAGAAGAAAATCCGTTAATTGCGCAAAATCATCTTCGAGCGCCTGTTCATTGAATGGAATCGCGGCCAGCCGCAGAAAGTAATATTTGAAATAGTTCAGGTCCCAATTGATAGACTGCCGGTCAAAACTGCCTCTGGGGTAGCAGATAGAATAGTCCAGGTCGCGCCCCGCCTCGACTTGAAATCGCGGCAGTTCCGTCACGACTTTCAGATAAGCATCGACAGCCGGCTGGGCAACCGTTTCGCCGTTTCGGTTGCGTGTGAGAAATTCAAAAAGCGTAATGTCACCCAGGTCTTCCTCAAGGTAAGCGCCGTTTTCCAGATCCTCAGCATAAATTTCCGGCACCGCGAGCCCACGCCGGCGGAAATGCCTGGAGAAGGCGATGAAAGCCAGATTTTCTTCGTGAACGCCGTAAAGAATTCCAATCGCTTTCTGGTTCCCTCCGGACAGGCGAAGAATCCTGCGGCCCGAACCACCCAGGTCCCCCTGCAGTTGCTGGACGTGTTCCGCCGGCATGTGGAAGCGCTGCTCGAAGAGTTTCTTTAGGACATCCATGCGGTCGTTTCCGGTGTTACCGAACCTTAAATAAAGCTTATTCCCTTCTACCACAGCTGACCGCTGCCCAAACCCCTCAATTGCGTACGAGTTGCCGTTCCCGCCGTTAGGAAAACCGAAACTTCCGGGCGTTGATTCGCTAGGACCTAGCAGCCACCGCTATAATCTAGAAATGCCCTCTCGCCAATCGGTGCACAAAACCTATGCCCGGCGAATCACCGAGGAGCGCAACGCGGCCTCGAAAGACCTCGACCGAATGAGTGCACTCGAGATCGTTCGCCTGATGAATCAGGAAGATCATAAGATACCGCGCGCCGTCCGCCACGAGATACGCGCGATTGCGCGCGCAGTGGATGCCGTCGTTGAGCGCATTACAAACGGCGGCCGTCTGATTTATGTGGGCGCCGGCACGAGCGGCCGCTTGGGCGTCCTGGATGCCTCTGAATGTCCACCCACGTTTGGGGTGTCACCAAACCTAGTGCGAGCAGTCATCGCCGGCGGAAAAAAAGCCGTGACCGAGTCCGTCGAAGGCGCCGAAGATCGTCTCAAAGATGCCGCCCGCGATCTCGGCAAACTTAATCTCACGAAACTGGACTGCGTGGTGGGCATCGCCGCCAGCGGTACCACGCCGTATGTGTTGGGCGCCATCGCTTACGCAAGGCGCTGCGGCGCCCTAACCATCGGCGTGACATCGAATGGCCGTTCACCTTTGGCAAAGCGCGCGGACATCGCCATCACTCCCCAAGTGGGGCCCGAAGTTCTCGCCGGTTCCACGCGTCTCAAAGCCGGCACCTCCCAAAAAATGGTTCTCAACATGCTCTCCACCGCCGTGATGGTTCGCCTTGGTCATGCGTACGACAACCTCATGATCGACGTCGGCGAGGCAAATGAGAAGCTCAGAGAGCGTGCCAAATGGATACTCAAGGAAGCCAGCGCCAGGGACGTGTCCGCGGTTACACGCGCATTGCGTCAATCCGGACACGACCTCCGTCTGGCCCTGATACTCTTGAAAAAAGGAGTTTCCGCAAATCAGGCCCGCCGCATCCAGAGAGAATCGGGCGGGAACCTGCGGAAAGCGCTGGACGAGTAACAGATACTCTCGTCTGGGATAATTTCGAAATGGATAAGTTCCTGATCCGCGGCGGCAAACCGCTGCATGGCACGGTGAAGATCGGCGGGGCGAAGAATTCCGCGCTGCCCGCCATGGCCGCAGCCCTGCTGACCGCCGAGCCGGTCACTCTGCACAATGTTCCCAAGGTGCGGGATATCATCACCATGGGCAAGCTGTTGGCATTCATGTCCGCCACC
>Ga0126371_10005043_pt1 | contig 11714 bp, 13 predicted proteins | sample PanSoiMetaPlot_4_FD_110145 | JGI IMG/M metagenome (GOLD analysis project Ga0126371, IMG submission 110145) | Tropical forest soil microbial communities from Panama - MetaG Plot_4 | ecosystem: Environmental > Terrestrial > Soil > Tropical forest > Bulk soil | place: Panama | collected 2016-02-17
CTGGAACTTTTGAAGGGAGCCCTGGCGAAGCCCAACGACGTACTAGCCAAGTCGATCTCGACTGCCACCGGTCTGCTCGCCTACGACCTGCAGGCGCCGGCGAAGAATCTCTATCCCTTCGTGACCCCGATCCGGAACGTCATACCGCGCGTCGGCGGGGGGACCGGCTCGGCGACCAATTGGCGCCAAGTAAACGCGATCATTGGCTCCGGCTTCGACGCAATGGGTTGGGTGCCGGAGGGTCAGCGCTCCGGCCAAATGTCCTATTCGACGTCGAACAAGTCAGCCACCTACGTGACGATCGGCGAGGAAGATGCGGCGACCTTCGAGGCGATTTCGGCCGGACGCCAGTTCGAGGATATTCAAGCGCGGATGACCTTCCGCCTCCTGCAGAAGATGATGCTTAAGGAGGAAATGGCAATCCTCGCCGGAAATGCATCGTTGGCGCTTGGCACGCCTGCAAACCCGACTTTATCGGCATCGGGCGGCGGCGCCACGCTCCCGTCGGCAACCTACTTCGTCAAGGTCGTCGCCCTAACCGTCGAAGGGTACCAGAATTCGACGGTCATGAACGGCGTCGCCACCTCGAAGACCGTCACCGGAGCCGATGGGAAGAGTTATACGCTGTCCGGCGGCTCGTCGAATATCAGCGCGGAGGCGAGCCAGGCGGTAACCCTCGGCCAGACCCTGTTCTGCAGCGTCGTCGCGGTGCCGGGCGCCGTTGCCTATGCCTGGTATGTCTCGACGGCGACCGGAACTGAGACTTTGCAGGCCATCACGACGATCAACAGCCTTCCCATCGGTGCGCCGCTCAGCACGGGCAACCAGCCGCAAAGCGCGATTACCGCCGACAATTCAGCCAATTCCAGCTATGCCTACGACGGATTGTTGACCACCGCGCTCAAACCCGGATCGGGTGCTTATGTCAACATCATGCCCACCGGCATAGTCGGCACAGGGTCGCCGCTGACTGCATCAGGCCGCGGCTCGGTCGTCGAAATCGACACGATGTTCCAAAAAATGTGGGACAATTTCGAATTGTCGCCGACAGTCCTCTACGTCAACTCTCAAGAGCTGAAGAACATCACCAGCAAGGTGCTGTCGAACGCATCCGGACCCTTGCTGCGCTATGATACCCTGGCCGACGGGAACCAAGGTGAATATCATGTGACAGCATCTGGGGTTGTGCAGTTCTATTATAACCCCTTCGCTATCGACGGCGGGCTCCGGATCCCGATAAAGATCCACCCGCGGGTTCCGCCGGGCACGATCATCGGCTGGGCCGAGAACCTGCCTATCCAGTACCAGTCGAACGAGGTGCCGAACGTCGCTGAGATCAAGACCCGGCAAGATTATTACCAAATCGACTGGCCGATCGTCACCCGCCAACGGCAGGTTGGCGTCTATGCCGAGGAAGTTCTGGCGGTCTATGCCCCGTTCGCAATGGGCGTCATCTGCAATATCGCCAACGGCTAACCTGCGCTCACAACGGGGAAATTTCGTGTCTGATTTTGTCTCATTACGGGCCGTCTTCCCGGTGTGGGACGCTGTTGGGCACGGGACGGAGCGGTACTCGCACGATCTCGACGGGGTCGTGCGGGTGCCACGCGGCGTCGCCGTGCACCTCCTCCACAATGGCGGCTATGTCCTTGACCGCAACTGCGATGTACTGGCGGCGGACGATGATGTTGCCGAGCGGATGACACTATGACCAGCGAGAACGCGATGACGGTCGTAGTCGCCTCCGATGATCCCGTGTTCAAGCCCATGCAAGCGACCAACCGCACCTTCTTTTCTGTGGATCAACGTCACCGGATACCGGCCGCGTCGGAAGGCCTCGCCAATATCTGGTCAGAAAGCTCGCCGCCGGCCGTTGCGAAAAGGTCGCGATCGCAACCCACGGCAACATCGCTGCAAATGCAACACCGATCGGTCGGATGTGGGGCGCCGTCGCTACCATGACCGATCATGAGCCGGAACATCCGTGATGGCAAACTTTACTTCTCCGGGGGCGAGCTTTGGTGACCTGACGACGCTCGCCGATGTCAAGGCATGGCTGCAGACCGGGCAGAGCGCGTTTCCGCCGACCGACGACGCACTATTGACGCGACTGATCACGGCTGCAAGTGAGTTTATTCAAAACTGGCTAAATCGACAGATCGCATCGCAGGACTGGGTCGAGATTCGTGATGGTCTAGCCGGCGCTCTCGGCTCATGCGAGGTGCGGTACCAATTCGCGGCAATTCCTGTGAGTGCCGTTAGCCTAGTCATTGTCGCTGGCTCGACAATCCCGCCGATCACGGCTGCCCAATCGGCGCAACCCTGGAGCGTCATCAGCACCCTTGCAACCCAGGCAGGGTACTTTTTTACCCCTACGCAACTTGTTATCAGAGGGTACGCGGTGCCCCGCAAGGCGGGGTGCGTGACCCTGAGATACACCGCTGGTTATTCCGTGATACCACCCGATCTGGCCCAAGCATGCATCGAACTCGTAGCGCTGCGGTACCGCGAGCGCAACCGCATCGGGGAGGTTGCGCGGGCGATCGGCGGCGGCGAGACCGTGTCCTATTCGCAAAAGGACATGAGCAACTCGATAAAGACCTTGATCCAGCAATACCGCGCTGTCGCGCCGATCGCCGGCTTCCTGCTTTCGGCGTCTGCCCAAACCGACGCGGCTACGCTTGCCGGTGCCGCGTGATCACTGGTTATCTCGTCGGCGACCAGCAGGTGATACAGCGGCTGAACGTATTGCCTGACGCCGCCAATTCTTGTCTTCTGCGCGCGATTACCCGGCTCGGGATCGAGGTTCAGCGCGAGGTGCAGCAGGGCAAACTCAGCGGGCAGGTGCTCAGAAGCCGTACGGGATCACTAAGGTCGAGCATCAAACTCCGCATCGATCGGAGTGGTGGCACCATCACCGCGGACGTATTTAGCGACAGCCGGTATGCTGGAGTACAGGAATTTGGTTTTGCTGGAACGGTGAGTGTCAGAGCCAGTCTGCGGTGCATCCGGGAAGCCTTCGGCCGGCCGATTGTCGAGAGGACGATCAATGTGCGCGCCTACGATCGCCGTATGGATCTCCCGGAACGCTCGTTTCTGCGCTCGGCGCTCGAGGACATGGGCCCGGCGATCCGCGAAGAGGTGCAGGCGGCTCTAAGCGAAGCGGTATCGCAATGACCAGACTGGACACAGCTTCCCAAATTAGGAGCGCGGCTGGTGATCATTCGTGAGGCAATCTATGCTGCGCTCTGGTCTCTCGGGGCCGGTGCCGCGAGGTTCGCCAGCGCCCACAGGCGGTTGCGACATTGGAACGACGTGGCTCCAGCCGAGCAACCCGCGTTGTTCATGGCCGAAAAGGGCGGGCACGCCATAACCAAGGCGCTTGGGTCGCCGATCGCCTGGACGCTCTACGCCGATTTCTACGTCTACGTCCACTCGAGTGATCCCTACTTGGCGCCGGCAATGCTTCTGAACCCGCTGCTCGACGCACTCGAGACTGCACTGGCGCCACCGCCAGCCACGGGCATCCAAAATCTTGGATTACCCGCGATGGTGCAGCACGCCCGTATCGCTGGAAAGATCGAGACCGACGAAGGTGTGCTCGGCGACCAAGCGATCGCGATCGTCCCGGTCGAGATCTTATGCGTTTGACCGCACTCAAAACGAACGGATCTTGGGTCGTAGGAGTATCCCAATGGCTATCGATGATCCTGAATCCAGTGTGGGTGTTCCTGAGGATCATGCGGCAAGCCCGGCCGCCGCTGACAGCAGCGCTGTTTCGCTCGACGAAGTGATCGAGCGGTGGTGGCAAGACCATTTCCCGGGGTCGCCGATCGCTCGCGATACGCCGGCCTGGAATGCCGCATTTGCCGCCAAGGAGGCGCTGAAGCGGATGTTGAAAAGGGAGTATCTGACATGCAATTGAGCTTCGGCTCGGGTGCGGTCTGGGGTGAACGCACCGACGTAACCGGGTCCGGGATCGGCCCCCGCCAATTCGGCGTGCTCCAGGACATCCAGATCGATTTCGATTGGACCGACAAGCCGCTCTACGGGCAGCTGCAATTTCCGGTGGCGATCGCGCGCGGACAAGGCAAGATCACCGGCAAGGCAAAGTTCGCCCAGATCCTTGGTTTGCTCTATTCCGACATTTTCTTCGGTCTGACCCCGGCCACCGGCCAATTTGCCGTAGCGCAGCTCGAGGCTGCCAGCATCCCGGCGGTGACGCCGTACACTGTGTCGGTCGCCAACGCAGCCAGTTACAACGACGATCTCGGGGTCGTCTACGCAGTCAGCGGCAAACGCTTCAACCGCGTGACGACACCGTCTGCAGCCGGACAGTATTCGGTGAATTTCGCCACCGGCATCTATACTTTCTCGTCGGCCGATGCGAGTGCCGCCGTCTTGGTTTCGTACACCTACAACCTGACGACTTCGGGCAGCAGGCTCGCGATCACCAATCAGGTCATGGGGACAACGCCGACCTTCAAAGCGACGTTCTACACCAACTATGCCGGCAACGGGATGGCGCTGCGGCTCAACGGCTGCATGGCCGACAAATTGTCGCTGCCTACCAAAGTCGATGACTGGACGATTCACGAGCTCGATTTTTCGGCCTTCGCCGATGCGTCCGGAATCATCGGTTATCTGAGCACGGTCGAATAATGCTGCCAGGTGTCACGATTGCGATGGGAGGCCGCGATTGGCTGGTTCCGCCGCTGACGCTCGGCCAGCTCCGCCGGCTGATGCCCAAGGTGCGACAACTGACCGAGGTCGACGCATCTATGGGCGAGACGCAGATCGGCGTGCTCGTAGAAATCGTCGTTACGGCACTGCAACGCAATTATCCCGAGGCAACCGGAGAAATGGTCGAGAACTTGCTCGATCTCGGCAACGCCAGTGCCGTGCTCAATGCGGTCCTGACCGGCTCCGGGCTAAAGCTGCGGGATAGCCGCTTGGGGGAACCGGTAGCCCCCGGGACTGGCCCGGGGGCTCGCCCGACAGTCGCGGGACCGGCTTCGGCCCCGAACCGGGAGGTGGCGACGGCTGGGGACAGCTATATGGCCTCCTCGCCACCGTCTGCGGCTACAGCTATCCCGTAATCGACGAAATGACGCTCTTCGAGGTCGAAGAGCTCACCGCATATTGGGCCGAGCAGCCGCCGGTGCACATCCTGCTGGGAGCCTATCTCGGCGTCGGCAAACACCGCCGCCGGCAGACCCCATCAGCGGGCTCGGAGCCCGGCCGCGCTGCACCCGCAGATCTCCACAACTTCCTGGCCGAACTCGGCCCCGGGTTCGGCGCCGGTGATGTTCACGCCGGTCTGCCTGGGGTGGTGCTCGATTTTGCCGAGCTTCGGAACCGAGCCAAAGGCGAGAATTGCCGTGCCCCCGACGCTCGGCGCGGCAAGCAATCAGCCGTCTGACGTGTCACCTCATTGAGGGGCTATCATGGCCGGCATTGAAACCAGCGTCGTCATCAGCGCCCAAACCGACGGCCTCCAATCCGGATTGGAGGCGGCGTCGAATTCGGTGCAGGTGGCGACCGATGCGATGCGGACCCAGCTCGCAGGGCTGGGGTCCGCTGCCCTGCAGGCGCAATCGCAGATCAGCACCGCGGCGGCGCAGGTCGGATCGAGCATTGGCGCGTGGCGCGCCGAACTGCAGGAGCAGCTGCTGGCCGAGCAAAGCTTTTTCGGCCAGTCGAAGAGCGAAGAGCTGGCGTTCTGGCAGGACAAGCTGGCGCTGACGCAAGCCGGATCGAGCGCCCGCCTGGCGGTCGAACGCAACATCTACGAGCTTGAAAAGCAGCTCGCCGTGCAAGCCGAGCGCGACCAGCTCGACCAGCTCAAGGCCGATCAGAAGGTCACGGACGCGAAATTCGCCAATTACAAGGCGGCGATCGATGACCAGGCCGCCCTCGGGCAAATCTCGGCGACCGAGCAGGTCCGCCAGGAGCAGGACCTGCTCGACCTCAAATGGTCTTACGACCAGGCTTATTACGAAAAGAAGCTCGACGCGGCGCAGAACGATGTGCGGACCCAGCAAAAGCTGATCGAGGAGCAGGAGCTCGCCTACGAGAAATATGTCGGCGACGTGCAGGCGCTCGGTGCCAAACTGGCTGCAGCCAACAGAAAAGCATGGGACGATCTGGTAGCGCCGATCGAGCGCGCGATCGACACCTCGGTCACCGGCATCATTCTCGGCACCACGACGGTGCAGAAGGCCTTGGCGAACCTCGCCCATTCGATCATCGCCGAATTCGTCAACTCGGCAGTGAAGGGTGTCTTTGGCCAGATCGGCAGCCTCTTTGGCGCCGGTCTTTTGGGCGGAAGCGGCGCCCAGGATTTTTCCGGTGGCCTCACCGGCGCCGGTGAGGAAGTGGCGGGGGCCGGCATTGCCGAAGGCGCGGGGCTCGCCGGCCTGTTCGGTTCCGGCGGCGGCATCCTCGGCAGCCTCTTCAAAGGCATCGGCACGCTCTTCGCCTTCGACCATGGCGGCATCGTGCCGAGCGCGCAGGGAGGCTGGGCGGTGCCGAGCCTGGGCCCCGGCGGCGTGCTCGCGCAGTTGCACAGCAACGAGATGGTTCTGCCCGCCAATATCTCGCAGGGTCTGCAAAACCTGATTGCCGCGCCGAACCTCGGCAACAGCAGTGGCGGAGGCGCACCGGTGGTCGTCAACTTTGGTGTTTCGGCAATGGACAGCCAGGATGTCGCGCGATTTTTTCGCAGCAACGGCAGTGCGCTGGTTGCGGCGATCAATAACGCGATGCGCAACGGAACGATGCTGCGGACGAGCTGATGGCAGACATCGGAATATTCCCGTCATTGGCCGGGCTCGCCTGGAGCGTCACCAAGACCCCGACTTTCCAGACCCGCATCCAGCGCGCCGTGTCCGGCCGCGAATTGCGCGCGCTCGATTATCCTTACCCGCTGTGGCAGTTCACGCTGGTTTTTGATTTGCTGCGCGACAATCCGGCCGCCGGCTACGACGAGCTGCGAACCCTGATGGGGTTTTTCATGCTCTGCCGGGGCGCCTTTGGCACGTTCCTGTTTCGCGACCCGAGTGATGATCGGGTCACCGGTCAAGAGATCGCTGTCGGCAACGCCAGCACGGCGGTCTTCCAGCTGCAGCGGGCGATGGGCTCGGGGCTGCCCGGCGGCGGGTTTCTGGAGCCAATCGTAGCGCCCGATGTCGTCAGCGCCGTCTACCTCGACGGCATTACCCAAAACCCGGGAAATTACAGCGTCGATCCGGGCAGCGGATTGCTGACCTTCGCCACGCCGCCGGGCAGCGGACGGATCATCACCGCCGACTACAGCTATTTCTTCCGCTGCCGGTTTATCGACGACAGCTATGCCTTCGAGAATTTCATGTTTCAATTGTGGCAGCTGAAAAAGCTGACTTTTATTTCGGTCAGGCCATGACCGACATAAAAGTCACCCCCGGGCGCGACCCGGGGGTCTCCGTGGATGGCCGGGTCAAGCCCGGCCGCAGGGTCTCGGTGCGGCCGTGAAGCCCGCCTCGGCTGCCCTGATCGCGCTGCTCAACGGCAGCGAGCAATTCGTCATGGCCGACCTCTATACCTTCACTCTGGCCGGAGGCGCAACGGTCCTGCGCTATTCGGCGGCGCCGACGGCGATCGCCGCCAACGGGTATTTATTCGCGGCGGGGCCAAAATTCGAACGCTCGAAGACGAAGGTCGTGATCGGCACCCAGGTCGATGAGCTCGACATCAAGATCTACCCGGAGCCGACCGACCTGGTCGGTTCGACGCCGTTTCTCGAGGCCGCCTGGCAAGGCCAATTCGACGGCGCCTTGCTGCAGCTGGAACGCGCCTTTATGGGTGCCGAGGGCGGCTACGGCGACACCACCGCCGGAACAGTAATCCTGTTCTCCGGGCGGATCTCCGACATCGATTGCAGCCGCACCGGCGTCGAGATCAAGTGCCGCTCGCATCTCGAGCTGCTCAATATCCAGATGCCGCGGCGACTGTGGCAATCGAGCTGCACCCATGTCTTTGGCGACGCGATGTGCCTGTTCAACCGGTCGAGCCTCGCCATAACATTCGCTGGCGGCAGCGGATCGACGACGACGGTAATCGAGGGCGCGCCGATGACGACCACCCCCTATGCGCAAGGGACGATCATTGCCGTCACCGGCGCCAATGCCGGCTACAGTCGCACGATATCGAGCTTTGTCAGCGGCGGCGCAGTAACCGTCAAGCTCGCTTTTCTTTCCCCCGTAGCCGCCGGCGATCAATTCCAGCTGCTGCCGGGCTGCGACCGCACGCTCGCAACCTGTACCAACGTTTTCAACAACGCGGTGCACTTTGGCGGCTTTCCCTACATCCCGACTCCGGAAACAGCGGTATGACCGGCCCTGAAATGGATCCGCGCCGCTTTGCGGTGCTCGAGGAGGCCCGGGGGTGGCTCGGCACACCCTATCACCACATGGGCCGGGTCCAAGGCGCCGGCACCGATTGCCTGATGATGCTCGCCGAGGTCTACGAGGCGGCCGGTGTAGTCCCGCACATCGAAATTCTGTTCTACCCGCCCGACTGGCACCTCCATCGCGATGCCGAGCGCTATCTGGTTGGCGTGATGAGTTACGCCCGCGAGATTCCAGGGCCGCCGCGGGCGGGCGACGTCGCGCTGTTCAAGTTCGGCCGGTGCTTTGCCCATGGTGCGATCGTCATTGAATGGCCGCGCCTGATCCACGCCTGGCACAGTGCCGGTGTGCTGTATGCCGATGCGACGCAGCCGCAGCTGGCGGGGCGTGCAGTGCGCTTCTTTGACCCGTTCGTCTGATGGGCGGAATTCTGGGCGGCGGCTCGAACGCCAAGCAGCAGCGCGCCGTCGGCTCGCTGCAGTTCCAGACCTCGCAGGCCGGCGGCGTCATCCCGCTGATCTATGGCACGACCAAGGTCAGCCCCAACCTGCTCGACTATGACGATTTTACCGCAACCCCCAGCAAGCAAGGCGGCGGCAAGGGCAAAGGCGGTGGCGGCGGCAAGGGCGGCGGCCAACAATACATGTATTCGGCGTCGTTCATTATGGGTCTGTGCCAGGGACCAATCGCCGGATTGGGCCTGGTTTGGTGGGACAAGAATATCGGCACCGCGTCCGGCCTGCCGAGCATTTCCAGCATCAATCTCGGTGGCGACGGGCAGGCGATCGATCCCTATTGGGCAAGCGCCCATCCGGCGAAGGCGATCGGCTATTCGGGCACCGCGAACATCGCCTTTGCCAACTACCAGCTCGGCAACACAGCAACACTGCCGAATTTCAATTTTGAGGTAATCGGTGTCGGCGCCGGCGCCGGCGGTGCCGCGCCCAATGGCTACGACGCCAACCCTGCGCTGATCGTCAGCGATTTTTTGACCAACCCCCGCTACGGCGCCAATTTCCCGCCGGCAAATCTCGATCCGGCGATGACCTCCAGCGCTGCCTCCTCCTATGCGACCTACTGCGCGGCGGTCGGCTTGTTTCTGTCGCCGCTGCTCGACCAGCAGCAGGAGGCGCAGCAGTCGCTTGCCGACATCACCAAGGTCACCAACAGTGCCATCGTGTGGTCCGGCGCATTGTTGAAGATCATTCCCTACGGCGACCATTCGGTTGCCAACGCCTTCACCGTGGCCAGCTTCACTGGAGTCCCGACCCAAGCGGGCGGCGACACCATCAGCCTGACTTTTGCCGATCCCGACTTCAATGGCGGCTCTCCTTACACGGTGGCTTATACGACCTCGGCAAATCTACAGATGCCGGGGGCAATGGGCGGGCTCGCCCACGCAATCAATTCCGATCCGAACCTGGTCGAATACGGCATCCTCGCTGCCGGCGTCGGCCTCAGCGGCGTAATGGTCATCCAGTCCAATCCGACCGGCAACACGACGATCGGCCAATCGGGTGGCGGCGGGATTTCCGCGACCGGGATCGGTGCGACGACCACCAACACCTTCACGCCGAACATGGTGCCGATCTACCGCCTCGGCGAGGACGACTACATCGTTCAGCAATCGAGTGTCGGGATCAATTTCGGCGCGACCCCCGGCGGGCCGGCGCTGCGCGCCGGTGCGACGCCGGTAACCGGCGGCTTCACCGGCGACCCGCTGCACATCCAGCGCTCGACGCCGGCCGACGCCAACAACCTGGTCCAAGTCGAGTGCCTCGACCGCCAGAACAGCTATAACACCGCAATCGCCGAGGCTTCCGATCAGGCGTCGATCGACCTCTACGGGCTGCGGCGCGGCACCAGCAGCAAGGCCCGGCTGATCACCGACCCGCTGTATGTCGGCGGCATTGTCGCCCAGCTACTGCTGCAGCGCCAGCTCCTCTACCGCAACACCTACACCTTTCAGCTCGGCTGGAAATATATCCTACTGGAGCCGATGGAACTGGTGCAGATCACCGACTCGCGGCTGGGCGCCAGTGCGTTGACGGTGCGGATCACGGCGGTCGAAGAAGACGACGAGGGCATGCTATCGATTACTGCCGAGGATTTCTTCGGCCCCTACTCGTCGAGCGTGCTCTATCCGCCCAGTAACTTTTCGCCCCCCGCTTCGCCCTCGATCCTCGGGGTTGGCGGGGGCACCGCCGAGCCTGCCGTCAAGCAGGCGAGCGGCGGTGCGGTCGGCGGCTTTGTGCCGAACTGGAGCGCGCCGTCCGGCAATGTTAACACGCCGCTGATCTTCGAGCCGCCGGCAGCACTATTGTCGGGCGATCTCGAAATTTGGATCGCACTGTCGGGAGGCCCGAACTGGGGCGGCGCCCAGGTGTGGATCTCGAGCGACGGCAGTTCCTATGCCTTTGCCGGCACGGTCTCCGGCCGGGCGACCCAGGGTGTCTTGACCGCGGCGATCGGCAATAGTGGCGGCAGCCCGGACGTCACCGACACCTGCTCGGTCGATGTCAGCGAGAGCCGCGGCCAGCTGCTGTCGGTCTCGGCCACCGATGCGTCGAACCTCGTTACCTTGTGCTATATGGGCGGCGAGCTTTTCGCCTATCAGACCGCGAGCCTGGCAAGCGCTTATCACTATAGTCTGACGACGCTCTATCGCGGTGCCTATGGCACCATCGCAGCGAGCCACCCGGGCGGGACGCAATTCGCGCGGATCGACCAATCGGTCGGCCGCTTCCCCTATCCGAGCACATTGGTCGGCCAGACGATATTTCTGAAATTCCTGTCGTTCAATATTGTCGGCGGGGCCGTCCAGAACCTCGCTGAGGTGCCGGCTTATACCTACACGACGACCGGCGCCGGCAAAGCCGCAGTGTCGACGACCGTGGCGGGGTCCTTTGCCGGCACCAGCACCGCCAATCTCGTCGTCCAGCGCTACGTCTTCGCCGGAACGGTCACCTTCCCGGTAGGGCTTATTGGCTCCCAAGGCACCGCCGGGGTCGCTGCGACAGCCGCGACGACCTACGCCATCAAGAAGAACGGCGTCAGTGTCGGAACCATGATGTTTGCGGCTGCGGCGACCACGGCGACGTTTGCGATGGCGTCGGCGACCACTTTTATGAGCGGCGACATATTGACCGTCGTTGCCCCGGCGTCCCCGGACCCGACATTGGCAAACCTCGCCTGGACCCTCGCCGGATCGCAGTGAGCAAACCGCGCGGTCAGCACCTATACACCCACCATCAGAACGAGGCACCCGTGAAACTCGAATCATGGCACAGCAGCGAAGACAAGCGCCGCTGGAAGATCGTGCGCACC
>Ga0126371_10005044_pt1 | contig 11714 bp, 11 predicted proteins | sample PanSoiMetaPlot_4_FD_110145 | JGI IMG/M metagenome (GOLD analysis project Ga0126371, IMG submission 110145) | Tropical forest soil microbial communities from Panama - MetaG Plot_4 | ecosystem: Environmental > Terrestrial > Soil > Tropical forest > Bulk soil | place: Panama | collected 2016-02-17
CGGGGCTTACCAAGTCCCGAGAAGCGGATGCCCCCAATCGGTCTTGCACCGCGCTCGCATTGCGCGCAAGGCTTGGTATCCGCCGGATCGCCCGTGAAGTCGGTCTCGGTGTAGGGACGGTGCTCCGGCTAGTAGATGCCAGCGACGCGAGCCGGCACGGCCTCAGTCACCGTCCGGGTTAGGGCGCCGCGCCGAGCTGTTTCAGGGCCGCGCTGCTGCGTTCATGGTTTGGGTCTATTGCCAGCGCTCGCTGGAAATCGGCGATAGCATCCTCGCGCCGTCCCCGGGCCTGCAAGAGGTTACCCCGATTGCTGTAGGCTACCGCGTAATTCGGATTGATCCTGATAGCTTCACTGTAGTCGGCAATGGCGCGGTCGTAATCCCCTTGGCTTGCACAGCGCTGCCTCGGTTGTTGTGGGCTTCGGCGAAATTAGGGTTGATCTTGAGGGCTTCATTGAAGTCGGCGATAGCGCGGTCGTCGTCCTTCTTACCGTCATACGCTATGCCCCGCATAAGGTAGACGACGGCGCACACGCGGCGGGGTCGGGAATCGATACTGAGCTTGCCGAGCGCAATGGGCACCGATGCCATCGAGGGGCGAGCTGATTTAGCCACCAAGCGAGTTGCGCATCGAAGGGCGAGAAGCCAGTATCCGCTGTGCCACCGAAACGAGTCGGGCCACAAGCGGCCATTATCGTCGCTAGATGGTCACGCCTGTTTGCAGGGAAACTCGATCCGGCAATTCGCGCCTTCTTTTGGGAACGCGAGATCGACCCTGCCACCGAGCTCGTGAGGAATGAGATTACGTATGAGATCGGTGCCGTAGCTGGATTGAATCTTGGACGCCAGCGGGGGACCTCCAAGCTCGCGCCACTCCAGGATCAGGGTTGGCTTCTGACCGTTCGGCTTACGGTTCCAACTAACCGATACCTCACCGCCGGGGATCGATAGCGCCCCATACTTGGCAGCGTTCGTCGCCAGTTCGTGTAACACCTTCCCCAGCGCCTGAGTTTCGGCCGAGGAGAGCATAACATCGGTCCCGGTGATCTTGATGTTGGTGTCGGTGGCGTAGGGCGCAAGCTCGGTAAGGACGAGGGTGTCCAGAGAAGCGCCGTGCCAGCTACTTTCACTCAGCAGGGTGTGCGCGGTTGCCATGGATTGGATGCGGCCGCGGAGTGATCGAATAAAATCTCTAATTGAGCGGCTGCCTTTGTCGGTAGAAGTGACGACCCCGTCAACCTGCGCCAGCACGTTCTTTACCCGGTGGTCAAGCTCGGCGATCAGCTCTCGCTGATGCTGCTCGTAGCGTCTGTGGAGGAGCAGCGTCTCCGTCAGTAGAACAACCAATAACGAAGAGCCGGCGAACAGGGCATATACCCGGGCTAGGTACCAGCCTTCGGAAAACCGAATACTGTTGAAAAGGCTCGCCATCACAAGGTTTGGCAACCACGCGACCAGCGTCACCATCAACCATTCATCGAGGAGCGTATATCGGCGAACAAACAATACCGCGAGCGCCATGGCGTTTAGAAGCAGGACAAAGGCGTCCACATGCCTTGCAAATGGTGTCCGCTGGATCAGAGTGTCATGGAGAGGTGGCAGATTCGCAACCCCTGCGGTCGCGCCCCATGTCAAGGCACCCGTCACCATGACCACGCACGCGATGGCGACCCCAACCTCAACCCTGGTTGATCGACCAGGCTGGTTGACGGGTGTGCCCGCATCCTTCGACAGCGCATAGATGAGGACGGCCAGCGCAAACGTGGTTTGCCAAAAGACAAATAGCCACATCGGACTACTGAGCTTATCGCCGATCTGAACGGCCGAGGCATGGGCTGATGGGAACGCAAGCGTATGCAGCAGCGCAAACAGTCCACTGCACACAAAGCCGCCTGCGAGGACGAGCAGAGCACGCTGGGGATAGAGCGAGTATTGGACGAGCAGAAAAACCGCCGTAAGGAGGTTGGCTGTACACATGATCGCTTGAATAACTGGAACAAAAGAATGAGCGGGGCCTAAGGGTATGAGTGAAAACGGTGCGTTTGCGACCGCGATAACGACCAAGAAGATGAAGACGCGGAGCGCAACTTTGCGCTGTCGAACGTTTGCGGGGATAGCCGTGATTGAAGTTGCAAGAACGTCACGTGACCCGGGACGTTTGTCACCAATAGGAGTCTTCTGCAGCATGAGCCACCTCAGCCACCTAGGTGCGAATACTCGACGCACGAAGCCCAACGACGGTCGTCCTCGCGCGTAGGCCGCGGGACGGGCCGTGAGATCATCGACCACGGGCCTCAAGGGCTGTGTTGTGTATCACAGCAAAAACAGGCGGTCGACGGCAGCTATGGGTCGATGCTGTCGAAAAAGTCTCCGAGGAAATGCTGTAGAATCGAAACCCGCAACGACCGAATCCTGCAGTTGAATCTCTGGTTCAATATTGCCTATAGGAAGCTGATTTTGAAGCAGTCTTTCTTAGGGAACCCGCCAAAATCTTTCTTCAACAGCCTCGGCCAATAGCGTCGATTTGGGCCTGTCAGAAGAATGTCCGCTCGATATCGGCAAATAAGGGGCGTGTTGTGCATCACAGCAAAGATTGGCCGCCGATGGCGGAGATGGGTCGTTCGCGTCGCTCGGCTTCGACCAAATCACTGCGCCAAGCGGAGAACTAGGACTCCCGGCCGTCGGGATTTGTATTTTTCGGCTATAGGAGTGTGGTTGTCCTGTGTGATTTCGATGTCTCAAAGCCAGTATCTCCAGCGTCGTCACCAGACCTGGTACGTTGTCGTTGAGGTCCCCAGACAGCTGCGCCCGTTGTTGCGCGGCAAGCCTCGCAAGCAGTGGGCGGTGTGGGGTGGAGGCGGGCTCGCTCAAGGTCCGCTTTCCCGCAATCGCGACTAAACTGCGGAGGTTGTTGAAGGTCCGGGGGCCGCGGAATCCATCCGCCTGGTATCGAATCTGGCCTTCGATTACTTCCGTCCCAAAGCCTCTGTGTGCCGGCGGGTTGACCGGAGGCCCGCCGCTCTCAATCCAGCGGACAACGATGCCCCCGTCCGCCGCAAGCGACCACTTGACACCGACATGGCCGGTGGCGACTGACAAAGCTCCGTACTTTGCTGCATTGGTCGCCAGCTCGTGCAAGACCAAGGCCATTGCTTGCGCCGTCTCCGATTTCAGCAACAACCGGGGGCCGTCCATGTGAATGCGCACATCATCACCCTGGACATAGGGCGCGAGCTCCTGCGCGGCGAGGCTGGATAGCTCGGCTCCGGTCCAGCGCGATTGAACGAACAGCGCGTGGACATTCGCGAGCGCCTGGATGCGGCCCTTGATCGCCCGCTTGAGATCTTGGGAAGTGTCGGCCTTAGAAAGATCGATGGTCGCCAGGACGGTGGCCAGCACATTCTTGGTTCGGTGCTCAGCTTCCCGGCCGAGAACGACAATCTGCTCCTCGCTCCGTTTTCGTTCGGTGATGTCTCTGGCGATCGTTGATGCGCCTACGATCATGCCTTCGGCATTTTTGACAGGAGAGATGGACAGCCAAACTACGATTGAGCTGCCGCGCTTGCATTGGCGAACCGTCTCATAATGTTCGATTGGCTCCCCGCGTCCAATCCGTTCCAGCATCATACGTTCTTCATCCTGGCGATCCGCCGGAATAAGCAACATGATCGACTTGCCGACCACCTCTTCCGCTGCATAACCGAGGACCCGCTCCGCGCCCTTGTTCCAACTGGTGATGATGCCTTCGAGGGTCTTGCCTATGATTGCGTCAGAACTCGACGCCACAATGGAGGCCAGCCAGCGACGTTGTTCCTCGCTCTCGCGCAGCAAAGCCTCGGTCTTGCAGTGCTCAACAAGGTCCGCGGTTTGCCGAGCAATGATATCCAGGTGCCGCAGCGCGCCGTCCGGCGGCTGATACGGTGCCCGCCAGTGGGTTGAAATCATGCCCAACAACTGACCGGAACGTGAGATCAGTGGCGTAGACTGTACAGCCCGGATGCTTGACCGGCGATACTCATCGAGGTCACACGTGCCCGCCAAGGAGTCACAGGTCTCGATGTCCGCCACTACGACCCGACACCCCACAGACAACGCTAAGCCGCAGGTGCACGCGGAATCGAGATGAACCCGTTCCCAGAAGGTGGCTGATTTGGGATGAAATCCCCTCCAGGCGAGGAGACGTAGCTCATGCAATTCGGGATCGAATGTTTGCATGCTTCCCATGTCGGCGCGCATCAAGTCGATGGCAGCATCGAGGATGTGCTCGTACAGCGCCCGGACATCGCCCTCCTGAATCAGCAAGCTGCTGATTTGGTGCAGCCGCCACGCATTGTCTCCTCCCGCACCAGCTGGGATGTTTTCGTCGCGTATCTCTGCCTTTATTGGTGGACAAGACGGCCGAGTGGCCTTGGAGGTTTTGTTTTTACTCAAGAACTGCTCCAGTCTCTCGACGAGCTGGTAGCTGCTCGCGAGACGCCGCCATCCCTCCGCCATTCGCTCATAATCACTGCGCAAAGCCTTGGTCGGCGCTTCGGACGCGCCCTGCTCAGCTTCGGCCGCTCGCGCCAAGCAGTTTGCAATGTGATCGTTGAGTTTTTCGAGCACGGCTGTTTCTCCGGACGCAGGCGGCAAGTGGTCTCCCGCCCGCTCACGCCTGCGGTTGATGGGCCTCGTTCAAATCAACTCACGCATCAACAGTGCAAGCGCCCCATGACACAACTTGTCTTGGTCGCGTTCGCCCGTGGATGCCATCTCGATAATGCATTTGGCTATCATCTCATGAGTAGAAGCTGGCTGCCCCCCGATTGCCTTATTATAGGCAGCGGCCAGCACGACGATAGTCTCAGGGTTGAATGCGGCGCCGCCCAGAGGAAGCAGGCGGCCTGCGTTTTCGTGTGCTACCTCGTGTGGCTGAGCACGTATGGCTTTCTCGGTATCGAGCAAGAAGCTTTCCAGGCTCTGGACGAACTGGTAGCTACTCGCGAGATGGCGCCAGGTTTTTGCCAGCTGTTCACGGTCGATCCGCAAAGCCTCGGTGGGCGCTTCAGCAGCGCGCTGTTCAGCGTCAGCCGGTAGCGCCAAGCAATTTGCAACGTGATCGCCGAGCTTTCGGAGAATAGCGGCCTCCCACTCTGTTACAGCCGCGAGCGCGAACAGAGTCTCTCAGCCACCGACGCCTGACGGGTAGCGCCTCGCTGTCGGTGATAGATCACGCTAGGGCTTAAATGGCGTCGAGCGCAATCCGACAAGGTCTAACTTGAATAGTGTCGAGCCCAATCTCACAAGCTCTAACTTGAATAGTGTCGAGCACAACCCCGCAAGGTCTAACTTGACTAACTCTGCGAGTCGGGTCTCCGCGCAGTTCCTTTGAGTGCCTTCAGTACCCGTACTCGCCAGACTTGACGCCTGTCTCGAGCACTGCCCCACAGCGCAAGTCCGTGTAATTTCACGCTGTGCCTAACGCAAGGCTCGTCAGAGACGCTGCAATGGCGCCGTCGGCGAAGAAATCGTGGACGATCCCCACGAGGTCGAAGGGGGAGTGACCTGTGTGGTTGATCTGTGTGGTTAGCTCAGAGCCCGCTCGACCTAAGTACTTGAACTTATTTGCACAATCGTTCTGAAAAAACCTGGCTGGGGAACTAGGATTCGAACCTAGATTAACGGAGTCAGAGTCCGCTGTTCTACCGTTGAACTATTCCCCAACTAAGCGATTGATTCGCTTACCTTTTTTTCGTATTTCGTTTTTTGCAAATCCGAGAAAAACGACACCGGAATTATGCAAATCGACCGCCCATATAGCGCGACGCCTGTTCACGGTCTAGCCCTCGACCACCTGTAGCCTAGCGCGGCCAGCGGCAGCAACCTTAACTTGGTCGCGGAAGCGCATGTACCGCTCGACCGTCTGGCGCGACATGCCGATATCGTTGGCTACCACTGCGCGCACAGCTCGCGCCCGTCCTCCATGAGACGGAGCCCGCGCGTCCAGCGCGCCCGCAGGCTTGTGGTGGAGTAGGGGCCCTTGGGCGAATAGAGGTGACCTGTCCCGATTCTTCGGACCACGGTTGGCTTGAGACGAACTCCCTGGGTTCCTGCACGTGCTCCTTGCGGAGCGGTTGGTGCAACGGGCCACGGCGCGGAGGCCCATATAAGCCGCCCCGGACCGTTGCTTGACGGGGTGCTGCGTTTGCCAGTCCAGCCACGAACTCGTTCCCGGCCAGGGCAGCCTGCTACGAAGGCCGTATTGACGAGGCTTTGGCTCTTTAGCTCGCCGTGCCAACGTTCGACTTGCACATCAACGCGCGATTTTGGGTCTGACAACAATTCACCGGGCTGTAGCTTGCGGGCCTGGGCCCGCTTGCAGGGCAAACACTGCTCGCCGAGCGTGATATTTTTGCAACCTGAGCCCTCAAATAAAATAAATCCGATCAGGCAGCTCATCTCGACTGGTTTCGGTGCGTGGAAAATGTGTTGCGAGCACTCTTCCGCATATGTCGATCGCGATGATAAAGCCGTCGGCCATGCGGCCGCACTTCGTGTGCGCGACGAGTGCATCGATAGCACCCTGCCATTCTGACTGTGGCACGCGACCGGCAATGCCTACGTCGGCAATGATGCGCGCACTGTGCTCTGCAAGGGATACGAAGATAAGAATGCCCGTGCGCTCTTTCTTTCGTGCGATTCCGCGGATAGTGAACTGCTCCATGGCTGCTCGATGGGCGACAGCTCGGCGAGCTGCGCGCGGCACAAGAGCGACGCGGACGTGTGGCAGACAAAGCACTAGGGCGAGCGCGACAAAGGCAAGTATCTGCAGCACGAGGATACGGTGTACCGACATCGCAGTTAGGGCAACTAACAGCCAAGGTAACGCGAGAGCCGCTATTGCCGCGGCGAGAATTGGGAGGGCCGTGACGTCGGAGGAACTCTGCGCCAGCACACAGACGATCTCACCCGACGTCGTTTTCTCGGCGGCACGGATTGCCGTCGAAATGCGTGCGCGGTCCTGTTCCGAAACGTTCATCACCAGCTCCCCGAGGCACCACCGCCGCCCGACGACCCTCCGCCACCGGAGAATCCGCCGCCAGAGGGGCCGCCGCCGGAAAACCCGCCGCCAGAGAACCCGCCGCGCGAAAAACCGCCACCGCTCGAACGGCCGGAACTTACGAGAATGTTCAACAGCACGTTGAGAAAAAACCAGCGCAACCCGGGCGAGACAGCAAGCGCCGCCAGCAGGCCGATCAGGCCCACTATGAGGACCCAGTCAACCAGATCCGAGGACTGTTGATTGTCGAGGCGCAGCGACGGGCGCTGCTGCCATTCAGAAGCGTCGGTCGTCAGCACCGTAATAATGTCTTCCACACCGCGCGAGATTCCACCGCCAAAGTCTCCTTCCCTGAAACGTGGCGCGATCGCGTTGGCAACGATGACCTTCGACAGCGCATCGGTAAGCGTTCCTTCGAGCCCATAGCCGACCTCGATGCGGACCCGCCGCTCGGTCGGCGCTACCAGCAGCAGGACACCATTGTTCTTCGTCTTCTCACCGAGTTTCCAGAGGCGGAAGAGGTCGTTGGCGTAAGGCTCGATCTCCTCCCCATCAAGCGATGTGACCGTCGCAACCACCAGCTGGATACCGGATTTGGCTTCGAGATCCGCAAGCTTCTGTTCGAGAGCACTGCGCGTCGCGGCCGGGATGATATTCGCCTGATCGACGATGCGGCCGGTGAGCGCCGGAAAGCCAGCGGCGATGGCGGCCAACCCCGCGCACAGTAGTGCGATGATAGCCAGAGACAAGCGCGTATCGCGCCTCGCAATAAAGGAAACGGCGCGGACCCCAATCATGTTGGCGCTTTCAAATCGGAGCGATGTCTCAGAACTTCACCTGTGGTGGTGTCTGCGCATTATCGTTCGCTGTGAACTCCGCCATTGGCTTGTTCGATCGAAAGAAGGTGGCGGCCCACAATACGCCGGGGAAGGTCTTGAGTGTTGTGTTGTAGACCCGCACTGCTTCTATGTAGTCGCGCCGAGCAACCGCGATGCGGTTCTCAGTTCCCTCGAGCTGCGATTGCAGCGCCAGGAAGTTCTGGTTGGACTTGAGATCGGGATAGTTCTCGCTGACTGCAAGCAGCCGGCCGAGCGCACCGGTCAGCTGGTTCTGGGCATCCTGGAACTGCTTCAGTTTCTCCGGATCAGTGAGCTCCGAGACGTCGATTTTCACCTGGGTCGCCTTCGCTCGCGCCTCGACCACGGCGGTCAGGACATCCTTCTCCTGCTTGGCGTAGCCCTGCACCGTGGCGACCAGATTGGGGATGAGGTCCGCGCGGCGTTGGTAGTTGTTCTGCACGTCCGCCCATTTCGCCTTTGCCTGCTCCTCTACGGTGGGAATTGTATTGTAACCGCAGGACGACGCAGCTAGGCCCAGAACAACAGCGGCAAGAATGGCGCGTATGCGCGATGTAGATGCAGTCATGTGGCCTCCTGTTGCTGAGAGTGTGGAGCGTACCATCTTCATAAACCGCGCCGGGTGCCCTGCTATGTCTTGCTCGTTGGTCCCGAAGATGTGTCGATCTCCGGCACGAGGCTTACCACGGCGCTTTTGCTCGCGGGTGTGTAAGGTCGCTGAAGCAGCGCCCCAAGAGTCGTTCTCGCCTCGTCGATGAGAGATTGCTGGTATCGATAGAACATTTCGTCTCCCATGGGGGTGACAAATGAGCTGGTTTGTCGCTGGCATCGGGCGCGCAGCTCCGCCAATCGATTCAGGATTGCCTCGGCTTCGGCGCGTTGCTGCCGCGACACGCACTCTGTGGAGACCGTACGCATTTGTGAGTGGGTGAGACCGGGCTCAACAAGCGCCTTGAGCGATGTCTCAAGCTTCTCGCGCGCTGCGTCGATCCGCCATAGACGAAACCGGCTGTAGGCCTTCATCGCATTGAAAAGAATGGTCATCGCCATGACCAGATATACCCAATATGCAGGTGACATGAGATTTCCCAACCAGGGGAAATATCGATCAGCGAACTCCGGTTCACCGGAAAGGAAGAATTGGTGCGCTTCAGCCGCGAGCACCACCTTCGTGGCTGGACTCGTGGCTCCTGGAGGATTGGCCCGGACGAAACCAGGGAGCTCTGCCCCCAGCAACATGAGCAGTGCAATCCGGTCGGCCCGCTTGGCGCACGGGCCGGCGACTAGCAATGTGCCGAGATGCGCAACTTGCCGGTCACCCGCCGGGATCAGGTGAACCACATCATAGCGACCGGCCGGGATTGTGCCGATGCTGAGCCACGGATACCGTGCGACCAGGCCTTGGAGATCTTGCGGCGATAGGATATCTAGATGATTCTGGCTGATGATAGTCCGAAGAGATTCGGCGTTTTCCTGAATCACCATGGCGGCAAGGTCGAGCTTGCCCTCGGCCACCAGGCGAGCTTGCTCGAGCAACTCGTGGTTCGACAGGTGCACGTCCAGTCCCTCCAGATCCGGACCTTGGAAGAGTTGCTGCATCAGATAGGCCGTGCCGGAACCCGCCGGGCCGATGCCGATGGATGCTCCGTGCAAATCGGCAAAGGTGTGAATGGCGTTGTCGGGTCTACCCAACAGGAACAGAGACTCAGGTTCGGGCAGTCGGCCAAGAAGCTCGAGGCTCGCGCCGGCTGCCACGGGGGTTCCGTCCTGGATCAGCGCAAATTCGTCGGCGCACGCATCTCTGCGCGTTAGGCGCTCGACGTTCTCGATTGAGCCTGCCGTTGGAACCACCGAGAGGCTGCCGTGCTCGCGCTTCGCCCGCTCGGCAAGGCGTGTGGCGAGCGCGTGATAGTAACCGCCACGGGATCCTGTAAGAATCGAGGCGTGCAGATAGCCGTAATCGTGGGCAATGCCGAAAGCGGCGGCGACGGCCGCAAGCGCGGCGGCCGCGATCAGGAGAAGCGTGGTGCGGATGAAACCCTTGCCGCGCCAAGCAACTGAGCTGCGGGCGCCCGCGTTCGGTGACTGCCTCGCGGAGGTCACTGCTGTTCTCCTCCTGCGCTGATCTTGGCGAGGCGGGCGCTGATGTCACGCAACCCGCTCAAAGGGCTTGACGATTGTCCAGCTCCAGTTCGCGCATATTATGAGAGGCCTCGCGACGCTCCGTCTTTGATGGTCGATCTCGGCGGCGCGATCGGCTGCAGCCTGCGGCCGGCAATCAGTCCCACCAGGGCCACAACGAGCAGGGTTCCGAGCAATGCCGGCCGAGAGCCGTGACGCACCGTGTCACTCGCTAGCTTCAGCGTCGGCTCGCTGCTGGCGATCAGTCTACCGTAGCCGCCGGGCCGGAGCGTTCCAAGCAGAGTCACCGGCTGCGCGATTTGCAGTCGCGGCCGTAAGGCAAGCCGGGGGCGTCTGCGGATCAAGGCCAGCACGAGGAGGATCAAGGCGAGCAGCAGTAGACCGCCACCAATAATACCCAGTGCTATGAGCGGATCGAATTGCATCGTTAGCCAGACGTAAAGAGCGGTTAAGCCGACACCCATCGCGCCGAGTGCAGCGATCCCCGCAACCACTGCAAGCAGTCCCGTGAGGGCGGTGTAACGAGCCTGACGCCCGACCTCTCCTCTTGCCCAATCAACCTGGCGATCGATGTCGGCGCGGATCGCGCCAAGCAACGAGCCGAACATCAACCCCTTCCTCGCGACATCATGCCGATGACCACCCCCACCATCAACGCGCCCGCGATCGTGCCCAATGGGTTGCGCCGTGCCATGTCTTCGAGTTCGGATGCGAGTGTTTTGGCCTGGCCCGTGGCCGATGAAACAAGGTCGGATCCGGTACCCGCGACTCCAGTGGCGGCGCCGCCGACTTGTGAGGCAACCGTCTGGCCAAAGCCGCGAATGGTTTTCGTCCCGGCATCGCCCGCCTGAGATACCAGCTGGGCGAAGGTATCCTTCAGGCGCGCCATATCGCGACTGAGCTGGCTCACTGTCTCGCTCATGCCACCGGGCGGAGCGAGGTCGGGAGCGAGCGGCGCCTCCGGTGGCGTCTCGGATGTCTTGGAGCGCTGAGAGCCACTCGAGTGAGAGGCTTGGTCGGCTGGGGTGTGAGAATTCATCTCGGTCTCCTTTTGTCCTTACACTGACGTTTGCAAGCATCAAGCAACAAGCGCCACGAGCTTTGGCTCGGTTGCGATCAAGACCGGGCGCGGAAGTGATAGGCCATGATCTCGGGCGTCAGAAATTGCCTAACGAGCGAGAGACAATTTGCGGCCGCAGCTTATGACCGGGACCTGATCGGTGGAGGCCTTTTATGGCCCTCGATTATGAAGCCCGCTAACCGGCCTGCCTATTTTGATCTGCATCAAAATCTTGCCTGCGCGCAGCCAGAGACAATTCAGCGAGACCCAAGGAGAAGATTGCCAAGACCGAGGCTCCGATGGGCGGGATCTCACCCGTGGGTCGAACGGCCGACCAAGCCCCGAGCTTTGCTGCAAACTCTGATGATGCTTTGCTCAAAAGGCAACCGGATTTCTCGCTCGTACTCGGCGGGCCGCATTTTCAGTGGAGCTGCATCCCGGGATTGCCCGAAGCAGAATTCGTCATCGACCCCGATGATGTACGGCGGCGCGGCCGCATAGGTCATGCTCATGTCGCTCGTCATGGTGAAGGCGCCGCCGGTAAGGATCGAGCGTCGGGATGCCTTGCGGCAGCACGCGTCGCGACGCGCGAGACGCCGCCGTCTCTTCTCAATGA
>Ga0126371_10005045_pt1 | contig 11713 bp, 7 predicted proteins | sample PanSoiMetaPlot_4_FD_110145 | JGI IMG/M metagenome (GOLD analysis project Ga0126371, IMG submission 110145) | Tropical forest soil microbial communities from Panama - MetaG Plot_4 | ecosystem: Environmental > Terrestrial > Soil > Tropical forest > Bulk soil | place: Panama | collected 2016-02-17
ATACTTCCGCGTCAGTTGCCTGTCGGATGAGCAACGCAGCCGCGGTGTCGTCGCCTTCTCCTCGGGCAATTTCGCGCAGGCGCTGGCGCTCGCCGGCCGCCGCGCCGGCGTCCCGGTCACGATCGTCATGCCGGGCGATGCGCCGCAGCGCAAGATCGAGCTCACCCGTCGGGCCGGCGCGACGGTCGTGCTGACCGAGCATGGCGATCGCAACCGCGAGGAAGTCGCGAGCGAGCGAGCGCGGGCGCTCGCCGCAGAGCACGAATATGCGCTACTGCACCCGTTCGACGATCCACTGGTGGTCGCCGGACAATCGACGCTCATGCGCGAGGTGCTGGTCGACGCCCATCGGGATCAGGTGCACGTCGACGCCGTTCTCTGCCCGGTCGGCGGCGGCGGGCTCATCGCCGGCACGGCGCTCGCCGAGAAGCACTTTGGTCAGGGCGCGGAGGTGATCGCGGTCGAGCCCGAGGCGTGCGACGACATGCGCCGCTCGCTGATCTCGCACCAGCGAGAGCGCAATGTCGGCACTCCGCACACCATCTGCGACGCGATGCAGGCCGTGACTCCCGGCGTCGTGCCGTTCGAGGCTGCCGAGCATCTGATCTCCCGCGGCATCACCGTCGACGATGCTGCCGTGCGTCGCGCGATGCGCATCGCCTTCGAGGAATTCAAGATCGTGCTCGAGCCGAGCGGCGCGATCGCGCTCGCGGCCGCCCTCGAGCGGCGCGAGGAGTTTGCCAACCGCACCCTGGTGCTGCTGTGCTGCGGCGGCAGCGTGTCGGTCGAGGATCTGTTGAGGCTCACGTCGAGCACTCACTAGTTAAGCGGCGCTCGAGGCACCCACCCCGGCCGGCACTACGGCGCAGTCGCCGAATCGTGACACCACGACACTAGCCGCCGCGGCTCGCCGGGACCGCTGCCCGCTACCGCGCGTACAGGTCCCGCGTCAGGTGTCCAGCCTAATCTGACAGTGTATGCCGGCTCTCCGTGCCGGGAGTCGGGGCTTTACCTGACTCACAGCCTGGCCTCCCTGCGCCAAGCTCTTGGTCGGCTGACTCCGTCCCTCGTCGGGCCATGGGTAGTTCGTGCTCATGGAAGCCGCATGAGCGTTGCAGTCGCCCGCTGCCCCAATCCGCTCAGTTCAACGGGGTTGGGCACACTTCGAGGGACATCATGACCGAGGGTATCCTGTCAACAATCGGTCGCACGCCGCTCGTCGCCCTGACCCGCGTGCTGCCGGACTGCGCATTCAGCCTGTTCGCCAAGCTGGAAGGATTCAATCCGGGCGGCAGCGCCAAAGACCGGCCGGCGCTCCAGGTTCTCGAGGAAGCCATGCGGACCGGGGCCGTCAGGGCCGGGACCGTGATCATCGAGTCCAGCTCCGGGAACCTGGGAATCGGGCTGGCGCAGATCTGCCGCTGCCTGGGATTGCGATTCATCTGCGTGGTGGACCCGAAGACCACCGCGCAAAACATCCGGATCCTCAAGGCGTACGGCGCCGAGGTCGAGCTGGTCGCCGAGCCCGACCCGGTGAGCGGAGAGTTCCTCCAGGCCCGAATCAATCGCGTACAGAGCCTCCTGCAAACCATCGACAACAGCTTCTGGACCAATCAATACGCCAACCCGGCAAATGCCCGTGCGCACTATCGCACCACGATGCACGAGATCGCGACGGAGCTGGAGGGGAGGATCGACTGCCTCTTCGTGGCCACCGGCTCGTGCGGCACGCTCCGAGGCTGCGCGGAGTACATCCGCGATCACCATCTCACCACGCGCATCTTCGCAGTTGACGCCCGTGGCAGCGTGATCCTGGGCGGGCAGGCGGCCAAGCGACTCATCCCGGGTCATGGCTCGGCGAGACGTCCCGAGCTGTTCCGCAGCGACCTGGCTGACGAGTGTGTGTGGGTGTCCGACCTCGACTGCGTCGTGGGTTGCCGGCGCCTCGTTCGCAGCGAGGCCATTCTCGCCGGTGGCTCCTCGGGCGCCGTACTCATGGCGGTCGAGCAGGTCAAGGGGCGGATACCCGCAGGCTCAAGGTGCGTGGTCATTTTTCCCGACCGCGGAGAGCGCTACCTCGACACCGTCTATTCCGATGAATGGGTCGGGGAACACTTTGGCGACGTCTCATACCTCTGGCGGGACCAGGGCCAACCGGAGCCGCAGCCATGGATGACGGCAGCATCGCTGTCCTGAGCGGGTCCGACGTGCGGGCGCTGCTGGCGCAACGCGAGCTCGAGCTGATGCAGGTGGTTCGGAAGGCCTACGAAACTCACGGCGCCGGCGACAGCTCCCTGCCCTACTCGAGCTTCCTGCGGTTTCCCGGTCAGCCACGCGACCGGATCATCGCCCTGCCCGCCTACCTCGGCGGTGAATGCCGGGCCGCCGGCATCAAGTGGGTCGCGTCGTTCCCGGGGAATCTGCAACACGGTTTCGACCGCGCCTCGGCGGTGTTGATCCTGAACTCGCCGCAGACCGGGCGGCCCGAAGCGGTGCTCGAGGGGTCCGTGATAAGCGCCAAGCGCACCGCGGCCAGCGCGGCTCTGGCCGCCTATTGCCTGCTGAATGGCAACCGGACCAATCAGGTCGGGCTGATCGGGTGCGGCCTGATCAATTTCGAGATCGCCCGGTTCGTACTGGCCGCATTCCCCGAAGTCGATACCCTGGTCCTCTTTGACCAGGTTGAAGCGCGTGCCGCTCAGTTCGCAGGCAAGTGCCGGAGCGCCTTCGAGGCGCTGGACGTCGAGGTAGCCGCGGATCTCAACGCGGTGCTGCGCAGCTGCGGGCTCGTTTCGATCGCGACTTCCGCGATCGCGCCGCACCTCGGCGAGCTGCATGAATGCGCTCGCGGGAGCGTGATTCTGCACATCTCGCTGCGGGATCTGACACCGGACGTCATCCTCGCCTGCGACAACGTCGTGGATGACATCGATCACGTCTGCCGCGCGCAGACTTCGGTGCACCTGGCCGAACAACTCGTGGGTCACAGGAAGTTCATCCGCTGCACCCTGGCCGACATGCTCAGGGGCGGCGCCCCCACGCGCGGCTCCGAGGCGGTGTCGGTTTTCAGCCCGTTCGGGCTCGGCGTACTCGATCTCGCAGTCGCCAAACTCGTGAGGGACCTCGCTCTCCAGCAGGGTCGCGAGAGAGTCATCGGCTCGTTCCTGCCCGGCCCCTGGGCAGACGAAGCATGAGGGGCGATCCGATCGCTGGGGCGCGCGCCTCATTCACTCCTTCTGCGGCGATGGACAGCCCGCGCAGCCCTACGCTCGCGCACACGGAGCGCACCCTGGCCGAAATCCTCGCGGACGTCCTGCATATCGGCCAGCCGCGAGCCGACAGTCACTTCTTCGAGGAGCTCGGGGCCGACTCCCTGGTGATGGCCAAGTTCTGCGCGCGCGTGCGCAAACGTGGCGGCCTGCCGCCCATATCGATGCAGGACATCTATCGCTATCCGACGATCCACAGCCTGGCCGCTGCGCTTGCCGACCTGGCGTCGCGGCCGGCGATGCCCCAGGCAGCGGCACCGCCCGAGGCGGCGACGCCCACCAGCCGGCGCGAGTACATCCTCTGCGGAGCGCTCCAGGCGCTCTGCCTTCTCGCGTACTCCTATGTCGCCGTGCTCGCTATCGTCACGAGCTCTGAGTGGATCGCGCACGCTTCGACGATCGTGGCGCTCTACCTGCGGATGGTCGTCGCCGGCGGCGGCGCGTTCCTCGTCGTGTGCGCCCTGCCGGTCCTCGCCAAGTGGCTGCTCATCGGCCGCTGGAAGTCCGGGCAGATCCGTCTCTGGAGCCTCGCGTATTTCCGCTTCTGGGTGGTCAAGACGCTCGTCCGCTCGAGCCCGGCGGCCCGGCTGTTCATCGGCACGCCAGTCTACTCGCTGTATCTGCGCGCGCTGGGCGCCAAGATCGGACCCGGCGCCGTCATCCTCTCGCGGCGCGTGCCGGTGTGCACCGATCTGCTGACGATCGGCGCAGGAGCCGTGATCCGCAAAGAGACCATCTTCAACTGCTACCGCGCGCGGCCGGGCCGGATCGAGACCGGACCGGTGACGCTCGGCCGGGACGTCCTGGTCGGCGAGCGCAGCGTGCTCGACATCGACACGGCGCTGGCTGACGGGACTCAACTCGGTCACGCCTCGGCACTCTACAGCGGCCAGACAGTGCCGGCCGGCGAGCGCTGGCATGGATGCCCGGCCCGACGCACGCCGGTGAACTATGCGCGAGTCGCTCCGGCGCGCAGCGGCAGACTGCGGCGGGCGGCCTATGGCGTCGCCGCCTTGCTGGTGGTGCTCCTCGTGTATCTGCCGCTCATCGAGGCGGGAGCCAACCTGGCAGTCATCGCAGCCTCCTCCGTGGCCGAAGCGCTGAGTCCGGGCGCGAGCGCCTGGACGGCGATCGTCATCGAGGCACTGATGCTCTCACTGGTGCTCTTCTTCGGCCTGGCGCTCATCGGCCTGCTGCTCGCTATCGCTGTCTCCCGGGTGTTGAACCCCCTCATCGAGCCGGACACGGTCTATCCGCTTTACGGCCTGCACGACGCAGCACATCGCGCCATCGCCCGCATCGGCAGGATGAGGTTCTTCACGTTCCTCTTCGGAGACAGCTGTTACATCGTGCACTTTCTTCAGTGGCTGGGATACCGGCTCTCCCCGGTCGAGCAGACCGGCTCGAACTTTGGCAGCGAAGTGATGCACGCGAATCCGTCGCTGAGCGCCGTCGGCACCGGAACGATGGTCGCCGACGGGCTGATTCTGGTGAATGACGAGGTATCGAGCAGCTCATTCTCCGTGTCCCGAACGGCCATCGGGCCGCGCAACTTCGTGGGGAACGACGTCGTGTACCCCGCAGGCGGCCGGACGGGCGACAACGTCCTCCTCGGAACGAAGGTGATGGTCCCGCTCGACGGCCGGGTTCACGAAGGAGTCGGCCTGCTGGGCGCCCCGTGCTTCGAGATTCCGCGATCGGTCGAGCGCGACAGCCGCTTCGACTACCTGCGCTCAGGGGAAGCCCTGCGCCGCGGTCTGGCGGCCAAGAATCGCTACAACCTGCGGACCATCGGCGTTTTCCTGCTGACACGCTGGGCGGGCGTCTTCCTATTCGCCCTTCTCTACCTCACCGCCATCGAGCTCTACGATGAGCTGCCGCCTCTGGTCGCTGCCGTGCCGTTCGCGCTCAGCATCCTGATCACGGCCGTCTACTTCACCCTGGTGCACCGCGCCGTCTCGGCGCTGCACCCCGTGCGGCCGACGATCTGCTCCATCTATCACATTGATTTCTGGTCGGTCGAGCGCCTGTGGAAGATGCACCCCATTCAATATCTGCACGTGTTCGATGGCACGCCGTTCAAGAACGTCCTCTGGCGGCTGATGGGCGTGCGGGTCGGCCGGCGGGTCTTCGATGACGGCGCCCATATCTCCGACCCGTCGCTCACGACGATCGGGGACGAGTCGGTCCTCAACTACCGCAGCAAGATCCAGTGCCATTCGCAGGAGGACGGCACCTTCAAGTGCGACCACACCACGATCGGTGTCCGCTGCACGCTCGGGACGGGTGCGTTCGTCCTCTACGGCGTGACCATGGGCGACGGCGCGGTGCTCGGCACCGATTCCTTCCTCATGAAGGGCGAGGAGGTCCCGGCACACGCGCACTGGGCGGGGAACCCGGCAAAGGAGACATGAGATGAGTACCCCGCGGCGTGACCGGCAATACTGGCGCGATGTGCTGCTCTCCGGCGGATTCACCGCCCTGCCGCGGTGGACTCTCGATCCGGTGGACGGAGTCGGCCAGCACGAGCTGAGGATCCCCGATGAGCTCACGGCGGCATTGCGCCGACTCGCGGATGAGCTCGCGGTGCAACTGAGCTCGGTGCTGCTCGCGGCGCATGCCAGGGTGCTCGGCGCGCTCTCGGGCGAGCGCGAGGTGTGTACAGGCTACGCGGTGCAGCTCGGCTCGCCGCTGCCACTTGCGCTGAAGCTCGGACCGGGCTCGTGGCGCGATCTGTTGCGCGGCGTCGCTCAGGCCGAGGCGGAGCTGCTGGCGCACAAGGGCTTTGCGGTCGGCGATCTGGCGCACTCGCTCGGTGTCGCAGCGCCGCTGTTCGAGGCGGTGTTCGAGCCGTACGAGGGCGCAGGTCGCGCGCTCCCGGAGCACAGCGTAATGCGCGTCACGTTCGTCGAGCGTGAAGGCCTGACGATGCGTCTGCGTTACAAGACGGACGTACTGGACGCGGAGTGCGCCGCGCGGATCGCCGGCTATCATCACAGCGCTCTCGCGCAGCTGGCTCGCGATCCGGATGCGGAACACTCGCACCAGACCCTGCTCTCCGCCGAGGAGCTGCTTTTCCAGGTGCACGGCCTCGCCGGACGGCAACGAGAGCTGCCCGACCGCCGCGTCCACGAGCTGTTCGAGGAGCGTGCTCGTGCCCAGCCCGACGACATCGCGGCCGTGCACCGCGCGACCCACTGGACGTTCCGGGAGCTGAATGCCCGGGCCAATCAGCTGGCACGGGCTCTGCTTGCACATGGACTCTCTCGCGAAGCGGTCGTCGGTGTCGTGACCGAGCGGAATCTCGACTGGCTGGCCGCCGTGCTCGCGATCTTCAAGGCTGGCGGCGCTTATCTGCCCATCGATCCGCATTACCCGGCCGAGCGCATCGCAAGCATGCTCACCCGGGCAGGTTGCCGGCTCGTGCTCACCGAGCCCGGCAGCCGCGCCCAGCTCGACCAGGCACTCGAGCCGTTGTCTGGAATCGAGATGCTCTGCATCGGCCCGGCCTGCGCCGAGGGCCATGCAGACCGGGACCTCGGCGTGAGAGTCGCCAGCGACCAGCTCGCGTATGTCTACTTCACCTCCGGTTCCACCGGCGAGCCCAAGGGCGCGATGTGCGAGCACGCGGGGCTCCTGAACCACGTGTTTGCCAAGATCGACGACCTGGGGATCGGCACCGGAGACATAGTTGCTCAGACGGCGCCGCAGTGCTTCGACATCTCGCTGTGGCAGCTGCTGTCCGCGCTCCTGGCAGGCGGACGGACGCTGGTGGTCGAGCAGGAAGTGATCCTGGAGCCCGTTCGTTTCCTCGACAAGATGGTCGACGGCAGAGTCAACGTCGCGCAGGTCGTGCCGTCCTACCTCGAAGTGCTGCTCGCCTGTCTCGAACAGCACCCGCGTGAGCTCCCGGACCTGCGAGCGATCTCGGTCACGGGCGAAGCCCTGAAGATGCCGCTGGTGCGGCGCTGGTTCCAGGCCCTGCCCGCGACCCGACTGGTCAACGCGTACGGTTTGACCGAGACCTCGGACGACACCAACCACGAAATTCTGCAGCGCGCGCCCGAGGGGGAGCGGGTGCCGCTCGGCCGCCCGATCAGCAACGTCGGCGCCTGCGTCGTGGATGAGGATCTCTCGCCCGTGCCGCTCGGCGCGCCGGGAGAGATCGTCTTCTCCGGAGTCTGCGTCGGGCGCGGCTACATCAACGATCCCGATCGTACGCAGCGTGCCTTCATATCGGATCCGCACCACCCGGGCCGGCGGATGTACCGCAGCGGCGACTATGGCCGCTGGCTGCCCGACGGGAAGCTCGAGTTCCTCGGCCGACGCGATTCCCAGGTGAAGATCAGCGGCTTCCGCATCGAGATCGGCGAGGTCGAGAGCAGTTTGCTACGCGTGCCGGGCGTGCGCGGCGGCGCTGTCGTCGCTACCGAGGGAGCCAGGCGAGGCAGGCAGCTGGTGGCGTTCTACACCGGCGACTCGCCGGTTGCAGCCGCGACGGTGCGCGACCGACTGCGCGACATACTGCCGAAATACATGGTGCCGGCAGCGTTCCACTGGACGGAGAGCCTGCCGTTGACGGGGAATGGCAAGGTCGACCGAAGAAAGCTCGCGGCGCTGGCCGCCGAACTGGACGCAGGCGCACAGAGCCATGAAGCGCCGCATACGGCCACGGAGCGCCGACTCGCGATCGTTTGGGCCGGGGTGCTCGGCATCCCGGCCGAGCAGATCGGCAGGCGCGATCACTTCTTCGATCTCGGCGGCACATCGCTGTCGGCCCTCAAGCTGGCGATTGCCCTCGACCGCGCGGTGTCCTTCAAGGACCTCGCCGCCCGGGCAACCCTTGCGGATCAGGCTGAGCTCATCGATCGCCGGCTCGAACAGGAATCTACACGGCCCCCCAGCCCCGAGCGGAGGGTGGCACAATGATCACGCACTCCGACGCTGACTCATCGCTCAAAGTCGACCTGCAACCCGGCAAGCCGCCGGTAGTGCGGGTCGAGGCGGACGGCGACGCTGCGCGGTGGACAGCCATGCACCGCCCGACACTGCGGGCCCTGGTCGCCGAGCACGGGGCGGTGGTGGTGCGCGATCTCGGCCTGCGCGACGCGGCGCAGACCGAGGCAGTCTTCCGGCAACTCGGCCCCCTGACGACCGAGACGGAGACGTTCGCGCCCCGGCGCCGCTACGCGGAGGGCGTGTACTCCGCGTCGAAGTGGCCACCCAACCAGCACATGTGTATGCATCACGAGCTCAGCTACGCGCTCGAGCCCCCCGGGCTGATGCTGTTCGCGTGCCTCGTTGCGCCGTTGCGCGGGGGCGAGACCCCGGTCGCCGACTCGATAAAGGTACTCGAGGCTCTGCCCGCCGATCTGCTCGAGCGCTTCGAGCGCGTGGGTTGGCTGCTGATCCGCAACTACAACGAGGACATCGGCGCCTCCATCGCTGAAGCCTTCGGCACGCATGACCGTCGCGCGGTCGAGCGCTATTGCAATGCGCACGCGATCGAATTCGAGTGGCGGCGCGACGGCGAGCTGCGCACCTGGCAGCGCCGCAGCGCCGTCGTGCATCACCCACGCACCGGCCAGCGGTGCTGGTTCAACCAGATCGCCTTCCTTAACGAGTGGACGATGGACCCGGAGGTGCGCGAGTACCTCGTCGACATCTGCGGCCAGGACGGACTGCCGTTCAACACACGCTTCGGGGACGGCGAGCCGATCGGCGCGGATGTAATAGACGTGATCGACAAGGCATATGAGGACAATACTGCGCGCGATCCCTGGCGGAGCGGGGACCTGATGATGGTCGACAACGTCCGCACCGCGCACGGCAGGGAGAGCTTCGACGGGCCGCGCGAAGTGCTCGTCGCGATGGCGGACCCGCTTGACGCGGCGCGGCTGGCGGGCGGTCTGCCGCCGCGATGACCCGGCCGTGGCGGAGCGCAGCTGACGACGCAGCGCGCGAGCCGCGCCCCCCGAGGCTGCTTGCGAGCCTCCTTACGACGAGCATGCGGTTCGGCGCCTCATCCGCCACCGTTGACCTGTGGTATGTCGATCTGGACGTTACCGGCGAGGTGCTCGAGGGCTTGCGGAGCTGGCTCTCGGGCGATGAGCTCGCCAGGTCACAACGCCTGCGCTCGGCGCTGGCCAGGACCCGCTACATCGCGGGACGGGCTGCGCTGCGAGGCGTGCTTGCCGGGCGCCTCGGCTGCTCGCCGACCGCCGTCAGATTCACGTATGGAAAGCATGGCAAACCGCGGCTTGCGGGCGGTCCAGGGGACATCGACTTCAACCTCGCCCATAGCGAAGGCGAGGCCGTCGTCGGACTCGCCTCCGGTGCTGCGATCGGAGTGGATATCGAGGTGCCACGCCCGGTCCACGACATCGAATCGCTTGCGCGTCTCGTGTTCTCGGATGTCGAGCGACGCGAGCTCGAGCTCGCTTCCGATCCGCTGCGGGCATTCCTGAACGGCTGGACGCGCAAGGAAGCGTACCTGAAGGGGCTCGGCCTCGGACTCACCGTGCCGCTCGGGGAGATCACCGTGTCGCTGTCCGCGACGGCGTCGCTCCTGGCATCGGGGCTTCGGAACCAGGCGGCGTCCAGTTGGCGCTTGCTGAACGCGACGCATCCGCGCGCAGTAGTGGCGCTGGCTATCGGGCCGGCGGACACGGTGTCCGGGTCCGGGCACTAGCCAGGGGTGATGCCGGGCGCGGCTCACGCGGCGCGGGCACAATAGGGGCCGGCGGGACTCCCCGCGCCGCGCCGGAGAACCCAGGTGAACCAGCACTCCCTCCTCGCAGCCGCCACGGTCGGCGTGTTGCTCTCGGTCGGAACGGCGCACGCGGACGGCGTCGTGATCGAGCACGTGACGCTGCTCGACGGCACGCATGCGCCCCAGCCCGACATGACGGTGGCGACGGACGGCGAGCGCATCGTCGCCGTCACTCCGAGCGCGCTCGAGCACGGCCTCGAGGGCCGGCGCATCGACGGCCGCGGCCGCTACCTGATGCCCGGCCTGATGGACGTGCACATTCATCTGCGCGGCGGTTTCGATCCGGGACCGACGCCCGATGCCGAGCCGGGGCCGCCCAATCGGCGCGAGGGAGTCGAGGCGCTCGCGAGCTTCCTCTACGCCGGCGTCACGACCGTGCTCGACGTCGGCAACCGCCCCGAGCACATCCTGCCGCTGCGCGCCGATGAGCGCGCCGGCCGGATACTCGCGCCGCGGATCTTGGCCACCGGCAACCTCATCACCTACCCCGGCAGCCACGGCGATCGTGTGGCGCTGCGCATCAGCGACTTCGAGAAGGACAAGGCGCTGCTCGATAAGCACATCGCCGCGCAGCAGCCCGACGTCCTCAAGCTGACCCTCGAGGAGGAAGGCTGGGGCTCACGGCCGATGATCCCGCTCATGCCCCTCGACCTGCTCGCGAAAATCATCCGCTACTACAACCTGCACGGCATCCGCACGACCGTGCACGTTTCGAGCGAGCTGCGCTCGCTCGAGGCCATCTACGCCGGCAGCGACACCCTCGCCCACCCGGTCATTCAGGGACCGGTGAGCGATTCGTTCGTCAGGCTAATGGCGGCGAAGAAGACTCCGTTCGCCAGCACCCTCACGATCGGCGACAACTACAACCGTCTCGTCGAGCACCCGGAGTACCTGGATCAGCCCTTGTACGTCGCTTCCTTCAGTCCCGCGGAGCGCACGCGCCTCAAGACCCGGACGCGCGAGGAGTGGAAGAGCCGCACCTGGACCGCGTGGATGAAGGTGATGAATCCGATCGCCGCGGAGAACGTACGGAAGGTGCACGCCGCCGGCGGCGTAGCGGCCTGTGGCACGGACCAGAGCAGCGGAGCTGCGACGCAGCGCGAGCTCGAGCTGCTGGCCGAGGCCGGCATCGCGCCGCTCGAGGTGATCCGCATCGCCACGTTCAACAGCGCCGTCTTCCTCGGCAAAGCCGATCAGCTCGGCTCGATCGAGACCGGCAAGCTCGCGGACCTGGTGCTGCTCGGCAGGGACCCGACCGCGGACATCAACAACGCGAAGGCGATCGTGTTCGTCATGAAGGGCGGCCGGATCATCGACGAGAGCCAGCTGCCGCTCGCCGGCGGAAAGCAGCAGCGCCGACTCGCGCTCTGAGCGGTCCGCAGCGACGGCGCGACGGTGGCGTCCCCAAGCGGATTCGAATCCCTGTTACCGCCGTTAAAGGCGCAGCCGCGCCAGGACATCACCGAAGCGGTGAATCTCCTCGGGCGTATTGTAGTGGACCAGCGAGGCGCGTACTGCACCGGTCTCGACGCTCAGCCCGAGGCGCTGCATGAGACGCGGTGAGTACATATGGCCGTCGCGAATGCCGATTCCGGCGCGTGCCGCGGCCTCGGTGACGGCCGCCGGAGCGATACCCGGCAGGTTGAAGCAGATCGTCGGGACGCGCTGCGCC
>Ga0126371_10005046_pt1 | contig 11711 bp, 7 predicted proteins | sample PanSoiMetaPlot_4_FD_110145 | JGI IMG/M metagenome (GOLD analysis project Ga0126371, IMG submission 110145) | Tropical forest soil microbial communities from Panama - MetaG Plot_4 | ecosystem: Environmental > Terrestrial > Soil > Tropical forest > Bulk soil | place: Panama | collected 2016-02-17
ATCGATCTGCCCCAACCCCGCTGCGGCAAAACAGAGAGTCATGCAAAGCAAACGCATCCGAACCCTCCTTTTTTGGGTTGAGTGTAGCATAGCGATGAAATTTGGAGTTCGTCAGGAAAGGATGCCCAGACCACCGCCGACGCGTTCGCAACCGCCATCCGAGCTACGCAAGATTGACCTCGCAGCCCGGTTCGACGCATTCAATAGAACACTTCTGCGCCACCTTAAGGCGGAAGCCGTATGCGTAAGTCTCGCATTTAGGGCTTAGTACCGGGCTCCGTGTTCGCCATCTTCCGCCGTTAACCAGATTCGGCATTGACAAACGATAAGCTTCGATTTACACTCTACACGATTTATATAATGTTCGTGAAATCGCTGTGGCTCGTGCCGATTTCCAACCGGACCCAAGTTACATGATGACCTACAAGACGAAAATTGCAGCGGCCGCGCCCGCATTGAGTGTCTGCGGCTTTCTCCTGATGACATTGTTCTTCGCCAGGCCGGCTCCTTCCCAGACGGCCGCTGGGCGCATAGTCGGAACCGTGACTGACCCCGCCGGAGCTGTAATCGTCGGGGCAAAAGTGACGGTGACCAATACAGCTACGCAGGTTCGTTTTGAAACCGCTACCCGGCCGGACGGAAGTTATCAGGTGCTGGATCTGCCGATCGGAAACTACACGGTTTCTGTGCAGCAAGAGGGATTTCAAACCACAATCACGCAAGCGGCCGAACTCAGCATCAACCAAACGCTGCGCCTGGATGTGCGTCTAGCCTTGGGGGCCGTTTCTCAGACTGTCGCCGTCGAGGCACGAGCGGCCCAAGTCGAGACGGAAAACCCAACAGTCGGCGGCACCGTCACGGGCGCGACCGTTTCCAATCTTCCGCTGAATGGCCGCAATACTTTGGATCTTGCGCTAACACAGCCAGGGGTGACGCCGAATCCGAATGCTGGAAATACTGTGGCGGGCACGTTTAGCATTGCTGGAGGGCGGCCTGATTCGGTGAGCTACCTTATGGATGGCGCCGACAACAACTCCGTGAAGAGTACAGGGGTTAGCTTCAATCCAAATCCAGACACGGTCGCCGAATTCCGAATCCTGACCAACAATTACACGGCTGAATACGGGAGAAGTGCGGGAGGCGTTGTCAGCGTAGTGACCAAGTCAGGCACGAACCAACTTCATGGAAGCTTATTTGAATACCTGCGCAATGAAGACTTCAACGCGTCCGATTTCTTCAGCAACGAGACAGGGCAAGCGAAACCGGTCTTGAAACGCAGCCAGTTTGGAGGAACGTTCGGGGGCCCCATCGTTCTCCCGAAGATCGTCAATGGTAAAGACAAGCTGTTTTTCTTTTTCGGATATCAGGGACAGCAGCAGACGCAGACCGCAGTCGGCACTCAGACCGCCACATTTACGCCCGCGGAACTGCAAGGTAATTTTTCACAGGCCGCAAACGGGAAGCCGGACAAAAATGTCGTTGCGTTCTTGCAAAGCAATCCGTACTATCAGTCGAACCCTGGCCTCGCCGCGCAAGGGATCATAGATCCCAGCAAGATCGATACCGTCGCGCAGAATTACACCAAGAACAATCTGATCACGACCTCTCCGACGGGCTTCATAGTGCCTGAAGCCAAACAGTACAACAACGACAACGAAGTTACTGGCAAGGTGGATATTGTTCCGAGCACAAGCGACCGCATCGCGGTGACGGTCGGCTGGCAGTCTAACCCTTATTTGAACGCATTGACTCTCGGCTTCCCGATTAAAAACGTGAACTCAGGTTCGCTGGCGAACATCGATTACACGAAGACGATTCGTCCAAATCTGCTGAATGAAGCGCGGGCTGCAGTCAATCGCTATTACCAGATCCTGGACGGGCCGGCCGCGTCGAAGCCGTTCCCGAAAGCACTGGGAGTGAGTATCAATTCGGACCGGCCGGATGGCCCAGTGCAGATCAGTCTCACCGGCGCGCTCGGACTCGGCTTCCCGAGCAACGAAGGATTTATCGCCGACAACACCTATACGTATTCCGATACGTTGACTTGGATCAAAGGCCGCCATACCTTCAAGGGCGGTGTTAGTTTCGCCGCGGCGCAAGACAATTCGTTGTACAACTACCAAATCAATGGCGTGTATTATTTCTATGGTTCGGGCACGTCAACGGGCTCCGGCAATTCGCTGGCGGACTTCTTGTTCGGGTTGCCGGACGAATATGCCCAAGAGCCTTCGGGTACGGGAACGCTTCGCCAGAAGCAACTGGGCCTGTTTTTTCAAGACGAATGGAAGGTGACGCCGCGGCTGCTCCTCACGCTGGGATTGCGTTACGAGTACGACAGCCCGCAGCGAGATATCTTTGGCCGTACATTGAACATTTTGCCGTTCCATCAGTCGACTCGCTTCCCGAGTGCGCCGCTCGGGGCCGTTTGGGCGGGCGATCCGGGGGCTCCGTCCGGCGCCTACTTTCCAGACAAGCTCGATTTCGCGCCGCGCTTCGGGTTCGCCTGGGACCCGTTCGGAAGGGGCCGTACGAGCGTGCGCGGGGGCTTCGGCATGTTTTACGACGTTCTGAACGGCTGGAATCTCGATTTCGATGCGGCGACTCCACCCTTCTACGCGGGGGTCGACTTCACTTTCGATCCTGCAAGCGGTCCAATCACCTCCCCTCCGAATGTCATGTCGAATCCGTTCACTGCGGCCGGAATTCCAAATCCCTTCCCATCGCCGCCTATCGTGAAAGGATCGAAGGATCCCAATTATTTCGCGAACCAGGGTCTGCTGCCGTTCAACGGCGCGGGGGAATATCCGATCGATCCGTTTCTGAAGACGCCTTACGTCTACCAATACAACTTGAGCCTTCAGCAGCAGCTTGGCCAGACTCTGGTTGCCGAAATCAGTTACGTAGGCAGCGACGGCCACCGCCTGGTGGGATTCATGAACGCGAATCCGATGATCGTCGGCACCAAGCAACGGCTGCTGAACGTCGAGGGCGGATATGCGACCAGCAATTCGAGCAACGGCTTCGGCACGATACCTTATGATCTTTCGAACGTCGGGACCTCGAGTTATAACGGCCTGGTGACCAGCCTTACAAAGCGGCTCTCCGATTGGCATGGCGCCGGGAATACATTCTTTACCGTCTCGTACACCTGGTCCCACGCGATCGACAATGTGGATGGTCCGCTACGCTCAAGCAGTACAGTTCCGTATTATAACCACCAGGCGCTGCGCGGCAGTTCGGACTTTGATATTCGCCAGCGCTTCGTGTTGAGCGGAGGGTGGGAGCTGCCATTCGCACACCTGTTTCCTAGCGTTTCCCGAAAGCTGACGAGCGGTTGGAGCTTGTATCCCATTTTCCAAGATCAGACCGGAAGGCCTCTGATCATCACAGCCGGGCTGAGCAGGAGCAGCATAACTGCGCCAGGGCCTGCGGGCGATGGCGATGGCGAACTTGCGCGGCCGAACCTGGTGGCGCCGATGCAGTTTTATGATCCGCATCAGCTTCAAACGATCAATGGCCGCACAGGAAATTTCTACTTCAATCCGAGTAGCCTCAATGTCCCGAGCAATTGGAAGACGATCGTGCCGACGCCGGGGCAGGTTACTTATGGCTCGCTGATTCGCGGCACAGTGCCCGGACCGGGCCTAGTGAATCTGGACTTATCGCTAGAAAAGAAGATCACCTTTTCCAATGACCGCATGCAGGTTGCGTTCCGGGCCGAGTTCTTCAACGTTCTTAACCACACGCAGTTCTCGACCATCGGCACCTCATTCAGCAATGGTTTGTTAGGCCAGGCTACGGCCGTAAACCCAGCGCGAGTCGGCCAGCTCGCCCTGCGAATGGGGTTCTAACATCAATTCATATGAACAATGAGCAGCGATGTTCGGCAAGCGACCGCGATCTCGGGATGGACCGCGTCATCTCACGACGCGATTTCCTGAGCGGTGTTGCGATCAGCGCGGGTGTCGCGCTGTCAACGACGGGTGTTGCCCGCGCTGCGGCGCAGGACCAGCCTGGCTACTATCCTCCGCTACTGACCGGAATGCGCGGCAGCCACGACGGATCGTATGAAGTCGCGCACGCGCTGCGCGATGGAGCTTTCTGGAAAACTGCAGGGACTCCGGTTAATACTCGCGAAAGCTATGACCTCATCGTCGTCGGTGGCGGCATCAGCGGGCTCGCAGCAGCGTACTTCTACCGTAAGCAGAACCAATCGGCGCGAATCTTGATTTTGGACAATCACGACGATTTCGGCGGCCATGCCAAGCGGAACGAATTTCGACCCAATGGCCGCCTGCTGATTACCAACGGCGGCACGATGAGCATAGAGTCGCCGTTTGACTACAGCGATGTCGCTCGCGGGCTGATGATGGAGCTCGGAATCGACCCGGTGAAGCTTTCCGCTGAATCCAGACAGCTCGCGGATCCGACTCCTTTCCAAGGCCTGCAACAGGCGACCTTCTTTGATAAAGAAACCTTCGGCCGAGATGCTCTGGTGATCGGTTCACCAGCGGGCGCCGGACGCGGCCGGGGAGGCGATACCCCTGCGATGATCTGGCTCGAATGGCTCGCGAAAACGCCTTTTTCAGCCCAAGCCCGTGAAGATATCCGGCGGCTGCAGGAGGATAAGGTCGACTACATGCAGGGTTTGACTTCCGATCAAAAGAAGGACAAACTCTCGCGCATCAGCTACAAGGATTTTCTGCTGAATTACGTCAAAGTAAGCCCGGAGGTAATCCCGTATTACCAAAAGCGGACCCATGGCCTGTACGGCGTAGGTATCGATGCAGTGGGCGCACTCGAGGTTTGGCCAAGATATCCGGGTTTCCAGGGAATGAACATCGAACCGGGCCCGACCAAGCGCATGAGCTTCACGGCTTACGGCGAACACATCCCCAAGAAGCCCTATAACTACCACTTTCCGGACGGAAACGCCTCGATCGCGCGGATGCTGGTGCGTTCTCTGGTACCGGGCTCGATGTCCGGAGCGACCGCCGAGGATATCGTGACCGCCACAATGGATTACAGCAAGCTGGATCATCCGGATTCGCGCATACGAATACGCCTGAGCAGCACCGTGGTTGCGGCGAAGCACATCGGGAATCCAGCCACGGCCAAAGAGGTCGAGGTCATCTACGGCCGCGACAAGAAGGCGTACAGCGTGCGCGCGAAGGGCGTAGTCATGGCGAACTGGAACATGACGATTCCATACATCGCTCCTGAGCTGCCTGCCAAACAGAAAGAAGCATTGCTTTACGGTGTAAAGGTGCCGCTGTGCTACATCGCTATCGAAATCGCGAATTGGACGGCATTCAAGAAGATGGGCATCCGCGGCGTTTCCTGTCCCGGAATGTATACGTCTGGTCTCAACCTGGAGGCGCCGACCAACATCGGCGAATATCGGCCGAAGATCGCACCTGAGGAGCCGATTCTGGTGCGGACGGGAAGAGAACCTTGCAAGCCCGGGCTGCCCGCCCGAGACCAGCAGCGCGCAGGACACGCCGAATTGCTGGCCACGCCGTTCTCTGTATTCGAGCGCAATATCCGGGATCAGTTCGCACGAACGGTGGGTTCCGGCGGATTCGATCCGGCCCGCGACATCACGGCCATCACGGTCAATCGATGGCCGCACGGCTACGCGTACGAGTACAACTATCTCTGGGACCCGGAGTGGCCGAAGGGGCAATCGCCGTGCGAGATCGGCCGCAAGCCGTTCGGGCGGATTACGATTGCTAACTCGGACGCATCTGCGGCGGCTTACACGGACCAAGCAATCGATCAAGCCTACCGCGCGGTGAACGAGCTTCTCGGAACCAGCAGCGCCGCGACTGCATGACATGAGCGAGTTCAACGATCGCGAACTCGGTCTGGACCAGCCGATCAGCCGGCGCGATTTCTTGAACGGCATGGCCGTCGGAATTGGAACGCTGGGCACGGCGCATTCATTACCGGCGCAAAGCGAGAACGGCGGTTCCCCCAATTACCCACCGACTCGCACAGGCATGCGCGGCAGCCACCAAGGCTCGTTCGAAGCGGTGCACGCGTTAAAGGACGGCACGTTTTGGAAGCACGCCGGCAAGCCGGTTGATACGCACGAGAGCTACGATCTGGTCGTGGTTGGAGCGGGCATCAGCGGATTGGCTGCTGCTTATTTTTTCCGCAAACACGCGGGCGAGTCAGCTCGCATTTTGCTGCTCGAGAACCACGACGATTTCGGCGGCCATGCCAAGCGCAACGAATTTCACTTGGGCGGGCCCATGCAGCTAGTTAACGGCGGGACGGTCAGCATCGACAGTCCCACTCCCTACAGCGCTGAGGCGGACGGGTTGCTCAAGGACCTGGGCATCGATCCTCCAGCACTCGCCAAGAAATATGCGCATAACAGTCTTTTCGCCGAACTCGGGTTGAAGCCGGCATTTTTCTTCGACAAGCAAACTTTCGGAGAAGACCGGCTGGCGGTGGGAGTTCCCGCGCGCGCACGGACGCGATCGACGGGTGCAGGAAGCACCTGGAAAGAATTTCTGGCGAGAACACCTCTTTCCGAACAAGTCCAACGCGACATCGCGCGATTGGAGGAGGACTCCATAGATTACATGCCCGGCCTCCCGTCGGCCGAGAAAAAAGACCGGTTATCGCGAATGAGCTACCGCGATTTTCTCTTGAACGTGGCCAAGGTCGATCCGGGTGTCATTCCGTTCTACCAGACGCGTACACAGGGAGAATGGGGCGTCGGCATCGACGCCGAACCAGCGCTGGATTGCTGGGCTTTGCGCTTACCAGGTTTTCAAGGCCTAGGTCTTGAACGAGGCAGCGCGCCTCATATGAGCTTCACCGCGGCCGGGTATGCCGATGGCGGTTCGTACAATTTCCATTTCCCAGACGGGAATGCATCCATTGCTCGCTTGCTGGTTCGGAAGCTGATCCCAGAAGCCGTGCCGGGTAGCACAGTGGAAGACGTCGTGACCTCGGCCGTGGACTACGGGCGCCTGGATCAAGCGGACTCACGCGTGCGCCTGCGCCTGAACAGCCCGGTGGTGCGGGCACGCCATCGCGGCGAAGTTTCGCGCGCCAAAGAAGTCGAAGTAGTCTATCTTCAGGGCGAGAAACTGTACAACATTGGGGCGCGCAGCGTGGTAATGGCGTGCTGGAACATGGTAGTGCCGTTCCTGTGTCCCGACATGCCTGCAAAACAAAAAGAGGCGATGCACTATTTGGTTAAGGTGCCGCTGATATACACGCGCGTTGGTGTTCGGAATTGGACCTCATTTCAGAATTTGGGCATGTCAGGCGCCTCGTCACCGGGGATGTATCATTTCGGCGTCAATCTTTCCAGCGGCCCTGAGATGGGCGGGTACCAGACATCGCGATCTCCGGAGGAGCCGATCATCCTAGGAATGACCCGAACGCCATGCCAGCCGGGTCTCCCCGCGCGCGAACAGCATAAAGCGGGACGGGCCGAGTTGTTGGCAGCTTCGTTCGAGATGTTCGAGCGCAGCATTCGCGACCAGTTGATGCGCATTCTGCAGGGCGGCGGATTTGATCCGGCGCGGGACATCGAGGCGATCACCGTGAATCGATGGCCGCACGGGTACGGCTATGAGTACAATCCGCTGTTCGATCCTGACTGGCCACCGGGCGAAGCGCCGCACGAGATCGGCAGGAAACGGTTTGGAAGGATTACGATTGCCAATTCGGATTCCGCGGCCACGGCATATACTGACGCCGCGATAAATCAGGCGTACCGCGCGGTCAACGAACTATTCGTCTAGTGTATGGCAGTCGATTCGAATACTGCGTCACCAGCTCAAAATGTAGGCGGGGTATTGATCCACAGGATGGTGGTTTCCTTTTTGCCGGGATTGTGCCAGCGGTGCGGGGTCTTGCTATTGAAGTAAAAACTGTCTCCAGCGCGGAGACTATATTCGTTATCTTCAAGAGAAATCGATAACTCTCCCCTGATGATGTAAAGGAACTCCTCGCCGTCGTGGGAATAGCGTTCGCCACTTCCCGCACCAGGAGCAACGCGAAACAAATGCGGCTCCATGGTGATCTTGCCCGAAGCCAGCAGTTCCATCTTTACGCCTTCTCCACCCGGAAGCACACGCCTTTCGTGCGGCCGTATCAAAGGCGAACTGGCGTCCCCATCGCCGAAAAAATCCAGAATATTCAGGCCGTAGTACTGGGCCAGTCTGCGCATGATCCCAACGGATGCTCCACTCTGCGAACGCTCCAAATTGCTAAGAAACCCGACCGACACATCCACAGCTTTCGCGACCGTGGCCAGTGATTCTCCCCGCTGCAAGCGCAGTTTCCTCAGATGGGGTCCGATCGATGGCGGTTCGGGCGTGAGCGGCGGGCTCTTGTGATTGAGTAACCCCTCCTCGCGGAGCCGGTCCAGGATTGCGGGGGCGTTCAGCCCGCGCATGCGCCGGAAATACACCGCCCGCCGCAGTACGCGAAGATCCTGGTCTGTGTACATCCGGTAATTGCTACCGGTTCGAACCGGACGCGCGAGTCCCAATTTTTCCCAGGCGCGAAGCAATGAGGCTGAAATTCCCAAACGGCGCGCAACCGTGCCAATTTTTAGAGCCTCGCGAATTACGATGCGCTTCCCGATAGAGTTGTTTTTCTTCTGATTTCGTTTCCGACCGTCTCCCCGAATCACAGCCGGCAACGGGATTTCCTTCCTGTTCGAATCACAATATCTCCCCGCAAGTATTTTACCTCGGGCTTAACTCACCGCCAGTCATTTTACAGAAATCGTTATCACTTACTTTCTCTCGCGTGATTCTGTAAACGCGGCACGCTGGGCGGCATCTTGCGATGATGGGTGTCCTGTTCATAATCGAAGGCGATCTTGAAAATCGTCGGTTCCGACCACGGCTTGCCTAAGATCTCGATGCCGGAGGGTAACGACTCGCCGATATATCCCATGGGAACTGTAATCGCCGGAAAACCTGTGGGCGACGCTATAAACCCACTATTCATACCCGCGGGAGAGTTCAGATCACCAACGAGCCGCGGCGGGTTGCTCCAGCTCGGGTACACGATTACATCTAGCCGATGCTCGGCGAACGCGGCCAATACCGCGTCTCTGATCTCTTGCGCGCCTTGGCGCACCGGCTCGCATACGCGATCGACATGGGGACGGACAGGAACATCCGCCGCTCTCTTCATATATGGCCCGACGGAGGGATGAAATTTCCGGGAGGCGATGATTTCCTCGAGACTGTGGTACGGGGCGCGCGGTCCCAGCCGCGCCAGGTAATCATTGAGGTCGAATTTAAACGGAGAACATCTCGACCAAACCATCGATTCACCGCTTCGGTAAGCGGAACGCGCTTCGGTGGAAGTGGATCGGTCCAGCTCGGCAATACGGACCGGATCGATCAGCTTGGCACCCAGCCTTTCGAGATCCTCGAGGGCGCGGTCAAACAAGCGCACAACCTCCGGATCCGCCGTCTTGGGATCGAGCACGGATCGAAGCACGCCGATGCGTGCGCCGCGCAGTCCGCCCCGCAGGAGAAAACTCATATATCCACCGGGCGGTAGTTTACCCTCGCTCGCCGAAGTGACGGGATCGTCCGCGTCTGGGCCGGCGATCACATCGAAGATAGCGACAGCGTCAGCCACGGTGCGAGCCATTGGCCCGCCGATATCCCGATCGAGATCGAGTGGAACGATCCCGGCGCGGCTCGTAAGCCCCATGGTCGATCGGATGCCAATGAGACTAGTGTGCGAGGCAGGGCCCCGTATTGAGTTCTCGGTATCGCTTCCTAACCCGATGGCGCCGAAGTTGGCGGTGATGGCGGCTGCAGTGCCCCCGCTGGATCCCGCCGTTACGCGGTCCAGCGCGTACGGGTTCTTCGTGTATCCTTGCAGACGCGAACTCACGGTCTCAACGCCGCTAATCGCGAACTCGGACATATTCGCCTTCGCGAGGATGATTCCGCCGGCTTCCCGGATTTTTCGGACTTGGAACGCGTCCGCGGCGGGCGTGGAGTCCGCCAGCGCGAGAGAGCCTGCACTCGTCGGCATATCGTCAGTATTGAAATTGTCCTTGACGATTACTGGAATACAATGCAGCGGACCGGCGGAGCCATGCTTTGCAAACTCGGAATCCAGTTCTCGCGCGCGGACAAGCGCATTCGGATTGAGTGTGATGATCGAGTTAACGGCAGGACCACGCTTGTCATATGCGGCGATGCGATCCAGGTATTGCTGCACCAAGTCTCGACACGTAAGCCCCGCCTGAAGGGCCGCCTGAAGGCTCGCGATTGTCGCTTCTTCAACGTGAAATCGCGACGGCGCTTGCACGCTCGTCTGAGTTTGAGCCCGTAACAGAACGCAAGCTGTAACTACGAGAATCGAACGGCATCTCACAGCGAATCTCACTCTGGGGCGCGATTCTGATCTCTCACGTAGTTCGCAATCTGCTCAAGCGTTCCGAACCAAACTCCGCGTTTAGATTTCATGTAAGTGATCAGCCTGTCCAATTGCGCGACGCGCGATCCATGTCCACTGATATGCGGGTGAGTGGTCAACACAAACAGTGTTTTTTCCTCGTAAGCGACGTCAAACTCTTGCTTGTAAATCGCAAACACCGCGTCGGGCGAAGGCAGCGAGCCGTCGCCGTTTTCGCCATAGTAGGGATAGTCGTCGCGAATCCAACTGATAGGAAGCTCGATCAGCCCGGTCGATTTATCGTTCGATGCGATTGCATAGGGTTCGTCCATTGCCATCAAACTGCTGTCATACAAAAAACCCGCCTTGAGGAGCAGCTTAATCGTGTCAGGCGTCAAAATCCAGCTCGGCGCGCGAAATCCTACAGGGCGCTTGCCCAAAGCGCGTGTGAGGTAATCGATAGATTGAGTGAGCAGCCGCTGCTCTTCCTCAACTCCGCCGGTTGAGGTTAGGCTCTCATGCACCCAACCGTGGACGCCGATCTCGTGCTTGCCGCTCTTTTCAATCGACTCCAGCATCTCGGGATGAAGCATAAGGCTCATGGCCGGAATAAAGAAGGTCGCAGGCAGCTGCTGGCGGTCGAGCATCGCAAGAATGCGCGGCATGCCGCTGATTGCCCCATATTCGCCCTGAGACATCGGAACCGGAAGTGGACGAGCTGTAAAAAGCGATTCGTTATCCACGTCGAACGAAAAGGCAACCGCGACCCTTGCGCCATTCGGCCAGCTTTTGGGAGTAAGTCTGCGTCCGGCCCGCACTAGGTCCGCAATTTGGCGAATTTGCTCCTCGGACGTGTTGATTGTAATCGGTGGAACGCGCGGAAGGCGCATCGTCTGCGAGCCGGGTTGAGCCAGCATTGCGTGTGGAAACAGCGCCAACGCCGCCGGCGCAACAAGCGTCACTAAGGCGTTTTTCATAACATTACACGGTTATCCGAGACCGTCGAAGAGTATGTAGGAAGGCCGATTCGTTGTCAAGCCCACGAGCCACCGCGACCGACCGCTTGATAGCAGTTTCAGATCGCGGTCATTCAAACTTTTATGCTTGACAACCTTGTGGAGTTGGGCCATGCTATTCAACATTACCGAATTCCTGTAAGGTTGATTAACGGTGTTGCAGGATTTGGTTTTCAGGCCACCGATCGAAGGCGGATGAAAAATGGGGGCAAATATATGGCGCATATTGCACGCTGCAAATCTCTTGCTTGCGGGATCTTGATCTTTGCGGCATCCACTGCCAGCCTGTGG
>Ga0126371_10005047_pt1 | contig 11711 bp, 8 predicted proteins | sample PanSoiMetaPlot_4_FD_110145 | JGI IMG/M metagenome (GOLD analysis project Ga0126371, IMG submission 110145) | Tropical forest soil microbial communities from Panama - MetaG Plot_4 | ecosystem: Environmental > Terrestrial > Soil > Tropical forest > Bulk soil | place: Panama | collected 2016-02-17
CGACCAACGGCTGGAGAATCGCCCATAAGCAACCCCGAGGAGTTTGCCGGGTAGCGCAGCTTGAGACCGCCAGCTGAGCCAGGCAGGAAACTCCCGATAGAATACGATTTCTTTGGAATCAGGGGCTCGCCAGCCTCGCCGGGCGCGGGTCGTAAAGCGCAAAAATCGCTCGCCGAGCGGTTTCAAACTCTAGACGACGGGAGGGAGCACACAGACGGAAAAAAATTCGCAGCAGACAAGCGGCTGTTTTTGGCCGGGCGCAGACCTGGAACCGTTATTCCCAATGCCTAGAAGGTTTGTCCCAAATCATACCAATGGTCTGGGGTAGGCCCCGCTTACTATGCTGCTTGCTTCGAGGTGCTCCCCTGGCATTGCACTTGCAAGTTGCCGTTTACCACAGCTGATTCTGCAGGTATGCTGTTACAAAATTGATTTCCTCTCCCGCCATCCCTAAGGAGGTTCCATGCCTACGCCCGGTCCGGATCCCGTATCGGTCCGCTTGCCTCGCACCTATGACGTCGAACTGCTCAAGCGGGACCTCGAGGCCTTGTGCGAGGTGCGGCGGGCCGCGCAACCCGGCCCCTACCACCAGGGCGAGTGGACCGGAATCGCGCTTCATTCGATGGGCGGCAAGCAATCTGTCTTTCCGAGCGCGGCAGGAACCGACCATTACCAGGAGACAGAAGAACTCGCGCGAGCACCCTATTGCCAGGAGATTCTGCGCGAGTTGAAGTGCCCGAAAGAGGTGGTGCGAATTCTGTTTCTTCCGCCGGCAGGGCACATCAAAGACCATTTCGATTTCCACACCAGCTTTCCGTTTGGCCTTTTGCGCCTGCACATTCCCATCGTCACTCACCCCGACGTCGAGTTCGTTATCGACGGGCAGCGAGTTTCGTGGAAAGAAGGGGAGTTGTGGTATGGAGACTTTTCCAAAGTGCATTCGGTGAAGAACAACAGCCCGGTCGTGCGCGTTCATATGGTCATCGACGTACAGATTAATGACTTCATTCTGAGCCTGTTTCCTCCAGATTTCGTCGAGCGCCGCCGCGCCGAAGGCATTTCCATTACCACCGACCCTTTGCCCGCTTCGGAAGCCGAGCTGCGAAGTTTCGCTTGTGACTTCCGCATTCCCGGGGAGTTCATGCCCATGTTCGTGATCGGCAAACCGCTGGCGTCATTAGCAAAAGGAACCAATGCGGCGGTGCGTTTGATCAACGGCGAGCTGACCGTGCTCATCGACAATCAGCCTGCGTTCCGGCTGGAGCGCTTGGAAGATGAGGTCTTCGGAATATCCGGGCTTCCGCCGGGCATGAAGCTGGAGTTAAAACGCGAAAACCACAGTGTGCGCGACGTGATCCTGCACATGAAGGGCTTGCCCAAGGACTTGTATTCAGCGCGACTCGGAATTTTCAAAGGTCCGTTAATGCCGGAACAAAGGGTTTCTCTTCCTCTGACCAGTCAAGTAGCCGTTGGGGGCTCGTTCAGTTGAGGTCGGAATGCCTACAGAAGATTTAATCGCTCAAGAATCGGCGGTTCGACGGCGAAGTGATGCGTCCGGTTCCGCTTGGATGGCGTTCTTTTCCCGTCCCCTTGGACAATGGCTTTCGGTCAGCGTCCTACTTGCGATTGCCATTCTCCGAATCGTCGCAACCTACCACGTATTCAACCATACCATTGATGAACCCTCTCACATTGCCGGGGGGATCGAATGGTGGGAGAAGGGCACGTACACGCTGGAGACAAAGCACACGCCGCTGGCTCGGATTTCGGTGGCGCTCGGCCCGTACCTTGCTGGCGTGCGCGGTACGGGAGCAAACATTTGGTTCGAAACCTACCCCATCCTGTCGGAGAACGGACACTACTGGCGCAACTTAACTCTGGGTCGAATTGGAGTTTTGCCTTACCTGATTATCGCCACCGTGGTGGTTTTTCTGTGGACGAGACGGCTCTACGGACCTGTCGCCGCGCTGCTTGCCACTGCGGTCTTCACCCAGCTGCCGGTGATTCTGGCGCACTCCGCGGTCGCGACCACCGACGTCCCCCTGATGGCAATGTTTTGCTGGTCGCTCTATGCCTTCACGCGATGGTTACGGGAACCAAGCCTGCGGAATGCGGCCGAGTTCGGCGTCGCAACCGGTCTGGCCGTATCGACCAAGCTCTCGACGCTTGTGTACCTGCCCGCCTGCGGCATCCCCATTCTGTTGGCTTACGCTCTCGCCGGCGAGCGTCCGTGGCGCAAAGTTTTGAGAAGTGCAGCCATCGTTATTTTCTGTGCGGCTTTGGCGACGTGGGGGGTTTATCGCTTCTCCCACGCTCCTTTGTCGCAGGTCACGCACCTGCCCGATCATGCCGCTGCGAAGATTTTCGGCAAGGGAACGCGCATTACCGCCGCCGTGGGCGCGGTTACTCGACATCTTCCGGTGCCGGCGCCCGAATTTGTCGACGGCATACGGATGCTGCGTCATCAGAACCGGATGGGAAGCCGCGGATATCTTTTTGGCCACGTCAGACAGGGGGGGTGGTGGTACTTCTTCTTCGTGGCGCTTTCCCTGAAGACTCCGCTCGCAGTCCTGCTGCTCGCAGCCGTGGGAGCGATTATGGTTGCCGTGCGCTATCGACGCGACCGGAGCCATTGGGAGCTTGCGGCGCCGCTGATCGCCGCAGCCATGATCATGATTTCCTCGACTCCTTCGAAGCTCGACAGCGGCGTACGTTACGTCATGCCGGTATTTGTGTTTATTGCCATTCTTTCGGGTTTTGCGTTGTCGATGCTCTGGGAACGCCAGAGCCAGCGAATGCTTTCCCGGGTGACAGCGGTCTTGCTGTTCACCTGGCTGGCCCTTTCATCCGCCCGGGCTCACCCCGATTACTTGTCGTACTTCAACGAACTGGCCGGGCGAGATCCGTCTCGCTATATCATCATCGGGGATCTCGATTGGGGGCAGGACTTGACGCGTCTTTCCGCATATCTGCGTGAGCATTCGATTACGCACGTCAGCATTGCCGAGGACAACTACTTCGATCCGGCGCCTCTCGGATTCCCTCCGACCGAGCTGATTCAGTGCCATCAGAGGCCGTCAGGTTGGGTCGCTATCGATCTTAGAGGGTCGAGGGTTCGTTCGGAGTGCTTTCCCTGGCTCGCTGGCCAGCACCCGATCGCCAAGGTCGGAAAGACTATCACGGTGTATTATCTCGAAGGTTCGTAGCTGTTTTTCGGTGGGTAGTTGCCGCCAAAGGGCGAGGGCAAACGGTGTCACAACCGAAGCAGACATTTCATATCTTACAGCCGCGGCCTTACCCGGCTAAGCTTTCGCTCGTCATACCCATGTACAACGAGGAAGCGGTGGTGCCGTTTCTTCGCAAAGCGCTCGAGCAGTTCATCCCTGCGCTGCTTTGTGAAATCGAGATCATTCTGGTGAATGACGGGAGTAGCGACTCCACTCTCGCCGCGATTAGCAATTGGGCGGCGGAGGATCGCAGAGTTAAAGTTCTACACCTTTCGCGGAACTTCGGGCACCAGCTCGCGTGTACCGCCGGCCTGGACTTTGCAACCGGCGATGCGATCGTGGTACTCGATGCCGATCTGCAGCATCCGCTTCCCGTGATTCACGAAATGATCGTCCGCTACTGTGAAGGCTACGACGTCGCCTATGCGGCCGGCCTGGTACGGAAAGGCGAGAGCTGGTTCAAGCGGTTCAGCGCGTGGCTTTTTTATCGCCTGATGCGCAGTTTGGTGTACAAGAGCCTGCCGCCGGATGCGGGCGATTTTCGCCTGATTTCCCGGGAATGCCTGGAAGGTCTCAGGAAAATGCGGGAGACGCATCGGTTCCTGCGAGGTATGGTGGCGTGGGCAGGTTACGCCCAAATTGCCGTTCCCTACGAGCGCGGCCCCAGAGCTGCCGGACAAAGCAAGTATCCCTTGCGCAAAATGCTTTCTTTCGCCTGGACTGCCGCCACTTCGTTTTCCACTCTGCCGCTTCGCTTCAGCACCCTCATGGGGCTGCTAGTCACGGTTTTCGGCTTGATCGAAGCCGCCCGCGCCGTTCTGGCGCACCTGCTGCACTGGTATACGGTGACGGGTTGGACATCCCTGATCGTGACCATCTGCATTATCGGAGGCAGTCTGCTCATCAGCATCGGAGTGCTTGGCGAATACGTCGGCAAGCTGTACGAACAATCGAAAGACAGGCCCTTATATCTGGTCGCGAAGACCGTCAATCTCAGTCCGGCTAATCCAGAATCGACTCGATCGGCATTCGAACAGCAATATCGATGAGCGCTGTCGCGATTGCGCTTAAACCCCGCCCACCGTCGAAACAAGAATTGCCGAACCTGACAATTGAAATAGCTAAAGCCTGTTGAGGTCCTTCTTAATGCGGTCGAGAATAGTGTCCAGTGGCACCTGTCCCCGATAGTAAAGTGCTTCAGTCTTTGCGTATTCCTTCGTGAACAGTTCGCGGTTTTTTGCATCGAGCAACGTGAATGCGTCCGTCGCCTGTAAATTCTGGTTCTCGCTTCGAAACCACGCCTTCTTGTGTTCGAGGTATTGTGGCGTGCCTATGAACTTCTGAACGCTGTCAACATTCAACAGTTGAGCCACATCGTAGTAGTGTCGTAAGAAATTGGCCGGCATCGAGCCGCTTTCCGCAAATTGGCGGAACTTCCTAGTGATCGTCTGCAGCTTTTCAACAAATGTGTATTCCGGGTCATAGCAGATGACTCGGACGGCTCGATTATCTTGACATGCAACCTTATTCTTCTCCGCGAAGGTGTACGCCCAAGATGAGATCGTAACAGCCTGGTTCGGACTGGTCTTTGAAAACCCTGCCTCCAATAAAATTCCACCCTTAAGGCCTTCTTTGGGACCATAGAGGCTTTTGTACAAGAGTCGTATCCCGGCATTGCGGAGACTAGCATCGTCGTATGCTGCGTCTCTTTCGACAGAGGTGATGCCAGGAATGACCAGCTTCTTACAGAGTTTCTCGAAGAATTGCCGGCGAGATTCAATGTGGGCTGGCTTCTCGTGATTCGGATTCATATCGACGTCGATGCCGTCAAAGGGCTCGATCTTTATGTCAATATCTTCCGAGAAGCGATGAATAATTTGGAAGCCTTTGGAGAGCGATGTTCCGCCTTTGAGTTGGAATTCAAGTCCAAGCTGCCCCAGGCCGAAAAGTACGTGCATGATCCAATAATCTTTCTCGACCAACACCGGATCTGCGATCTTTTCAGCCTGTGCCACTGTATCCAGAAGTGGCCTGAAGTCCTTGTGTTCATGCAGAAGAACCGGTTCAGGCGGCATCTAGGACGTTTCCTGGCTGCAGCACTCTGCGAAAGTATTTTTGCGTGGCAGACTTTCCGTACCGCGAAACAGCACGTTCGAGTTTGCGGCGATCAAGGCTGCGCGCCTTTTCAGGAACGCGAGCCAAAACCTGTTCCCGATCTTCGGCGAGAGTGTCCAACTCGTTCACTAGATCAACGAGCAAGAATTCCGAGGATAGTTCCCTTGGAACATTGAGTCGTCGCTCGAAGCGCATCGCTCGTCCACCGAGATCAAAGGTTCCGTGGCGTTTCTGGTTATAGACCACGCGCTTGTTGTACAACTGTGTCGTCCCGAGCCCCAGTTGGTTGTAGAGGTTCGGAGAGGTTACGACGAAGTTGTCGCTGCGCAGGAATGCTCGCACCAGTTCGTTCTCCTCAGCTGGTGCTTGGCCAAATGAAAACTTCCGAGGGTAGTAATAGAGCCCATTACGCAACTTCTGCAGGGTGCCTTCAGCCGTGAGTTCCTGCAGGTGGCGGTCAACCGTATGTGACCAGCGCAACAGGTCTTCGCGACGATAGACCCGTCCCGGACGAAGATGCCTCCTTACGTGCGCTAAAGTCGTCTTCATGGCAGTTCCACCTTGCTAGATGCTAGCTATACTCCTTAAAAATGTCAATAATTTTATTAAAATATCATGCTTTTATATGATATAAATACAGTAAAATAAATAGCTTATGCAAAAACCAAGCTTATGCATGGATTGACATGTTTCACCGCGGGAGCGCTGTTGTTATTTTGCTGGTACGGGTCGCGAGTTCTTCCGTGGCGCATGCCCCAGGTTCATTTTTGAACCAGGCTGGGGAATCGCGAATAGATCGCCTGACGCAATTGCTCGGCTAACATAGGATTTTCCTGGCTGCGATCGGCATCCCACGTCTGGGCTTCGTTCAATGGGCGAAGCGAGCCCTTCCCGGTGTCGAGATTCAGTACGTATTGATACTGAGTGCGTCCGTCAATCACCCCGACGGTCCCATGATGCAGGGGTCTTCGCGTGTTGTTGTTTTCGAGAAACTGGGTAAATGCTAACCCCTGGCCCGCTGGCTGGTTATCCCGGCTCAGCCAACCCACCAGCGATTGCCCAGGCATCCAAGCCGGTTTCCTCTGACCGGCAAGTTCGAGAATTGTGGGTGCGAGCGCCGTTTGATCGACGAAGAAAGGAACTTTCTGGCTCCCCTGCTGATCCGGCATTCGAATGATTAGCGGCACGTGAATCACCGGCCGAGTTTGGTATGGGCTTTCGTGCCGGTACACTCCCCCCTGGAAACTCTCGCCATGATCGGAGGAAACGATTACGACAGTGTTGCGCAATTTGCCACTTTTCTCGAGCTCGGAAATAAAGGCGCCGAACGCACGGTCGGCGCTGGCGACATACTCGTCATACCCGAGGCGGCGCCGGTCCACCTGGCTTTGTTCATTCGGCTTGTACAGCGGCTGAAATCGGCGGCCTTCCTTTTCGAAGGCTTGCAATTCGGAATCGGGCAAGAACCGTCCCCGGTCCGCGGCATCGGGGAGATAGGGATCATGAGGCGCCATGGTGTGGACCCATAAGAAGAATCGGTCGGGCAGCTGATTGAGCACAGCCCGTCCCTTATCGAAACTTTCCGTAGGCCGGATCCGCAACGTCTGATTGTTGGGCAGTTTCCTCCACCAGTTCCAGAATGTTTCTAACTCAACGCAATCGGTGTACTCGTCGATCCGGCTCCCGATCCCGGAATCCTGGTGTAGGGGCTTGGTTAGAGCCCAGATGTAACGCACCGGGCCCTTGCGAAACACCGGTTCCGGCAGAACATCGAACGCATTCTGCATGGTTCTCGCGTAATAAAACGGATATGGGTTGGAGATAAAAGAGCCGGTCGCATATCCTCCTGCCCGCATAAGGTACGGCAGGTTCTTCCCGGCGTTATCGCGTCGTTCGCGGCCCTGCAGCTGGTGAACATGCGTCTCGGAGGGATAGAGTCCGGTGATGATCGTCGCCACGCTGGGTGTGGTAAAGGTGGAGGCGGAATAGAAATTCGTAAACACCGTAGCGTCGCGCGCGAAGGCGTCTATGTTCGGCGTGGTTGGCAGCCCATATCCATATAACGACATATCTTCCGCACTCATGGCATCGAAGGTGACCAGGATGATGTTGGGCGCGGACTGCGGGCGTGTCGCAACGGGTGCGGAAATCGCTGCGCTCTTGCTGAGCGAAAACTCTCCGACAATCAGAGCAGCGGTAAGGACAAGCGTGGTCAGCAGAATACGACGCGCATTCTTTGTGGCCAGCAAAGGATCCAGACTACTGACGATTTCTTGCCTGGTGCGAGAGAGCAAGAGGACGGCAGGAAGCGCCAAGTAGTAGGCGTAGATCAGGGCGCGGTCAAAAATGGCTCGGTGATCGGACAGGCTGTACGACCATTGGATCAGATTGGTCAACGCAGTCCTGCCGTCGATAAAGACAACCAAAGCGACGGCAAGTGTGGTTCCCGAGGTTACGAGAAACTGGCGTGAGGAACGGAAACGCCAGACGAACGGCAGGAGCAAAAGGGTAACGATGCTGCTAAGGAGGATACCCACCCAAGCTGCCGTGATCAGGCGTACTGCGATTTCGAAAAAAACTTCGGAAGAGGATAGAAAGAAGGTCCAGTTCTGAACTCTGCCTCTTGCCAGCAGCAGCGCCTCGGCAAAAACCACAGCGACAATGCCAAGGCTCGCGAATCGCAGCCAGAGTGTCAGGAGCATACCGCGAAGATCGGCGGGTTCGCCTGCGGACGCTTCTCTGACGTTGCTAGGGGTGATTGCTGGTCCCGTCATTTTCGCCGGTACATCCACCAAACACTGGTTTCTGCCGCAAGGGAGAAATGATCTTTCAACCAGGGTCCGTATGCTTTGTAGAAATCCAAGTAGTATTTGTCGCCCTGAGACGGTCGTTTGGGAACCATTACGATGTCGGCATCTCCAAAGAACCACTCCGGGGACGGCCGAAAGCGATCCGTCATATTGTAATGATAGGTTGGCGCCGCGTGTCCTCCGCGGGCGGGGCGCCGTCCCATCGCATAGGGAAATGGGTTGGTGACATCCATGGTGAGGACGGTCTCATCCGGACGCGACGAACGTGCGAGCAATGCAACTCCGTCATTCACGTAGTTCGTGAACATGCGGCCCTCGCTGGGGGGATTGTCGTCGGATTCATACAGTATTAAGGGCTTCAGGTTCGGTGAGGTGAAACGCAACACGCCCGGAGCCGCTGCCCTCCCTTTTTCCCACGTTGCAAAGGCCAAACCCATCAAATCCGAGGCGAATTGCGGTATGAATAAGAGAACTCCAAGAAACACGACCCCGGCGAAAGCCGGGATTTTAGCCTGGAATTGCGCCAAGGGCAATCGATTCTGTTCCTGCGCGATGGCGTCGATCACCAATATGGCAAAAATGGCGCATATGATGAAACCATCGTTTTGCGCATTCGATCGAATCACGGCGACGTCGGCGAAGAACACAATGGCTCCGAGGGTGGCTAGCCTGGCTCCGCCCCACTGCTTGTCGGTGTCGGCGACGAGAAGCGCGGCGGCTAAGGAAAAAAGTACGATACCAAGCAGAACCGGCCAATGATCCAAGATGATGAAAAGGGGAAACTTCATGGTTTCCGCTCGTGCTCCGGACGCCATTCGTAAGTCGGCCATCATCGCCGACACATGAAATCGCAAATAGGCCAGGACACATAGCGAAACCGCCGAGAATCCGACAAAAATTCCTAGAATACGTTGGATAACAAAACGCCGAAAGAACCATCCCAAGCAGACCATTAGAGCAACAGCCGTGAAGAAATAGCTGGCTTTCAGAAACAACATGAGACCCAGAGCAGCGCCAGACGACAGACCGAGAACCCAGTCCTCGGTCTGATGAATTGCTGCACGGCGGGTTACCAGAAAGCTTTCTAGCAGAACCAACCCGAGCAGAGCGTACCCGTACCGGTTGTATATCATGGCGCTGCTTGAGTTGATGAAAGCCAGACCCAGGGAATACGGCGCCACCGCCAACGCCGATAGAAAAAAACTCAGGGTGAGTCGCGCCGGTTGGGTCAAGAAATTCTTGCTCAGAAAAAATGCCCAAATACCTACGGCCACCCCCAAAATGGCGGTACCGAATCCAATGCCAACCGCCGAATAGCGACAGATCTTTAGCCCGAGAGCGGATATAAGAAAGCCGATAGGACCCCAGGGAGTCGTGAAATCCACATGCGGCCTCTGCCCGCTGATGACTCTCCAGCCGTTGCCCAAGTATATGAATATGTCATGGCCATAAATTCTCGTAGGCACCGCGCCAATGAAGGCCATGGATCCGCAAATCAGAGTCAATCCACAAAGGAATAGAAGCAGTAGTCGCGACTCCGACAACGGCTTTTTCTGCGATGCGGAGACCAAACGTTCCACCCACGTCTGGGTTGACGGGGCGCTCGTGACCGCTCTGGTGCCTGTCGACTCCGCCATAACAATTACACCCACCCGGGATCTTGCGAGATTATGCAGTGATACGCGTTGCCGCAATATAACGTCGTTGATTACCTGGAACGGAGTGCAAACGGAAAACTTTACCCCACACCAACTGCAGCATGCAACGTCAATGCTGAATCTTTATAATCCCCGGGATCCACTTGACGGCATTGTCGTGGTAAAGCTTGTGTAAAACTGACAAAGGAAGATTCAGCCCTTCGACCTTCAATCCATCATATTCGAAGGTGTCGCCGCTACTAAAATAACGCCACTCGTCAGCATATTGGGCTTGCCACGACTGGGCTGCTGCCGTACCAGTAGTCCCTGCATAGTAGTGAAGATCGGTGCCGTAGAGAATCCGGTCCTGGTACTTAATCATGAACGCGCGGGCCTTTTCCCTGGGCTGGCGGGCCAGAATCCTTACCCGAGCCGCTGTATCTACAGCAAAATTCGGATACAGATCCAACCGAAGCGCTAAATCATCGAGGTGATCTTCCATGCTTCCAAAATGCGCTCCAATCACGCGGAGCCCTGGATTCATTGCGAGCAGGTGATCTCTTGCTTGGATAATAGTTTTTTTCTCCGGGGCATCGGGCTTGGTAAACATGTCCCACTGAGGATTTTCCGCGTAATAACCAATGCTGGAGGCACGAGAGGTCCAGGCAATGTCTGGCCCAGCCGAGTGGGTAATCAGGGTCTTATTCTGTTCGGCAATGTCCCGATAAATAGGCTGAAACAATGGATCATCGGGCATGAGATATTGTTTGCCCGACATGATCTCCATGCCGACGTTCTTCCAGACCTTGGCGGCAATCGCGCCGCGCTCAAAATCTTCATTCAAACCTTGAACCGCAGTTTTCGAAAAATTCGCGTCACGGAACGGAAACGGATCAAAGGTCGTGCAGAGTTGGGCACGGTCCGCGCTCGAGGCCAAAAACTTTCGAGCATCCTCTTTTTGTCGCTCGAGCGAGGTGTGAAACGGGTCCCGGTCGTCCACGTAAAGAATGTCCAACACGTGCAGATGCAGGCGCTCGAGCATTTCTGTGAAGGCGGGACTGGTTTGGGAGATGTGGGTGTGAGCGTCGATGGGATCGAGCGACGTGAACACGGTCAAATTGACGGGGTTCAGCGCGCGCCGCTGATTTTGCATACGTCGATGTACGCGACTGATGACAAATGCAATGGCGAAACAAAGAAGAAACCCTACGACGATTGTGAAAGGTATGGCGCGTTTCATGTTCGATGAGAAACGCTTAGGGATGCGGTTGATTCCGAGTCACACCCAAGCGGAAAAAGGAGTGTATCGCAAAAAGCCGAGCGGGCTTTCATCGGTTTCGCGGAACCCCACGAACCCAGGTGGGCTTAGAGAGCGAACCCGTCCCGGTGAATCCTAACCGGTGTAAAGGAAGGGTGAATTAATTCGACGGTTTCCAGCAAGTTGGACACATGCTGGCGGTAATCACGAGCGGAATGAGCATCTGCGAGCGCGTGGCGGCTGGGTTCGGAGCGAAGGCATACCACGTCGGACGAAGCAAGTTACGCCAACTCCCGAAAGTTCCATGGGCTGATGGTAGGGGATTTTCTCTGCCGTACCGGGCAGAGTTGATTTATAATTCGTAGGCTCTCCTCCCCCAACATTTTGAGTTCGTTGTTCCTGAGAATCAACGTTCCTGAGAATCAATATGCAAGAGTTTGCGTACATCGCTTTCGAAGCCAGTTGTGGGTTGGACCAAAAGATCGTAAGTTGTTGGATTTAATGGCGCTCGGTCTGATCTCGGCAATTCACAGAACTTGGAACGACACTTGCACGATCGAAGGGGCGCACGGGTGCGCTCGGATTCGAAGAAACGTTCAGAGTACTAACGTCACCAAATCAATTTGACACTTAGGGTGCTGCCGTGGAAACCGATACCGTGAAG